>Ga0123355_10003343_pt1 | contig 22960 bp, 13 predicted proteins | sample TergutEmb28metaG_3_FD_89872 | JGI IMG/M metagenome (GOLD analysis project Ga0123355, IMG submission 89872) | Embiratermes neotenicus P1 segment gut microbial communities from Petit-Saut dam, French Guiana - Emb289 P1 | ecosystem: Host-associated > Arthropoda: Insects > Digestive system > Gut ... | reverse complement strand
TCAAACTTTTATATAATTTTAATTATTGTACAGAGATTTAAAGTTTTTTTTTTTTTTTTTGAACTTGTAATTTAATTTGGTCATACATTTTTTAATTATTTGGTGGAGTGTTTGTAAGGTGGCAGGGAAGTTACTGAAGTGTTGTATGCTTTACTCTTTTGGAACTGTGAAGTATTCTTAAATAACAAATTTTAATACAGCATTGTATGCTGTAGTGTTATTTTAAGTGATCTTATTTCCTTACATGTGGTTTTGAAAGATGTTTAAGTACTATATATTGTAACAGAAGTGTTTAGGTGATTGGAAGTACAGCTTAGAGAACAAGTAGTGATAATGTGCTTCTGTTTGTTGCCGCACAAGTACACAACTTTATTACAAGTTACTTGGTATTCCTGCTCACATGGAGAAGTGTAAAAACGTTTTACAAGTAAAGTAATTACTAGCATGAGTACGTGACATTGGAAGAGTAAACCTATATTTAAAAAATGAGTTTTTTTTACAAGTATAGTAAGAGCTTTTATCCTTTGCATTTGTTTGATAGATTTTAAATAATAAACAAAAAATTCCAACCAAATTATTTTAGTAATTAATGGATCAGTGAGATCCAAACATCAGCACATCACACATGAAGCTCAGGAAGTGTTTGGTACTTGTGTAAGATTATACATTTGATTTGTGGGTCCCATGATTAATGTGTGTTATTGTAAGTATAGATCCAAGGAGAGAAGCACCATGTCTCTCACAGGGCTACTGAACCACACCTTCATTAAAATATTCCCTGCCTCCAGTTTCTTGTTTGTATATTCATTCAGAAGTTTGAACCTTCATGCAACCCTACATTAGCATCAAATTTAGATATAATACATATTTATACTACTAACTATCTTTTAGTAGTAGGTAATGTTCACTAAAACTAGTGTTAAACTTGCCTTCATTGCTACAAACATACAATTTTCTAACAAGTTCGATTGTCCAAAAATGACATGAACTCTTCTGAGGCCAGATTAGTTTTATCCATGTTGCACATGTTCCATCCAGAATGTAAAATTTGAATGTGTGGCATGTGTTTCATAATGAGGCTGTAAAACAAAAGTTGCATTTACTTTGGATGAAGTGTTCAAATAGCATGTTAAGTGATGAAAAAATGGTGTTGAGTAATAATACTACTCATCATTGGTGTCTGCAGCATTAGAGTGTTGCATCATCTTTGTTGGGTCACACATTAAATGACATTGTGGCATTCTGTACATCACATATACTACATGTACAGTACACTTTTGTTGTAATCTTAACATATTCATTGTTTACACTTGCATTTTTCTACACAAATAAGGATGTCGGTACTTTTCTTTCAGTTTCATAAACTATGTGCAGTAGTTTTACAGGTGTGTGACTCAACCTTAAATTATATTTTTGTTAGGTGTATCTAGGCCCAAATATGTTTTGCCTGGACATCTGACAGTTGATATGCCTTGTGGTCCAGCAACCTCCATTTTAAGTTTTAAGCAAGTCATTAATGGCTGGGTGAATTTTATTTTGGACATTCTGACGTGGTATAATCAGTGTTAAAGAAAAATATACAAAGAGGTATTTTAAATCAATGCTTTCTGTTTTATGACTGCTTCAGATGATTGCAAATTTTGAGATAATTTCAAAAGTATGTATTCCAGCTGCCAGAAATGTTTGTTGTAGGCGTGAGGTGCTGCCCTTACAGATACACTGAGTCATCACAGTTATTTTGCAGTGTCTGAGTAGAAAAGTCTGGACATTGTTAACGGGAGCACTGCATCATGATGTGTAATTTTATGTAAATGCAACTTGTTTCCCACCTGCCCATTGTAACTGAAACTGTGTTCTTACATGTCCATGTAATTTCTAACTTATTAGTACCAGGCAATATGTTTTAAGGTGGTTGGGCCCTGTGAGAGTTAACTCTGTTATTGGCTGAAATGTGACATTGGTGCAGTTCCTTTTGTTACATAGTACGTGATATATAACTGGGTGTTGGTTTCACTTTTATTTGTGGAGGCTGTTGTTCAGTAACCTGTAATTTAATTTATTTTAATATGTGACACTATATGTTAGTAGAGTGTTTTACATATGACAAGTTTAAAATTATGTCATTATATTCATAATTGTTTTTCATCACATTCACACACTTAAGTTATTATGGACTATTATTGTAGAATGCATAACTATTTTTTTCTTCACATTCAATTATTTTAGTTATTATGGTCAATTACTGTGGAATGCAGTGGGTTCTCTTTAGTACATTCTTCATGAAGCATAATTATTTGAATTATGTTTCAACAAAACAGGTTGTTGCTAGGTAATTTTTTCCATCAGCTGGATTTTTATTAGTTGCCATGTGAAAGTTCTGCAAAGAAGTTACATCGTAGTATTCATGTGTTCAAAACTATGGCATAAAAAATTGTATTTAATTTTATATTGTGATCCAAATAAAACTTGAAGTCATTTTGTTAAAATGTGTAGGTCCCACACATAAGAATATATTACAGTGCAGTATCACACTACTAATTATGTTTTTTGTGTGTTGATATACCTTTGCTCCTTATATATATATAAAGGAGCAAAGGTACGTCCAATATATCAGCACACAGAAAACATAATTAGTAGTGTGTGTGTGTGTGTGTGTGTGTATACATACAAACTGAAAGTTGCTGCCACTTCCAGAACTAGGCCATTAATGTAAAGCATGAAATACAAATAATATTCTGCCATTTTGCAAGTTAATGTCCTATACATGAAATATTAAGGGAAGGGATTCTTTATATAAGTTCATTTAACTGCAGTATAATTTAACGTGGTTCCACTGGTAAATTTTTTTTAACCTCTTTGTATTGTTGTGCCATCAGTGGCAAGGCTTTAAAGTTAAATGCTTTAAACCATAAATAAGAAAAATATCTGCATTTGTAATTTGTTTAGTAAATCTATTAATTGAAATAATGAAAGTGACCCTGGGGGAGAGACAGAAGTATTTGATTTAAGGGTGATGTTATATGCTAAGATTAGGTAGTGTTGATGGTGGATGAATGAGAGACATGGAGCATTGGCAGAATGAAGATAACAGGTGTAGGTGTATACTGAAATACAGGCACTCCTTGACATGTGGATGAGTTAGGTTGCAGAGGTCTGTTCTTAAGTCAGTCAGTTGTTACAACCAACTTTACACCTGTTGATGACACTGGGGCTCCATGTTCTGTAGATGTACATGCTGTTTCTTTTTGGTGCCTGTTTCCTGTCAACAACCATCATTAAGGCAAGAATGTCTTCACTGTTGCTGTCTTCATCTTTTTGTAAATGAGCATGTAACAGTCAACAGCACTGTGAACAACTGCCACCACTCTAGCAAAGCTTTGAATGTTTGGGTCCCGAGACCCAAAACAAGCCAGTGCCTTGTCAGTCATGTTGAAACCGGCTGGTGTTGAACCTTGTGGTTTGTGCAAGTTCCTTTTCCTCAGTGACGTTATTCTCCATTCTGTACAGCTCCAGTACCATGAGATCCGTATTTGTCAGCTCCTGAATGTTGTATTCTAACAGTTCCTGGAAATTCTCTCTCTCCAGATCAATGTGCAGTTCCCGTGCCTGTATTAACAGTGTTGTTGATAACTGAATTTGCAGTCTCCTCAAATCCTTCAAGTTGTGGACAGTCTGGTGGGATGAGCTGCTTTGACATGCCATTCATGTTGGAAGTTGTGACCTCATGCCAGGAAGTACCAGTGTTTTTAACTGCATTTTAAATGGCATAGTCTTTCCAGAACTGTCTCAATATCACTCCACTACCCTCCTCTGTGGTCTTCACAGCCCATCTAAGTTCTCTGCAGGTAGTAACTCTTGAAAGTAGTTGGGAAGCAAGTACACCACCTGGAGAATAGCATGCTAATAATGCAGGGAAGTTGGATGACCAGCAGTATGTTCTTGTTGCAGAATTTTTTCCACTTCAGGTACAAAGTAATGGGGAACAAATCTTTGAAGATGGCCTGTGTCACCTAGGGTTAGTCCCGCACACAACTAGCAGTAATGGTTTGGTAATGTTACTGAGGGTCTTTGTGTTTTTGGCACAATAAGCTAACAGGTTTCAGCTTGCAATCCCCAGCAGCATTTCCATCAAATCGGAATGTAAGCCTGTTCATCAAATCCTTGAAACTGGCATATACAGCTCATCTTTGCAACATCTGATCAATCTGACATTTTCTGCCAAAGTAATCGTGTAACTCTGACAAAGAACACCTGCTGCATCAGGTAATTCTGGTCTATGATATATTGCAGAGCCTTCAGGAAACTTCCCAGATTGCTGTGTCAACACAGACAGCTTCACCGCTCACTTTTATGTTATGCACATTCACAGAAGCCTTAAATCTGTAAAACAAGGCATGGCTATCAGTAAGTGTCTCAGCAGCAGCACACTCACCACATTTAGCCTTGATATCTACAAAAAGACATTGACCTTGATCCTGAATTAACATAATAAGTCTTATAGGCAAATGATGATGCTGGTCCTCAAGCAATGCATCTCATCAGTCACTTTGCTTCTTTTCTCTCTAATAATCATCGACTCCAATGACACAGGACCATTCACATTTTGCCAGATTTGCTCCTTCTCCTTTACAAATGTCCCAGCAGTCAAGTGATTCATCCTCAAACAATGTTTAGCATCTTCTCACCTATTTCACAGTGATTATAACATCAATTTCAGCTTTCAAATTTCATGTTGTTGTTTACACTGTGCATGTTTATCCAAGGTATTTGTTTAAAAATGGTTCCAACAGTATGCACTATATAATACTTTTAAAAAGTTCTTATACAATCAAACTGTATTCCAACATGTTTTGGTGGTGGCTACAACCATCGTCGGGGAACTTTATAAGCTAAGACACCTCTGTTGTAAAGACTGTCTGGCTTATTATTATGCACATGCAGTTTGATCCAATTCGCATCATTTATCAACATAGAACACAGTGGACACAGATATGCAGTATTGTATCATATGGCAGCTTTCTTTTTAGCTATGTTCTGTGAATTATCTTTTATGTCCATGTGTTCATATTTATGAGTGAGATGTTTAGCTGTACATACCCTTTTGTACCAAAAATGAGCTACTCAGTCCTAACACCACCATTTGGTACAACAAGGTATGTGGAGCTAAACATTCGCTTCTAAGTGTGCACACATTAACATAAAAGATGATAATCCATGAAATGCAGCTACAAAGAAGCTGCCATACAATATACAGTACTGTGCACCTGTGCCCACATGTTCTGCACTGATAAGTGATGCGCAGTAGATCTATTTGCACATGCATAATAAGACAGTTATTACAATAGCAATGTTTTATCTTATAAAGTGAACTTTCCCTGATGACAGTGGTAGCCGCCACTGAAACCGTTGGAATATAGTTTGATTTATAATAACTTTTTATTTAAAATCATTATATATTGCATATTGTTGGAACAATTTTTAGACAAATACACTTCAGTTTTCCTTCTTCTAACATGCCTCTTCTTACTACTGCCCTCAGCACCTTGCAACTCTGTTGTTATATAATGACAAGTTCTATATCCACTCTGATGGATCTCTGGAATACTAAGTAAATGAATGAATGAATGAATGAACGAACCTTATGCTCCTGAGACTTGGTGGAGGTTGATAATGTTAATGAAATGCACAGACAGCATCATGATGAATGGTGCAGTGACAACACAGCAACAAACAGGCAGAAATGGTGTGTAATGACACTAAACAACCACCATCATCTTTTACTTGCACAGAAGCTGAACTTAGATACAGTCATGTGAACAGGTCTCTTTGCATTGGAAAGTTTGTTAGTCAAGTGATTTTTAGTAGAGGAACACCTGTGCCAATGCCAGTTTTTCAACCACATATCACATGTGGAGTGGTGTGAGATTGAGCCTGGGTATGTGTGGTAAGAGGCCAGTAACTAAATATTCGAGCCAAGGTGTGACACCTTGGACATTTGCTGAGGTAACCAAGCTGAAAGGTCCAAAATTGTAAGACTGGAGAAGTTGTCCTATGGAACAAACCACAAAATTCTCCCTGCCCCCAGATGTGATATTTTTGGCCTGTATTGTATAATGATATGTTAAGACTCAGGATGTAAGATACAACTGTGAAATGATTGTGCAGTAATGTTTGTACTATAAGAATATACTTTCATGCCACTTAATCCATAAACCTGAAGAGTAGTTTTTTGTTTCCAAGTGTGTTGTTAGGTCACATTTAGGGCATATAAATTTAAAAGTCATTAATTAGTGTGACTTTTAAGAAAATATTACTCTCAAAATACACACTAATGTGGAAGAACCTACAAAATTTTAAAAATATCACTATGTTATGTGGCAATTCTTATGCATGATATAACATTTAAAAAGTATTCATGGGTTAAATGGAAACTGGAACTGTCCGTATTTGTAATTAACTCTTCTCTTTCCATCTGGTAACAACATCCAAGAAATGGAAATTAATAAAACTAGCATTTTGAAACTGTTACCCATACTTAAGTTTGCATTTTGGAATGGAGTACATAATATTTAGGATGACTCTGAGAAAAGTGTTGTGATTGGCGGGCTAGTACTTGCATATGGAACTGTATAGTTGATTTTCAAAGAACTTGTTTCTTGTACATAACTGTTCAAATATCTGGTACAGCTTTACAGTTTGTCATATTAATATAACTGAATGTCAAGATGAAGGCTCATATATCTGTTACAGAGTGAAAAGCATTATGATTTTCTTTATTCAAAATTTGGTTTTTATTCATTATTTATTGTAAAAAGACTGCTACATTTAAGTTTTTAACATTTGTTAGAATCATTTTGTATGCTGGCAGTTTCATTTGAAACAAAACTTTTGCTTTAATATTTATTATTATTTTGGCATTCTGAAATGCCTCTAGTGTCGCTTATATTTGACTCCTCTTTCAGTCTTGTGGATGAATTTAGTTTTTATCATGTCAGAGAAGGCAGAATAATTTCAGCCATCATAGTTGATCACACATGCTACATTATTGGTGGATGTCATTTTTGTATACATCTTGTAACTTTCACTGCTGTGTAAGTGTATATTGGTAATAAGGATCTGTGTTGAACTGTGACAAGTTGTGCCCTTCACATTTGCTACAGTAAGATCCCCCAGAAATTGCAAGGCTGTAATTTCAGTGCAGTTTTTTGGCCTAAGAATTGTAGTGTCATTTTTGTGTCTCAAATTATGGATAAATCAAAATTCTGGCATTTCTGTTATGGTTTTTTTTTAATAGTTACAAATTTTATCATTCTGCAGGAAGTATTAGAAAATTCTTTACATACTCATAGTCCAGAGCTGACACAACATCAGTGAAACTGCATGTCATTAATACATGATTTGTGTATGACAGTTAACAGTTGAATTAATGCAGAAGGGCAGTAATAGAATTAGGGAGTGCAATGTGACGTGTTGACAGAATCACTCGTTCCACCACATTTTATTGAACTGGATTGTATTTGGTGTTTAATTTTGTATGTTGATTGGTGTAATATTTTTCCAGTAACAACATTCCATTCATTACTGTTTCCTTTAATAAAATATCTCCTTACATTTTTTATGGTAAATATTACATTTTTTACATTGGGAAATTACAAAGCTGAATGCATTGTGAATCAACCATATATATGACAGTTTATAAAAAGGACAAGGTATGCATGTTCGGATTAGTGTGTTGCTTGTTACAGTATTTTTTATTCATTGTACTGTGTGATTTTCACTGTCATGCAGTAATCACCTTTTACAAGTGAGAATTAATTGAAAATGGTAGGTTATGAATCCATGTGTCATGTGCACCAGTATTTGTGATGTTCTTAAATAAAAATGATAGCGTTTGAGCCCATGAGTCATGTACACCAATACTTGTTGCTGTTCTGAAGCTGATCTGTCACAATTTCTTACAAATAAATAGATTGTATAATGAAATGTTGGTCTTGAAAATTTAACAATGTCCCAGTCATTCTGTCTGTAGTAAACATATTACACCAGACTTAAAATCATAGGGAATATTTAGGTGCAAATATTTTCATTATTTTTCATAACAGAATGTTGAAAGTTCATCTTCAGGAAGAATAAAACATGCTAATAAGTGAATTCCAAGGTACACGAATATCAGTTTCATACAGCTTTGTGCTTTATCTATAAAGAATAAGGCTTAATACATACCTGTCATATTTATGAAAGAAGTCATGAATATATGCCACACTGTTACTTGATTACACATCTTTAGTCTTCTGCTATGCTTTGCACTGCTCTAAGGATAAAACCTAATATTCCTTGGGAGCCATTGTGTATAGGTGAGGATATACACCATTAACTAGAAACCAGTCTAAATTTTCAGCCATACATTTTGTTACAAAAATTTGATTTTTTCTTTTTCTTCCTTATGCTTGTAAAAGACAGTTTGTGTGTGTGTATTTGCCCAGAAGGTTGACTTATGCACTAACCATCATGTTGGTTAAGTAGCTGAAGTGTAAAGGAGTGTTAACCATTTGCGGTTCAAATTATTCTTGTGAATTACAACAGTCTGGTCAAAATTAATTTTCTAGAAAATCTCTAATCTTCAGAGTCCAAAGGCAGCCACTAGATAACAGAAGCTTAAGATAACCCATTATAAAGTACTATAAAATAACATGTCCATTTGATATTGACATTAGGGCCCAATAGGTTTCAAGAAGACTGGCCTTTGGAGATGCTAAAAGAGATGCTGTCTCTGTTTTCACACAAGGCTAAAACCTGTGTAAAATCTAAGAAGTTAGGAAATGTACACACAGTATGTCAATTCTATCACATTTGCTGTGTCATAAAGTAACATAAACAGGCAGGGTAGATGGGTCAGGTATCTCCAGCATGCCATGTGATCAAAATTGGGCCAGTAGTTATTGACTGGGATAACACAGCATAAAATTTATTTTGTCTTAATTATCTCAAAAACCATAAGATTTATGGAAAATGTGTATTGCTCATAAAATGTGTATTTCATTTTTTAGAACTTTGTATAGGGAATGTTTCAATACAGGTCTTCACATGATGTGTCTGTTGTCAGATTTTAACAGAAGTAGGAATGTGTCAGTAAATTTTAGTAAAACACTTTAATATAAAATATACAGTCCTGTTAACTATTTCTCAGGTTATCACATGTGGGCAGATTTATAGACTGGGTGAAGTCAGTATCTCATTTTTTATTTCTGTGAGTCAAATAAGTAAGTTTTTCAGCCCTAACTCTCTATTCCTTATCAGCAGGGGTTTATTGTTTTGCATGTTAAGTGTGATTCACCATTGTATAATGGCTGATTTGAAGAAACAACGCATTTGCATTAAGTTTTGCTTCAAACTCACAAAAACTGCATCAAGACCACGAGACGAAATCTGGGTTTACACTCACAACCCAGAAACAAAACAGTGATCCTGTTGGAAGAAAAACCTTCCTCTCCACATCCAAAGAAAGTGAGGCAAGTCAGGTCAGACGTCTACATGTTTGTGTTATTTTTTACTTTTAAGACATTGTTCATCAGGAATTTGTTCCTGGAGCCCAAATAGTGAACTAGCATTACAGCATGTGGGTTTGGCAACATTTGAGGGAGCAAGTCAGCCAAAAGCATTCAGAATAATGGATGAACCAGGACTGGCTGATTGACCAGGATGGTGTGTTGGTGCACACTGCTTCGTCACTGCAGCAGTTTTTGACAACTGAAACACGACTGTGACCTTGGTCCCCAGTCTTCCTTATTAGCTTGATTTGGTCCCTCTTGAATGTTTCTTGTTTTCAAAAATGAAATTGCAGATATAAGGGTGTTGCTTCTAGGATGTCCCTAAAATTCAGGAACAGTTGCTGTCTGTCCCACACATAATTCCAAAATGTCATTTCCAACAGTGACAAATGGATGACCCATTGCTTAAACTCAGAATGGGACTACTTTGAAAGGAACAACAACAACCAGTAAGAAAGGTAAGCGTATGGTTCTTATATCGACTCAATCCCAGAACCTTTGGGTACACCCCCATATGCTTGTGTCTTCTAGAGTTTTACAATTACTGCTGATTATTTCTGTGCATGACGCAACTATGTATCTGTCTATAGCAGTTTTCCAGTGTTACACTGGTTACTGGTCCTGTATCACCATTCGCCATATTTACCAGTGTAATCCATCTGCAGTTGTTGAATTCTTCTGCTTAATCACTCTTTCCACCTCCATTTCCCATTTAATTTTGGGTCTTCCTCTCCTTTTCTTCTGGCAACCAGGTCAGTATTTACTTATGCCATCTGGTATCTCCCATATGTAATTCATGTCCATACCATTTGAATATGTTGTTTTTCATTATTTCCAAAATTGTTTGCATTACTCCCACTTTTTTCAACAACAAAATTAATTGCTATTTATAATGGTCAGTGTCTGTGTTTTCTGGGAGTTTGCTGTTTTGCATTGTTTACCTTTTGACAGATTTTGGCGGTTGTACAGATCTGGTCATAGGCAGTAGAAATTACTTGACTAGATAGGTGAGTAAAAAGTACATGACATGTGGGAATAGCCAGCCAAAGAATGAAGAAAATTGAGAGTATTGATAATTGACGCTCATGGTAGAGACAAAGGATAGGAAGCATTTTTAATTACTCCACTCCATTACTACCAACCTGACTTTGCTGTGATGGCTGAATCATAATTGTACAACCTTTACTTTTGTAGTGGAAGAAGTGACAACTTCTGTCTCCAGAAAAATTATGGAATGTGTTGTTTCAATTAATGTCTTCTTTGGAGGAAATAGCAGTACCAGGAAGTAGTCTGGGTTTGAAGTCAGAAGTTCTTATTTTCTATGTTGGCAGTCATCAACAACCACAGTAGGTGAAGAGATTTTAAATTCAACATTATTTTATAAACACAGAGCTGCTGATCATGTCATTACAAAACTGTGACATACTCCAGAGTGCTGATTTGGACAGTTTATGTGGTAAACCTGGTAAATGATTGTGCATTCCAGTAATGGTCGCCATGAAACTCTTGCACTCATAGTAGCAAGAAGTAATAGATTGTTTTTACACAAGGTATTTGTACACACATTTAGGAAATAACCCGTCCATGTTCGTGTGGTTCTTAGATAAATATTGTTGAAATCATTTCTTGCTGCTGGAAATAGCCGCTGCATTAAAGTATTGTTCTGTATATGCTGTTACAGGAAGTACCACTGTCTGCATATCCATAATGATGAGACCTGTACTAATATAATGGTGGTGATTTTCTTTCTCTTTTTGTAAGTAATATGAATTTTGCTTTCACATTCAGTATCTGTGGTACTCTAGCCACCAGATGCTGTAATTTAGAAGTCTGGCTTTTTTGTATGATTATATTTCTGTCATAATAATAGTACACACTACCCCAACCTGAGACAGTGGTCTGCCTTGGCTCTGGCCCATCACTTCTATGTATGATGTTCCATAATTAGGCACATTTGCGTAGTCATAAAAATCGTTTGTTACCTTCATGTCCATCCATCTGCCATCCTACCCACATATATCAGTGTGGTGCCCACTGGATGGACTTCCATGAAATTTGATATTAAGGTCTTCATGAAAATCTGTCAGAATCCAAATTTAGTCAAAATGGGGCAGGAATGTTGGGAACTGCACATTAATATATGTGTTTTATTGTTGCCTGCACCATAAAAACAACCTTTGAGTGATATGGTTTTAGCCTTTTATGCTTGCCAAGGAGGTATAAATGTGCCATGAAAACACCACAATGTTATGTTATACATAAACTACTCAAAATTATTGCTCACTCAACTCACTTTCCTTGCCAGATAATGGTGGAAGTGTCATCTTGACTTTTACCACTTTCAGAACCTCGTATCTTAGCTCCCCTCATTATTACACTGACTGCACTGGATTGCTGAGTGTGACTTCTGACATTCTGTAATATTTTCATTTACAATTTTTGGTAAATGTCTTTGTCATCAATAGCAACCTGCTCATTTAAGTCATCACATCCTGTGTGGAAGATTGTATTTTATCTCTGTAAACCTACTGATATTATCTGTTACAGATAAGTGACGTACAAAACTGATCTTCTAATAGAGGAGACACAGATTTGACATCAGTCACTGTGTTGGTTGCATCAGGAAGCAAGAATTTTGGTGGGTGGAATTTGTTGAACTTATAAATAAGGTATGTATTTTGTAGTGTCATAGTAACTGTATAGTGATGCAGTTTATGGGCAAAGCATGTACTGTGAATATGTTGTAGTAGGGGTGATCATGCAACTACTGAGCAGACTGTAATGAAATTTGGGGCATATTTGCTCTAGATGATGTCAAGTGATATGTTTGTACTCATCAAATATAAACTCAAAGTGAAGCTCAAATTAAATTTCTAGATGCTCTTAGAAACAGTTCATTGTGTGATAGAATTTGTATGTAACATAAAGCATGTAGCTTGTTCTGAGCTACAGCTGTCATTTCAAACTATTCATGTCACATGCCAAATATTTAGCAAAATAGGCCTACTTGGAAAAATAATTTGTAACCAGGTAATGTAGGTAGGCCCCAAATAACATTGTGACAGTGCATTTATGTTTACAATGTAACACTAGTAACATTCATTAGTCTTTTTGTAGGTGAAGGATGTCTATTGTTGTATATTTAGAAGGTAATTCCTCTTTATAGTAACTTCAAATTAAACAGTAAATTAAATTAATATTATTTAATTAGCATACCAACTAATGCACATACTTAAAATTTCACATTAAAACACTTAAAATCGCTCCAATATGTTTTGATCCTAAGATCATCTTCAGGGAGCTACACTGTTCCTTGCTAAAGTCACATTTTTAAAAACATTCACTGATTTTAAAAATGTGACTTTTGCAAGGAACAGCGTAGCTCCCTGAAGATGATCTTAGGATCAAAACATATTGGAGCGATTTTAAGTGTTTTAATGTGAAATTTTAAGTATGTGCATTAGTTGATATGCTAATTAAATGATTCTACGAAATGCACGGTGCAACGATAAAGATAAATTAATATTATTTAATATGCAATATTATTTATGGCTATAGTGGTTTTGTATGCCTGGTAAAAGGACCCACCAGTAGCATAATCGGTATAAGGTATACACAATGTAGTGCACAAGAGTTGGTTAGTAAAAGGAGAGATATAAGGTAATTTCATTAGAATTTTGATACTTGCTAGAAATGAGTTTATCAACCCCAGTTTGTTTAGGTGTCCTTGCATGTAACATTGTCTTCTTAGTAGTAATAATGCCACAGATTTCAATAGACTGCAATTAATGAGGGTCCTGAAACAAGGAACTTGGCCTGTCTCTGCTCATTTACTAGCTTCTGGGTGTCCTCCACCCCCTTACTTCTTCACCAGAGGTGCTGCAGTCCTGTGTATATAGTTTCAGATCTGTATTTTCCCATGTGTCAGCCAGTTCCATGTATTAAAAAAAAAATTTAAACCTAATGTGTTGATATTGTTATTTTATATTGTCATAATATTGGTGGAATAAAAACAACAAATAAGAACAATATTTACCAGGTTCTTAATTCATAATGTGTTACCATCATACCATAGCATACCATGACAAAAATCACTGTATGTCTGTAGGTACTTATGTGTGGAGCACTGTGTTATGCTACCCAAGGCCTAACCTTGAGCTACAACTGCATACCACTGCTTTTATGACTTTATGTAATCTGAAGTAGCTGTTTAAATGTAATTTTATGAATTCTTTTTTGGGGTTGGGAGGTGATAACAGAAGAACTGAAAAAGAAGGGTGTGAGTAGAGTGATTGTTGGCCTTTGTAATCACTCCTTTTCATATGTGGTGGATACAAGCTAGACTGTCTTGTGTTCTGTTGAAACCCACCTTCCCATTCAGATTGGTCTGGCAATATTATGGTAAAAGTTCTGTAAACTAAGCTGATTTGTATTATTCTCTGTGATTACATTAACAAAGTGCATTATTATTCATGTCTGAAGTTATCTGTGTGGGTCAGTACACCAAAATTCTGGGTTTTATAGTTTATTATATTTGAGTCTATTCCAGCAAGGCTCTCCATCTCATTCATAACATGTAGAGAAGGGGTCCTGTGAGCACTTCGCCTTCAAAAAATCTGGATTACAGTGTGCTAATTTAATTTAGTGAAACTTCATGAAAAATAATTAACAAAATAGCAAAATGAAGGAGATAATTAAAGTGTATATTGTCCTTGATAATTCCTCTTTCTCTGTATGTGGTAGAGTGAAGATGGTGTATGCAGTGATAGTAATATTGACAGTGGCACTTCACATCCATTTAATATGCACACAAACTGTAGATGTCCGTTGCACAAAACAATTTTGTGAGGTAGGTGCATCATTTGCCAATTAAGTGTATTCTGAGTGTGCCAACTCATGTACTTTGCAGTGCATGAATTGTATTAGACTGTCAGTTACAGTTCCATTGCATATACCCAGTTTTAAGCTTGTAACCATTTTCAGCAATCAGGGTAAGTGTGCCTTAGTTCCTGTCCTTAGAACATATTCTTCCACAGAGAGTTGTTACATGCTTCAGCCATTTGTAAGATTCCCTTTAGGCCCTGCTGTTGCTACATGTGCCCAACACTGGGTGCACTCCTGAGCCTCTTGAGTACAATTTATTCCTTATTATCAGCAACTTTTGAATAGCTTATGTTAATCCCCATATTTACCTTCACCTCCTGTTATTTTATATGTATTTTATAAAAAAAATTTAGCATGTATTGTTTACCAGCTGAGCTTTGTAGACATAGTTCATGAAACTCAATTGTACTGTACATGTTGCTGTCAATTCAAATTACCCGCTGTCACTATTTATAAAGGAGTTTTTGTAGGAATTTCATAATAATTCTTATACATTGATTTCATTTTAGAGTACGGTTGTGAAACATGAACACATCTGTGATTGTAGAGTTTATTTCTGTATTAATTTTACTTGAGCTTTCATAATGATTTGAGATCAAACTGTAGAATAAATAAAATGAAGTATAGCATTAAAGAGGTGTGATGCCTTAGAGTATGCTGGGAAATTATCCAGTGATTAGAAGTTTTTATGTTATTTCATATTGCACTGAAGTATTGTACTTCCTCATCTTATTTTTTAAGCCAGCATCTACCCTGTAGTAATTTTGCCAACATGGCGGATACTGATGTGTGTGATATTTGCTCAGTTACAATTACAATTACAGTTGCAATTACATAATTCACATTTCACAGATCCATTATTCAAACTAAGTCGAATTGAATATGAAATTATTCAGTATAATACAATACAATATAATAATTGTATTGTTCTGCATTTCAGATATTGACAAAATTAGGAAATCCATTAGGGAAAATTTTCTTAAGTAAAGCAATAGCAAAGTCATAGTCTGATTGTTGAGTGATTAAATCATCAACTGAATTTTAAAAGTAAGCATTAAAAACCATAGGAGCTTAAGTAATTGAAATAATTTTGTTACCTGGCTTGAATTCTGATGGATTAATGCTATTGCTGTTTCTGTTACCTATTTAATTATTTATTATGTTCCATGCTGTTTGGATTTATTGATGCATGAAACTAACATTATAGTACATTTCCTTTGCCTTTCTTGTTGTTCTTCTTAATATATTACAATAAAGAGTATAATGTGCATTGATTTTGGACTTATTACTAGTTTTGCTAAGAATATATATCTTCTTGTGCCAGCATGATATTTTTATGCCGAGGATAATCCAATAATTGTTTTTGCCTTTAGTAGGGACATTTTGCAAATGGAAGCAAGTTTCAAAGAAAATTAAGGAAGTATTGAAAGTGACTTTGACATCTGTTTGGCATAGAATGTTGTCCCAAGCTTCACCTTTTAGCATCCCCATTAAATTTCAAGCTGCCATCTTAGTTATGATTCTTCTTTTACATATTCGGTTCTTGCATGTTTTTGAGGTCCAAAAATATTATTTATGACAAGAAACTGGGCATCGTGATCAGAGAGGTCATTTATTACAGAAAGAATTTTGAAGGAATTTATTCTACTATAGTCAATAAAAATAATATCAGTAGCTGTACTGGAGACATTGGATGTTCCTGTAGGAAAATCCACTGTGTGAAACATACTGTAGGATTGTAAAAGCAAGACTAATTGTAAAGTGATGTTAGAACCTATTAAGAAATTTGCATTCAAATCACCACACATTATGATTTCAGTATTAGGTTTATAAGAATATTTCAAGGTTAAATCCAAATGCTCTATAAACTGATGAAAATCACCGGAAGGAGATCTGTAGATGCATAGTGTTATAATGAATTAGTTGCCAACTTTAAGTTATACCACATAAATGTCTATGATTTTTTTCATTACAACATTTAGATAAATCTAATGAATTGCTTTCCAGGTTGGACTTACTATAAATACAAACCCCTTCTCTGGTATGATGTTTATGTGATCGTTAGAAGAGTTTGCTGTTTTAAGAGGTGCTCAGAAATACAAATGATATGTGAATTTAGATTAAGACTAGCTAAAGGCACAATAATTTATCCATTTTATACTTTAGACCTCTAATAGTTTGGTGAAATAAGGTCAGAGAACTATGTGAGTTCAACATTGTCTTAACATCTAGGTGCTTATTGATGCCCATAAAAATCATCATTCCTCTGTGCTGGTCTTCTCCTTCTAGTATTGCAGTGATTCACATCTGCAAGAGGATTTTGCATTTGCTTGCCACAAGAAAGAACAGTATCTCAGCTGTAGTGCCTGTCATGTGTCAAAACTAAAGGCTTCATTGCAGAGAAGTTGGTCATCATAATTTGACAGCAGCAGTTCCTTCCAGTATTGGGGAATAAATGTATTGGTGCACTTCAAGGACAATAAATCTAGGATTTTCTTCACAATTTCTTGAAATATCCAGGTTTTTCCTGAAAAGTTCATATGTAAACTATGATTGGTAAAATGAGTTCTGTCATCATTTGTGTTTTGAACATACGCATGTTTGAAGGTTGTCACCACTTTATGCTACTTGCTGTTGAAGGCAACAATTTCTTTGTTAATGCAAGAAGAGCTTTCTAAATCAAAACAATGGGGAACATCCAAGATAATGATGTCAGTGTTCTTTTTATAAAGTGAGCCAGGTTATGTAGACCATTAGTTTTGTTTTTTCCACCATCCTTGGACCCACCACAAAGTACTACCACAGTCACTGTATAATTCTGAGTCTTGAAATATAAAGGTGAGGTTATGGCTTCCATGATGGCATTAAGTTTAGTAAATCCAATTACACTGAAAGTGTCATTAAGAAAGTTACAAATTTTTTCTGAACGATCTTTAATACGGCTATCACCTATAAGTACCACCGTCTGTTTATTGGTGGTTGAAATTTGAGGTAACCTAATATTTAATGGTTTTTGCAATAAGTCACTTGTTGTAGGCTCTGTTTTGTCAGACAAATTTCTTAGCAGCGAGAATTTATTTGATGTAGGTATCAGTGAATCATCAGGTCTAGATATATATTGTCTGTGATTTTTAAATATAGTCTATAATGATTTCCCAATCTTAATAAATAAAATCTCAGTTGTAATAATGTTTGCGGATGATACTGGCATACTGATTACTGCTAATTCGCAGGATGAGTTACTTCAAAGATCTAATCATGTTTTAAATCATATGTCTAAATGGTTCCGGGCCAACCTGCTCACCTAAAATCCTACCAGAACTAAAGTTTTGAAATTTACTTCAGCTAAACTACCCAATGCATTAAATCTAACCTATGCTGATTATCTTCCCCTGGAAGTAAAAACTGTTAAGTTTTAGGCTTGCAATTGGATAATCAGATTACTTGGAAGAACCATATTCAACTTTTGCCCAGGAAATTGAGTTCTGCCTGCTTCCTCCTGAGACGATTATACTATATATTAAATATTTATTCCTTAAAGCTTGTTTATTTTGCTCATTTTCATTCAGTAGTCAAATACTTACTTACTCCATGGTGCAGAGTCCTTCTTGAGAAGCTAACTGGTTTGCGGCTAGTCAAGAAATTCCCCGCGTTTCATGGAGCCGGGAGGTTCATTACTGCACTCACAAGCGTCTGCCACCTGTCTCTATCCTGGGCCAGCCCAATCCAGTCCATATACCCACATCCCACCTCCTGGAGATCCAGCCTAATATTATTTCAGTAGTCAAATATGGTATAATGTGGGATAATCAACATTATGTAAATAAGGTGTTTATTTTGCACAAGAGGATTCTTAGAATAATGCTAGGATTTGGCTACAGGAGTTCATGTAGGACTTGGTTTAAACATTCCATGTTCCTGTCCATCTTTGTTGTCCAGTGTGCATAACATTACTTACATTAAGGGAGTCAATATAGTGTAGTCAGTGTAGTGACTAGGCAGCGGACTTGATGAGTGAGAAATCATGGTTTGATTCCTGGTAGGAGTTAGAATTATTATTTTTTCCCTCCAGAGCCTCTAGACCACCTCTGGAGCCAACCCAGCCTCTTATTCAGTACTGCACTTTCAGTGCAGGCTTCAAGACCACTGACCTCCATCTAGTGCTGAGGTAAAGAATGTCTGTAGCTATACCACCAGTCCCCTGTATGCCTTTTTGTCATACATAGGGACACCCTTACTTGCAGCAGGCTTCCAGTGTTCCCTATAGAAGCATTTATATTTTTAATCACATTAGAAGTTCAACACATAATATGAAAACAAGCAGGTGCTATGGATGAATTGCAGTTGATAGAAGCTCCAAATTTTATAACATGAGGTTCTGCATGAGCTTGACAGCCTGTAACAGTTATATAGCATGTAGGATGAAAGAAATATTCTGTTTCAATTAGGGTGTTTTCCACCAGTGCAGTATTATAGTCTAGGAAAATTACTGTCAAACTGCAACAGCTGCATTGTCAATGTTGATGTTCCTGTGGCCAGTACTGAGCTCTGAGGAGACCTGTACAGGATGAGCACAGTTGATCCCCACAGTTTCAGTGATTGTATGTAACAACAAGATAGATAGTGTATGTACAGTGTTACATTGTGTGGTGTTTTTACGTAACCATTGTTGCCATGGATACAATACATTCCCTTTTTATTTTTGTTGGTTTTGATGTAGCTGTCAACAGTATAAGAGTGTTTGGTGTTGCCATGGAAATGCAGCTGTGGGTTTCCTTCCCAATGTTGTCGAGCTACAAAATATTTTTTACTGCTGTCAACAATAATGAGTATAAAATATGAGTGCGTGTCTGTATTCATTTCTTCGTTATCCAGCATGCAAATTGCATCTTTTCTGCGCTGTATTGTATTGTCATCTGTGGCCTGTCAGGCTCTACCACATTTTTCCACTTTATCTCATAAAGATAACTTTTTCAGGAAAAGAGTTACTGAACATAAAATGTGTGTTTTAATTGTCTCTACAACTTTTGTCTGAAAATTTCTCATTCTAAGAAGAATTCAAGATAAAAATAATAAGTTTGCATAGGTCTTCATATAAAGTATTTTTTATTCTTGTCAGATTTTAATCAAATGTGAATTTTCTCAAAAAATTTTCGAAAATCCTAATATCAAATTTTGTGAAAATCCATCCAGTAGGAGCTGAGTTGTTCCATGTGGACGGACAGACAGAAATGACGAAGCTAGTAGTCACTTTTGCGGTTTTACAAATGCCCCTACTAAACAGCATAAAGAAACTAAAAATTATTCAAAGAAAAATTTTGAAAAGTGTTGTGTAATATGTTGGTGACATGAAATAAGAGAAATTGTAACCACTCAGAGAATAACTGTTGGTATAGCAGCAAAATGCTGAGAGGGGACATGTCCTGGCTGCCATATTCTCCACATCTAATGCCCCTTAATTTCTTCTTTTGAAGCTACTTCAAGCACCAAATTTATGTTCCACAACTACCACTACCAGAGGAACATTTAGATGAGCCCACATTGAACTCCAATAGCATACCAGAAAACACTTACAGTTCCACTCCCATTGGTGTAAGGTTCATTTCTGTATGCTATTTAGGTTTTGTTAGGTTTTGTGAAATAAATTTTAAAACTGTTAAGATCAGTGTGTTCACCCTGTCTTTTAAAGCTTATGGATGTTGTACAAACATGAGAAAAAAAAAAAGGAATTAACTTCATCCTTCAAATATCACTTAAATATGAAAACTTTACATACTTCTAGTTTATCTAGGATTACTCATTTTTTGACATATACTGCAATGAGTGACATGGTGAAAGAATTTGTCAGTATTTGTAATGCCACATCTTGTTTAAAGGCATATATTATTTACAGGATCAAATTATCCAAAACCCATGCCCAGAATTGCCAGAAGAATGTAGCGACAGCAGTGGCACAATGAATGGTGTTATGATGCTAGAACCTACAACATGCAACTGCTGTGATTATTGCATACCCTACCTGGGTAGGTATTGCATGTAGTGCATTTCTTACCACATAAGAGACAAGTAACATAATACTTATTACAGCTTTATGCATGTGTCAGAATTAACTTTGTGGTACAGTGCCTGAAGTGAGATGAGGTGAGATATGGGTACTCATTGTTCTCTGGCTTCATATGTTACCAGTGAGAGATACTGTATTACATCTGTATGGGTGCATGCCTGTATATATATGTGTGTGTGTGTCTTCATGTCAGTGTTGAAATTCTTTTCCATCAGCAGTTGATTTCTCATTGCTACATCCAGGTTCTGTACCGAACTTCACTCAGAACAGACCACTAATGGCTCTATTAGACCATAGGGTGGCCCAAGTTCTTGGCAGAAGTCCTCAGATAGACAACAGGTTTCAGTGCTAGTGGTTTTTCTACAAGCACATCTACTATGATGTGTTTGTCTCCTGTAATGATCAACACAGTGTGTATTAATCCTAGTCTGCTGTAAATATTACCTGCCTATCCAAAGGACCAAAGTTGACTCATTCTATCACTTAAAATCACCACCTTAATGCTGAGATGGCAGTGGGCCAGTGGAAGCCATTGGTATTCTGCAAATGGTGCAGCAACAGACAACAGCCAGGTGTTAATACAGATTCCATTATTGTATTTTACCCTGCAGTATGGATTTGGAATGAACCTTTGTCATATCCCACACTTTAGGGCAAGTGTTTGTAATATTTCAAATCAAGGTGAAGGAATAATTTTCTGTATGCACCATCTTTGTCTCTTCTGACCAGAATATTGCTGGCACTTCTTCCGGGGATGTGATTATCCCCTAAAGCTCTATCATTTAGCATATGAATGGTAGGCAACCTGGGCTGGGGCTTATATTGTGGTGGAAGGAACAAATTATAGCTGTCATGCCCACATAACATAGCATTATAATGTATGGTGTGATTTACTATTTACAGAGCCAATAGGTAAACTTTCTTGTACAGCACTTTCACTGCACTTCGATGAAAGTTTTTTTCATTAAATATTTATTTAATGTCTTTATATAACATGTACAGAAAAAGGAGCCGACTGCGTTCCTGATGGACAAGGGCAGCCTCTGCATAAAGCTGTATGTGGGCCTGGTTTGTGGTGTAATGACAAAAATGCCACCTGTGTTCCACGTAAGTTATATTTCCTTGGGATAAAGTTACAAAGAACTGAATTCATAACTGTATAGTTAGAACTTGTAATTAGGTATACAATTATAATTGATATAGTACAGTTACAATTGTGAATATGTAGAGTATTTGACAACAACACTCAGCAGTTCATCCAGTTAGCTTGGAAGATAACAGAACTTATGAATTATGAAATTCAGTGAATTTAATAAAACCCCTTAGAATTTGTGCAAAGCAGAAGCATTAAAAATGCACAAGTCTTTGATTCTTTGCTAACAGGAAAATTTTGTTAAGAAACTCAGTAGTTTTTCTGTGTTACCTGTGTTTCATATGGCATAGGTTGGTTAGTACAGAGCACCACTGATTAAAAAAATTGAGTTGTTGAAGAATTATTTACTTTGTGTTTATGTGTCTTCCGCCCATCTGACATGATTTCTTGTACTATAACTGTGAAACCTCTGAATGCTCATTTGCATTTTTAGCCTTTCCTCTTATGAGCTGTGGGTAGGCATCATAGTAGAGATTTTGAATCAAAGTTATAAACGGTTTAAATGAGGGCAACAGTCAGATGTGAGTCTGTTTTCCATATAACAGATACTGTATTTGTTTTGTTACAGTTGATTCGGATTGCACAAAGGAACAAAGAGATTATGATCTGGCTTTTCAAAGTGGGACACTTGGGATTACAGAAATGCGCACCCTATGTGACGAGAAGGGAGATTACCAATCACCTCATTGCATTGGCAATTCAATGTGAGTGAACATCCTTAGTTATCATTCATTATAATTAATAATAAATGAATGCAAACATGCAAGTGATATTTATATATTTCATCTGGTTTTTGCATAACCATGGCACTTAACCTTTTGACGCCTAACGACGACTTTAGTGGTCGTACTGCACCGCTAACCTCTAAATGTTGCATTTTATATATTTATTCAACAAATATAGGTAGTGAATATTTTAAACATGGTATATACTCTCCGTTTTTTACTCTTCAAAATTCAGTTTGTTTCATAAATCTAATGTATTTGGTTCCTGTATTATTCACATTTTATATACAGGATGTGCTAAAATTAAAAAAAATAATTCCAGAGCCAAAAGGTTAATAGGGTTACAGGACAGACAGATGCATAAAGAATGGATTTTGTATTTATACTTTGTTGTAATGTCATGGTGAACCTGTAATGTCATGGTGAACCTGTGTCTGGAACTGCTTTGTTAACTCGACACTGCCATCCAATTCAGTCTGTTAGGCCTGTATATTAACCGATATATTCATTATGTTGTTGATGTCAAATCCTTTGCATGACCAATATTGACAATATTCCATTAGCGTTTGGTATGCTTTGAATCAGG
>Ga0123355_10003342_pt1 | contig 22961 bp, 20 predicted proteins | sample TergutEmb28metaG_3_FD_89872 | JGI IMG/M metagenome (GOLD analysis project Ga0123355, IMG submission 89872) | Embiratermes neotenicus P1 segment gut microbial communities from Petit-Saut dam, French Guiana - Emb289 P1 | ecosystem: Host-associated > Arthropoda: Insects > Digestive system > Gut ... | reverse complement strand
TGTGCGCATTAACCGCCCATGGAACAACCAGGCTTATGTTAACATGATCGACGTAAGAAAGGCCGATGCCGACTGGCAGTATATTGACTTTGCCGTGGAGCTTAACGGGCGGGTTGTGGAGCTGGAACTGGTCAACAACTTGTTTACACCGTAATATCAACAGCACCATAGGCACCATCATCAGGAAGAATCCCGCGCTCAAGCAGTATTGACACTGATGGGCCATCGATTCCTACAAAATGATGTGCTAAAATAAAAACCACCCGGAGAGATACATTCTCCGGGTGGTTCTGCATGTGAATAGAATAAAGGCACCCATATGGGCGGAAGGTAATTCGCGCAACGCGATACGCTTTCGTAGGAGTGGGGGGGTCGTTCTGCCCGATCTAATTCCTATAATACACCATGCCCAACTGGGTACGATTGGTCACGGCCAGTTTTTCCATAATAACAACAATATTATTGCGCACCGTGCCTTCGCTTAAAAACAACTGGGCGGCGATTTCTTTGTTAGTCAGGCCTTGGGCCACAAGACGGGCTATGTCCCACTCCCGCGGTGTCAGCTGCTCCAGTGCCGGATTTTCTGCCGCCGCCAGTTTTTTAAGCACATCGGCCCCCAGTACCCCAGTGCCGTCCATCATTATGCGTAATTTGCCGGATATATCCGATATTTTGTCGGTTTTTATCAAATATCCATCTGCCCCGGCGGCCAGGGCTTGCTGTATATTGGGCTTGTCATCAAAGGTGGTCAGCATCATAATACGCACACCCGGATGCCGCTGTTTTATAATGCGCGTGGCGGCAATGCCGTCCATACCCGGCATACGTATGTCCATTAGCATAATATCCGGCAGCAGTTTTTCGCACAAGTCAACGGCCTCGGCACCGTCAGATGCGGTACCGGCCACGGTAATGTCCTGTTCTCGCCCAAGGGTTAAGGACAAGCTTTTGCGTATCAACGCGTCGTCGTCAACAATAAGCAGTTTCATCTTACTCGCCCTCCTTGATGGGGATTACACATATCACCCTAAAAACCTCACCGGCATCAACAGACAAGCTGCCCCCAATTGCCACCGCCCGGTGCCGCAAATTGCGTAGACCACTGCCTGCCAGGCCATCGGCGGCCTTGGCTCCTCCGTCATTTTCCACACACAGGCGCACAATATGCCGGGCCACGTCCAGGTCCACAGAAACATATTTTGCACTGGAGTGGCGGGCTACATTGGTCAGGCTTTCGTTAAGGCAGGCCTCCAATATATTCCATACATACATAGGTATTTTTGAGGTGTCGCCATATGCGCGAAAAGCTACACCACACACAGGAAAGCGATGACATATTTCTTGCAGGGTTTCTACCCCCAAAGCCGTCACGGCGGCCAGATTATGTACCGTTTGGCGTATTTTATCCGTGCCGGTGTTTAGGCGCTCCATGGCGGCGTCATACAGCTCTAATGCCTCGGGGTTTTCCGTTTCTATCATATCTCGCGCCGTCTGCAAAGATATATATGCCGCCACAATTTCATGCCCTGCGTTGTCGTGTATGTCCCGGGCAATACGGGTGCGCTCGGCCACGGCGGTCATGCGCTCTACTTGGGCCAGGGCCGCTGTAAGGTCGCTTTGCAGACTTTCCATCTGATAATACTTGCCGGCGGATTTGTCGCGGTCTTTTAGCTTATCCCATCGCTCTTGCCGCCACAGACCCAAAAACACGCCGCATAAGGCAGCAAGAACCATTAAAATAGCCAGGATGGGATGAAAATTCAAAAACAAATACGCACCCGAAACAGCCGCCCAATAAAACCCAAAATACATTGCGGCAAACAAGACCAAAGCCAGTGCCGGTGCGGCATCTTGCCATATTAATGACATGGCAAGGCAAGCGATGATGTCCAATACCACGGTAAAATTAAGCCGCGGCATACGCCAGCGCAATAGGGACATAACCACCAAAAACAAAAGCAGGAAAAAGCCCGCTGTTTCTCCGCTATCCAGCCAGAAAGCAAACAACAGACCAAATCCTGCCATATTACAAAACAAGAAACACTGCTTTGGTGATATGTTTTTCATAAGATATATCCTTTACAGGCCAAGCAAGCTAAAGTCTATCAACCCCAGGGCCAGCGCAACTGCGGCCAGCGCGGCCAGATGCAGTGGATAAAAAGCGTAAAACAGCCATTTCATCCTCTTGCCTCGCTCTCCGTTAAATCCTTTTATCAAAAACGCCGCCCCAATACAGCCTATGCCAAAGGTTGTGCTTGCTATAAGGACATTCATATCTGTCCAGGCGGCAGGAATTCCTTCCATATATGCTTCTGCCCCATGCTTTGCTTGCATAGCCGCCATGCCAGCCATAGAAATTAACGAAAGCGCAAGCCAACTTGCCCCGGCCACAACAGACGGCACAATGCGCCTTGTGCTCTCTTTGCCGATAACATGATAAAGCAACACCACCACAGGGCCGATAATAAACCAGTCGAATACAAATATGAATGTGCCGACCATCAAAACCACAAATATCAGCCAAAAAAGCGGGCGGATTTTTATTTTGTCATACATCACCAGGATGAGGATGCTTAAAATTATGGTGAACAGGATGCTCATCCCAAAGCCGCCCCTAAACACCAATATGTGGAAAGGTATGGACACCGCGCCGAAAATAAACAACCGCAGCAGATATCTTTTTAAATTAGAGGTGTGTCTGTAGCCTTCTACCACAAAATAGCCCATGATAGGGAAGGTCAGCCCTCCCACTGCATACAGCGGAAACAAGCTCCACACAGGCAAAACCTCGAACAAAGCAAAGATTACGTGGTTAAGAATCATACCTATAATGGCTATCCATTTTAGTTTGTAAGCATCCAATCCTAATATCACAATGCACTCCTCTCGTCAATCCTTATATGATCCGCCGCTTGCTGCCATATAGCAAATATGCAATGGCAAAAAGCACCATGGCGGCTATGGCCAGCCAATATTCCCCGGACATCATGCCTGTATCCGTAACAAAGCGCAGCCCCTGCATAGCCCAATACACCGGAAAAACAACGCCGACGTACTCAAGAAAGCCCGGCAAAACTTCTATGGGGAAGAACAGGCCGCCCAACATAGCCATAAGGGTCAGCGCCCCGATGAAGCCAGAATTGCTGTTTTCTTTGCTTTTAAACAGGCAGTGCCAGGCAAAACACATGGCAACGGAAGCCAGCGCAAGTACAGTATAACACATAAATACAGCAAAAGAAAGAGTTAGGCTCCAATCGTACAGGATAAAACCCAATATGGCAACCAACGCCATTTGTGCCGAAAGGGGTACCATGCAGGACAGCAGATTTTCTGCCAGATATCTGCGCATGGTCACAGGTGCGGCCAAAATGCGTATAATTGAACCGTCTATTTTATCTGACAGGATGCTTTGGCTCATTAAAAATGAACCGCCCATTACAACAAAAGCCAAAAACCCAAAGCCGCCCACCGCAGCCCCCTCCGCCCAAAATGGGCGAATGAGAATTAGAATTAATGGCACGATGCAGTTTACCACCAGGGAAAAGGAGCTGCGAACCCCGCGAAGCAAGGCATAACGAAAAATTGTCAAATCCTTCTCCTCCTTCCTAAAATAAGCACCACGCCTGCCATCACCGCGGCAATTATACCCAGCACACCCATATTAAACGCAACCAGGCTCATATCGTTGTCAGCCACACCGGAAAATATTATTGCGCGCCAGGCAAGGGTAAGGGGTGTGCCGTAATTTTGAACAAATACGGCAAAGGCACTGTCTCCCAGTGGTACAAACAACGCCCCGCTTAAAAACATCATAGAAAAGCCAATGGCATACGTAATACCTACCGCTGTCTTTAGCTTTGATGTCGCCAGGCTTATAAGCAGTGCCATAAGCTGGCCAATGGTGGCAACCATTATAATTACAGCTACCAAAATAAATGGATTGCCCCAATGCATGTCAAACAACAATGCAGATGTGCCTATGATAAGCAGACCTTGTATGATGCTAAATATCCAGCTGGCCAAAACGGCACCGGCCAAAAAAGATCCCTGTTTAACTGGTGTTGCAAGCAGCCGCCATCTTGCAGGTCCCCTAAGGTCTTCATAAATATGGTATATCAACACCTGGGAAGAGAAAAATTGGAAAGCTATCATAAAAAGCGCTGCAATAACCGTGGCCTCTATGGCGGCCGCTTGCCGGTCGCCTTGATCCAAAAAGTTTAAGTTTATCACTGTGTTAAGAATTGTGAGCCCTATGGGCAGCAAAAAAGAGAAAATTATTACTATCGGTTCGCGCAGCGTCCGCATTAGGAAGTGCCTGAAAATAATAGAAAGCTCCTTCATGCCCTACACCTCCCCTTCATCACGCAGACGCTTGCCCGTCAGAGTCAAAAACACGTCTTCCAGATTTGGCTTATCTTCCGAAAACGCCGTAACGCCGCCGTAACGCTGGGCAATTTCCATAATACGGTTTACATTGCCGCTGCCAGCACCGGATGTTATTACATATCGGCTGCCATCCGCCGCAACATTTTTCACACCGGATATGCCTCGCAGCTCTTCCGTAAGAGCATCGGATGGAGCGACAGCTTGCAAATGCACCCGGTCTTCGTATTGTATGCGGCGCATCAATTCATCCAATGTGCCCTCCGCAATAACCCGCCCCGCATCCATAATGGATACACGGCTGCAAATGGCTTGCACTTCTTCCATGTAATGAGAAGTATACAGCACCGTGGTACCCTTTTGAGCAATTTGTTTTACAGATTCCAATATGTGGTTACGTGATTGGGGGTCAATGCCCACGGTGGGTTCGTCCATAATGACGAGTTTTGGCTTGTGCACCAATGCGCAGGCAATGTTTAATCTGCGCTGCATACCGCCGGAGAAGGTCTTTGGCCGCTTTTTGGCACGGTCGGTCAATCCCACAAATTCCAACATCTCTTTTACATTGGCATTAAGCTCTGCCCCGCGCAGACCATACAATCCACCAAAGTATTTCAGATTTTCCGCGGCAGAAAGGTCTTCAAACACCGTAATTTCTTGGGTAACAAGACCAATGTCGCGCCTTACCTCCAAATTACGGATGTTTTGCTTTTTGCCAAAGACACTTATGTCCCCGGCATCCGCGTCAATAAGACCGCAAAGCACACGTATGGCTGTGGTTTTGCCGGCACCATTGGGGCCAAGCAGGCCAAGTATCTCGCCCGGGGCTACATCCAAATTTAAATGGTCAAGCGCGGTGGTGTCGCCATATCTTTTTACCACATTTTTCATGCTGGCTATCATCATTATCGCCTCCTGCTTTCATTTTCATTTTGTAAATTTAGTATAACCCAGGTCTGCCGGATGCAATAGTGACATTTGTCATAAATTTTTATAGGGGTCGTCCCATTTGCACAACCTTACATACAGGAGCCCATCGCATTTGTCGAAAAATGTCGTAACGAAATTATTGAAGCCGCCCGGCGTTTGTGTTATTGTATATATGTTGCATTGCAACAAATTTTTATTAACAAAATGTGCTGTTAGCACGGGAAAGGAGTTGCGATATGTATTATGTCATCTATTGCTGTTGCTGCTGCCTAGAGCCGATTATCAGTTTTGGTCATAAAGTTTGCGGATAATAGGAACTGATGCATCATGCATCGTGACCTATGTATAATTAAAGATGTCTGGAGGTATCTTTTTTGTCTAAACATAAATTACTAGATGAAGTGTTTGCTGTTGGAGGTAATCACGATTTAAAAAAACTAAAGGCAGCGGAAATAAAGCTGGTAGATTATATTAGAGAAAACGGGAACGACCCCCAGATTAACGATGCCCTTCGTATGCTTAAAATGTTTGCAGATGAAAACGAGCATAATGATTATGAACAAAGTGCTGAAACGGTTGCCCCTGTATATGAAAGATTGTCACATGCAGACGAATGGGACTTTTATGATATTCGGATTTTTGGGGCTGTTATTGGGTATGAAGAAACATATGAAAAGTCCCTGGAGCTTGCTGAATATGCTCTAAAAAAATTGGAGAAGTACTCTGATAAAAAACAATATCCGAATATCAAGTTGTCCATTCACATGAATATTTTGCTACGCTTTCTGCGGGCGCGATATTTCGATTTGGACGATATGAATGACACAAGGGCTTTGGAGAAATTGGAAAGTTCTTTCATAGAGCATTTTGACGCTGCTATGACTATTTTAGAAAATGATGGCTCTCCCGTATGGAAAGCAATAATTACGGCACGCAAGGGCATATTTTTTAGAGATAACAAACTAATGGGAGAGAGTTTTAGCGTCCTGGAAAATGCCAAGGAGCCTGAAGCATACAGGCTGTTGCAGGCCGAGGCCAGCGAATACGAATTTTATTCAGGTCTTACCATTAGCAGAAAGCAGTTTAATGCCATTGTGGGTCGCAATATCAGGCGCGAACGTATTCGTTGCAAGCTGTCAATAGACGATGTGGCGGTTATTTTGGACATGACACCTGCTGCCGTTGGCCTAATGGAGCGGGGCGACAGAGGCCAAACCAGCTTTAATTTGCGCAAGCTGGCAGAGGTTTTTGGCATAAGCACCGATGTGTTGTTTAGCGAAGGGTCAGGCCCCGGGGCTTCTTCTCATAGAGAGAGAGTAGCCCAAATCCACAAATTTGCCGCTTTTGCAAAAGGTCTTACCAACGAAGAATTGGAGCACCTGGTGGCCGTGGCGGAAAGCCTGGCAAAGCTAAGCAAAAGCAACAGAAAAAATTCATGATTTTTAGCTAATATAGAACGCAGGATGCCGCGAAGCATCCTGCGTTTTTATATTATGTTGCCCTAATCTAATTGCCAATTTTTCTATTGATAATAGAAATAGCCTCCATAAGTTGTATATCTTCTTCCGCAGACAAGGTAAGCAGGCTGCCTGCAAGCTCCGGCGGCATTTCCACATAGTGGTTGGGGGTTATGCCCTCGCCATGAATGGATATGCCCGATGGGGTGAAATAGCGAGCCACAGTGACCTTTACGGCGGATTCGTCCGGCAGTGGGAAGATATTTTGCACCAGGCCTTTGCCAAATGTGGTGGTGCCCAAAAGTTCGCCCACGCCGGTGTCTTGCACGGCACCGGACAACACTTCGGACGCAGAGGCGGAACCACCGTTAACCAGTACAATAAGGGGTATTTCTATTTGTCGCTCGTCAGAATAGGCATACACCCTGTTGCCATGCACGTCTTCGGTAAATGTGATGATGCCCTCGGGTATTAGCATATCGGTTATTTCGTTTACCACATTAAGCAAGCCGCCGGGATTGTTGCGCAAATCCAAGATAAGGCCCCGGATATTTTGGTCCATAAGACTGTTATAGGCCGCGGCAAACTGGTCATATGTGGCCCGGTCAAATTGGGAAATACGTATATATCCTATATTGTCGTCAAGGATATTGTGGCGCACGGTTTCTATTTGTATCACATCGCGGGTAATAGAAAGATCAAAGGTGGAATTATCACTTTCCCGCCAAATTGTCACCTCTACCCGTGTACCGGCCTCGCCCCGCATCATCCTTATGGCTTCGTTTACATTATCACCAAAGACCTCATAGCCGTTTACGCGGATAATTTTGTCGCCGGGTAAAATGCCGGCCTCAAAAGCGGGAGAGCCTTCAAAGGGAGAGATGACCAATATACGGTTATCAGTCGCGTCTACACTGATGCTGACGCCTATGCCAATAAAAGTGCCCTCGGTTTCTTGCCTAAACTCCCTAAAGGTGATGAGGTCCATATATGTGGTATAGGGATCGCCCGCGCCATATACAAAACCGGCAAACATGGTCTGTAAGGCAAAGTCAAGGTCAAAATCCCCAATAAAATTGCTGTCAATTATCTGATAAATATGATTAATTTTTTGGGAAATGGTGTCCGTATCCAGTCCGGTGGCCACCACATCTGGGCCGCGGCCTATTGGGGTTACATTGATATTTAAAAGAGGCATGACGGCCGCCCACACAACAACCATAAGGGCCATGCCAGATAAAAGCCCCAAAAAATAATTAGTTTTATTGCCCATAACTTCACTCTCCTTTACCATATATACAAGTCTATTGCCCCCTGCCGTTTATTATACATGTTTTGAAGACAGGTTGCAAGAAAAGGCCTGTAATCTTGATGATTGCAGGGTTTAGCGTCTTCTTGACATTTTGGTGTTTTTTGTGTATGCTATAATCATTGTTAACCACAAAGGAGACGATGATGGAGCCGCAGAGCGTTAGAAAGTCAAGCCCCAGGGGCAATTTGATGATTATTGCCGCCACCATAATTTGGGGGGCGGGCATGTCGGCCCAATCTGCCGGGATGGAATATGTAAGCCCCCTTACCTTTAACGCGGCGCGGTTTTTTATTGGCGGCACCATGGCCCTTGGGCCTGCGTTGTTTTTTATGCGGCGGCAAAAAATAACCGGAGATGGTAGCACTCCGGCCGCTATAAGCAAAAAAACTCTTATAGCCGGCATTATATGCGGTATGGTGCTGTGTTTGGCCATTAATTTGCAGCAGTTTGGTCTGCTTTTTACCACTGTGGCCAATGCCAGCTTTATAACGTCTTTGTATGTTATTATGGTGCCCATTGTTTGCCTTGTGGCTTTTAAACAGCGCGCCCCTGTGTTTGTATGGATTGGTGTGGCCGTGGCCATGCTGGGCATATATTTTTTGAGCCTGTCCGGTGGTCTTAATGTTAATGTAGGAGACCTGTTGGTCTTCTTTTGTGCCATGGCTTTTAGCGCCCAAATTATCATAATAAGCCATTTTTCGCCAAAGCACAACGTACTTGCCCTGGCTTGCGCCCAATTTTACACGGTGTTTATTATATCAATCATACTAGCCTTTATTTTTGAAACACCAGCCATAACCGATCTGCTGGCCGCAGGGCCCTATGTACTTTACACAGGCGTGTTGTCCAGTGGTGTGGCTTACATATTGCAAATGAAAGCCCAAAAAACCACCGAACCCACTGTGGCGGCGGTGCTTTTTAGCTTCGAGGGCGTTGTGGCCACCTTTACCGGCTGGTTTGTGCTTAGTCAGTTTTTGACACCGCGGGAAATTTTAGGCTGCGTTTTGATTTTTATTGCCATTTTGGTTGCCCAGGTGCCGCCAAAAAAGAAAGGGGTTTTACAATGAAAATAGGATATTTGGGGGTTGGCATAATAGCCAGCTGTATGATAGAGGGCTTTTGTGGTCTGGGACAACAGCACGACTTCTTCCTTTCGCCCCGCAACGCGGTAAAAAGTGCCGCCCTGGCGGAAAAATACCCTAATGTGGTGGTGTGCCAATCTAACCAACATGTTGTAGACCAGGCCGATGTAGTTGTTATATCTATGTTGGCCCATAACTGCCTGGAGGTTTTGCGGGGCCTTAAATTTAGAAGTGACCAAAAAATTATAAATGTGGTAGCCACCATACCACCGGAGGATATATTGGACGCTGTGGGCTGCGTGGGCGGCTTTAGCCATGTGATACCCCTGCCTGCGGTAAAATACCGCACCGGACCTATTACAGCCTATCCAGAAAGCGACTTTTTGGCCCAGCTGCTGTCGCCCCTTGGCACACTGGTGTTTGCCAAAACAATGGACGACATACGCACAATGCAGGCCATAACAGCACTGATGGCACCATTTTATGCCATGTTGCACCACCTTACGCTTTTTGCCGAAGGCGAAGGCCTGGGACGCGAGCAAGCCACGGCCTTTACATCATCGTTTTTTGCGTCCCTTTGCCAAAATGTAGAAGGTGCCGACTTTAGCGAGCTTGCCGCCGACATGACCCCCGGCGGTCTTAATGAGCTGGCCCGGGAAATATTGACACAGCAAGGGGCCATAAAAGCCTGGGCGGATGTTATGGAGCCGGTGATGGAGCGGATAAAGCGGGTTTGAAATGAATGACGAAGGGAGGAAAAACATATGAAGCGTATTATTTTATCGGCGTGCATTGCTATAGCTGCATTGCTGTTGGTTGGTTGCGGCGACCCCAGAGAGGTGCTGTCTGTTGAAGATTTTACATCAATAATGACGGCGGCAGGGCATGAAGTGGAAGATGTTACAGAAATATTTGCCGGTATGTCCAACATGGAGGCCATGGTCATTGCAGATGCCGGTGACTTTGCCGTAGAATTTATTGTGTACGAAACAGAAGAAATGGCTAGAATTTTGTTTGACGCGGCAAGGCAAGATCTGGTGGCCGGCAGAAGCGGTGTGTCATCTCACAGGGAAACAAACTTGGCTAATTTTAGCAGATTCATCCAAACCACCGCCGGACGCTTTGAGGCCATTGTGCGGGTGGAAAATACCATTGTGGTTATATTGACCACCGCGGACAACAGGGACGACGCAGAGGCCGCATTGGAGCTTTTGGGGTATTAGAGGAATATGCTTTGCTAACACAGGCAACCACAGGTCGCCCAAAATATAGACAAATTAAAGGTGTGCCTGCATACCACCTTTTAAAATATTAAAACAGGAGTGATTTTTTTATGAAAATGAAAACCCATACATTGACCATTATGGCCATGGTGGCCGCGCTGTATGCGGCTATAACCGTGTCTCAAGCGGCCATAGGTTTTGGGCCCATCCAGTTTCGTATTGCCGAAAGCCTTAATCTGTTGGCATTTTTTAATCCTATCTTTGCCCCGGCGGTATTGCTGGGGGTTTTTGTTGCCAATCTTTTTTCGCCTTATGGTCTGGTGGACATTATTTTTGGTACACTGGCATCTTTGGTGGCCCTGCTACTTATTTTGGCCACAAAAAAACTGACAAACAATTTATTTATCGCCAGCCTTTGGCCTACCATTGTTAACGCCTTGGTGATACCCTTGGTTTTTCTTATCTACGGCGGCGATGGTGTTACCCTAGCGGCTTTTATTCCCTTTGCTCAGTCTGTTGCCATTGGTCAGTTTGTGGTGGTGACGCTGTTTGGTTACACCATTTGCCGTGTGCTAATGGCAAGATACCCTAATTTTATCACAATTATTAAAAATGTAGACAAAATGCCCAGTGCGGAAAAACCAGCTGCGCAAATAAAACTTGAACCGCTTAGCTTAGAAAATGCCCGGGATGTATATGAATTCGAGATAAAAAATCGTGCGTATTTTGAAAAACACCTTGCGTCAAGAGGGGATGACTACTATGAGCCGGAAAAGTACAATGGCATAATTGCAGCCATAATTGACGAGCAAAACAGCGGCGAGTGCTTTATGTACGTAATTAGGGACGAAGCCGGCGGGGTTGCCGGGCGGGTTAATTTTACCTCTGTGCAAAGTGGGGATGTAAAAACCGCAGAGCTTGGATATCGCATTGGGCAAGAAAGTGCCGGAAAAGGCATAGCGACAAAAGCTGTGGCTATGGCAATAAAGCTGGGCACCGAAAAGCATAAACTAGAGGGAATTACCGCGGGTACTTCTACAGAGAACATCGCCTCGCAAAGGGTTTTGGAGAAAAACGGATTTGTGTTTGTAGAAAAAGCGAACCACCATATGCAAATAAACGGGGAGTGGGTTGATAGCTTGAAGTATGCGAGAAAAACAGAGCATACAAAATAAAAATGGGCGGGCGGCCCCAATAGGCCTGCAACGAAACTGCTTCGCAGATTACGTTAGATAAATCGGCTTAGCCAGATAATGTGAAGCTTGGCATATTTTGCTGGTATAAACCCTGTGTCACTGGAAAAACTATCTATTGACATCATGACGTGACACCAGGAGGAAGCCCGATGAATAACAAGGTTGAAATTTGCGGCGTTAACACGGCAAAGCTGCCCGTGCTGAAGGCCGGCGAAAAAGAGGCCCTGTTTGAGCGCATAATGCAAGGGGACGAAAGAGCCCGGGAGGAATACATTTACGGAAACCTGCGCCTGGTTTTAAGCGTTATACAACGCTTTAACAACCGCGGCGAAAACATAGACGATGTGTTTCAGGTAGGTTGCATCGGCCTCATAAAAGCCATAGACAACTTTGACACATCCCACGGGGTAAAGTTTTCAACATATGCCGTGCCAATGAATGTCATTTATCGAAATTGACATCAGGAGGTTTCCGCAATGACACGAAAACAGGCATTACATAAAGCCTTAGAAGCTTTGACAGACAAAGACGCCAAGTCAAAAATTCAAGAGATTTTAGGCGATATGCCCTTTACCGGTTGGGGCGAGAAAACCATTTTTGACACATTAGACCAATTTGTTATTGATTATGGCAGAATGCCAAATACATCGGATTTTAAAAAGAAAGGACTGCCGCCACACACTGTTATTAGGTTAAGATTCGGCATAAACCTCAAAGAATTTTTGCAAAAATACTATCCTCCAGAAATGATGTGTGCTTCAAGGCTCTACTACGAGAAATCAGAGGAGGAATGGATGGATTTATTCATTCAAGATTACATAAGGAATAAGCCAAGTTCGGCCGAAAAATATAATAAAACAAGGAAACAAGGCACACCATCTTGGCAAACTATATCGGCTATGTTTGGCATACGCAAATGGTCAGAGTGGTTAAAGCATTGTGGCATTGAAAGGCCATGTCGCACAAACTTTAAACCGCGGATTGCTCAAGTGAGCTTAACACTTAGATCACACAACGAATTGTTGGCTAATCTTGAACGGTCAGACCATTAAGCTCACAAACGACCCCAATTGCCTGCCAGCCTTGATTAGCGATTTTTACGCTGATGAGACTTCTGTTAAGAAAGATTATGCAACAGCGAGTTCACATCATAAACACTCAAACCGAACCAAAGAAATCGAAACCGAGCAAAAAGAAATATATAGGGCGTGTAGTCACTATCAATTTTCAACAAAAGCATGAAGTAACTAGACGCATCCTGCCAATCCAACGAGGAAACTTAAATGCCAGATCAGTTGTCCATCATGGTTGTGTGTGACAAGAGCTTTTGGGGCTGATAGCGAAAATATTTTTGCAGAAAACATACTCCTACTTAACTTGAAAAATGACGGCTTTGGTAAGTTATTTTTATGTCCGCTAAGAATATTTCTCCAACACAAAAACCCAACTGGATAAAATCCAATCGGGGTTTTTGCGTGCATTGGTGTAATATAAATGTTATCGAATGTTGATGTTTTGGTGCTCATTCAAGATAACCGCCAATTTCGGATTGCAATTAAAACAGCTTTGGCATTATACCCATTCCTGATTTATGAACCCAATTTTAAACGTTCATCTTAAAAAAGACCCTCTCTGTAAAATCAACAAGTTGCCTGTAGTTTCAACTTTAAGTTAACAGGATTAACCACTCACTGTATCGACTAACCGAGCCTACTTTAAGCCTTATGAAATGTCAAAATTTCTCTCTGGCTTGAGACTCTTTAGCACTGTCCGTTAGGGAGAAGCGATTAAGTGTGCACAAACTTCGCTGTTCGGCATAACCCAACAAAAATCTGTATTAAACATTTATAAGCGTTACACCTTTTGTTAAAACTTTCTGTTAAGCTATGTTGGTATCACCTTAATCATTTTACAATTACGTAGTTCTGTTCATTTTCGACCTGAATTTCTTCATAGCCACTGCTTTCGACTGTGCACCCTTCTTCTTCAACCTGACACTCAAGATAAGCAACATATTCGACTATCTCTTCTTCAATTACAGTTCCAACTAATGTCTCATATTCAACTGAATAATCATGGTGCGTGCCGTCTTCGATTGTATAATCTGCTGTTAAGGACTCAAGATTATCGTAACCAAAAACATACGCTAAATTGTCATAAAGCCCAAGTGCAGCAGGGATGACATTGCTTGCTCCGCAGTTCTGTTCATTTTCGACTTGGATTTCTTCATAGCCACTGCTTTCGACTGTGCACCCTTCTTCTTCAACCTGACACTCAAGATAAGCAACATATTCGACTATCTCTTCTTCGATTACAATTTCAACTAATTCGATAACTTCAGAGTAATCATGGTACATTTCGTCTTGGGTTGGATAATCTTTCGCTAAAAGCTCAAGATAATCATAGCTAAAGGTTTCCAGTAAGACGCCAGAGAATCCAAGAACAGCAGGGACAACATCGTTTGGCGTGTTGTTTTCAACTATCACGCGCATATACGGGGCATTGGGGTGTGAAAGGACAAGATTTCTGCCATTTGCTTGTGTAGAGAATATTCCACCGCCTGCACCGGCACTGTTGTGTGATATTGTACCTCCAAACGCAGTGAATGCACCAACTGCTGTTGCAGACACACGAACGCCGCCGCCTTGGCCCGCTGCGCTGTTGCCTCTGATGACTCCACCATTCATGAGGATTGTTCCACCAGCTTGGAATATACCGCCGCCGCCTGCTGTTGTGGCCGTGCCAGTAGACCGGTTGTTTTCAATGACCACATCAAAGCCTATGTTAAGGTGGCCATTGTTTATGCGTATACCGCCGCCGCCGGCATTGGTTCTTGTACCACTGTTAGATGCATTTTCACTAATAACGCCGGAAGACATATAAAATCTTGATGTTGCAGTGCCAATAAATACGCCGCCGCCGCCGGCACCCGAAGCTGTGGAGGTAGATGTGTTTTGTGTAATAGTGCCACCGTTCACGTTTACCACGCTGTTTGTACCCATATGAATACCACCGCCGTTAGTGGCAGAGTTGCCTGCTATACTACTGCCTGCATTCATATTAAGTCTAGCGCGGTTTCCTTCTGCTGAACCGCTACCAGAAAGCGCTACCGCGCCGCCAACTACTGTGCGTCTTACGTTTTCTATTGTGCTATTATTGTTCATTGTCAATGTACCGCCTGCGTTTACTTGCACACCACCAGCGTTTGTGTTGTTGCCTGCCAAAGTGACATTTGACAGTGTCAAACTTGCACCACTGGCGATGGTAAAGTGTCGCTGTCCATTGACGCCTTGGAGTATAGTTCTCAGGCCATCCGCATGACTTACAAGCGTGACATGCCTATTTGTTGGTATTGCAATAGCGTTGCCAGCTGAGCCGGTAGGGGCTGTAAAGTTGGATGCGATGTGGATTGTCATCGACCCACCAGCCGGTAATGCGGCAATTTCCGCACGAAGTGCTGCCCATGAACTTACAGCCAAAGCACCCGGTTCTACTCCCAAGCGGGCGGTATAGTTGATATCGTAGTTATTCAAGGGGTTATGCGGAGGCTGGGGATTGGACCATACGCTAAGCTCTGCAGCTCGAACATGGGGAACCATGTTATTTGGTTGCGCAGATGCACCATTACCAGCTTCGTTGCCTCTAAACGTAACATTTGATATGTTAAGATTTCTGTAAGCCGCATTTCCTGTTGTGGGAACTGTTAAAAGATTGCTAAATTGTGTTGTAAATATACCTCCGCCGTCAGTATTGGAACGGTTATTTGAAATTGCTCCACCTGTTGCAGTAAACGCACCAACTGCTGTTGCGGATACACGAACACCGCCGCCTTGATGTGCAGTATTGCCATCAATAGTACCTGCATTCATTCTTACTGTACCGCCGGCTTGGAATATACCGCCGCCGCCTAAATTAGCCGCTGTGCCATAGGCTCTGTTGTTTGAAATTATGCCGCCAACTCTAACAATACCACCATCCACGAAACGCGTGCTCTCTTCTAAAACAATCGCACCGCTTGTAAGACGTATACCGCCGCCGCTGGCCGCCGCACTATTGTTACTGATTGTGGGGTTGCCACTGCCAAAAGCCATAGGGTCCATGATGAGTCTGGAGCTTGCAGTAGCTACAAACACGCCGCCGCCGCCTGCTGTTGCGACCGTACTTATCGATTGATTTCCATCGATAAGTCCGCTGCCCATCACTAAATGAGCATTTGTGCCAAGATGCACGCCGCCGCCGGACGGGGCTTGGTTATTTTGGATTATTGGTTGAGTAGGGGTACGGGTATTCGAATCGGTCATGCTTAGTGTGGCGCGGCCTGATACTCCAGAGCCACTTCCAACCAAACTGACGCCGCCGCCGCCGTTATTTGCGACTGTGCTCAACACCCGGTTATTTGCGATTGTTGAACCGGCCATTACCACATAAGCACCAGCATTTACATGTATGCCGCCGCCAAAGTTTTGGGCCGTATTTCTAATTATTTCGACTTCATCCACAAACAAATAACGATCAGAACCGCCAATGTTTATACCGCCGCCGTTGCCCCTGGCCGTATTGTCTGCAACCCTGGTAGATTCTATCCTAACAGTGCCGTCTTCCCTGCCGGCTGCACCGGTAACATAAATGCCGCCGCCGTTGTTGGCACTATTATTTGCTATTACAGGAGGATGTGTTGCGTGATGTGAGGAACCGATGATAAGACTAGCACCGGCGTTTACGCGTATACCTCCACCATTACTTGCAGCCGTATTATTAGTAATTGTTGGCGCAGCGTTTCCTGTAGGTCTGGCCGACATATACGATGTTGCGGCACTTATCATGACGCCGCCGCCGCCTGCGCTTGCAGCTGTTCCGGTAGCTCTGTTGCCATCTATCATTGCGTTGCCATCCATAGACATGCTGCTAAATGCGCCAAGATGCACGCCGCCGCCGCTGGTGGCACTGTTATTTCGGATGGTACCGCCTCGCATGGTGAACGTAGCATCGTCGTCTCTTGTGCCTACAACGGCTACAGCGCCGCCCACTACGGTACGCCTTACGTTTTCTATTACGCTACCTTCGTCCATTATCAGCCATCCGCCTCTGTTAACTTGTATGCCGCCTGAATTGGTATTTTCTCCAGCCAGCGTGATGCCTTGTGTCATAATCAATCTTCCACCGTGAGCATCCCTTCCTTCGCCGCTTTGAATTATAAAGTGGCGCTGGCCATTGTTTGGCTGGGTCAGCGTTACCTCGTTGCTTGAAGTCACAAGGGTAATATTTCTGTCTGCTATTGTGATAGCATTACCAGCAGATCCCGATGGAGCACGGAAGCTATTTGCAATATAGATTACTCCGTGGCTCCCTTCAATCGGTATTGCGTTTATTTCTCTTCTTAGCTCTTCCCAGCTGCTTACTCCAGGTGATGTTGTAACATAAATTTCAGTAAAAGCCACAAGGTTACCAACTCTTGCCATTACAAGAGCAGGTCCTCCTGTTCTTACGCCGGTGACCACGCCATTGGCATCTATGGTTAACCAATAACCTGAATCGAATGTCTCCCATCTTGCAGGTTGTGCAACACCGTTAACAATCGCTTCCAATTGAAGCGTGCGACCAACAGCTACAATAGGTCTGCTTGGTGTTATTGTTAAGGCTTGACCTACGATAGGGGTGCTAATATCGCGGTTGTTAAACACATGGTTAAAGCCTGCAGTTATCGTTGCCGAGCTTATTCTGCGACCGTGTTCGATGTGAAGCTGGTCATTAACACGTGTTGTACCCGCCATATTGTTAAAGATGTGGGCATCGCCATCATCGCCATCGTAGTTTATGTATATATACCCCAACATCAGCAGGTCGCTCCAGAATATACCGCCACCGTTACCTGTGGCAGTATTGTTCGTTATGGTGCCACTTCTTATAAGGAAATAAGAGTACTCTGGAGAAAAGTACGAACGGAATATACCGCCGCCGTTTACAGCACGGTTGCCTGATATTCTTCCATCATACATATCGAAGTAGGAGGTGCCTTGCAGGAATATACCGCCGCCGTCGCCTGTGGCTGTGTTGTTTTCTATGGAGGCATGATTCAAGACAAAAAAGCCGCAGCTAATAAAGATACCACCGCCATTAGTTGCCGTGTTTCCTATTATTAGCGATGTGTCTCCATAGCCATCCATACTTATACCATTTTCATAAACATCTATGCTGCCTGTGGCATCGAAATGTATACCTCCGCCATCGCCTAAAGCTCTGTTATTCTCAATAAGAGAACCAGATGTAAGGTTTATATGACCAAACCTCGCATTAATGCCGCCACCATTGCCTTCGGCCTGGTTGCCACTTATAGAGCTGCCGTAATCAATATCAATTCCACCATTGTCGCTAAGCAAACTGATAAAATTAATGCCGCCGCCATCACCTCCGGCTGTGTTGTTTCTAATGTAACTGCCAAACATAATAATACTACTTTCTGCGCCACGGACGCCGATAAAATTAATGCCGCCGCCATCACCTCCGGCTGTGTTATAGCTTATGGAGCTAGATTCCTCCAATTCCACCTCTATGTCATAGCCACCCGAAACATTAATGCCGCCGCCGTCGCCTGTGGCTGTGTTGTTGCTAATATGGCTGTTATCTCCCAAGTAGCTGTGCGACTCGAAACGGCCGATAATATTCACACCGCCGCCGTTGCCTCCGGCTGTGTTGTTGCTAATGCGGGAACCTTCCGTAACTTGAAATCCACCTCCATTGGCAATGTTAACGCCGCCGCCGTCGCCTGTGGCTGTATTATGGCTTATGCTGCTGCCATCCTCCACGGAGACATAGCCATCTCGTGTTTCGATGTTGACACCGCCACCATTGCCTCCGGCTGTGTTATAAATTATATGACTGTTTCTAACCAAATCGAGATAGTCATACCTGCCAGCAATATGCACGCCGCCACCGTTATTTGTTGCAACGTTATGGCTTATTCGGCTACCATAATCTACCGAAGCATAGGCAGAATCCCACATTGACGTGCCACTGACTATAGCCATACCGCCGCCGTTTACCGCAGCATTATGGATTATCTGAGAGTTGTGCATATCAGCATTGGCATAAGCGCCTGTAATATGCACACCGCCACCATACACAGCTCTGTTGCCGGTAATAGTTACGCCGTCCATAAAAAGAGTACCGGAAACGCTTATACCCCCTCTGATAGGACCACCTATAGCATTTGCTCCGTTGCCGCATAATGTGATAGGGCCACTTAACTCCAGGGATGCATATCTTCCAATTACAAAGTGACGCTGGCCTATATTGTTTTGAGTCAGAGTTATCATATTGTTGCTTGCGTTTCTGATTTCAAGACTCGACGACAGTATTACTATTGCGTCACCAGCAGCACCTGCGGGGGCTGTAAAGCTACCTGCAAGATAGATTACTACCCCGCCCGTTTCGTAGTGTTCATTGACAGCTTGACGAAGCTGCTCCCAGGTGGCTACCGTTATTTCGTACCCGGAAACCGCAAAAGCCATTTCGTTGTTATAGATATTGGGCGAATATCCTTTTACAGGATACTCAAGCTCCTTATCCTTATCCTCGCCTTGCGTATCAAGCTCTTCATCTTCTTGCTCAATACCATAATCCGGTACATATTCCAGCTCAACACTGTAGTCCGACACCAAAACAACTTCATCAAACACAACTTCATCAAACGAAGTTCCGGCCATAACATTCATGGGCATACTACCAAGTGAAGTAATGACCATTACCAATGACAACATTAATGCCAACATACGCCTTTTTGTTACTTTTGACATACTTCATTCTCCTCTCTTTTTCGGTCGCTAAGTAGACTGACAACCAAGTGAACAGCCGGTATTTATCGCCTCTATTCAAATCATTAAATCAATGATTTCAATAAATACCGCTGCTTCACAAAGGTGTTAGAATAAATAGCCATTTTCAACTTCGGTGTTTTAGAGCCTGTTTGGCACCCCGCTTTCAGCGTATTTTCGAGCCTTTTTCCCTCGGACAAAGAGAAGCCGACCCTGCCAGTCTGCCTGCGGCAAACTGGCAGTTTGTGCCACTTTTGCAAAGCAAAAGTGTAAGGTCACAGTGGAAAATAAGCCGGAAAGACGTCGGAATTGAGATGGTAGACAGATTCTTAGGTATTTGGAAAAATTATCGGTCAAGCTCCTCCTTTCTTATGCCTTTAATCAATAAGGGTTTTGACATCAAGCATTATTATTCACTTATATATAAAGCGTCAGACACGAGCCTTGGTATTAAGGCCATTCCTCATTTCTGATCGCCTTATTCTTTATGAAAGCACGAATTTTGTGTCAGGCAAACAATGTTCGATATGCTACCGCAGTTACGCTACCTTACTGCAAATAACTTTTTGTCTATCAAAACATCTTGCTTTGTGTTTGACAAACTATACTTATACCATACCCCAGCGAAAACACGATAGCAATACCAAGACTACTAACCTACAAATTTTCTACACCAACTTACAATTATTGCTGTGACATTTCGCGAAAAGATGTTCTAGCAACTTAGAACCTGTATTCAATAAGCTGTCGCACGTCTTTATGGCTGATTTTTTACCACTCTTTGTCATTTTGCTCTCCTAGTCCTACGGGCTATGTCTTCGACAAAATTCTTTGATCGACAAAAAACAGATTTGAAAGTCCCGGCAGCAGATCGAACAGCAAAGCTTTGCTTTGCGTCCAGGCTGCACAATCTATTGTTGAATACAGGTTCTGAAATCATTAGCACGAGATAAGGCTAGACACCACAAAGGCTTGTAGCCGTTTTGGCCCAAAACGGCTACAAGCCAAAAAGATGTCTGTTATGGGTAATGCATATATCCGCAATATGCACTTGCTTTTAAGCTTCTAATAGCTTATAATGAATCAAGGAGGGGATAAATTCGTGCCATGAAAATATTTTTAAAGCAGGTTCCGGGGCTACAAGAACCCGAGATTGAAATTAAATATTCGGAAATCGACAACGAAATCGACTCTCTTGTGCGATATATACAAAATAATGATTCTTATATTTATGGCGAGGAAAATGGACGAAAATGCAAACTCAGAGCATCGACAATCTACTATATCGAGAGTGTCGACAAACAAACATTTATTTATACAGACAAAAATGTATATCACTCTTCGTTGCGCTTATACCAACTTGCCGGTCAGCTAAAGAGATTAGATTTTGTGCAAATAAGCAAATCTTGCATACTTAATCTTAATATGCTGGAAGATATTCAGACATTAAAAAATAGTCGCTTGGAGGCTACTTTGCTAAACGGCGAGAAGCTCCATGTTTCAAGAACATACATTAAAAAAATTAAAGATGCATTAAGTGCAGAAGGAGAGCATTTGGTATGATAAGAGATTTTATTGTAAAGCTGCTTGCAAACTATTCTTTCATTCTGCTTACTGCTATGGCTGTCATTTTTCTCTCCCATTTGGCTATCCCCGCCTTTGATATGACTGATCATTTTTTATTAGCGTCATCTCTTTTATTAGAGTTGTTTGTGACGTTGCTGATAAATCGACTTTCTGTATTTGGCATACATCAACTTAACATCAAAACTCCCCTTATCGAACATATGTTGGCTTACATAATTGTTTTAGCGCAAGTTTACTTTCTTGGCTGGATATGGAACTGGAGATCGGCGTGGCAAGGAAGTAGTCTGGCCTGGGATATGTTCATTTTCTTTATAGTCGTAAGTGTGGTCTTTTTATTTATCTATTTATTTGATTTGGTACGCATCAACAAAGATATTACATTTATTAATAAGCAAATAAAGTGCAGACGAAAAATTAAGGAAAAAGACAATAATGATGGCGCTTAGGACGCTTTGGCATAAGCCCAAGTAAATGTTAGAATTAGAATTTCAATATTAAACCGGCGGCAAATAGGGCTTTATTGATATGAACGATAATTTAGTTTTTTCGGCAGAGCTTAAATATGACTCTGCTAATCCTGTTGTAGACGGCATGGCGGCAGTTATGTGTGACGGCAAGTGGGGGTTTATGGCGGTAATATCTTAATAAAGCAAGCATGCTGGCTCGAATATTTTCTGAGAACGATGACACCTGCGCACAGAGGAGGTGAGTCTTGTTAAAGATTTGAATTATACATCAGTCCTGTTGAAACCCACAAAACACCAGAAATTCCGGCGTTAACAGACAGTAGCCCAGCTCTGTTGAAAAAACTGCCCTATAAATGGCAGAAAAACACAAGAGTTGAGGAACGGCGTTTTTGTCATCAGCACTTGATAATGCTGATGAAATGTACGGAGAAAGAGCAACGCTATTCTCATCAGCACATAGTCTTGCAGAGATGAGTCGCCTTATCTACACCACAAATTAAACCGTTTACACAGTTTATTGAACCTGTTGACAAAATCTATCACAATACCTATTACGCCAAAATCAGCTTGTGTTTTCCAAATGTCAATATTTTGCCAAGAAAAGCTGATATCAAGGAAGTGAGGTTGGGCATAGCTCTTTGTTTATCTAACATTTTAACTATACGTTTCAAATACAAAGCCAAAGCAAATAAGAGGCATTCTTCATGCACATGATAGGTGCCTCTTATCTTGGCACGACTTATGCCGTGTTCTCTTTTTGATGTTGCAAATGTGCCCTCTGACCAAATGCCCCGAAGCCACTTATCGGTATAAAACTCACCCGCCTTTCGCAATGACCTACCAACCTAACTCGCCACAAGTGAGTTGACAACGCCATTCTGTATTGGACTTTTGGGTATTTGAAATACCTCCTTTACAGAATAGCTCTTTTGATCGAAAATATCAACAAACACACTGCTGTCTGCAAACCGTCGTCTGTGGCTTTGACTGAATAATGAATGGTCAGGTATTTTCTTCTTCAAGTCTGCGTTCAGTTTTGTGCCGTATAAATAGCCCACAATGAGCATCTTTATCATGCATACCGGGTCTATAGATGGGCGGCCGGTCTTTGAGTAGTATGGTGCCAGCTTTTCGTATATGAAATCGAAGTTTACAGGTTTATCTATCCTTCTCAGAAAATGATTTTCCGGTACAAGAGAGTCCGAGTCCATAACTACCAGTTGCATTTGACCATCTTTTCCTTCCCTCCTACGTACTATTATAGCATATTTTAGGAGATTTTAAAAGGGTTATGCGAGAATTTAGGGGTTTGTCAACAGGTCCTTGAAAATACGCTCTCATCCGGCGGCACATAACTTAATTCATATTTATTGCCACTATCTCTAACATCACCTCCTCCTCCCACCCCTCTTCAGCAGCGGCGACCTCTCCAGCACCCCCATCAACACCTTCCACTCATCATCATCCAGTTTGGAGGTGTTAAGTCCAAGCTGTTTACAAAGCAGTATAGCCT
>Ga0123355_10003341_pt1 | contig 22963 bp, 16 predicted proteins | sample TergutEmb28metaG_3_FD_89872 | JGI IMG/M metagenome (GOLD analysis project Ga0123355, IMG submission 89872) | Embiratermes neotenicus P1 segment gut microbial communities from Petit-Saut dam, French Guiana - Emb289 P1 | ecosystem: Host-associated > Arthropoda: Insects > Digestive system > Gut ... | reverse complement strand
TCGGTCCAACGGAGGGTCAACAAAGACCCCCCCAAAAGGGCCTCTCTCCCTTTCCCCCCCCCCCCCCCCCAAAAAAAGCCTAAAAGGGAGCCTCGATTACGCGGAAATTGTATTTATCGGATATCCTCACTGGTACAGACAATCGGCCTGCAGTGTGACAACTAATTTTAAGCCTTCGCCAAGTATTATTACGATGATCAAATCAAGGAACGTGAAATTGGTGGGGCATACGGCACGCATGCAACAAATATATGCTTCTGGACGAAAAAATCTGTAAGACAGATACCATGTAAAAGACCTTAAAAGGGGTGAGATTTAGTATGTCAGTTAAGGACAGATTCCCAGTTCTATGTATTTTTAGTCCCCATGGCGCAACAGTCCCTACTGGGCCAGGGGCTCCTTATTAACGAAGCTTCACAATCACACTCAAGACACACCACACTCGGTGGGATTCCTCAGGACAAGCGACCAGCCCGACGCAGAGACCTCTACCTGACAACGCTCCCAAGTGACAGACATCCAAGCCCGCGACAGGATACGAACCAGCAATTGCAGCAAGCAAGCGGCTGCAGCCCAACTCCTTAGACCGTGCCTGTATATAGTTACTTCCCATCGGTTCGCTTAACTTACAAAACGCAGCAAACGTGTAATGCACGTGTTCCTTAGACTTCACAGGTGGCGCGTGTCTTCGAACTTAAGAAAAACATTTCCAGTACCTTCTTTAAAAACGGCGAGTAAAAACCTTGTAATAACCTCAATATATAGAGGGGAACCCGACTCGAAGCAAAATGGAAAAGTGGCGATCACTACGCTGCCTGCCGTATGCGAAACGGCCTGAGTGAAAAGCAAGGCGATTTGTTAGCTAATATGTCATGTACTCACGCTGAATAGATCTCTACTCAACAGCAGAACACAAACGTCGTATCTGAAAACCTCGAAAGGATGAGTTCACTCGAGGATCTACGTGTGTATTAAAAGGGTTCTTGACCTAACCTAGAATAAGTTGCGGACTGGCCTAAGCAGGCCCAAGAAGGGACCCAATGGCCAGGCGCAGTGAATACGATCCACTTCAGGGGTCTGTACGAATAAAGAGCATCGCAAACACAGCAATCACGTGTGCAACATTGGCCCTACTTGCTTACACCAAGGAGCAGAGTCCTTCTTAAGAAGCTAATCGGATCACAGCTAGTCAAGAAATTCCCCGAATTTTATGGCGCCCAAAGTTTAATTGCCACATTCACAATTGCCCGCCAGGTCGACCAGTCCACGACCAGTCCATGCCCTCACATTCCACTTACTGAATATCCATTTTAATATTATCCTACCATCTATGCCTAGGTCTTGTCTCCCTCAGGTTTCCCCACCAAAACCCTGTATACACCTCTACTCACCCATACGTGCTACATGCCATGCCAATCTCATTCTAATAGATTTCATCACCCAACAATAATGGGTGAGGAGCACATATAATTAAGGTCCTCATTATGCAGTTTTCTCCATTCCCGTTACCTCGTCCCTCTTAGGCCCAAATATTCCCCTCAGCACCCTATTCTCAAGCACCCTCAGCCTACGTTCCTCCCTCAATGTGAGCGACCAAGTTTCACACCAATACAAAACAACATGCAAAATTACAGGTCTGTACATCTTAATCGTTAAAGTTTTGGATAGCAAACTGGAAGACAAAAGATTCTGCATCACATGATAGCAAGCATTCCCTGAATCCAACCTGCTCTTAATTTCTGCCTGAATAGAATACTGATTTGTTAAGGTTGACAATTAAAAAAGCTTCTGTGTTGTTCTTCATAGTAAGTACGCTTCTGCTCAATATATTATCATCATCAGCATAAACCAAGAGCTGATGTGTACCACTTAATTTCAAGCATCCTGATTTACGTGAACCCTTCTAATGGCATACTCTATAGCAAAGTTGAAAAGCAATGGTGATAAAGCATCTCCTTGTTTCAAACAATTCCTAATAGGAACATGTCAGACAAGTGCTTGCCTACAAGGATTCTACTATAGGTTTCATTCAGACACATTTCTAATAGCCTTACTAGTTTCATGGGGACATCAAACTCAATAAGAATATTATACAAGACCTCCCTCCTAACTGAATCATAAGCTTTCTTGAAGTCTATAAATAGCTGATGCATTGCTTCATTATATCCTTTCTTTATGTACTGGGCGAATGCAGAATATATGATCAGTAGCTGATCTGTTGCGTCAAAATCCACATAGATGATCCCCAGTAACTTCCTCTGCATATGCAGTTAGCCTTGAAAGCAGGACGATGGATAGAATTTTGTACGTAGTTGACAGAAGTGATACTACAATCTGTTTTATCGTCATTCTTATAAATAAGTACAATGATCGACTCCTTCCACTCCTCAGGCAATTCTTTATTCCAAATAGAATCAAAAAGTTTAGAGATCTCAGAGCAAATTGTTCTATGCCGTGCTTTAATCAATTATGCTAGGATACCTAGTGATCTTTGTAGCTTCTCAATAGCCACCTCAACCTAAAAGGCACTCAGCTCAGGCACTAGTGGTTCTATTGGGTGTATTTCTGTCTAACTAACATTACTAACCACATGCACATTTAACAGCTGAAAGAAATGGTTTCACCTCCTAGCCAAAATTCTGTGGCAGTCTATAACCAAATCAATCTTCTCATCCCGTATCATATTAATTGTAGGCTGGTAACCCTTCTTAAAATCACTGATACCCCTATACAAGTCTCTGATATTTTTTGTTTTACTGTTAGTTTCAAGTTCATCTATTTTAGCTTTCAGATATTCCTTTTTGTTTTTCCTGAAATGTCTAGTAGCTTCACGTCTTACATTGATTAGATTACCTGCACTGCTTGGGTTTGCATCCTGTGACCACCGCATCTTAGCATGCTTCCTTTGATCTGAATATGCAAACATTCTTCAACAAACCATGGTTTATGGTGCTTCAATTTGTACAGACCTAGACTCTCTTCAGCTGAGATTTTGATATTCTCTTTACCATTCTCCCAAGCTCTATTTGTGTCCTCGCTATCACTTAAGTTCTCCAAAGCTACAGACCTGTTTGAGATCTTATTCTGATGCTGTTTCCTAACCTGATTATATCTAACAGTAGGCGAGGTGCGGCACCAGCAACAAGCGGGCGCTGTTAAATGTGGACAAAATTTGAGTTTAAAAGTGTCAAGGAAAGAGACAACTTAGGAGACCTAGGTGCAGATGTCAAGACGATATTAACATGAATTTACGAGATACAGAATGTGTAGAAGTTGACTGAACTCAGTTGGATACAAACACAGGGCTAGAGGCCTGCTAGTGGCTTTAGTGAATTCGATAAGTTCATAACAGCGGGATGTTCTTGACCAGCTGAGCAATTATCCAATTTGTAGACCAGGGACGCGTTGTTAGTTCTCATTACCACAAAAATCCGCTGCGCTCTCCGTAGTTGCAACCATAGATCAGAGTGGTTACAACTTTGACACGTTTCAAACGTCCTTCGAGAGCCATCTTACAGCCGCCGCTCGAACTAAATACGGGGAACTGGAGTCCCCATATATATGACTATATGTCTGTGAGTCACGTGCATGACGTAGCGCTCGTCCTGGACGCCATCCAAGTTTAATTCGACACTCTGATCCGTGACAATTACGAACCACCATCCTGCCAGACTCCGACGCCACGCCAGCGTCTCCTCGAAATAATATGCCAACTATCCAGCGGTTGGCTTCTAAAGCTCAATCGGTACAGACCCCAAAACGTAGAGTAGCAGGCGCGTTGAAGTCGCGCAAAGCGCATTATGAGCTTCGTCATGTTTGTCCGTCCGTCTGTTCGCATGTATCAGCCGTATCAGCATGTATTGGCAGGATTTTCGTTAAGTATGACATTGGGGACTTGTACGAAAATGTCGATATGTCAAAATTTGGTTAAAATCGGACAAAACTCGGGGAATTTAGAAGACGTGTGTTTCATATTGCTGGTAGCGACTTACGTAGCGCAACAACAGTTTGTGCTTCTATATCAATGCTTATATTGTATCTATTACATTTAACTGTCACTGGAATTTTTCATTGACACAATCCTTCTGGCCGCACTATGGCACTGGGGATGACTCAACCGCTCACAGAAATCAGTACCAGGAACATTTCCTTTGGGGTAAAGGCGGCCAGTGAGTAGGGATGACAACCTTACCACCTTCATGTCTAGAAATCTGGGCGCCTCAGCCTCCTGGAATCCTACGGACCTGTAATAGGCTTGAACAGGGCCTGCTTTGTTAGCTTACTGACAGCGACTATGTACGTCAACAATACAAAGCGAACGCACTGTTGCGTTTCCATGGCAACAATGCCTACGCGATCGTGCCGCAATGTTACGATATACGTACATCACCTATCTCGTTTTCCTGCTAATATCAATGGAAAGAAACGCGCCCCTCCCGACCCTTATCTGGTGACTGTCCAAGCGCTAATATTGCAAACAGGCGTCAAAGGTACACCAACAAAAATGGTATTTGTCTTAATTAAATCGACACAGGCCAGGTGAACGAATACACAGTGTGCATACTTCATGCAGTACAGGGTTTTTTAAGCTCACTACTTCACGACGTTGTCAAATGCGACAGCTGTACGAGGTCGGTGATAGATGAATTAGTATGGAACACTGGTGGAATAATACTGACGGGAAACTCGAAGTACTTGAAGAAAAACCTGTCCCAGTGCCACTGTATCCACCACAAACCCCCACCTCGACTGAGATGGGATCGAACCCGGGAATCTGCAATGAAAGTTTGGCGACTAACCGCCTTAGAAATGACACAGCCCTACATACGCGGTACTTCTAGACGCAGTATTTCTTACATTTCACCCCTTATCTTTCCCACTGCACGTTTAAAGTTCGTAAAGTTGTCTGGCAAAATTTCATTCGCAAACCATCAGCCTGCTAAAGCCACAAAGGGTACATGACGAGCACAGCCTTTGAGAATAAAGGTTATTTGAGAACACTGTTTCTTACACTTCTGAATTCTATTTTTAAGTGTTTATAAATCGTGTAACATTCACAGAAGGGTGTCTAACAGTTGTACACATATGTACGATCAACTACATCCAGTGACTGACATTCTATGTCAGGCATTCTATGTCAGGTAATGGTACGTCTTTCTGACAAAAAATGAAAAAGTTCTACATGTAAAGTATTGCTGCATTTAGAACACACGTGGAAAGGTTTTATTCACTTATGTTACCCATCATAAGATTATTTATCGCTTGATGAATAAAACACAATGGTTCGACCGTGGTGAATAAATACGAATCATTTTCTTCAATTCTATACGCTTCAGTCAGTAAATAACAATGAAAGAATCCTTCTTTAGAGGTCAGCTGCTGGTCTTTACTGCTAGATTACAACTTCAGACTCAACCACTGCAAATTCTGGGTGAGTAGTAAGCTGCAATTTGAAACTCAGTCACTACTTAAAACTTCCTTACTATTATCCAGGTATAATTTCGGATTAAACCACTATCTGCAATTATTGTACTAGTGACTGGCCAAAATTTCATATTCGACCATAATTCCTAATTATGGGTTACCGTCCGTTACATGCTCAGCCAAGGCTCTTTTAGCACCTGCATTTCCACAGACACTTACAATACACCCAGAAGAAGCTATGCAGCATAGGGTTGTGAACTATGCCATCATGACAAATTTTTTTAGGTTTTCACCACGGTGTGAACGGGGTACCCCATTCTTCAGCCATACAGCACTGCACAATCGAGTATTTGGTTCCTGATGTTTTGAGACCACTGCACTGTCTCCAAATGTCTGAATGGCATACCCAGGAGGCAACATCATATCCCAGAAGACTATTACTATGCACTTACCGAAGAAGGACTCTGTGAGTGATGCGTCTCATACCGCTCGGTGCTCATGCTCCTTGTCGTGCCATAATCTCCTCCAGGGCCTGTAGGATATCTTCCCCGGGTGCTGCTATTCAATGACCCATATGCCGATCCAGATCCACTACCAGGAGAAACCAGTGAGCTGCTTGGGGATATTGTGTTCTGAAGATCTGCGAGTAATGCATCTGAAATAAAAAATTACTACATTTTACACTCACTGTGAGATGAGTTCTCCAATTCAAAGTATACTGCTGTTATTTATATTACTATAAAGTGACAACTGTTAAATAAAGATTGGAGTGTTGGTTTATTTGGCAAATACTTTCCAACTGCACATTACACGATTTCATTAAGTTACGATTAAGATTTCAATACGGAAAATAGTACAAGGAAACGGAAATCCCGTATTGTAGAGAACTACTCCAGGACTTGCCCGGAGAGACTGTGGAAAAGCACACAAAAATCTCAGATAGGACAATTGTTTTCCAGGCCAAGATTAGAACCTTCTGTTCTCCTGAGTATGTAGCATTTCTTGGGACGTTCTTTTATTTCACGCCACGCAAAACAGTATTCTAAATACACAATATTACCGGATTCTCGGGTCATAAAATTACTGATTTTCTAGACTGAAATTCTGAGTACCATAAAATGAGATTAATTTTAGGCAGAGAGGTCCACGACAAGGTCGTGGTCTGTTTAAATTACTATCTCGGAATTCGCATAAAAGATGAAGTATTCTGGGAACTGCCCAATATTTTGTATTGTAAGTGCCAGCGCCAGGATATCTTGACGACGACCACCCATCTCTATCTAGTGATGAGTTCAAAAAAGCATACGTATTTACGTCGACAAGTTTACTGTAAAATTATGTATTCCAGCTGCACGGAGACAAATTATACAGGTGTTCATACTGAGTGCACCGAATTGTTTAAACGCGTTTCTTAAAGACGTAAGTTCATATTATCAGTAATCTGATCCCTTATCAATTAGTTATTCGTACTTAACAGTAGGTCTCCTTTACTCGTAAACAATTAATTAATTAAAAACCACGATTTCAAAAACAAATGCAGCTTGATCTCCATTTGACTATGCGCACAGGTTCTGAAATGGTGCGACACAAAGCTTTTTATAATGTCTCACTTCATGCGCAAAATTTCAAATCAACGCGATTTCAAAAAATTAAAACTGGTGGCGCGGCAGATGATAGGATGTGTGTCTGCATACAAAGAAATCCGTGGGGTGGGGGAAAGGGAGGAAGAAAAAAAACTCAATGAGTAATAGATTCTTTCTTCAGCAGAAGGAACACAAAAACATCACATCAGCCTTCAACATCTGCTGGGGAGGAAGGACATCCTAACGTATGTGCCTGTTGCATCTTCTGTTCCTTCAGTTTCGTAGGAATGACAACTTCTTCCAATTTTTCATGCAGTGTACTTCATTAATTAACAAAATTTCCACTTGATTAACTTTTATTTATATTGTGCTTAGAATGTATGCTAAATACAAAGACACGCTACAATGATTGTATATGTGTGCACTTCGATAACGCATCCCCCCCCCCCAATTCACATTTAACCCTTTAAACGCCGAATTAAATCCCATCTGCCATTTGCTGGCACTATTAGGAGCTCAGCCTATTCTCCACGTTAGCAGGATAAGGGTTAATCCCACGGGAACATCATGTCTCGAATTATGTGGGTTTTAAATTACGCAAGGTCTTCACAAACGTATTCCTCGTATAAAATACCACGGCACTTGAGTTGATGGTATCGTATCCGAATTAATTATTAGCATTGTTATCTTTACAGTATTTCTGATGAGACTGTCCGACCTGCGGGGTCACTCAAATATTCTGTCTTCTGTGTTCTTGTAACTTTATTTCAATTTTTTCTCTTTGGCTAGGGCATCTAAAACGTATTTAGGCCCCTACGTAACGCGGACCTTGAAACGAATTAAAATGCTGGAAACTCGCGCACCATGATTAACCATTAAAAATAAAATCTGTTGACGGAACTCCGAAACGATATGCCAGTACGCAAAAGTTCAGAAGTAATTTAAGCAAACACACACAACAGAATACAATTTGGATAACTTACTTGCGTATCTCACGCCAACTTTCGGCTAACCAACCGTAGGATTCCAAAGACTTGCACAAGGTTCAATTCTGCAGTTAGGTGACCCATAAAGTTAATTAACAGAATGAACTTACAAGCAATTATACACCCATAATCCAAGCACAATACATCATGTTTTAAAGAAGTATGTCAAAGATTCACAACAACAAATTTCCTACAATACTTAAAAGGTCCCTAAGTTTCAAGTGGTCCTTAAATTTAATGTGAACGAAACTTACACACCGCGACTCTCGGCTACTCTCATGTGCAGCACATTACGCTGTGTCTAAATCTGTCAAATAAATACGAAGATACCCGTGAAACAAATTTTTATAGCCTTAAGCGAGCGGTCCTCAAAATGAATTAACTTGAATAAAACCTGTGCACGGAAAGCTTGCCTTCGGTAACGAGTTCATTTAGTTTTTAGTATGTTCCATCTTCCGTGAATTAGGCAGATCCACAACATACGTACCAATAATCAGCAAATGCACTTCAATGTTTATTATGTATTTTATGCACAATGTCTTCACCAACATGTTTCGGCAGCTATTACAGCCATCTTCAGGGTGATATTATTATTATTGCAAGAATACAAAGGTACAATTTGGTTAGCTGTGTCGCCGTCACTCCATAACAATTAAATTATAATTTCAGTTAAAATTATGTACGTAATATGAATACAGGTTGAAATAGGTAAGTATTAAAATAGTGGGTGTTAAAAATGTTTGGTCTGCGCGGAGTGTTGCCTGGTGTAGTGACGTGGTGAGTTTTAATCCAGCGTGTAGGTGATGTGTAGACGGTGTGGTATCGTGGGTGGTTCATTATTGGTTCAAAATAAAACCAAACCAACTCGACAACTATTCGTGTTTAAGTGATTTGGTACCTCACGCATACGGAACTGAGGGACTCGTGGACATGACAGAACTAACAGGCGGTTTCCATCTTTTTTTTCCCAAACGCACCCATAAATGCATAAATCGAAACGTCACACACGAAATGGTGCAAATATGCAATCTACCCTCTGCTGACCGCAACATTACTCACAATGGACAGCCTGGCTACACGATGAATCAGCGTTCTAGCTATCTGTGGCATTTACTTCCTTTGCTGACGTTGGCAACTCTGCGAATTATCAGTAACTCAGTGCACACCTTCTGTCCCTGCTTTAAGCACAGCATAGCGGGCCGGAATATCCCTTCCAGCGTCTTCAATACAGAAGTAAATATTCAAACGCCATTTTCTTTCTTCTCCATCTTCCTCTCTTCCTCGGTTATTTCTAACCTGATTTCCTCCTCTCCCTGTTCTATATTTTTCGTTTTTGTTATTCCTTATCTCCTTTTTCTGCTCCCCATTGCTTTCACAGTCTCTTCTTATTTTGCTACCTCCTTCCCCCCAGAAGTCTCAACTTTAAATTTTCGGTTACTTATGGCTATACTACTTAGTGCCTACATTCATAGGCCTACTTCTTTAACTAATTATTTCTCAGTTCTGTGACGCCTGATAACAGTGACACGCCCGTTTATGCTTCAGTTAAATAGTTTACAGAATAGTGCTCGCCAATAACAAGTGCGGAGATGTCGATTTTAGGTTCCCCAATTAACGAACGAACGAACCAGTGAATCAGCCAGTCAGCAAATATACGTACGTGACAGACAACCAAAATACAGTAAGGCCACGTGTAGAACACGACCCTTACTCACAGTTTCCTGTTTCATTCACTTGCCAAGACGTCAGATTTACTGCAAGTTCCCTCCTCTCACGTCTTTCTATGACATTTTAAAGAGGGTCTGCCGACACTTCCTGTGAGGAAGACATTTTTAGACGTGAACTTCCGTCATCTACCGAACTAAACATTGTGCCGAACACAAATAAAATGTCTGTAACATCGTTCGGAACTCACCCCTCTTCATTTTGTATCTTAAAAATTACTAAACTCATTCTGCCAACCCCAGGTAAAGAATGTGGCAAAATGAAACGCAAGCCTCTCTATATCGAATGCCGGTATCCCCTTCGTCACAACATTAACTTATTTTACACAAATATAAATATATTCCGTTTCACGGCTACCTTTGGTCCCATCTAACCTTCTGCACTCCAACTACATCGACTTCTATTTCGGGACTTCTGCGAATGTCCCCAATTAATGTAACAAATACAGACCACTGACAACCCAAGTTCAAACAATTCCTGTACTTCATCCGTCGTGCAGAATGTTTCAAAGAATCCATCAAATCTAAGGCCATGTGCAACATTTCCTAACATGTTGCTTTTTACGAATAGTTATTTTTAACCTCTCGCCCAACCCCAAAACCGAAGCACCGTTCCTTTTTCGCTATTCATAACTGTTAATTCAATATGTTCCGTGTTGCCCTGTGTATACCACAAAGTCGTCTACTGCACCCTCAAACATACTTGACGTCCGAAATTGAACATTTTCTGGCAGTTACAAAGTTTGGGAGAGACGGTCAGTAGACAGACGACAACGCAAAAGGTTGCCACGCAGATATTCAATCTAAAAAAAAAAATCGTAAATTACAGTCTATCTCAATGCGATGCGAAAATTAAAGGCATTTGGAACTTACGAAAATTCTGCGAAAGTGCTGGCATCAATTTGGTTTCTGAGCTTGTTAAAATACTGCAAATTTTATCAAAATCTCCACAACGCCAGTCTAATGCAATCGGTCTCAATCCACCACCCTTCTCCCTCATAATGTATATGTAGCTGGTGTAACAGTGTGCGCCATTGGGGTTTCATACATTAATTCATATCGTAGTTAATGGTGTGTAATGTGACTGCAGGGTGGTCCAGCTGAAGTTCCGGCTAGTTGGGTCAGTGGGACAACTGACCACCACTCGGGTGGTAGAAAATGTCGTTGACGACTGAACTTATCAATTAAACCTTTGAACCTTTTCTATGAGCACTCTGTCACCTGAACACAGCGGCTCATACTCATTGTGTGTATACTTATGTGTTTATCATATTACGTCGGTGACTTGCATACGAATGTCACCAACTATTAACACAATGCTTACTGTTCTATGATCGCACTGAAGTTTACAACGTTAATCGATGACAATCTCTTGTTCGTTCATACATAAATGTAAAAACCTATTTATCCACTTTCTCTTAAAGCTCTGATAATTTAAAATTCCTGTACGTTGTAATTTATAAGAGAACACAGCAAATACCTGTGACTCCAGATATCACTTTGATGATCATCTTCCAAGCAAATTTCAAACCTCATGCTTCTTTTCCATTCGATTCAAATCTACTGTTACCCAACACGCATAAAAGAGGCAAAACTATAGTTCTAAGTACTCGAACCTTTACTCTCTCAGGAAAAGATGTTAAGACACAGAGGATGAACTGCATGGGTCGGAAGCATTCGCAGAATTCCACCAGCTCTTGATTTCTTTGTAAGTCTAATCTGTTCGTTTTATATTATTGCTGCAATGAACGCATAACATTACTAATACTTAATCTCGGATTCTGAAAGTATGAACTCACCTAGACTCAGCATGTTGTCCACCGATACAAGATGAAGTTCTGAATCGAAAGAATCGCATGTTTCGCCATAACCACTTGCTACAGAGCCAGTGTCTCGGCTTACGTCATCAACAACGACACTCTCTTGTTGGAATTCCATTGTCCATAAAGTATGTGGTGAATGCCGAAAACAGTGTATAACAAAAGAGAAATGTCTCTCTCTATATGATGAACCACGGTACTATATAATTTCAATCTCAAACCCAACGCTGTGTGAATTATAAGATCTCAAACGTGCTGTACAGTAAGGCAATAAATTGATAAAATGATATTTGATTTTCAAAGAGTATAATGGTGTTCCTTCCTTGTCTAGTAAGAACTCCACAATTTACAATGTCAGCTATTACTCATAATACCAAACACAAGAAAGCTGTAAGGGGAAAACGATGACGATAACCAAACACAACAGTTCCCACCGTCACACAACACCTTTACATCAATAAGTACCGAAACATTCGCTATAGAAAGAGTTCATGAAGTTATAGAGCAGCACATACGGAACACTGCGAGTTGACTAACATCACCCAGCGCCACCACCACCACTCCAAACACGACCGGACAGTATAGTCACAATCCGCAACTGACGGCAGCTGAGCCTTTAAACCGAACTTTCCATGACGTTTGCATAATTATATAGTGAGGAGGCCAGTCATCGAAAGAACATTGCGGTATCCGGTACCACACGGGGTGACTACAAAGATGCATACGTCAGTGAAACTTCCACAAGCGCTCGAGGAACTACACTGCGGTTCCCGGTACCACAGGAGTTGGCGTCATTTATACATGCATTCCGTGGCCGTACAAGGAAAACTCAATAATGCAACGAGCGGTTTTGAGAGAAATGAATAGAAAAGTTTGATAAGCAAGCTTCCTTTCACTTCGCAAAACTAAGGTGTTTGTACCATCGTAAATAATTAGTGAATGGTTTTACCAAGTCAAGGAGGTGAAAAATATGGACTTAACACTTCAAAAATCCCAATTTTCAACCAAAGTGGAATTAGAAGGATTTCCTTGTACTCCCACGATATGTAAACGAACCTCAAGATCACAGTCGAGATATCAGACTTCCGCCGCGGTGTAGTTGAGGCCTTCACTCTTCTGGGATGTTACGCGGCATACGTTGGAAGCCGGTCACTGACGTTTCGGGACAGCCCAACAGTCCCATCTTCAAGCAGTCCAAGACCTTAGACTGCCTGACCCTTCTACATCATTTAACAGCATCAATTACCCAACACAACTCAAACTCCGACTATTATCCTTGGGAACTCTGCGTTTAATACAAGCGTAAATTCTTCTTTGAAGCCACGAACCTACAGGAGTACACATATACGTCCACTGGAGCAGATAACACATCTACTGTACTGCTAAAACGCTAATCAGATTACAGATATTAAGTTACAATACGCTAAATCATAAATATGTATGTTTTCTTGTATATCATCACAACTAAATCATATGAACGCTATTGTAAAGAACAATTGCGACGTGTATTTTAATCCGTACACCAATTTTTTTTGTAAGACGGGCAGTGTTAAAAAAGTAGAAAGAACATTTTGGCCTTCGTGTGAAGTAGCCCACAGTTCACATCTGCTCTGGGTGGATAAAATCTAAGTTCGTCACACAATAGTGTAGTGGGTACAGTGACCGGGCTAATGATGGAGGAATCTCGGTTCGATTCCCAGTAGAAACACGAGTTTCTATTTGCTACAAAATATTCAGACTGTCTCTGAGGCCCAATCAATCTCAAATTCAGTGGACGCGCTTATCTGTGAGTATAGCGGCGGGGCGTGCTGTTTACCACTCGCCCCCACCCAGTGCCGAGGTTAAGAATCAATGGAGCCATACGTCCATTCCCCTATATGTTTTCATGGAGGGGCATTGGGACTTCACTTCTATTTGACGCAACTGTCAGTGCACACATCTCCGTGCTTTCGCTCCGATAACCATATTCAAAAAGGCATAAATATGAAACTTAAACGAACGGTATGAACCTCTTGGGCGTTCAGTTTTAAAAAGTGCAGCGTTTCCCTTCACGTCCAGTTGCGTGAAATCTTCGGCTAGATACATTCTACTCGGTTTAGTGGCAAGGCCAACAATTACACCATATTCTTGCGTGTCAGGCGCTGACGGTGGTAAATGAAGATTGAATTTTCCACTTTTTTTTTTTTTAACATACAGGAAACAGAATGCACATTGATCTCTGACGTTCCTTAACGTGACTCAACCTCAACTAAAGCATGATGAACGTGACGTCGAAATCAAGATTCTGGGACTTCAAGGACGATTACACAAACGTACGAGTCTATGCGAACATGAAGTTCACAAATATGAACGTCTACATTGATTTAATGGCTTTACATACGGATTAAAATAATTAAATATTTACCCCGTTAAATTAAATCGATGACAGAACACTGAAACGCTGTGACAGCGAGATATGCACTGTTGGTGGGGTGGGGGGATACTCGTATGTTACACGCTTCAAATCGATATTACAAGATAACTTAAAAGTTTACAATCTAGAAAACAATTCGACAGTTTTACATTTAAAGTCACATTCCTGAGAGGAAATGAATGTGGCACGCTAACATTCATCCTCTTTAAGTTACGTACAATAAAAGAAAATTCCCCTAATGTCAGAAAGCGAAAGTGGTATTCCGCGGTTCCCTAGATGCCCCAGTTTAGATGAAGTGATTCATTATGGCTACCAAACATCAAGCTCGCACAACACAGCATAACAATTCCGGTGCTTTTGCCTGTTACTGCCTGTGTATTTTACAAATATCATTTGCTTAACTACCTCAATAACTCCAAGACTTGATGGGAAAAGGATATTGGACACAAAGTGGGTATGTCTATACAACATCTATTCGAAATATCATTCAATCCGACACAAATGAGCCCAGCTGCACTTATGATTCGTGCAGAAATGCACGTACGTATAAAAAACATCTTTCACATTGAAGACGGCCGCCTTCAGAAATGCGAACGTGTAGTCTAGCATAAATTACCGAAATTTCGGAGGAAAGTGGTGTTTCCATCCTCAGAGTGTAAGTCCACACTCGCCTGACCATCAGAGTAAAATCATAACCTAAGATGGAGCAGCACGTTCCTCCGAAACGTCGGTAAATTTCTACCAGTATACACACCGCCACCGCTGTGAGAAACTCAAATCTGGCACTTTTTACTGCCTCTTAACACCTTTCAGGAGGTTTCATTCTGCCAAAACAGCCCCTCTAAACATGGCCCTGCATGCAAACCCACATTCCGAACTAAATCATTTTCTGTGTGATACTTAGGTTCCTACGGCGGTGAGCACGGAGACTACAAGGCAGCACATCCCAGCAAACAACGCCACTTTACTCCGAGAAAATAATCTGCAATATACAAAGCAACGTTATCTGCACAAAAAGGAGGTTCTTCAGCGGTATAAGTTTCGCTTTTTATGCGCGCTCGCGCAAGCAAGCGCGCACGCACACACACACAAAACGAACTTTATTCTGTTTCCTATCAATTGGAAAGAAGATAAACTTGTTCTTCCGGCCGTCCGTGTATTCAAATACTTGCATCCTGTCTCCACTGTAATCACACCTGCAACGCAAACAGTACAGAGAGATCCTAGTAGCCCATGTACTATTACTTACTCCATACTTACTCCATGGTGCAGAGTCCTTCTTGAGAGGCTAATTGGTTTGCAGCTAGTCAAGAAATTCCCCGCATTTCACGGAACCCGAAAGTTCATTACCGCACTCACAAGCGTCCGCCACCCGTCTCTATCCTGGGCCAGCCCTATCCAGTCCATATACCCACATCCCACCTCCTGGAGAGCCCATGTAATATTACACACGGAAAGGACTTCCTGTATAACGTAACCCATGTATTTACACAAAATATTCCTATAATACACGCGAGTAAAATAGGTGTACCACCGACGAAAGGATAACCGTTTCAAAATCAATACCAAGACACATGCATTCAATATATGAATTCAAATAATAATTAACCAATTAAGCAAACAGTATATTGCTATTCAGGCCAAGAAATTCACTGCATTTATGGATCACCTCGTTCACAAATACATGCCACTGGTCACAGCACAGGGTTCCTTCTTCCTAACCCTAGTAATGGGGTATGTGAGCTTGTTCGAGTGTCTGTATTTACTCGGATCCAGCTGCACTTCACTTCAGACTACGTTTACATCTTTTTAACCTACTCGTTGAAATTACGAAATTCAAGTCTCCTCCCATCTAAGCCTAGATGTCGTATGTAGTCTCATCTTAGGGTGTTCGCATATATATATATATATATAAACATAATAACAACTACGTAAGAATACAATAAAATTAAGTTAGTATTAAACAGGAATAAATTACGAACTACAGTACGTAAGTATTCGTATAACCAATTTTCCCCGCATTGGCTTCCAATCGGAATTTGCAAGTTATGACTAAAATCAAAGTAGGGTTGACAGTGGGTAAATTCCATACACTGCAACGCGACAGCAAACATGCAAGTACATTCAGGAACATGTTCATTGGCGTTAAAGAAACACACACGGAATGAGGCAACTTAAACATGACGTGTAATTTACATATGGCATTTCCACAGACTATTCTTCTGATTTACACGAAAAATGCAGGGTACCATGTTGATATTTCCTTAGATTATTTTATTACCTCAATGACGTTTTATCAGTTCTGTAGATTGTATGGCGTCGAATGATAATATGCTTATAAATGAACAGGGCATGGAAGGTAGATGTTGATTTTCCACAAACGCAGTCAGCATTCCCCTGAGTAACCCACAACAATTAAAAATTCGGTCATGGTAGCCAGCCTCTAAACCGGTATGAAGAGTGACTCCCTGGACTGGAAGACCAGTGTGATACTTTTCATTTCCCTATCAACGAAAAAGTCGATGAATTTCTAAGAATGGAACAATACAAGCGTGGTTAAAGGCGGTTCCAAAGATCTGTGGTAAGTCGTAATGTGAATGGCTTTCGAAATAAAGGTCTTCTCCTGGGTACACAAAGTAGACGTACAATAGTTACTGAAGCAGACAGCAATGCAGTATGGGGCATCCTGAAGGAAGTTATCAGTTAAGAGCCTTCTTTAATACTAAAAAAATAAAATAATGAAAATGGAGAGACAGCGAACTAGCAGGTCTATTCGTCAATTTCGCAGCCTGATTTGGGAGAGGATCATAGCCCTTTCCAAACAGAATTCCCCTCAGAGCAGTTCCTCTTTCATGTCCCAGTGCCTTTTCTTTTTCTTAAGCTCATCGAGTAGCTGCTTACGCGTTTTCCTCTTCTTCCCGTCCCTCATATCTTTCCTTCGCTGAAGTGTTTCAGAAGGTAGTTCCTACGCAAGATGTAACCAATCCGGTTAGCCTTCCTTCGTTTTACTGTATGCAGGATGTTCCTTTCTTCCTCAACTCTCTGTAATACATGCTCATTTTTCATAAAATCGGTCCAACTGATCTCCACCTTTGCCTAGCATATTTTAACACTTTCAAGGCATTCCGATCTACGCGGTGCTATCCAAAAATTCGGGGAATTTAAACAGTGCGCCCGAACCGGTTGTCGTATGCCCTTCCGCCGCTAGATGTGGCTAGCGGTATGCTTTATGAATCAGTGTGACAAAAGTTATCAAGCTGAGAGGACATGTTAATAAGTTCAGTGCGTTTTGTGAGGTTATGTTTTAGTGATCCGGCGATTTTTTTACAGTTGTTATGGCGGATTTTAAGGAACAAAGAATCTGCATCAAATTTTGTTTCAATCTTAAAAAAAAACTGATGTCGAAACCCACCGAATGCTACATGAAGTCTTCGGAGATAATATCATGAGCCGAAGCAAAACTTTTTTACGGCACAAACGCTTCAAGCACGGACGAACGTCTATCAACGACGATGAGCGTTCTGGACGACCGTCGACAAGCACAACACCGGGAAAAATAGCAAAAGTTCGCGGGGCGATCCTTGCAGATCGTAGGCAAACTATCCACGATATATGTGAGATAGTAGGTATGTCATACGGGACCGTTAAACGCATTTTGGCGAACAATTTGAACATGGGGCGCATTTCAGCGAGACTTGTGCCAAGACTGCTGAGCGACGACCAGAAGGCCCATCACGTTTCTGTCTGCAGGGAACTCAAACAACAAGCCAGAGACGACCCCAACTTCATCTCCCGTATCATAACCGGTGATGAAACATGGGTGAATGGTGACGACCCTGCGACTAAGCAGCAGTCGTCGAAGTAGAAGTCGCCAAATTCACCGCGGCCGAAAAAAGCGCGTCAAGTTCGCAGAAATGTCAAGTCCATGTTGATCGGTTTTTTTTTTTGACATCCAAGGAATTGTCCATAAGGAATTCGTACCCCCTGGTCAAACCGTCAATGGCAAGTTTTACTATGAGGTTTTTAAGCGGCTGACGGAGGGCATTCAGCGCAAACCTCCAGACAAGTGGAGGAACAACAATTGGTTTCTCCACCATGACAACACGCCCGTTCACACATCACTCTTTGTTCAACAATTCTTGACTTCCAAAAACATTACAGTTATTTCCTCCCCCCCCTATTCGCCTGAACTCGCCCCCTGCGACTTTTTCCTATTCCCCAAGATGAAATTACGGCTGAAAGAGCGTCGTTTTGACAGGACTGAGGAGATCCACGCAGAATCGCAAGAGGTTATCGACACGCTCACGTTTGAGAACTTTCAGGGATGCAAGAAATCATGGGAAACACGCTGGGATCGCTGTATACATGCCCAAGGGGATTACTTCGAAGGAGACGGTGGATACTAGGATTTACGGTAAGAAACTTTTTATGGTCATATTCCCCGAATTTTTGGGTAGCACCTCGTATTCTCCGAAGTTTCAGCACCACACCAAACTATACTCAAAATGATGCATTTCATTCGTTTCTTCCTTAAATCTAAGCCAATATTCTCGTGAAAAAGAGGCCGCTTCTCGCTGAATGCCGCTTTTGACTTGGACAGTCCTCGAGTTGATTACACGTGCTTATCTTGCATCACTTGTTACCAGGCTGCTCAGATGATTGAAATATTCCATTTTCTCCAGTTGCTTTTGATGTATCACAATCTGTGCTAGGAATGGTTGTCTTGAGATTAAGATTACCTTAGTTTTTTTTTCTTCCACATTCATTTCAATTCCACATTTTCCGACTTCAACTAGACTGTCACTCATGCCCTGTAGTACCGTCTGCATATTTCACAGTGCGAATTACTTGTCTATTTTTAAGTCTCCAAACCCTGCAAGAGCTTCATTTGTAAGGTACTCGCTGTATAAGTTGAATAAAATCAGCGAAAAACAGCATCCTTGTTCAGCTCCTCTCCCAATCTGAATAATCCTTGTGTCTCCTTGTTCCAATCAGTCGTATTGTAACCCCCTGATCCACTCATAATATGCTGATCAATCTTCTTTCGGGCCAGTTCTTACCGGGGCTGAGGCCTGCATTACTTCGGCATAGTTTACAAGGTCAAACGCCTTCTACTGATATATGAAGCAAGGGCACACTTCTTCACCTATGTCCAAAGTTCGTTTTGGCATTATTCTCAGAATGCCAATTGCATCCCTAGTCTCTCTTCTAAATCCAAACTGCCCGTTTCAAATATGTCCTCAATTTTCTTTGCAAGCCTTCCACTAAGTAGGTCTATACTCCATATTCCATGAAGCAGAGTCCTTCTTGGGAAGCTAAGCGGTTCTCAGGTAGTCAAGAAATTTCCTGCATTTTATGGAACCCGAAGGTTCATCACCGTGGTCACAAGAGCCCGCCACCTGCCCCTATACTGAGACAGATCAATCCAGTCCATGCCTTCCCATCCTACCCCTGAAGACGAAGTAGCAGTATATATCATAATTATACATCAGCAGCAGCAAAACTCAGTCTTATTAGACTGTATTGCCTGTACATGAAACCTACAACTGGTCCTTCCATCTTTTGCATGGTATAGGTACCTCTTCTTACACCACTCGGTGTACAGTCTACTCGTAGCTTCCATCCATTCTTTTCACGTGGTGGAAAAATGTCATATTCAACTGTTTTCTTAGGATGCTGAACATATTTAGTTTTGGTCCGATTTCCTAGTTCCTCTTCTCCTATACCGTGCAATAGCTGCTAGGAACCCCATTTCAGCAGTCTCAGTCATCCTGTTTAGTTGGGGCCCAGCTCTCAGGGACAGCTGTAACTTTAATGCAACTAAGACTGCACCTGTTCTTATTCTACTGACTAGTGTTCTCTTAATTGTGCCCAACAAATACTGGAGATTTCTTAACTTCGTGTAGTAAATAACGATACGCGGTTTCAGAAATGTTGTTTCGATTACTTAAGATAAAAATACTACTACATACAAACAAACCCTAGAAATGATAATATTCTAATATCCAAATGTAATAATGTGCATAGTTTATTCATAAAAGGAGTGGGTTTCATATTACATACCCCATTTACAAAGTCTAAGTTCGCCCTTTCAGTCAATCTCCACCCTGCATTCTGCTCTTCATATTTTTAGTCATATGAGTTTCAACCTTTGCTATTCTTGGCCGTCGGTCCATTCTACCGGCTGTTTTATTTCTGTATTTACTTTCTGTCAACATTTTGGTATTACACGATCTGTTGACAGCACTACCGACGCTGCTCCCTACGATCTTACGTCCCAACTGTTACATTTTACACCTTGCTTAGCGAACGTTCGATTAGGACGAATGGAAGCATTCGGGATATCAGTCGGCTAAAACAGGCTTGATTCATGTATTTCGGGGAATATTACGCGTTACAGGCAATCCGGACGGTGAGGTCGGTCACTTAACGGCCTTGGCGTGAAAAAATGCACTACACGCTAAGTATTTCAGATGCAGATTGTTTACTACACATGCGTTAGTCGTCGATAGTTTACACGTAGATAAATGTGCTGTGTTCAGTTTATGCGAACAGAAGTGCTATACCTGTTTTCATACACATACTTAACACCGATGGATTAGAAGTCTAGCATATCACAGTTGCAATAGACTCTCCATCACCATGAGTAACTATATGGACTTCCGACTGTAAGTGCGAATCTTGTATTGAATTAGAAAGGCAGAACAATCGTTCACTTGCAGAAGCACTGGAAAAGAGCAATAATAAGGTCCGTGTAAATAAATATCGTCTCCTACAGATGTTGAAATAAAATGCCCTGATGCGCTCTAAACAACCAAATTAAAACTGCCTTGCCAAGCTACGATCCATTTTGAATCTACACAAAGTGACTGCAATGGCTGCATTTACAAATAGCCTAGGTGACATGAAAGTCGTGGACTGGCGTGAATTTCGCAGTACTGCCGTGTCCACTGGGGCATGGGGTTGATCTTCCACCAAGCTAAGCCCAGATGGACACGGAGGGGAGAGAGAGAGAAAAAAAAACGTTGGAGGTCGGAGGAAGGAGGATTCTAAGTCCTCGGTTCTAGATCTGGGTCTAGGTATGCGTAGCTGAGCTGCCACCAGCCTAAATGTCTAGGCAAACTGTATAGGATTACTGCGGGAAGGAATTTTCGTAGAACAAAACTAAGGTTCCAGGCTTTACTTGCATCTATTCTACTGATAAGTATTTACAAATTTACACACTTAAACTCTGTCATTAAGGGATCTAACTTATGACGCTTACCTCTCACGTAATAATTTAAGTAATGTTTCGAATTTAGAATTTCGACTCGACTGAATTTAAAAAGCTCGCTGAGTTATAACACAAGTCAAATAAGCTTACGTTGGTATTTGTGGTACACAGCGTTTTGTTTGTATATACGATCGTTATTTTAAATACCAGCTTATATTGGCAGTATTATAACTTGCAGCACTTCTGCCTGTAGATACGTGTTTCGCCGGTTATAGTATCGTCGAGTTACTTGCGCCGAAAATCAGTTTGACGAAAGATCTTTATCGTAACTTTCAAAAGCGTTATATAGTAAAGAGGCACATCAGTCAGCGTTTTATGACTTCCTACATTACCATATATGGACGTTAGTTAATATTAGTTTCAAAACCTAAGAAACACCTGTAGGTCAGTCAAGCTGTGGTTACCGTATAAATAAGTAGAGCAAGCTACTAAATTGCTGAATTTGCTTAGTCTGTAAAGCTGCAGGCTTCCTAGTTACGGCAATAGCAAGATGCTAAAGTCTTCCTGGTTCTTGCGTGACGTTTCTTTTTTCAAAAAGTTAATTCCGAAATTTCTTTTCATGACAGCATGAAGAGTCAAACAGCTCTCTATTTCTTGCACGTAACCTTGACATCCGCAAAAGATCGTTTTCTCTCTTTATCCCCTCGCCTTATTTAAGCTCGATGCGTACAAGAGACGAAGGCGCCAAGTTGTCGGGTTGAATCTGCATTCAAGCTAGCTCTCGTCTCCCAACCAGATGCAGAAATCGATTGGCGCATTATAATTTCTAATCGGTCAAAATTAATTCAATTTGAATACGAATCAGTATCAGGTCAACCATCCAGTTTAGCCTTACACCTGAGCAAATTCGGCCCCGGCTTTAAACCTCAGAGCAGAACAACAGCAACATAATGGCCTACAAACCGCGAATTTGGAGCGGCACTAACTTCACTTAAATGTAGTATCAAGAAACCTCTGTGGTTAAAACCTTCTTACAATACAAAACCTTCTTGTTAGAGGCAACTTTTGTAGTATTTGAACAACATGGTTGGCGCGCGGCATACACAGTAGATTCGACTTTCGTTTTATCGCGGTAACTGGAACACGACCTGGCCATGACAGTAGACGGGACCTGTGACCCTGCACGATTAATTGAATCGGCAGACAAAAAGTGGCTCGACTTATATAATCATTTCAATGTAATCAAGTCATCGTCCTATTAATAAAAGCTTTAAACTGGGATATAACAAGGGTTTTAGCCAAGTAAATTCTTCGTACTGTTTTTGCACATCGAAGCATACGTCTGAACTCTTAAGAGCTTCATAAAATACATAGTGGTCAAAGAAAGCCAGCTATATCACCAACTTAATTACATATGCTTCAAAACGAGAGGATACAACACAATAAAACAGCCCACAGTCTACATGTTTGCCAAAGATACATGAATAAGACCCGGAGTCAGCAGTTTTCAATGTGTGGGCTGACGCCAGATGCGTTACTTGGAATGAAACCAAGTGGACGGAAGACGAGATATATTTACATTTTCAGAAAAAGTGTTGACCGAATTCCAACCAAGGTAGGATAACGCCCGTACCACAGGGCATACGCCGGCAAATTAACTAGCCACTGTTCACTGTGAAAATGTCAAAGATAATGGTAAAAGGTACAGTACGGTACCGAAAGGTGCAGCTGAGTACTGTGCGCTCCGGTTCGATTCTCTGCCTGGAGGCCAGCAAATAAGTGCTTTTCTGCAGTCCCCCC
>Ga0123355_10003340_pt1 | contig 22963 bp, 7 predicted proteins | sample TergutEmb28metaG_3_FD_89872 | JGI IMG/M metagenome (GOLD analysis project Ga0123355, IMG submission 89872) | Embiratermes neotenicus P1 segment gut microbial communities from Petit-Saut dam, French Guiana - Emb289 P1 | ecosystem: Host-associated > Arthropoda: Insects > Digestive system > Gut ... | reverse complement strand
GGCTTATGACAGACACGGTCTACCAGCAAAGGTACACGCAATAGAAGAGCTCTTGCCATCTAATCGTGGAGTCCGCTGACTGAGTAAGGGGAAATGATACAATTTACAGACAGGCAAAACATTAATTGAGATTTGTAGAATTGTGCATACGGGAATTTTGCAGCAGCAATGAAAGTTAGAAAACTGCAAATTTTCTTGTTATTGTCTAACATGAACTCATATTTTTCTTAAAAGTCGTATCACAACAGCATTAAGGAGCGTAACTAACTGATTGTCATAATTAAAAATTTGTTTCCTTTTAGTGGTATGATCTGAGACATTTCTTGAGTAGGTTTCGGACTATAGGGAAAAAAATGTTTCCTTCCTTCCACGGTATTATGCGACACATGTTGTTCAGTAACTTAAAACTCAGTATCTTTCTGCTTTGGTTTTTGTGACACCCGACCCTTTGTCAATTTGTATTTTTAATAGTTCAACAGTCCCTAATGGGCCAAGGCCTCCTTACGGCTAAGGTTCCTCGATCATACTCTGTTAGATACATAACACTCGGTACGAATCTTCTGGACTGATCGGCCCATCCCAAAACCAAAATACAACACTCAAAATAGACAGACATCCGTGTACCCGGCGGGATTCCAACCCGTAATCCCAGCAAGCGAGAGGCCGTAGACCCACGCCTTAGACCGCGCAGCCAATAGTATTGGCTTCCATATGTACAGTATGACAAAACCTACATACTGGTTACAGCCTAGTGCGTACATTCAAATGTTCTTCTCGATGTGACGGTTAATCATCGGTCGTATGTTGGTATAACTTATTATTACAGTAACTTCGACATACCTTATCCGAACACCACATATTACTACGAAGGAAACATTTTGCTAACGAGAATACACACAATTGAAGGTTGTACTTCACTGAAATCCCTGATACTGATATATGTGTATGTGTGTGTGTGTGTACAAAAACAAGCAAAAATGCGTTACCATTTTAGTGATAAACAGATAAGTTCTGACGATGGTCTATCATTTCTACGCTCATAAACTGTACGGAATTTTCCATCGTCTGATATATTACAATTAATATAAGTAAAGTAACATTACTTCTGGGGGGCAGGTAGGGCTTACAGCTTCAAGCTTACTTCTAAAACGCGATTTCAATACGTTTTAAAGTATTTCATGACCATGCATTGATGATTCACTATGAGAATAACACCAAAGGGTACTTATGAAATTATGTAATTTTATTACAGTATAAATGTGGTAAACCTACATGTTTCGACCACCTTTTATGGCCATCTTCAGGGATGTGTTATACCAAGGATATATTACGCATACATCAAAACCAATGTAAAAATATAAACTATTAATTTATAAATATGTGGCATTAAAAACTGTTCAAATATAAGATACAGATAAAATTGTTTGTGACAGATTTATGTGAGTGAGGAGCGTTAATATGTTGTGTACCGTATCTGCAGGCGGGGATTGATACTGGCGATACGTCACTGAGCACACACAAATCTGTCACGAACAATTCTATCTGTATCTATTATTTTAACATGTTTTAAAACTATATATTTAAAAACTTGACATTTTATATTTGTACATAGGGTTGGGTGTCTTTGTAATATACCCTTTGAAAAAAACACCTTCGTGCAGATGGCTGAAATATGTAGGAGGTTTACGACATTTATATCGTAATAAATCCACATAACTTCATATGAAGTCGTTGGTTTTATTCTCATAATGGTGTAATTACATTTCGGAAAAATGTTATGTTCACCGACTGACGTTAGATTGTGTTAAAGAAGAAAACAGATAATTGTGTAGCAACATCATGTTTTACGAACAATCCTGTCCGCGAAAAGTATTGTTGTATTAATTATATTAATTTCAATACATTAGACAATGGAAACGTCCCTAAACTTGGGGAGTTTATTTGTAACAGATGCGTTAGACGAGGGGTGTACACAGGGAGATAACTATTTATGCATTCAATTCAGATCTGCCACATAGAACTAAGCGTTGATGGGAGGCTAATATTCCTATGAAGATGTACCAAACATGGCGTCCGGTATTGGAGTGGATCAAACTGGCTCTTAGTAGTCCAGTGGAAGACAACAGGGTACACAACCCAACGGGTCTCCTAAAAGTCGAAGAAACTCTTGACCTGCTGAGCTATAGCTAGTTTTCTATCATGTCTTTCTTCTACAGATCTAGGTGGTACAGCTTCAAAATACAAGATATATACACGTATAAAACTTATTAGCTTTTAAATAGATCTTTTTTTAACCTCAGACGGAAGGTACTGCAATAGTACAAAAAGTCAATACAAGACAATTGCAAAAATGTATGCAGCTCTTTAAAAATAAATGGCATTCGCCTTAATTTTCCTTGTACAAATTAAGCACCTCAACCATGAAACACGTTCAATACTCTTTCATTATAGCAACTGTACAACGCAAAATAAAACTTTATTGCCGAATTACGGGGGAAAGTTTGAGCATAGAGCTCGCACTGAATGGCACTGTTTGAAGAACAATGACACTGCAGATTACATGGTGCATGATCCTGCGCACCGTTTTGCGTCGGTCTAAGGATTAACCAAGTGACATTCTGGGAAGATGTGCTCTTCAGAGTTGACCTGGGCAGAACCATAGCCGTTACGTGAGCCCCATTCGAGCCACAAGCAAGCAGGAAAGTCATTCATCAACTCTGCAGCCATTGTTGTCCTTGGGATACAAGACACTCAAGCATTATGCAAATTGCGTTTCTTTATTGTCGCTACAGTTCACCCCATCTCAGCCAACACTAAGCTGCAGTTCCAATACAAAGCAATGTGCTCCCGAAACAATCCTCAGTTTACACAAAGAGTTGACACACGAAAGTGGAAATGTAACAAGTGTGGTTAAGTTCAGAACATGTACGAATATAAATAGAAGGGAATAAAAGTATAACACGAAGGTATTAGAATGAAAGAACAGAAAAGCAGAAACAAAATGCATAATCATTAAGTATATATAACAACAAAAACCTCCTGAGAATAAAGAGCAAACGGTAATGCGTACAGCGTATAGAAACAGGCTTTCTATTCTTCCTTTTAATATGCGGTCTAGATTTGTATGGAAAATGTATACGATATGGGCCTATAGGCCTGCGAAATTATGGATGATTTTCGTTGTAAGTAATCATACATTTAAATGTCAGAGGGTTTACATATTATACATACATACATGTGGGTGTGTTTATATATATATATATATATAAACACACACATACACATTGATAATTCAGTATTTTCGTGTTGTTTCTCATATCCTCCAGAAAATTCCTAGGAGACTGTCTTAAAATGGATTACGAGTATGTTCGCTTCCAGCAAAATTCTGTAAAACAAAAATTTCACAAGTGTGTTAATAGTTCTAGTTACCCTAATGCAGCCACTGCAGTTTGCACAACATTCTTCAATAAGTGGAGAGGGAGCCAAACCGATCTACGTTGGACAGCTCAAATCACCTGGACCCCGCGTGTCTTCAACAATCTGAAAGTTACGTTTTACCTTTTAATGTCCTGTCGGTAGGAACAGACGCAACTAACTCTTGTGACACTCATCATTCTTCCATTACGTGCTACGAACTCGTTCAGATTTTCTTAAGCTTCAAAACCCGTCTAACCGTCTGCTTCTGGCGTTTGCACGTCCCTCTGTTTTTTGGAATTGCACTAAGAATCATACCTGGCTGTCTTATCTCCTCTGCCTGTTCCCAAGTATTGCCACTTTAACTTTCATTTCTTTAATTCTACTTTATTTTCACTTTGCAGTAAAACACATTTTCTTTTCCTATTCTCTCTCCTAAACTCGCTGTTAGTAATGAACTAAGAAATTTCATGTGTGTAGGTTTTGTTTTTTTCTTCTTTCTCGTTTCTTCATAACCATTGTTTCACATCCAAATTATAACTTTCCTGACATTGGTTGTCTATAGTTCTATACAATCACTTTTCTGTCTCTTCAGTATATCTGATTAGATGTTTTGCAACAACTATACCTAATTTTTGGTGCGTCTTCGATAAGATGACCAATTATAATAATGTTATTCGTATCCAATGTTTTTCTACACCCATGCCTTTAACATTTATTCCTGACATTATGGTAAAAAAAACTTTAATATTTCATTTATTTATAAAATAGTTCTTTATAAATTAGCCGCTCATTCTCCAAGCAAGATTGTCGCAACGGTCTAGGTGAGATTACTATTTCCTCAAAAGTTAGTTTAGTGACTTCTGATGTGTTCCTTGACTCATTCATTGGCATGTATATATGCTCCAATAATCCACGATTCCGACAAAATCCTATATTAAACCACACCAGCTCTATCAACGTTTCATATAATTACATATACACACCATTACATATATACACCATACACCACCTTATTTCAAGAACTTTTAATTTTATTTGCTAAGTTTCCACCAAACTTATATTTCCCCAAAACTTCCCACAATTTGTCGATTTCACATGATACGGACATTTAAATCATCAAAAACAGCGTGCATAGCGGTAGATTTTCTCCCTTTATTTCTACAAAATCCATAAAGTTAACATTTCAATACAATAAAAGGGCATATAAACCAGTATCATGAGGGCACAAACTGCAGTGCGGCATTGTAAAACAGAATGTAAGAACAGAAGCACCTCCTCAGAGCTAAGAAGCTGGTGGGGGTGTATGCAGGAAGAAAGTTTGGAATGCAGAATGTCCCTTCAGGGGCTCATGTCCTACTACGTGCAGTGATGCCAGCAGTCGAGAATTAAACAAGGGCAACTGCTTGCCAGAAGGTACGTTACGGCTCACATGCAACTTACAGCAAATCACGCGTTCTCGAAGTACTATGGGAGATATAAAGTAAAAATACATTTCATTTTCTTATACGAACAGATTCGTTCTCTTTAAGTTTCTTTACTTTTCACTAGTGCTCTGTTTTTTATTCTTTTTTCTTGCTGGGGTTTCCTAAAATTAATGCGCTTCGAGACATTTTAATATTTAAACACCAAGCTCCCTCTGCTGCAACGTGACGTCGTTGGCAAATAAAGTAGTGGCAGTGTTGCTCGAGAGGTGTTAAGCACTGCTACTGCTTTCGAAAATTGGAATTCCCGCCGCAACGTACGATACGTATTCACACTTTGTGGTTCTCAGTTAGTCAAAACAGAATATCAGTCAGCAGAATCACAAGTAACATTTGACCGGATAAATAAAATCTGTTTTCTGTATCAAGAAAGAAAATACTTCCAAATATTCGACAGCCTTGACTGTACAAAAATGTGCAAGTGCTTATTATATGGTCTCCTGTCTTGCTACAAAAGCTGAAGCATTGCTAGATAAGTCACCAATCAGACTCAAAACTGTGCCCATAATAAAAGAAAGAGTTGAACAATTTGTAACTTAAATTCCAGAGATCAGCGCAACAAATTAAAGATGAAATTAGGTAAGTTCCAATCCTTATGACAAAACTAATAAAACAAGTCTAGGCAGAAAATTAAGAAAATTTTACAAATTCAAGACAGAACTTTACATTTCTGTATGGACGAGGGGGCTAGAGTCTAAAAAAAATAGAACAGGCAGCTGAACTTTACGGCGTATAAATGAGGTACGTAAGGACTGTTGAAAGTTATAGCACAACATGCACAATCAGTCAAAATGAGACATGGAATTTGGCATCTTATAAAAATCGACTGGGTATGGAATAGGTTCCACGGACGGGTCGTGAGAGAATAAATGACGTTTCAAAATATAATAACACCACGCCCATACATCAAAATATGTAAGAAGAGGAAGACCAACTAAAAGTCTAGGAAGAATAATGACTGTACGTTATTTTCGTCACCTTCATCACCATCACCACCGTCACCATCAACACCAACAGTCTCTTATCTTTAGTTTAATATTGTTATTTTTAAAAAATATATTAAAATACTTACGTAATATTACTAAAGAACACATGAAACAGATAAAAAAAATTAAAGTTCGCCATAGAACAAGCCATGAATATCCAGAAGGAGAGCAGAGTTACAGTTCTATTTTTTCAATAACCTCGGCGCTAGACGGCGATGGATGTTCAACGTTAGGCATGGGCCCCTTGACCCCTGGGAAAGAGACCCTTACCCATCATATAGGAGGCTGGATGTGTCCCAGGGCCGGTCTGCACTGGTGCGGTAATAGATATAAGCGTAAGTACTCGACCTTTCGCTGTTCTTTGTAACTGAGATCATAATATCATCGACAGACTGTCAGGAATATAACTATGCTTCATTTTCACAAATTCGATCACAGTACATACCAGGTGCTCCGCAATTCTAACATGCTGATGCTTACAAATAGTCACAACTTGGCCATACAATCCTGTGAAAAGAATGATACTAAACGGTCTAAGAAGGGTTGTCATACTGCTGGAGCAGATTTTTGTTTTGTGCAAATGAATATCCAATGCAATGTATGAAACGCGACCCTCCACAGTCATCCCTATTATGGCATTTATAACTGATCTAATATTATTACGCTGAGCAAAGTACAGTGGCGAACATGCAGATGGTTCAATATTCCAAAGGAAGTGCAACCCTCTGGGCCTGTTTTAAGAAATTACTTTCATTCTGTTGGACGATCTGATAGCTAACTTAAAACACTTTTTACAATTCATTATTTTTGGAGTGAACCTTGGCCTCTCGCCCTAAGGGCAAAGCACAGATAGTGTATGGGAACGAAACGCTGAGATGAATATATTGACTGAAGGGACAGAAAATGAAGGCAGAATGCATATGCATAAGCAGATGCTTCATAACCCGTACTCTTCACCAAAACACTAGCATGACCCAGTCAGGAAGGATGAGATTTGGGAACATACACGTATAACACGAACAGAAAAGATAAGAGTGTCACATAGAATTTTGTTCGGAAAAGCTGAATGCCATTTTGGAAGCCTCATTATACATACGAGGATACTAATATGAGATGAAATTTAACTAAATATGGCGTAAGGGTGTGAACTGGTTTCAGCAGGCACAACACAGAAGCCAAAGGCAGGATTTTTGGATGCAATAATGAAAATTTGACTTCCCCTCCCCCCCCTCCCCCAAGAAAAAAGTATGGAATGCTTTAACCATATGAAATGCCATCAGCTTCTCAATCTCCACCCCCATGGAAGGGCATCCAATGATCTTACATGACCTAAAAACCAACCACCCTTTTTATAGAGGCTCCAATTTCACATCCTTCGTAGATCTGCTTATCAAGATCATTGTCTTCTTCAGAATATCCCGTGTTCTGTCTTTACTCTCGGTTTTCTCTTTCACTTGTTTGTTTACAAGACTTATGCAAAGGTAAGGAAACTATCGTCAATCAGAACAATTTTACTATAATAAGTTGATATTTATTAAGCTACATGTTTTGGCCATCATCAGGCAGTAAGGTACTACAAGGGAGAATCATACATGTTTCACACTGTTTAAATTACGAGGGGGTGGGTGCGTCAAAGTTTTAGTATTATTTAGTACAATTTGCGTTTAGTTCTCAACTTGTATGCCGTAAGATATATATATATATATATATGTGTGTGTGTGTGTGTGTTTGTATGTAATTGTATATGATATATGTCATGAGCCGAAAATTATTGGGTACAGGATAAATTATATAGTAATAATCAGTTTAAAAGCTGAGAATAAATTACATCTACCTTTTAAGCGCTTATTATTATATATTACTTTTATCTTGTACGTAATAATTTTCGGCCCGTCATGTATCATACATACAAGTACATCCTGTGATATGCCAGTTGAGATCTTAACGCAAATAATAACTAAATCTAAATCAAATTCAACGTATGTATAATTTTCCATTTTTATCTTACTGCCTGCTGATGGCTCTTTTAAGGGTGAGCCGAAACGTGTAGCTTAATTTCAACTTACTGCAAGAAGACTGCTGTGACTGACTATAGTCTTCCTACCTTAGTGTATGTGAATCAAGACGGGATGTCACATTTAAAAACATCAGACCGTGTCAGCTCCTAATCCAGTCCTGTAATATTCCTTTCTATATTGTATGACTTGTAGTCAACATGGAAGTGTTTTTGTTTTATTATGTTCTCCGTAGCGAAACTTGAAAATCACAGGCAGACAGCAGCATTTCGGAAGAATTTCCTACCATCATCTTCAGGGTTAAACTCCACATCCACCCGTAAAGCCGCACTTTGTCGCAATACTCTGAATTATTTCCCTCCTACACCTACCGTCCTAACATCCAAGTTCATTCTACCTTGATTTTTACACTACTCTCTTGGTGGCGGATGCGGGATGCTCAGTGTTATTGTGTGCTCTCTCTGACTGTTCCTTAACAAGTGCGACGCACTTCTACCGCTGTACTCACTGATCCCACGTTTGTTGTGCCGCCACAATGCTCCTCTTTAACACTAGGAAACACTACATCCGCTAAATAATATAACAGGCCTGTAATAACAGGGATTGCTGAACAGATATCGCAAGGTCTGCATTCCCACCGTACATAATTTCACGCCTACACATCTCCTAGTATTGCTATTCTTGTTTTACGTCATTTTGTATTGAAGTATTTCTTTAATATTCAGTCAAACTTCAAATTGTCGGCCACATACTCAATGTTTCCCCCTCATCAGCATTTTTGTAAATGTTGACTGACAAGCTGAGGCTATGTTTCTTACGTAATGTGTACACACATATAAGTTCATCTCTAATGTCCTTAAAAAGTGCCACGTAAATAGCTCTGATTCTTACTAGTTATGGCTCAAAATCCTATACCTAGAGAAAACAGTACACACGGTATCTATCCAAAAAAATGACACAAAACTCGTAAGTAAAATCTGTGGAAAGATGCAATGTTTTTTTAATCAAAACAAGTGCTACAATTCTCATATGTTACTGTGACACAAATAACATCCCTGGAAAGTCAAATGATACCGTATGCCTCTGTCGGGGATTCGAACAAACAATCTCGGAACTCGCGAATGTCAGCAAAGTTGATGAAGCTCTGCTTCCGACTCGCTAACTAAAATACGCACATATGGTCGGTAATCAAAATTTTATTTCTTTCCAGTTGATGTGCGGCCACCGGAAGAATGAAGTAGCCATGCGGAGAGCCGTGTCTTGTTTTAATTACGTCCACGCAATAAAGAGTGAAGCCTGGCCTAGACATATCTGTCCAAACATAACGAACAACTAAGTATATATAACAACAAGTCCAGTTTTCAAACAGTGTAAGTTGTAGATATGTAGTTGACAGCCTCTCCTCCACCCACACAACTGCAATGGCCTCCCACTCATCATCAGGGCCGGCCCACTCTGCTTTTGTGTCATACTGTCACTTCTCGCTTGGAAAATTATCCTTCTGTTACAGCCGTTCTGATGACAGGAATTGGATAGTGGATATACAAAAACTTGCCATTTTACATAAAAACAAATGCTAACAAGCTGAACAAATTCATTTTCCTTCACTCTTTAAAGCACAGTATTCTAAACGCTTATAGGTGCCATCAGCTTTAATATTCGAAACTATGGATTTCCTCCACACAAAATTACTTACGTTTTGAGTAACTATCAAAATGAATAACGATTGCTTCCCGGAACATAATTAATACAGATTCAGCTCTGTAACAGAGTTGTGAAGTGTTTTCTGTCGGGAAGAAAATAATTAATAAACATTTTAATAAGTCTCTGGATTGAAAGGACTAAACTGATTATACATCCTTTACCACCCACAAGGCGTAGATGTAACATGTTTTATGTCTCAACACTTCAATAATTGGACTACCAGATAGCTACAAACCGATCTGCTAGCTACCAGTTTAACCAACTACCGTCCGACAAGCTAGCAGATTGTGATTTCAGGGCGCGTTCGCATAAATAGTGAAAAGTGCCTATTATCTTTGTCATATGTGTCCGTCTCTTTGTCCAAGTGTAGCTGCTCCCACAGGGCGGATTTTCGTGAAAATTTGTCCAGGAACTTCAAATTTGGTTAAAATCGCACAGCAATATCGGGAACTTAACGTGAAGACCTAAGTATGATTTTATCAGACACACAACGGGATGTCACATGTAAAAATTATGTTTGTACTGTTTACAGCAATACGAAACATTACGCAATTGGAGAACAGTGCATAAGGAACCAATTCTTGCGTCTCCATAGCAACACACAAGGGTTTTATATTGGTGACAGCAACAAGTCGACAACAACACAAACGGAAGGCATTGTTGCATCGGCATAGCAACAAAAGCCAGACGAACGCGCCAAAATGTAACGTTATATGTATATTGCTCGTCTTGTTACAACACATAAACAGGCCTTACGGGTCTCTAAACCATCCAGTTCATCCGCTCGTTTTCTTAATACTTGTTCAGAATACTGCAGACTTAACAAGATCTAACTAAATTTTCTACAAAAGATGATAATAATAATAATAATAATAATAATAATAATAACTGTCTAAGGGAAATCTGAAAGTGAAATAACAGCAGCACAAGATCAGGCATTACACAACAAATATCATGCAACAAAAATATTACAAACCAAAGAGATAGCAAACGCAGGCCATGTCAACGATTTGACGGGAAAATAGAACACATGATATTGGCATGCCCAGTACCGTCAGAAGTAAATTACACAAACAGACATGACAGATTGTGTGCTCAACTCAACTTTAACACATGCAAGGAAATAGGGGTAATATTAGACAATGAACACAGGTATCACCGTGAACCAGTAGTAGTCGAAACAGGTCGTGAAGGCAAGGTAACTATATTATAAAATCTACACGTGCAAACTGATGGAACCATCCATAGCTATAAACCGGACGTCATAATCCGTGATAGTGAAAAAGGAACATGCATATTAATAGATGTTGCAATTTCAGGGGACAGAAATGGTGTCAAGAAAGAAGTCTAGAATATTCTAAAAATAAACAAAACTTAAAATATAATTTCAGCTCAAGTGTAATGTTAAAGCAAAAATGACACCAGTAATACTAGGGGCATCCGAAACCATCTTAAAATCACCCAGGCAATAACGGAACAACAAAACAGGAAAGCACAGAATCAAGGAACTATTAAAACAAATCATATTGGGCACTGCACACATACTGTGGAAAGTACAGATGGAAAAGTACAGAACATATTTAACATGCGAAATAGCATTACGTATACCACAAATTGTAAATACAGAACAACTGGAACACTATGTACCCTAGAAAACATAGTTTATTTCAGACATATAATTGTAAATAACCTGCACAAAAGTGTTAACAAGCAATAATAATAATGGGTACACAAATTTTTCAAAAATCTAGGAACCATCTCAAAATTCTGGGCGCCAGAAGGAAGATATGAAGCTAGTTCCATACTAGGGACCCACAAACATTAGGCGCTACGTGCGAAATTCAATCGCCGTGGTGATTTGGCGTCCGTGAGTTTTGAAACTCTGATCATGAGTAAGATACAATGATGATGCTTAATTCTTTGGACTCGGTACAGGTGCGTGCCTGGGCAGAAACGGATCTCTAACGAAGACCCCCGTTGTGACACGCTGCTTTATGGTCAGGTCTATGCACACCACAGGGGTTACAACAGATGATAATGGATCACTGGTGGAATGTTGATTGACAGGGTAAAATCAAATCACTGTGAGAAAATCCTGCCCTAGTACCACCCTGAACACCAACAACGTCACATGCAATGCCTCGAGCTATGGCATGAGATTCAGACAAACTGATAGCCTTACTAGACCAATAGAGCCAGAATGCAAAATTTTCTCTCAAAACGTTTCAACAAGCCATCCACAGATATTCAACCCAATTCCAAAAAATTGTATGATGCTAAAAGACGTAACGTGTAGAAACTTACTTAATTTTTGCTTAGCGTAGGCGCAATTTATTGTTTATTTAACAACGCTGCCAATATGTCACATTATACTGCATTGAATAGAAACAATATTAGCGAATAGTCTGACAAGATGTGGAAGGGAAGTGGTCGTGACCCAGTTTTAGCTACAATTGCCATATATGCACTAAGATAGGGGTAAGCCACAAAGAACTTCGTGATTGGGTTGAAACTTTAAATCAGGGCCTTCCAAACCCGAAGCAAGACCTAAATACCTACTACACCGACTACCATTTTAACTTACTTGTCTCAGCAAGTGACACAGCTAATATTTTTGTACAGTAATTTGTTGTAGTGCCATACAAAAAAATGAACTTAAATGCGCTTTAATTTTCTGTACCCAAAAATCTGTTCTTCTCTTTTCGGGTTAGTCTCTCTTTGCTCTCGCAGGTGAACGAGGTGCACTCATTAAAAGATTGGTGGGCTGTATAATTGAACAAATATACATTCACACAAATTTGTTTGCATAGAGTTTCGATATTGATAGATTTAATTGGATACTCTCACTCTGTTTCACTGTACAGTTTGATTCGGCTACCTACATTATAACGTTAGCAGTGACTTCATTAACGTTGACGATTATCATTACTAGTTCACAACAGTGACGATGTAGCTTCACAAGTTACTAATTAGTAAGAATGTTTTCCTAACACAGTTATCACAGACATTCAGTGGCCGTTCTTTACTCTGTATTTATACAGTAATATATCATGTAACAGAGGTCGGTGGTGTGTGGTGTACTTTTGGATACTTTAAACGCTTGTATTTTATTATGGAGCAACGGTCAATGCGTATTGCACACCTGATATATTAGCAATGAATTTCGTTAGATTCTTGTGAGACAAACTCGCTCTGATTTCACACAAAGAACTAAGTGATTTTCAGAAACTTATGAAACAACTTATATTTGACAAAACTTCTAGCGATGAGACAAGTGGATCTCTCCTATTGGTTACACCTTCGAACAATAGATTCAAGGCCTTGTGGCTGCTGGGCAGTTGATATTCCTTAGCAAGGGCACGTGCTTTATTTTCAAAGTAACTGTAGAATCAATCGTATCCGGCCACTTACAATGTGCTGATATTTAAATCTGTCAAGTCATTTTCGGAAGTTGTTCATATGTGACATGTTAATCACTTTCAACTCTAGAAACTGTCGGGTTTCCAGCTTTTGCAAAACGCTGGAAGTACATATTTCCCTGAGTGCATTCTTCCTTTGAACAGATTTCCGTCGATGGCAGGATGTTCGCTGAGGAATTTAAACCCCATATGCCACGCACATATTTGTAAACACGTGCCTATTCATGTCGAACTCTTTTGCTGAGTTACGATCAAGCCTTATGGAGAAAGTACTATTACAAACCTCACCAAAGAACTGAGTAAATACCTGGTTTCCGTATTCTTTCGAACAGTGTTTTTTGAGATGTTAATCGGTCAGATAGTCAACAAAATGCCTACATTTTACAGAACCCAAAATTTCGTTACCATATTACAAAACTGCCCTACACCGATTTCTAGCCTGCGTCAATCGAATCCAGTACACACTCTAAAAAATATCTGTAACACTTATAGTAAGATTTTCGTCACACCTACTGCAAGGCACACAAACCCGCAGGTTTCCGACAGAATTAATATATGCCTTTATACCTCCCACGCATTCTACATGAACTGCCAGTTTCCTCTACTTTCAGTTGACCAGTCTCGGAATATCAGCAAGGAGTACAACGTATGGCTATATACGAAGGTGTCAGTTTCACGAGATACAGTCACTAATTTCATTATGGACTAACAATTACAACCCCGCAACATAATCTCTTCTGAGACCTGGCCTGTGTCATGGGTAACTAAGAACATTTGCCGGAAACTCTCTTCTATATACAACAGATATTTGGTCTCCACGGCAGAAGGGACAGTGAGGAATACACTAGACAGTATACAGTGGAGAGTCTGATAACTATTGTGCAAGTACATATTCGGGAGAATTTCAAAGATACGTCAGATATCATGGATTTTTGGAATACACTGTACAGGATAAATTATGCTATTGATGCATTTCCTTCCTTTCATTTTGTGACAAACTGTTCACAAAGCTGACGAGAAATTGTATGAGAATTTCTAATTAAAACAGTAAAGAACATCCAACCCATACAGAAACTAATCAGCACGCAGAATGGAATATTACTAAGAGATCTCTCAGTCAAAATCTCCTTTCTTTTCAAACAGTTTTATGGGCTCATCATCAGGCAACATTCTCCCCAACCCCCACCGACCCTTCCACTCATAAACATACGAGTCTCACTGAGTTCAAGAAGATATCAAACTTGGAGGTTTTGATGTTTCCCGTGTATGCATTGTAGCTAAATCTGTACCTTCTCCAAAACAGTAAATTACGATCCCTTACATTTACGCAGTAAACCAACAAATGTACGCCGATACAGTATACTTTATCATACATTAATATTCACTTCCATGTTTCGGTCGCTTTTGCGACCATCATTATGGTGCTTTAGAAAAAATACTGTATTCTTGTAAAACACCGTGATGATGGTCACAAAAGCGACCGAAACATGGAGGCGATTATTAATATATGTTAAAGCACATTTTAACAGTGTGCGTCTGTTGGTTTAATACAAAAGTGTAAATATCCCTTACTGCAAGGATATGGAACACACAATGGACCACCATTCTTTTCGGCACCGTGTCTACTTGTGGCACCCGATGTCCTTCGCAATGTCTATAACCGTATCAGTAGCCATGTGACATACGATCTATAGCAGCACATACACAACAGACTGTCATGTTCATTGTACTAGTTCTGAACATGTGTATTGGAGTCTGTGTTTGAACTACTGCTGTGTGCAGACCAAATGAATACTTGTTGCTATTGATATTGGGCGGGCTTTTATAGTCAGTTACTAACTCGTAAAGGCATGTTAGCTTAGCACACTGGATAATGTTTACCCTACATCCTACTGCACAGACAGATTGAAACAATCACACGACAAACTGATAAATAATCAGACGACCTCGAACAACAGGTAACAAACACAAACAACATGAGTTTAGATTAGTAATTATAAAAGAAACGTGTCTTGCTTGCTAGAATCAAAAAGGCCGTGTGCTGGTTATCCAGATCTGCCCGATCAGACCACATTGGAGGGGAGTAGCAGTACAAGTAGTATGACCTGTACCGGAGGCTGCGGGTACAGATTTTAATACTCCTGATGATGGGTGCTGTGACACCCGAAACATGTAGAGTAGTTTTGCAGTGAATAAATATCTGCATACTATTGCATCTGTTGGATTTTTATTCACATTGACATATTCGATACTTTGTAATATGATTAACACAACGGGGACGACTCTCCTCAAAGTTGTCAAAAGTTACTCTCTAGTCTTCAGAAAATATCAACGTTATTTGCAACAAAAATTCCACATCCATTACAGGTTCTAGTTACTTTTAGTTTGCAGCATCTCCCCGCAGTTCAGATTTGTTCCACAATTTGCCAGCAGTGACGACTGGCGCTTTCTGAAGCAGAACACATGTGCTTCAGCTCAATCACAGCAGGTTTGCTTCACGCCAACACGTCTCTCGTGCCTTATGAACACATCTGAGGTTAACAACAATAAAAATTCCATAAAATACCATAGTCCGATCTAACAAATCCGTTCCGTGATTCGCTGAGCCGCGCTCACCCCAAACATAACCTCACCGTGACTGAAGGGATTCGGGTAAGATTTCAGACGATCTCATTGCAGCACGTTTCCTTTATAATGTCCAGAACACAATATTTCAGACTAACTTCACAACACATAAGATTTCAGAGCATCTCATTACAGTATACATCCTTGCTAACTTCACAGACCACGTTTCAGACCATTCCATTAGCAGCATATTTCCTTACTAGCTCCACACGTCACAAGTTTTCAGAAAACCCCCTGCGCGGCGTGTTTATCTACTAACACCACACAACACAGTCTTCCTTAAGGACACGAAATCACTCAGTAAGTGCAGACACTACCGCTTTAAAAACAGTCCGTTACGGACTATACATTGTACAATAAGAATCAAGCAAATTATTGTTCACTTAAAAGCCGTTTCAATATTATCTTCTTTTTAACTCCAAAACTTCCCAAACAGAAACTTGCTTTCGGCTTTTCCGATAATGTTGTATACACCTTTCACCTTAGCACCACATCCCAGACTATGATCTTACCTTAATGTGAAGACAAAGATTCACACCCATAAAAAACAGGCAAAATTAAGTTTCCCCATCTGAAATTCTTTCATTATATTACAGCGTACCTTAGACACTTCATATAAAAAACACGATCAAGATATGGCATTAAAAATGTGTCTCAGCTGTGCTGATGTTTTTTCATATGTATAGTTCCGTACGTTTTAGACTATGTTTGAGGTCGGCATTAAACTTTCAATAATTTTGGAGCCAGTTTCACGAACGCCTTGAACATTCTACGGTAACAATACATTCAATTCCAGTGAAATATCAGGGTAATTATGGGAGATAATTTTCCATTGATTTACGTTATTTTATGTTCCGTATATCGAGAGGTTTGTTGGGTAAATAAACTTGATTGATTTATAAGTTTCTAACAGTATTTATACACATATATATGCCACAAAGCTATACGTATGACGTAAGCGATTTGGTGCGTTACGCCATACAGGGGTATGAACGGACAAATAAATAAGAAAACAGTACATATACCGGATTCATGACACGCATATAAATTGAGAAGTTCTTAATGTTTTATCGGGGTTTTAATTTGGTAACAATATCATTCCACATTTCGGTTAGTTCACATAGTGGACATTGCAATCTCCAATAAATCGGTAAAAATTTGTCGCCACGACATGGCGCATCCTCAGGTTATGGATGGAGAATATTGCCTCCATATTTGAGCAGCAACTGCTGACAGCTGACAAAGAGTGGTCCTCCAGCTTTGTGACCGGGCTATGTGCACCGTTAACTCTTATAAAGAAGTGACGCATTTTACAAGGACTTGAATTTGGGCTGGTCCTTTGGAAGGACGTAACAACACAAAATAGACATTTGTAATGCGACTAGACGAGCCTGTTTTGAGCCAAGGTAACTGAATCCAGTGGCCAGAAGACTGGCGTAAGTACGGGTCAGATGGAAGAAGAGAGGCACTGAAAGAGAAGACGACTTTTTTCTGTGGGAAAGGAAATGAAAATCAATACAGGACAGGTATTTATTGCATAATGGAAACATATTAGCATTCAAGAGGGTAGAATTTGTTACTTATACTACATTGTATGTTACGAAGAGGTCGCTAGTGTGATGATATTTTTCGGAATTCGTGCGACCCTAGAGGACAAAAGGACTGTAGAACCAAAAGAGGCATTGAAGATGATAATGATGGTGCCAAGACACAAGCCGATAGGACTGGCGTTTTTGAGTCAGGTAGCTGCCTTTAAACTTGCACTAAATTATCGCCAATTTTTAGACAAATACTACGAACAGTACTTAATAAACTTATGACTTAACTGTCCAGCAGGTCTGAAAGGCGAAGGAGGTCACAACGCCTAATCTTAACGTTTAGTAAGTGACAGTGTATGTTATATGTACTATACACGGAAATGTACAGCCGTTACATTTTCCGTGCGTCAGCTTTCGGTTTTGAATTGAAATCTCTGCCTGTTTCATGCGTTTATACATTTTAAGCAGGGGCGCATTCCTATCGATCACCCACTAAAATAGATTCTCTCCGTCTGTCAGTTCGCGCGAAATAATTTAATGCCGATAAAGATATCCTCATTAATTTTGATATCAGGGAGTTGAATTGAAATGTATCGAGCCATTCCATTTTCAGTTAAGATAGGATAACATTAATGCACGCGATGCACTAATACCTATAGGGATTTGTGAGCGCATCTCGCCTTAAACTTTCCAAATATATCACGGAATAAAACGTCCAGAACCTGCGTACTGAAAAACGCGACACTCCCTGTATTCCCGGTGCACCTCTCATTTTTAACGCGGTTAAATACAGGGAGATAAGGCGCCGGTCTTTTTGCCCTGTGCCTATAGTTCAAACTTGTGAAATAAATTGCAAGTAATAACATTAAAGGCAAAATTATCCCTATCCACACTACGATGGCATATAAAGAAGTAGATGTTTAGCTTCACTCATTCTTAAATTCAGCACAAGATGGAGGTGAAGGGTGAACTGCACTGCCCGTCCGCTTTACTTCAGAGAAAGAGAACCTCCTTATCCATAAAGCAGGAAGCTGTGTGGACTCCACAACAGGTCCGGACATTTGGGAGAAGAGAAAAATCACTCTCCCCTGCCGGGATTCTACCCTCGAATTGCCCAGCCTGTAGTCTAGTCATTATATTAATCACGCTAGTCCGGCTCACCTATATCAACATTGATTCCATGCAAAAACGAGTAGGACACTTGTGCGTATTAACCTACCTTTGGCCCGTCTACTTAAGGGGTAATTTAATAAAGTATTTATTAGTCGGATAAGGTCTAAAATAAGTTATTAGTCACAACAGTCACACGTTAAGCCGAGCTGCACGCTAGTATAATCAGGAATCATTGTCACAACAATCCAACAGATGGCACGGTAAAAAGACATCATCATCATCACAAATAAATCTTTTGGTCTGTTCTATTAACAAAGAACAGAACTGGTCTATCGTCCTTTGTTTTGTTTTGTTTTGCCTTCCAGACTTAAGTTCACGTCGACAATGTTCCTTCGGGACTACACACTCAAACACTGTTCCCAAGTGCCCAGCCAACTTTTTAATATTTTCAATTTTATATCCATAACTGTTATTTCTAATCCTCCTCTCACAAATTCATCGTAATTTTTATCCATTTTATAACATGCGACAATTCTGGGGAAAGGTATTTCACCCATGTTTACTTCTCAGTTGGCATTGCGCTAAAGCCCAAAACTCGGGTCCACATAAGAGCATATGTATAATTAATACACAAACATGTATTCATCCCACACTACAGCGTCTGGATAAAAGGAGAGCACGAACTTTCGGAAACTGTTTAGGTTTTCGTTTTGATGTAGGCTAAACTGGCCCCGTATAATAGCATCCTTTCAATCTACCCGAGGACAGAGATGTGCAACAACAAAGAAAGGCAAGTATCTTCGTATTCAATAAATATTTCCTAAAGAAAATCCGCTCTACACCGACAGTCTGTCAGCACAGATACTGTTTCTAAGTTACACTACTGATGATCAAAAAGGGAGAATTCGGTGGGCGGGGACACTTTGTACAGACGGGGGAAAAACGAAATATACACAAAACGCTAGATGGAAACCCTGAAGGGAATGTAGGCTTGTCATTCGGAGACCTTGGCTTAAAAGTAAGCTAATATTTAGGATTATTTTAAGGAAGTTGTGTGTGGCCGTCTGGAAAGGTTTCAACTCATGACACGGTCAATAGGCAGTTCCTTGTGAAAAAGACATTAAACAACGGTTTTCACAATAGAAGAAGCACCGTACGACTAGACAAGCGACTGCCAGATTCTGAATTACTAAACACCACGGACAGCTGATGAGCTACATTGGGGCAAATGTATCAGAAAATGATTGTCAGCTGAATCCTCTAATGGAAGCAATTTGTACCCCGAAGATTGTACCCAGATCTCTAGACCTGTAATTTGAAGCTAGATATAAACTAGTGACCTAATTAAGTAATTTCTTAATCACATCTGAATTCCAAACATCGTGTTTTATAAATTTCGAAATGGGTAATTGAATTAATGTTTCAGCAAATCTCTCAGTCGTGTTGTCACTTGTTAGACCAGACACGAAATTAATCTTTAAAGTAAATAAATCTGACATTAGTCTGCTAGAAGGGATCGCCACGATGATATACGGACATGTTAATTCCTCAAACAGACGTTGGTACAAAATTATGGCAATACTTCCACGACATATGACGCAGAATCCAGATCGACGGATCATTCCAGCTGTCAACTACGTCGATAATTCTGTGCCAGTGGAACTGAGCACGGACTGCATCACAGGGCGCTTTGAACCCTCTGTTTACAGCTCAGAATGACAGGAACATTAGCCACTGGTATTTCGGGAAATACAACCTGTTGATTTATACAACTCAACAGGTAAACTGTATGGGTCTCTGATCCCTCAGACAAAACCGCACGTCCACGCAAAATATAACAGGGTCTAACAGTCTAATAATCTAATAACTATAACAATTATTTATCACTAAAACGTACATCTAGCTCTCTGCTATAAGCCATAAAAAAAACTACAAAATTCGTGAAATGAGTGACTTTCATTTTAAGAGAAACAGTAATTAAATAATAACATTTAAGGAATAATAAAGACAATTACATACGTAGTTCCATTTCCTTAATTAACCTAAGCCATGAAGACTGGGGGGAATGGAGTTTTAAATTCGGCTCTAGATGAAGATAAGTAGTTAGCTTCACGCGTCGACCGCTTTGCCTCCAGAAAATGTAGTTCGATTAGCAACAGGGGTAAACCGTCCAAAACAATTCGGGGGACCGTGCATCTTCCTATTTACTAGGCTCTTACTCCAACAGCAAAGCGACTGGAGAATAAAACTGACCACTTATTCCCATCTACTGCTGATTTAAAGAATGTGTGGATTTATAGCCTACCTCAATTCCAACATGCCTTAATTGCAGGCACGGAGTCAATTTTACCTTTTTAATAAACACAGAATTCTCGCGGCAAAGAGTCAAAAATAGGGCGCATGTTCAAAACTTATTCATCACAGACTTTCATTAAAAGTTTCAGTAATATATTTTTTTTAACTTACAACACGCCAGTACCTTACAAACAAAATGTCTTAGCAAGCGAATAAAACCTGCAAAATATATTTCATATTTCCCGAGTTTTGCTAGAGCAAAAAAAAAATTTATATTTCCGAATTAATGAAGTTATTTTGTTCAAATTAACGTTCTCCGTTCCATCATAATTCCTTTCGTTATTACACGCCATAACTTATATCATTTTCATTCGTCTTATTCCATAAAATTGAATTAATGTCTTCACAGAGGAAAAATGGCTATACATAGCAAATTCCTCGCTACGCAGTAAAACCTACCCACGCCTCCGTTAAAGTCAGCGCAGTGTAGGCATACTTGTTAGCAGCTTTGCAATAAACCATAGAGCCTGGCGTGAATTTGACGTAATAAAGTATCACATAATGTTCCGCGCCGTTGGTGCAAAAACGAGCTCAGCCAAATTATTCTCTCGCTGCTGGACTGAGGCTTTATACGTGCAATTTAAATCAAGTGATAATGCAGACATTTCGCAATGACACAGAGGAAAATTTAGTGTACACAGTTTTCTCGCTTTACGTTTTTCTTACAATGCTTTACGTAAAGAAGGCCGGAATAGCCCAGCTGGTAAAAGCTGGTCGGTCCGGAGGTCGAACCCTGGCGAACAGAAGATATTCCGTGCCCTTCCAGACAGGCCTCAAGGCCTACCCTGCTTCCTGTACAATGGATACTAGACCTTTCGCGGGGGTAGAGCGCCCGGGACCTGGTGCTGACCACCCTAATCCCTTCTAGCACCGAGTTTCCGAATGGGTTGAAAACGTACCTCCGCCCACCCGCTGTGCCTGTACACGCATGCTTTATTGTTGTGTGTCTACACAGTGACACACGTACACACGTACACACATACACACATTCACACATGCACACACTCACACACTCACACACGCAGGCACAAAAACACACTCACACACATATACACACATACATGCATACATACATACACACACTCACACATTCACACATACACACATGCAAAACATGCAAACACGTACACACACATACACATACAAACATATACACATTCACACATTCACACATACACACATACACAAACACACATACGATTTCAGGCTTCCGCCGCAAAGTAGATGAAACCGCCCTCTTCTGGGATATAACGCAGCGCCGAGTGGTAATTCCGTACCGATGTTTCGGTACAAGCCAATGGTTCCATCTTCAGGCCTTGAGGACGGAATCGATGGGTTGTCCCGAAACGTAAGTGCGGAATTTCCACTCACCGTTGCGTTATATCCCAGACAAGCGCAGATCTCACACACATGCACCTTTGCACAGGCCCACGCGCACACACACACACACAAACCCTGTATTTCAGAAAGAAAGTTACACAAATGTTTATGAACAAGAACACTTGAATCGTTAATACTTTGGATTTTATGCCCGCATACATTTACATTAACTTGTTCCATAGGTTTTCTCTGCAAAACTTTTCAATTTGATGAATACGAGAAATAAACACGAAACCTTATTTAGGGTTTCAAGTAACCTAACAACACTTTCTGGCCACATGCATGGATGGTCTAAAAAGAAAGATGGCATGGTGTACTACTGGGGTGTGCCACACAATGCAACACACTGGCCTTTTACTGGGTAGGCCAGACGCTATTTACTTATAACACGACATTAAACTCTGTATCTTCACACAGATATGTGTTAAGTTATTCAATATACCTTGTCACAAACCATTTTAATTTTATGTCCACCATCACACCTTATCCTTTAAGATTAATTTCAGTATGCAAACCATCTACGTTTAGGTCTCCCTGCCGTTCTCTTTCCTTTAGGCCGAAATGTTTATATGCCCCTTCTTTGTTTCACACTCGTGCTACATGTCTGTCCCTTCTCTTCCTTCTTGATCTGACCACTTATTGTGAAGATCTTGTTTCGTCGCCTGTGATCCAGAAGTGTCTAATTAACGACATTAAAAGGTAAAGGTACAGCAGTCCCATTACAGGCCTGGACAGGCCCAGAGGGTTCCAGGAAGTTAAGGCTCCCAGATTTCGTGACAACGGCACAGGATAGTGGTAGGTTGCCAGCCTTACGCACCGGCCGCCTTTACCCCCAGGAAATACTCCTGGTACTCATTTCTGTTAGAGTCTGAGTCGACCCCAGAGCCGTAGTGCGATCGGAAGGATTTTATGTCGATGAAAAAATCCACT
>Ga0123355_10003339_pt1:20000-22972 | contig 22972 bp, 7 predicted proteins | sample TergutEmb28metaG_3_FD_89872 | JGI IMG/M metagenome (GOLD analysis project Ga0123355, IMG submission 89872) | Embiratermes neotenicus P1 segment gut microbial communities from Petit-Saut dam, French Guiana - Emb289 P1 | ecosystem: Host-associated > Arthropoda: Insects > Digestive... | reverse complement strand
TCAATTATCACTTTCCTTACCCTCTTTTTAAAAGTGATTGGTTTGCAGGGGAGAATTCCTAACACTTCTGCCGGTAACTGGTTCCAGTGTTGGATGGTCCTATTTACGAAAGAATATTTCCCTCTATCCGTCCTTTGTCTCCTACTCCTAATTTTCCTTTCATGATCTACCCTGCTCAGATAGTGCGGCCGTTGTAATTTGTCACCAATAGGCTTCCACGCGCGTTCCCCAGAGTACGCTTTGAACAGGGCACAATATGAATTTTCATTTCCAGTGGCCAGCCTAGACCTGGTGTTCACCCACAATTGCTTTGCATGGGTGCCGGTGTGTTCAGCTGATCGTTCCAGACATCTTCGCTCTTCAAGGATATTACACATCGTAGATTGGTAGTGATATACTGTCCCGAAACGTCAGTAAATCTCTACCAATCTACGCTGCATAACATCTCAGAAGAGCGAAGATTTTATTTACACCAAAGTTGAAGCTTCAAATCACTGCACAGTCACATCCAGTTAGCAGTACTGAGGCTGAAAATGCATGGACCTCACCGTCTAATCCCAAATATGCGTTCTTAGCTTCATGTTTAAACACACTGAAAGACATTTTTTATTTGAATGGTGCTCCCTATCTTCCCCAATTTCATCTTCTGTTACATTTTTTTTTTGTTTTTCTACGAAAAGCAGCTTGAACGTCGATTATACTTATTTTTGTGTGATTTATTTAACGATGTACTTAGGATGTAGAGGCTACATGCTTGGAATAGAGATCTAGGAGTGGACGGGCGAATAATATTAAAATACTTCTTAAAGAAATAGGACGGGGAGACGTGGACTGGATTGATCTGGCTCAGTGTAGGGACAGTTGGCGGGCGATTGTAAATGCGGTAATGGATTTCCAGGTTCCAAACAGTGGGAATTTCTTGACTAGCTGAGGACCTCTTAACCTTTCAGGTTGGAATCTTCTCCATCTAGTTAGTTAGCAAGTTAGTTACATAATTAGTTATTCCTGCAGTAGTGGGATGTATGTGAATGATGAATCGGAAGGGGTAAGGAAGGAAGAGACCATAGCGTGACTGTTGTGTTGTCAAGAGGGTACAGTCTGAGTATGTTGGCTACAGGTTCCTCCATATGTTAGGAAGGGACATTCTGTCCCACAACACGGTTATTATCATTTATTATTACGCGAAATATAAGGATACCATAATTTGCGCTCTGGAAACAAAGTCGTTGACGTAAACTATGAATTTAGGTTAACCATGCGTTCTGCCTATCCCTCTTTCCCGGCCGTTTATTACATGAATATATTACGTCACAGCTGTCAAGCAGGTTCGTCCTTATATATAATATTCACGTCAGATGGTGGACAGAGATGTTTGTGTTCACCCTCTCCATTCACTAATACACCATCATCACACCCATTCCCTTTTGATACCCCCTGGCGTTTCACGGAGGAGGGACTGATGTTACCCTGAAGGAGGGTTACACTCTTTTAACAACAAGCTGCTCAGAAAAAATATTTAGGATATAATCCTGTCTGCAGAAACTGAGTTTTTTTGGTTATGAGTTTCATGGGGCGGTGACTGTGGAGAATATTACATTTTGGATTATGGCTTCCTGGTATCTGGTATATATTTGCTGACGACACGGAGAAACCTACTCGGTCGCTGAGGTGCACTGTTTTGCGAATAGACTGTGTGGCTCTCAATGTGGCTTGATCCATATGTTAAAAACCACGGCTTACAAAATCGATTCCAGCGCCTCTTAAAATCGTTCGGCAGAGCAGACCTAATTTTTGGGCACAAAGAGCCCGTTTTAAAGGCGTAGGCGCATCAGGACCGCAAGTGCTCGAGTCCGCCTATTAATCTAAATCTAATCAATTTAGGCCTGATTTTGTATATCTTCGGTTATGACATGCAGCTTTGTTATTCTGACTAAACTTTTTACAAAAATAATGTAGTCCAACACGAATACTACTTTCGTTATAAATAAAAATTTTCTTTTTTAAAAATTCCCTAAGTGTTTCGTCTTAAAAGGCCATCTTCAGGCGAAACTGTTACAAAAATATATGCTGGAAGGCTGAAATAATATTGATGGAGTACCTTCTCTCTTACATAACGCTGTCATATTAATGAAACGTTTTACAACTTCAGGCCAGTTAATGATTGTTGTTAATTTCATTAATATGACAATGATATGTAAAAGAGAGATATCTTAAAATATTAGTTCTGTTTTTCTTTGTACCTTTTTTAACAGCTTCACTTGATGATATGACCTTATAGGTCGCAATATGTAAGGAAGTTTGTAATAAAGTAGTATTTGTGTTGTACTGAATTGTTCTCGCAAAAGCTGATGTTGTATGTTCATGTGATATATATATACACATACACGCGTACATACATACATGTGTGTGTGTATATACGTACATACATACATACAAACATACATTGTGTGTGTATATATACATACATAATACATTGTGTGCATATATATACATACATAGTGTGTGTTTATATATATACACATACATATATACATTGTGTGTGTGTACATATACATATGTATATTCATACATACATATATTGTGTGTGTATATATATGTATATACATACATACATTATGTGTGTATGTGTGTATATACATATATATACATAAGATACATACTTAAATTGTGTGTAAATTAAATTGTTAAATTATTTGCTGGGCGACCCGAGTTTGATTTGCGTCAGTCACAGAACGCCATCTTACTGATGTTGCCCTCGCTGTCGAGCTGAATGTGACGTTTGTAAGTGTGAACTAAAGTCTCAATCGGAAGCCACTTGTCTAGGACACGTGTGCTTTAACTGGTACAAGGCCCATTGAAATATGAACACCAATTTCTACCTGTCATTTGCACACATAACTTTGCACTGTTCCGTTCTACACCGGATAGTCGTTGAGATATCCTCTTTAAATGCAATTTGACGGAATACGTAG
>Ga0123355_10003339_pt1:0-15000 | contig 22972 bp, 7 predicted proteins | sample TergutEmb28metaG_3_FD_89872 | JGI IMG/M metagenome (GOLD analysis project Ga0123355, IMG submission 89872) | Embiratermes neotenicus P1 segment gut microbial communities from Petit-Saut dam, French Guiana - Emb289 P1 | ecosystem: Host-associated > Arthropoda: Insects > Digestive system >... | reverse complement strand
AAATATCCTCCTCAGCACCCTAGTTTTAAACACTATCAGCTGCGTTCCTCCCTCAGTGAGAGCGACCAAGTTTCACACCCTTACACATAACAGGCAATATTATAGTTCTGTATATCTTAATTTTTATACTTGTAGCTAGCAAACTGCAAGACAAAAGATTCTGCACCGAATGAAAGCAAGCTTTCCCTGACTTCAATCCGCTTTTAATTTCTTCCTGAATAGAATTCGCTCATTTCCTACTACAGTGTCACAACTCAAAATCTGTGAATGCAATGACGACACAACTGCTCTCCAGCGGCGAATTTTGCAAACTGCATTATGACACAACTTGTTAAAAGTGCAGCTGCAAACGTTTCTTTCTATACCAATAAATAAAAAATGCCAAATTTTTAGTTGTGACACTCTTGTCGCAAATGAGCGAATTGTGATTCGTTAGGGAAGTTCCCAAATATTTAAACTGCTCCACCATTTCAAATTGACGAACCCCGTTGTGCAAGTCAGTTCATATATTTATTACATTTACCGTCATGCAACATCATCATCGGTAATTTACATTGTTTACTCGTTTCGGCATTCTGTTCAGTCCATCATCAGACCATGCAAAGTTTCAAGTTAAAGAAACGCCAAATAAAATATGTATGGTTTTTTTTTTAATTCGAAAAGATGCACGGTCTGATGATGGCCCGAACAAAAAGCTTAACCTAATAACAAATGGAAATTACTGATTGTATTTATTCATCACGGTATATTTAATAAATATATATTTTGCAACAAGTTCCGCGTCTGAGATCTAGATTTCTTGACCCTTGGAGATGGGACTAAGATTCCGTCCCGAAACGTCGGTAAGTAATTACCACCATACACTGCGTAATAACCCAGAAGAGCGCAAATCTCACGTACTTCGCGGCAGAAGCCTGAAATCACGCAAGTTCCGAGTCTGGTGTGCCTTATGCTGTTGAGCATTGTCTTGGAGGGGAATCAGTCAGTAAGAAGACCGGGACGTTTTCAACTGATGCCATGTCTCAAGCTTATTATCGTGGCGTATGACTTGTCACAACTGCGCGCCCATGTTGCAGGAAGTCCATCAACCACACCCCAACAAGTCCCGCAAAACTCTAGCCAGCACTTTGACAGCAGATATTGTCACTTGAAACCGTCTTTTTTATGTTTTTTTTTGAGGTGGGGGGTGGGGACAAGCCGGGGTTTTTCTGCTCCGTGGCTGATCGCTTACTGGTGGGAGTAAAATGCCATGTCTCACCACCGGTAACCACTCGACGCAGTCAGGTGTGTCCTCCTAGTGTATAATTTTGCAAAAATCTTAGATAGGCCATCTGTTCTACGGCTGTATTGAATGTAAACGCACGAAGCACCCATCTAGCACTGGCGTTACGATACAGTAGCACATGTACCACGAACAGCTACACAGTGCCATACGATAAACCAACAATAAGATGCCATACACAGAAAATGTTACACTGCAGTCCGTCTGAAGTAGTTCCTCGACGCGCGCACTGTTGACTTCTGTGTCAAGGAGCTTTGTCTTCCACTTCGATTGCCGGCCGATATATTGTACACATCAGATACAAATCTGCGGCCCCATATGCCAACCTGTTGTCTGGACATCACGTCATTGGCTACACGGTCAAGAGATGTCGATGGATATCTTGTACCGACAATTTCCGTGCCTGCAGAAAACGTCTAAATCTTCGTAATTCCAAGGAAGATCATTTTCCAAGTGGGTCACCATTCTGAAGTTCCGCAGATGTACTTCTTCTGCCGTACGCCTCGAATAGCGTTACCGCGAAAACTAGAGCCCTCTGCCATGCACATCAAGAACATTTGAAATTCCAGCATGTTCGGCGTCTCCAATAATACAACTTCTGACATTTTATATCCAATAATATAAACAACCAACTAGATGCAACAATAATAATTTTATTAATAATTTCAATCAGCTCAACATGTTTCGGGCTATAATTTTGACCATCCTCAGGAACACTAGACTGTATTTACAGCTTGTGGTGTAAAGCACCGACGATGCTGCCTGCTGGTGACCAGAAGTCAGCATCGTCCGTGCCTTACACTACAAGCTGTAAACAGAGTCTAGTGTTCCTGAGGATGGTCAAAATTATAGCCCGAAACATATTGAGCTGATTGAAATTACTAATAAAATTATTATTGTTGCATTAGTTGGCTGTTTATATTATTGTATCAATGATGCACGATCACTCAAACATCAAATTTTTATACCCAGTTTACTGTCGTTGACGGTGACGAGAGGTCGGATAGCGTTCGTTGTTACATCTCTGCACAATGTTGAATCTCAAAATATTTCTTATAATCGTCACTAGGGAAGGTGGTTTTGGGTTGGTATTTTTAGCGTTGTTGAACGTTTATTTTTCGTCTTGTCATGTGTACACGATCGCTCTTTGTACCTTGCATGTCCCGACGTGCTAAGTCTGGTAGGAGAACTTCTTGCGGGAGACGGGTGGGGTTCATCAGTCCACACATAATCTTCACTATTTCCTTCTTATTTGTTTATTTATATATAAGGTGCAATGTCTGAGCTTATTCAGTTAATCAAATAAAAATCGTGTTGTACGAAGGTAATTCAATAAGTAAGTTACAAATCCAAGTTGCGACCTATGTTTTTGAATTAAGTGAGGGAAACTATCACCGCTAGAGAGCAGCACTATCTAGTTTTATTGTGAGGCACAGCGATCGGTATGCGTATGACTGTACAGACGTACCAGCAGTTACAAGATGGCGGCTCCCCTGAGTTTATGTACCACGATAGAGCAGCGTGGCGTTGTGCGTTTTTTGTGGGCAAAAAAATGGAAGCAAAGGATATCCACAAGGAAATGCTGCCCATGTACGGTGAACATTGCCTGTCGCGTCGGGTAGTCCATAATTGGGTGCAGAAGTTCTCGGAAGGGCGGAAAAGTATCAAAGACGAACATCGAGCCGGTCGGACGGTGGGGATCGCCACGCCGGAAACGTTGCAGCGCGTCGAAGACATCATCCGAGCAGAGAGGAGGATCACCGTCGACGCTGTAGCAACCGCTATTTCCACTTGTTTGGCCCTTTAAAACATCATCTTTCGGGAGAACGCTTTCCTGACGATGGTGCGGTTGAAAGAGCAGTGCGCGCGTGGTTCCGACAGCAACGAAAAGAATTTTACGCCGCAGGTTTCCAGGGACTTGTGAAACGGTGGGACAAGTGTTTAAATATGTATGGAGATTATGTTGAATAATAAATGTTGTTTGTATGTCATTACCTCCATTCTATTCTTTTCAATCACGATTTATAACTTACTTATTGAATCGCCCTAGTAACTAAAGGGAAACCAACAGTCACACTATACACATCTTCACTCAAACCTCTCTCGTACTCGACTGCCAGTGTCAGTCATCCAATTCCGTTATCTGCTGCTAACCGTTTTCTTGTTTAAATCTCTCTGTAGGTAACCCCTCCTAAATATCACCAACGGTTTTTGAACTTACTTTGGTAGTTTAAAGATATACCGGATGGATATGAACCACACGTAACTGAGGCCAGCAATCGGTCTACCTAATAAACAAATATACCAAAATTGTTCGGCTACACAAGGAAACTTAAACAAAAAAAAATTGTGGTACATTAGATGGTATCGTATTTGATTATTATAAACTTGACTGTACTGATTTGAGATTAGATTTAGAAAAGTTTGCGGAGTAGAAGGAAAAGTGAAGAATATGAAAACATGCTAGTGTTTTATATTCTTTATAAGTTTTTTTTTATTTGGGCTCGTTAATAAAAACAAGTTTGTTGTTGGGATGTCGGCGTTTCGTACTGCAATATAATTTTCTTGCCTGGAAATTCATTACTAAATGAGTTGTGAGACTTAACTTGGATTGCTCCCTTTTTCTTTATATGTATAACCACTTCAAGGCGCGTCTTAAATCGTGCGGCTTCTTTTAAGAGAGAAAGGGCTTTGTAAAGTTTTTACTCTGTGGAACTGGCGTACCAGCAGTTTTTTTTTTTTCTGAACTTACAACGAAACTTCTTACAGCAACCGTATTTAGCGCAGGTACGTGCGACACAGAAATCCGCACAGGGACGACAGGCAGGAACTTCACAAACTCTCCGACAAAAATGTGCAAAAAGCCGGCGCATGTGCGTGGTGTGTAGCAAAAGCAACACAATGGAAGATGACCTGCTTCTATGGCGATATAAAATAGTGACGAGCTTATCGATGTACCTGCAGGAATGCATGCTGCTATGTAACTGTCCAGTAACAGCTTCATCGAACTGATTTTGGAACTGTATTGTACTTCAGGCTTCGTGAAGGCAGTAAAAGAGATTTTGATATTTAAAAAACCTGTGGATTTTAATACTTTGAAAATCAGGTCACCTCTTTAAAATGACCGTTGTGACTAATGTTCCTGAAGAAGAAGAAGAAAAAGGCGAAGAAGAATAAGAAGGAGGAGAATAATAAGGAGGAGGAGGAAGAAGAGGAGAAGGAGAAGAAGGAGGAGGAGGAGAAGAAGAAGAAGAAAAAAAAGAGGCAGAAGAAGGGAGCAGGAGGAGGAGGAGAAGAAGGAGACAAAGAAGGAGAAGGAGAAGGAGAAGGAGGAGGAGGAGGAGGAGAAGAAGAAGAAGAAGAAGAAGAAGAAGAAGAAGAAGAAGAAGAAGAAGAAGAAGAAGAAGAAGAAGAAGTAGTAGTAGAAGAAGAAGACCAAGATGACTGTCGGATGTAAGGCGTGGTTGAAAGTAGATGGGGAGGTCTCAGTAATCGTAGTACTCAACGGCAGTCCGTCCAGCTGTGTCTCCCAGTTCTGCTCAAATTTCTGAAAGATGAGGACACGAAATTTTAAGTAGGTCTGTCCTACAGGACACTCCCTTATCTTGATGTTCAAATGAAAAGCGTCTTAAGGGCCCCATACACACTAAGTGAAACTGTGCAATTTAACTGTGTAAAATAACTGCGGGAAAAACTGAACTGTTATGTGTGTGTGGGAATCCCTGAGTGAACCGCGCAGTTCTCGGTGTGAAAGACGACTGAAAAGGACAGTTTTGTGTTCTGCGCTATTATCTGTCAAAACTGCGCAGTTTACTCAGTTTTTCCGTCAGGTATGGCGTCACACAGTAAAATCGTTCAGTTTAACTGAGAGTGCATAGCGTCCTTTATGTCTAGCAACGTCTTTATGCTCCAGAACACTACATTCCCACTTCTATCTACTATTTTCCGAGATGGTAACAGAAATATTTAACTCGGAATGTTTAAAATAATTATAACATTAATAAGCATAAGACTATCACACAACATCGAAATAGGTGTGTGATTTTGTACAGCTTTGCAAGGAAAGAGCTAATGAAATGTAACATTAAAATGGATCAAAAATGGAAATCTGAGGATAGACGCCAGGGGAAGTGTTACTGTGAACGCAGCAATGGACCCTGAGATTTTGTAAAATTATTGGAATTTCTTGACTATGTGAACATCTGTTACTGTCTCAATATTTATTGTGCAGCCGGTAGTGAAAAAAAAACTAATTTTACGTGCGTTAGCCTACCGCATCTGCTTTAAGGCCCAAATTAGCATCAAATGGCTGTGGTCACCTTTATCGTTAACTTTGGAGCATTCGCCTTGTTTAGAAAACATTGTACCGGTGTGAAAAAATTTTACCTACAAGAAGGAAGTTTTTTCTGTAATGCTTAATCTCAGCGGAGTAGTTTGCAGGCCACTTCTGACATAAATTTGATGCAAAATCGTTATGTTTTAAACTTTGCATGTATCAAAAGTAAGTTTGTAAGCATTTTCTTTGTGCAATGTTCGCTCAAAAATACTTCCTTTATCTCTTGTTAAATTGCCTGTTGCTCATGTTTGCAACATGTCCGAACTTTGCTTCCCTACTTACATAACTGCAGAATAGCAGGCAAGACTTGGCCTTAATTCCCTGTAAGTCCTTTTAATTTCTCCCTTCATAGCTTTAACACAGTTTGCGGATATTCACGAAACTTGGTACGAAAATAATTTTATTTGATGCAGCCCAATTTTATACTTCCTTTAGGCCTAACTTGCTTCTGTTTCACATCTTCTTCGTTGAAAAGCTTTAATAAAAACGACGAAGTATAACATTTATGTGATAATGATCTTGTGTAATGTGACACCAGTATCTTTATCTTAGCTGGGTACCAATCTGCAGTGTCCATTTTGAATGCGGATGAACAGCAGAGGTTGCCAGGTCGGCCGAAACCGTGGTATCTATCTACCAAGCTACAGCACGTCGCATCCCAGAATCCTAATCTTAATGTTTATTGGACCTCATACATAAAAAGTCCATTTGCTGCCTTCAAACACACAGGAGTTTACAGTTGGTCAGTATCAATGGAAAAAGGTATTTTCCGACAATTTCTAGTAAAAGTCTTCTGTGTGGAATTTAAAAGAACTGTCTAGTGTTTTAGGCGCCGATAATTACTTACTTACCTCCTTACTGACTTACTTACTTACTCCAGGGAACAGAGTCCTTCTTGAGAAGCTAACCGATTTTCAGCCAGTCAAGTAATTCCCCGTATTTTATGGAATCCGAAGGTGCATTACGTCATTTACAAGTGCCCGCTACCTGTCCCTATCCTGAGCCAGATTAACCCAGTCCATGCCCCGGATTCCACTTCCTGAACATCTATCTTAATATTATCCTCCCATCTACGCCTGGGTCTTCCAAGTGGTCTCTTTCACTCACGTTTCCATACCTAAATCCTGCATACACCTCTCCTCTCCCCCATACGTGCTATATACCCCGCCCATCTAGTTCTTCCTGATTTGATCTCCCGAATAATATTTGGTGAGACGTACAGATCGTCAAGTTCCTCACTATGTAGTTCTCTCCACTCATCCGTCACCTAGGTCCAAATACTCTCCTCAGCACCCTATTCTCAAACACACCCAACCAGCGTTTCCCCCCTCACTGCAAGTGACCATGTTTCACTCCCATACCAAACAACAGGCACAATTATAGTTCTGTATACCTCAATCTTCATACTTTTATGCGTCTATTCTAGACCGCAATTATTTTCACCGTCAAACGCTCAGCTATGATGTTAACGCGAGACAAATGTTTGGTTTGTTAAGGACGCCTAAATTTCCTGCGCTTGAAAGACGCTGGGTACGGACGGTGTCCCAATACGTGGAACAAATTTACTGTTTGAACTACAGTAACCAAAGTAAACTAAGGTGTTTAGGGTCAAGGAATTTTAAGTTTCAATCAATGGCTTGCTGTAACGATTGTCGTTGTTAAGATACACTGATATTCTGCCCGACCACTGACGTATATATGTTTATAATCAGAATTAATTTAATACCAAACACTTTTGAGTAAGAGCATTGTAAAGTACAACACACTGTCACCACAGTCACTCTAATCAACTTGGGTGAGTTGGGTCATCTTAAAAGACGAATCGAGGAAACGAATAAAATGTATTTTAACTTATATTTTAATAGAATTTCAGAATAAAAGTGCAGAAATATGTACATATATTACTAATAATCATGCCCTGCTCCATTGCCTTTAGCCCGTCTTCTACAAGTAAGAGCTAAACTGTTTACTGCACCCACACAGATCCCATTGTGTAATTCTGTTGTTTTTCTTTGGTAGTAGAGACATTAACACAATTTTTCCGAATCACTGACTCAGTATTCAATATCGAAGTATCCGCGGATTGTGTCCGTAATATCAGTCTCACCTCACAATGCTCTTGGCTGTGTACTTTTACGTATTTATTTTCGCTATTAATTTAGCACATGAAAGCTTGGCTTGAGAGCTTCGAAAATGCGTGAGGGCTGGAATCGCTTTGTTTTGTGTTTTTGTGTAGGCATGCCATTTGAATATTGTGTTCTTCACAAAATTCTAAGGCCGGGAATTTCTGACATAAAATATGACAATTTAACAGTAATTCAGAAGGTGACGCAACATCCTACGTCTGACAGTGACATATCCGGGTAATGAAAGCTTCTCCGTTGTTACTTTTAGAATCAGCCGGTGCAGAGAGCCAAAACATGTTATGTTTGACCTTTTCGTCACGGATTGGCGCCTTCTTCAATTTTCGGCGGATGGGGGAAACGGCATGCAGCAATGGAATAGGCTGTCTTAGCCATAATGAACAGCTGAAAAGGAGTGGTTCTCCAGCTTTTGTTTGGGCGAGGGCCTAACATATTCTCATCATAACAAATCGTGTTAGGAAATATCGCACGGCGTCTTGGAATTTTATAGAGACCCTTTGGAAGAAATTAACAGTGAAAAATGAACATGAGATTTGAAAACTGAAACATTCAGACCGTGCGTTGGTCAGGATCACTGAAAGGAGTCGAACGGAAATTAGCGAAGTATAGATTAGACTTAATGGTGGTGCAGGAGGTCAGATGGGGCAAGAGAGAAGCTGAATGACGGAGGAATGTATGATGTTTTGTGGAAGGGAAATGAAAATCATCAGTGCAGAACATGATACTTGCACATACAGGCGGGTAGGAGAGTAGAATCTCTTCATTGTCGCGCTAAGAAGTCTGTGGTTTAATATTATTGTTGTGAAAGCGCCTGCCGCAATTGAGAATAACAATGATGACTTAAAGTACAGTTTCTGTGAGGAACTAGGTGTTGGGGCAGTCCCCTAAATACCACGTGAACATTCTGTGAGAAAATTTCAGTTGGACCTAGGGACAGAGTATATAAACCGACAGTCTGGAATTTGAGTTTACATGAGGATAGTAATGATAATGATTGTTAGATTAGTAAACGTTGCCATAGTGAAAAATGAAATTATCAAGAGCACAGTATTCTCACACTGAAATTTTCGTCAATACACGTGGACCACTTCTGTTAGGAAGACATTTAGATTGATCACGTCTTGATAGAGAGCAGATGGCAATCAAGTACTTGTGACTTTCATAGGAGCTGAATTCAATCTTGATCACTGTCTGGTGGTTGCAAAAGATAGGGAATGACAAACAGTAACTAAACTTTAAGGATGGATAGGTGCAATTTCAGGAAGCTGAACGAGGTGGAAGTTAATGAAGCGTATCGGGTTAAAAGTGAAGCAGGTTTCAAGTTTTGGAGGAATATGGTGATAACGGAGACATAAATAAAACTTGGGAAAACGTCAGAGGGAATATTTCAAATTATTAGATAAAGCGATTCTAGGTCAGCATGAATGAAAGAAGCGTAGAGCATATTTTGATTAACATTGTTCAAAATTTGTAGATCAAGATATCACGCTAAATTAGAGTGGTTTCTGGATCCAAGAAATTTATTCAGATAGCAACCATCTAATTGAAGGCCGCCTTTCGTGCTGGTATTATAATTTGGTTGTGCTTCGCAGTCCAATGCAGGAAATAATCCTGCCATGTAGTACTTTCACTTAGAATCTTTCGTTCACATAATGTGACTGCAACAGACCCAGGCAAATTCTGATTTCGTCTGAATATATTTCAAACCCACTTGTAGATAATTTCGGTATCCTTGTCACTATCACTATCACTATCATTATCACTATCCTTGGTACTTCGCCAATACGGGTTTACCTGCATTATTTCACGATTACGAGCAATTGTTGTCGCCCCTTGGTATGTCACCGATGCTATGATCCACGAAGACCTAGTTATTCCAACTGTGCAAGACATCATCCACATCAGAAGTATCAAGCACCGTATAAAACTAGAAGCACACTCGAACCCCCTATTCTATCCCATTCGACGAGATAACGTCATGCAAAGGCTGAAACGACGGTGACCAGCTGACCTGTAATACGGTGAACGAGATCTCCTCGCAGGAGGGGACCTCATCACGCTAGTACGTCCACAAGTTTCACTCATAGCCAGCCCATTAGCTTATAGAATACTTTGTATTCTGATTGCTGATTTAAAATAATAAAAAATAAATAAAAAACTATTTCACGAAGGTGTGTCAAGACCACACCTTAAACATCTCTGAAGGCAAGAACAAGGCACCCGAAACACCGCGGAATGTCACTATCTCCTTCCGTTCCGAAAAGCTTCGAAAGCCATCTGATTATCGTCTCTATTTCATGAACAACGCGCCTTTCATTCATACTTCACAATATAAATAATTTATAAACATTTTCGACCCCCACACAAAGATATATATATATATATGTGTGTGTGTGTGTGTGTGTGTGTGTGTGTGAAGCACGTTCATTTTATTCCCTCGCAATTTGTGAGGCTGTTCTGCCAAAAAGATGGCGTTGAATTTCCAACATTTGGTTACACTGTATTGGCAACGTAGGTGACGCGAGTATATGAAGCCGTGGGGCACTGTCTGTTGTTGATAGTGAAGTAGAAATCGTTTGGGACTGGCAGGAAACCACTACGTTCTGTGCAGTATGAGCTGAAAACACGGTAATTTTTCCCTCTGTACTGTATGCAGTCGTATTGTATTCCTCTTTTGTAGCTACGAAATATATTCTCCTTAAACTGAACTAATGTTACAACTTCCATTCGTTAATACAGGATAATATCAATTGTTTGATTGTTTCCAGATTTGCATGAAAAAACAAGCTACAAAACTGTCCAGATTGAACACATCCCAATTTACCCCATTTTACCCTATTGTGTTTTGCGACCAGTATTTATTTATTTAGCAGGCTGTAAAATGCTTCCACATCTTCCTGTACGCATTTGACAATTATATTATCTTCTTCCTCCAGTTGCCTCTGTCATTCCAGTCTTCTTCCGTTAATCCCTTTTTTCCTCTAATCCCTTCCGCCCAGGTAAGTTTAGGTCTACCTCGTTTTCTTCTTCCTGGTGGGCTCCATTTCATAACTTCTTTTGGTAATCTCCCCTCTTCCGTTCTTTGAAAATGTCCATATCATGCGACCGGTATTGGGAATAAATTTTCTGGATTTTAAACCGCATATTTTATTAACGCTTTCGTGTGATTTTAAAAATTACCGACGATGATTTTCCTACACTCCTTTGAAAGGTTCTTCACGACAGACGTAACGTAATTACTACATTTGATGAACTTTATAATTCAGAGAGGTTTCTTCGGCCGTAGGTCACTCTAGCATAAAGCAACACGCTGATGCTGGGAGATGACAAAGAACAGCGTCACCGTACTCGACTGGTATTGCTGCCCGTTTTCTCGACGAGAATGAGGTTCTGTGCTCCAGTAGGCATGAGAGAGGCTGTGAGCACATATCGATTTTATAACACTCCCACTCCACTCGAGCTGGTGTGTAGTTCTCTAACTTAACACGAACGCAGCTGTTATAGCATTGTTTCTACCAGATACTGAGAACCGTTACAACACCAAAGTAAGCTTCTCAGAAGCATCTTCCTTATTGCAGTGTTGCAGTTCTAACGATATCAGTGCATTTTTTATACTAACTGAAAATCAAAGTACAGAAACCTATACAAAGCCCCATAACTACTCAATGGCACGCGGTGGCGCAGTTTGTCGAGGCACTTCGCTACAAGTCGGAAGGTCGTGGGTTCGAATCCCTAGAGGGCAAACGGGAATTTTTATTGGCTTAATCCTTCCAGTCGCAATGTGGCCCTTGGTTCGTCTCAGCCTTTAAAAAAAATTAGTAAATTCGGCCTGTGCCTAGGGTTGACAGCCATTCCACTTTCATGTGCCGACTGTCTAGAATTTCTTGGTGCCCTAAGGTCCTGTCAAGGCCTGAAGCGGTATAACTAAATCACAGTTCAATCCACTGTGTAAGGTTTTATTTGAAACGCTTATACTCACCTGTTAAAGACGTTTTAGAAACAAATGTGTCAATAATGCTTTTTTTTCACAACGGTCCATAATTGTTTCCTATCCAGAGCCAGCTTTGTTCATTGCGCGTTCTTAAATAATAATAATAATAATAATAATAATAATAATAACGTACTGGAGAATGAAAATTTTAAGCTGTACTTGAATCGCATCATACTTATGGACAAAACAGTACCTTTTAATCGACCTGACATAACTTTTATAAATAAGAAAACAAAGAACACGTTTTTGATATACATAGCTGTCCCGAATACAAATAATCTCGCCAAAACAATAACGGAGAAACAAAACAAGTACCAAGAACTAGCGAATGAAATATGTGCTATGTGGAAGCAAAAGGCAGCACGAGTGATCCCGATAGTAATATCGTCTACGGGAGTAGTTCCAAAGTCACTATCACAAAGTCTGACAAGACTTAACCTGCACCCGAATACATATATACAACTCCAAAAATCTGTAATTGTTGGCACATGTTCAATTGTAAGAAACTTTTTAAACTACAAATAAGACCACCGAGCCTAATCCTGTTGATTACTACATCCAAGGATTTGTGAATATTTCCCATCCGAAGCTGAGAAGTGAAAAATTCGATAATAATAATAATAATAATAATAATAATAATAATACATTCTCTTTGGGATAATCGCTGAATGTGTTTGCTCATAAGGTGCTGTTACGTGCATTTTTATACATGGAATCTGAGACAGAACGTAGAGTTTAAAATAAAATCAGGGCACATATTCCAGCTCTTCCTGACAAGACGTCCATAAATAAAACATTAGCTTTTCTGTGACCGGTCTTAACTTACGAAGGCCAATAGGTGCGGTTGCCAAACCCCAAACGAAAAGAAAGAAAACTGAGGTTACTGTAGGCTTGTTTGATACTTACTGTGGATCTGTGTAGTCACAGGATGTAAGATTTCCTTCTGTCCGTTACAGTTCTCAGTTTCAATAAATCGCACTAGTTTTATCTTTCCGACTGCTCAACGAGCTACAAGCTAACCTCAAGTCGTGTTGAGACGGCTATCTTCCGCAATGTCCCCAGTCCACATTTGTCTATTAATTATCTTCGTTCGACGCTATATAGTCTGAAGCATTGACAGCATCGTTGTATAAACCATAATAATAAAGGGTTCTAATAACATAATTTGTTTAAATCGGTTCAGTTTTTTTCGGAAATGAAACTAACTTTTACAAGGGACTGTTCATTTCATAGTCTGTCTTACGAAAGGTCCATAGTTTCTTCCAAAGCGAGTTCTCCACAGAGTACGATCTGGTGTTTCCTCTTTCAATTTCCAATGTTCTCGCGTTTTCTTAAGGTCGTTCAGGAACTGCTTACGTCTTCTTCCTCGTCTTACCGTCACTTCTAGCCCTCCTTCTATCTTTCCTTCCATAATGTGTTTTAGAAGGCAGTTCTCACGCAAGATGTGAACAATCCAGCTGGCCTTCTATATTTTTTTTGTATGTAGAATATTTCTTAAATGCTTGACCCTGTGTAATACTTCTGAACCTGTTGCGAGATTGCTCGAACTTGTCTCCTCAATCATTCTCCAACACCGCAGTTACCACCGCGATATTTTGTGTTTATGTAGCGCATTTCGTGAAAGTGAAACACAGGATCAGCCGTTTAAGAAACTTAAAATTTTTCATTTTTAACCCTTAACACGCTAACGTGGAAAATATGGTGAGCTCCTAACAATGCCAGCGGATGGCAGATGGGATTTAACTCGGCGTTTAAAGGGTTAAGGTTTGTTAAGTTGCACAGTTGTAACCTGAGCTATGTTCTGTGTATGGCTGTCACAAGAGAACCATGGCAGTATGGCGACCAAATGTACTTTTTCGTTTAGCTGCAAGGAACAGGAAATTAAAATAAGCCGCTGTTTTTAAGGCTTTTATAAGGGGCCAAGTTCTGTTTATGATCACCAAACAGCTACTATATTACATGAAGTAATAGATTTTCTAACAACTAATCGATGTCCCTTCTCTTTACTGGCTTTATATTAATCCTCTTGACTCCTATTCGGGTTCTTGAACCCATGCTCATATCAATTAGTTAGTCTGTGCACTCATTTTTAATGTCTGGTAATGCGGTTGGGCTATGCCTCCGTATCTGGGGGCTCTAATTGCCTCGCTGGTCGTCCGTAGAGTGTGATAAATTAATGAATACGAAGCACTGGTGAATCAGTAACTGACAAGTTAGTATCGACATGTTCAGAGAGAAACCTGTCCCAGTGCCACATTCTCCAACATAAATTCCGCTTGTACTGCCCTGGGATTAATCCCGGTTTTCCTCATTGAGAAGCCTGTAACACTGTGTTTCAACTGTGGTACGGAAGGAAGTGTGTATTGACGTTACTCTGTGTTACAAAGAGGCTAATGTAGACACATTCTTTGGAATGAGTGTGAAATACGTTCTGTTTCTCTGTTTGAATAACGAGTCACAAGTTTTTTGAGAACAAATTATGCTTGCAAGCGAGAGGTATATATTGTTTGGTTGGTATAGGATGATCAGTAGAACAAGGACCCTCACGACCTATCCATGCCGCCTAGTTTCGTTGCAGTGAAACTCATGAAGGCATGGAAGTGACAGTCTTCCTTCGGCACGTTAAAATTGCTGCGCCGAGATACCAGAAAACAGAAATCTTTACAGATACCATCCCGAGACACTAACATTTCGAGAATGTAACAATTGACATTACTCTGAAGCCGGGTTGTTTTTATGCTGGTACAATGGAAGTGTGGAGTGAGAAATTCATTACTAACTCCACGGAGCAGAGTCCTTCCTGAGAAGCTAACCAGTCCTCAGCCAGTCAATAAGTTCCCCGAATTCTGTGGAACCCGAAGGTTCATCACCATATTCACAAGCGCCAGCGACCTGTCCCTATCATGAGTCAGAGCAATCAAGTCCATGCCCCATCCCACTTCTTGAAGATCCATTTAAATATTATTCTCCCATCTACGTCTAGGTCTTCCAAATGACTTCTCCCACTCAGGTTTCCCCACATCTCCTCTCCTCCCTACGCGGCGCACTACCCACTCATCTCATTCTTCTTGTTTCGATGACTCGAAATAATTGAATAAAGAGAGACAAACTTGATATCACTTGCTTTATTATTTCATTATTTAATGCTCAACATGTTTCGGATGTTAATACATCCATCCTCAGGAGCTTGCGACTTATTTGTTGAGTTATTTTATGGGTTGTATTGTTCTGGTTCGATGTGTGTTGG
>Ga0123355_10003338_pt1 | contig 22973 bp, 21 predicted proteins | sample TergutEmb28metaG_3_FD_89872 | JGI IMG/M metagenome (GOLD analysis project Ga0123355, IMG submission 89872) | Embiratermes neotenicus P1 segment gut microbial communities from Petit-Saut dam, French Guiana - Emb289 P1 | ecosystem: Host-associated > Arthropoda: Insects > Digestive system > Gut ... | reverse complement strand
GGGTACATTTCTTTGTACTCTTTCCAAATTTTAATGCAGTCCAATGCGTCATTTGCCGTGTTAATTTTTACATAGCTGATAAAATTATTTGGCGCGTGTTTTAATTCAAAAAAATCGGCCGCATCTTTTTCGTCCCATTCTCTTACAAGCAGCCGTTCAGATTCAATTGCTTTCATTTCACTACCTCCAATGTCTAGTAAGTAGTCTACAGAAACACGGAAGTAACGTGCTAAAATTGGCAGCATAACAATATCGGGGTAGGTTGCAGGAGTTTCCCATCTAGATATTGTTTGCATGCTAACATTTAAACGGTCTGCAAGTTGTTGTTGCGTTATGCCGTTTTTTATTCTCAATTTTTTTATTGTTGCCCCAATGTCCATGTTAACCACTCCTGTTTTTGTTTTGTAACGTTACAAGATTAGTTTAGTTGATGCAGCCGGTGTTTTCTATGTCGCAAAACGAGAATGGGTTATACATGTATTGAGAAGGTGCAACTAAGATACAAATCTTAACGTAAGAGAATCGCAAATTGGCTGATACCCAATTTTTTGATAGATGCTATTAGACGTGGGGTTAGCTAAGTCTGTATACAGCACACACCGGGCGAACCCATTGTCTAGTATAATTTGGCTAACTTGCGCCACACAAGACGATGCATATCCCTTGCCACGGAAATATGGTGGTGTGTAAACCAAGCCAACGCCGGCAACTGTTTGCATTTGTCGGGTAATTCCTGCTATTGAAACAGGTATACCATCAACCTCCAAACAATAAAGCATTTTTTTGGAAATGCGGTAGTGATACGGCTCTGCACTTTCCGGGATCTTCATGGTGGTTGCGCCATATGTTGCTGCCGCACCAAGTGCTTCAACCCAGAATGGAAGAAATGTTAGGTCTTTTTCTTCTACAAGGCGCAAGGTACCTATTTGCGGGACTAGTGGGCTTACTTCTGTAAGCTCGTATTCACGTAAGTCCATTGCAACTTCAAACGACATTCCCTTGCGGGTGGTATAGGCTCTGGCAAAATACTCCGCAAGGCTCTTTTCTGCTAATACGCCGGGAATTGGATGGTCTGCAATGCCATCCAGCAGGCAATTTATTGCGTCGTCGTTTATCTTGTTGCCTGTGGCGTACAGGGCAATGTTGTGCGGTGGTGTCATTATTGCTGTAAGCAAAATGCCGTTATTGTCTGCAACAGTGGCCATATACCAATTTGCCGGGTCTCGCCATTCGGCTTTGTCTTTGCCTTCGTAACCAATAATAAGGTTACCAAGGGGAATTAGGTTTTGCGCTTCGTGTGCCATTAGTACGTGGTATACAGCGTCGTAAAAGTCATGTACATTGGTATACTGCTTGAATGTCATATTTGCCTCCTGTCATCCTAATTCTAACAAAATAATAAAAAACGATTGGTCAAATGGTTACTCTCAGTAACCATTTGACCTTCGTACTTATAAGGAAAATTTATTCGGGTTTAATAAACGGATTTTACTGCGTAAAAACTCAATCATTGGCTCTTCTATATCATTTGCCAAGCTGTAAGCATCGCCTTTGCCAGTGCCTACCGCTATAAGTTGATGGTTGTAAGCCCTAAAATACTCCGTTGCCAAATTAAATTTGCTAATACCCTGCCTAACTGTTTCTTGCATCTGCTCGTCGGGTATGTCGGAACTGCCATGCAAAACCAGCGGGATATCCAACGCTTTGCGTAACGCCTTTATACGGTCAAAATCCAAAGCCGGCGTTTGCACATACGGGCCATGGGCGTTTCCTACCGCAATGGCAAGGGCGTCACAGCCTGTTTTTTCAACAAAATCGCAGGCTTGATCTGGGTTTGTAAAAAGGTCGCTATTGGTAATATCATCTATATTGCCGCCGGAGCCTACACGCCCAAGCTCTGCCTCTACATCTGCACCAAATACACGGGCGGTGCGCACAACTGCGGCAGTTAGCGCAACATTTTCTTCATACGGCAAAGCAGAACCGTCTAGCATAATTGAGGGAAAACCGTCTCTTATGCCGCTTATAGCAATGTCGTAACTAACAGAATGGTCTAGGTGAACCGCCACGGGTATCGCCGCTTCCTTCGCCAGTGTTACTGCCATATAAGCAATAATTTTTTGCTGAACAAATGGGTTATAGCCGGGGTAAAATTGAATGATTATCGGAATTTTTTCTTGTTCTGCAGCTTTTATAGCCCATTTTATAGTTTCGTAATTAAAAGTATTGGCGGCAAGTACGCCGTATTTATTTTCTGTTGCGTGGGTTAGAATTGCTTTTAAATTTGACAATGGCATAATAGTCTACCTCTCTGAATTTTTAGAATGTAAAAAGTTGATTGAATTATACATCTGACGATACGTAGTGGCAAGGCAAAACTCAACTGATCGCAAATACGGATCATTTGAAATTTGTAAACACAAAAGTGATTGCATCATCACAAAAATTACGGTAAACTTCATAGTAACTATGACATTTTCTAAGGAGGTAATTAATGCTTTGGGTAAAAGACAGAATACAAGACGTATTGCAAACATTAGAAACAGGCATGAGGGGCTTATCTAAAGAAGAAGTGGACAGTCGCATTCAAAAGTACGGGTTAAACGAATTTGAGGAAGAAAAGAAAGACACCTTCTTCCAAAAAATGCTCCACCATTTAAAAGAAATCCCCACTGTAATACTTATGATAGCTGCCGTAATAGCCACTGTTGCAGCAATAATGAACGCCCGTGGGGAATATGGCGGCAGCACAAGCGATTGGGCAAAAGTTGCGGTAATTCTATCCATTGTAGTTATTAATGTAGTTCTTGGGCTTTACCAGGAAGGCAAAGCAGAAAAAGCCTTGGAAGCCCTTAAGAAAATGAACTCATTTAAAACCACGGTAATACGTGACGGGGTAAAGCAAATTATAGAAGCCAACCAACTTGTTCCCGGCGATATTGTGGAGCTTAATACAGGCGACGTTATTACGGCAGATGCTAGGATAATAGAATGCAGCAGCCTACAAGTAGAAGAAGCCGCCCTTACTGGCGAAAGTGTGCCTGTAGAAAAAGATCCTAACATAGTGATAAAAGACGATAATGTACCACTTGGCGATAGGTTAAACATGGTATATTCCGGCTGCCTTGTTACCGGCGGCCGTGCTACTGTAGTAGTTGTAGAAACTGCTATGAATACAGAAATGGGCAAAATTGCACGTTCGTTAAACACAACACAAAAGTCGTTAACCCCGCTGCAAATGAGGTTGCAGCAGTTGGCAAAACGCATCTCTGTTATTGCGCTAATTAGCGGTGCGGCAATGTTCCTTGTTGGCATTTTGTTATGGGGTAACGAAGTAATAGAAATGCTGTTGCTTGCCGTAGCCCTTGGTGTTGCCGCCGTGCCGGAAACACTGCCAATTATCGTAACTATGATACTGTCTTACGGCGTATTTAATATGGTTAACAAAAAAACAATCATACGCAAAATCCCGGCTGTGGAAACTGTGGGCAACACTTCTGTTATTTGTTCCGACAAAACGGGAACTCTAACAATGAATAAAATGAAAATCCAACGAGTGTGGCATGTAGACCATGATCCAATTTCCGTAAAAGATGATTTTAACGATAACCAGAAAAAACTCATAGGCCTGTTGACATCTTGCTCAAACGCCACAATAGAAATCCGTGGAGATGAAGACGAGCATGTTATTGGCGACCCGACGGAAATTGCTATAATTCGCCTGCTTCATAACTTAGGCCTAGACCGCGTTAAAGCAGAACGTGAGTACCCTCGAGTACACGAGTTACCATTCGACTCTGGCCGTAAGCGCATGACCACCGTTCACCGCACAGAAGAAGGCTATATTGCCGTAACAAAAGGTGCGTTCGACCGTATTCCTGTTAAATGGGAGCCGGAACTTTTGAAAAAAGCAACAGAAATTCACGATTCTTTTGCGGAAAAAGCACTGCGTGTAATTGCAATTTCTGTTAAAAAATTTGCAGAAATGCCGACGGATTTAAGCGAAGAAGCTCTTGAGAGCGACCAAGAATTCCGTGGAATGGTGGGCATGATTGACCCGCCAAGGCCGGAAAGCAAACATGCCGTAGAACGTGCAAAATCCGCCGGTATAAAAACCGTAATGATAACCGGCGACCATATAGAAACAGCAAAAGCTATAGCAAAAGAAATCGGAATTATGCAAGAAGGCGACAGAGCTGTTACAGGTACAGAACTTTCTACCATGAGCGAAGTTGACCTAATATCGCAAGTTAAGGGCATATCCGTTTACGCACGCGTTAGCCCGGAAGATAAATTGCGCATAGTACACGCATGGGCAGCCCATAACGACGTTATAACCATGACAGGCGACGGCGTAAACGACGCACCGGCCTTAAAGGCGGCAGACGTTGGTGCCGCAATGGGTATAACCGGTACGGAAGTGTCTAAAAGTGCGGCGGACATGGTTATTACAGACGATAACTTTGCCACAATAGTAGACGCAATTGCAGAAGGCCGCACGTCCTACGATAATATCCGCAAAACAATCCAGTTCTTGCTGGGCGTTAACTTTGCAGAAATTTTTGTTTTGCTACTGGGTATGCTTGTAATTGGGCGCACGACCATTACCGCCTTGCAAATTCTTTTTATAAATGTAGTTGCAGACGGTATCCCTGGCTTCTTCCTTGCGTTTGAAATGCCGGAGCCGGATGTTATGCAGCGCAAGCCGCTGCCAAAAGGTTCGGGTGTTTTTGCGCAAAATGTAGGTACATTTATAGCTGTGCGTGCTGTTACATTTTCTGTGTTAACGTTAACCGCATTTGTTATGGGTGCGTATGTACTAGCTCCGCCCGCTGCATTCGAGCCGTCGTATTACTTTGTGCCTATAAACGGGAACTTTTCTATAGACGCTTTAAGATATGGCGGACATTTTGCAATTGGTATTACAATGGCGTTTATTACGCTAAGCTGGGCTTCTACAATTGACACGTTTAACACCCGTACGCAGCAGTCTATTTTTACAGCAGGGTTCCTAACTAATAGAGGTGTTTTCTTCTCGGTTATTGGTTTGGTATTTGTTACCGCAATGGTTGCACTATGGGCACCGCTTGCAGAAGTGTTTGATGTGGTGCCGGTAAGCGGCAGGCATTGGGCTGTTATGGCTTTGCTTGCGCTAATGCAGCTTGGTTTGGTTGAGTTGTTAAAGCTTTATTTACGGGCGAAGAATAGGAAAGCCTTGGCAGTAAACTAGCATAGAACAAAGCGGCTCCGCCGCATTAGGCGCAGTGAGCAAAGCGAACGCTTCCCGCGCCTTTGTTTTCCGAAGTTCATGAAGCACCGTTTGCGTAGCAAGCGGCCAGGAAAGTGCGAAGCAGTTTCCTGGCACGTAAAATACTAGCCCCGTTATTCCGGGCAAGAACCGGAATGTCGGGGCTTTAAAAAAGGAGTATAATAATGAACATACTGTCAGATTATTTTAGCCATATTGCAGAAGCAATTAACAAAACGGATACAGCAACACTTGAAAAAATTGCGGGGCAGATTATTGCCACAAAGCAAAACAACGCCGCAATTTTTACCGCAGGCAACGGAGGCAGTGCATCCACAGCTTCCCATTTCTGTAACGACCTTATAAAAGGCTGTCGTATACTGGGCCGCAAAGGCTTTAAAGCAACCTGCCTTAGCGACTCTACCCCCGTACTAACATGCCTAGCAAACGACTTCAGCTACGAAGAGGCCTACGGAATAGCCCTAGAAACGTATGCTAAACCCGGGGACGTAGTAATTGCATTCTCCGGCAGCGGCAATTCCCCAAATATTTTGCATGTAATAAAACAGGCAAAAGCAATGGGGCTTTATGTAATTGGTTTTGGCGGCAGAGACGGCGGTAAAATGAAAGACCTCTGCGACATTTGCCTAATTGCACCAACCAATAGCATGGAAGAATTAGAAGACATACACCTATGCTACTGCCATGCATTGGTAACATATATAAGGGAAGAGCTGCACGATATTTGGGATATAGAAGTAGTAAATTACCCACCAAAGGATGGCTTCCGCTACGCTTTGTTCGACTTTGACGGAACAGTTAGCCTACTGCGGGAAGGCTGGCGGGAGATTATGATACCGTATTTTGTGGAAGTTATTGCTGCCGTTGCGCCAAACGAAAGCGGGTTAGAAGAACTGGTTGCCAACTTTGTAGACTTGCTAACAGGCAAGCAAACAATATTCCAATGTATTCAACTAGCTGAAGAAGTAGAAAAACGCGGCGGCACCCCACAAGATCCGCTGGATTACAAAACAGAATATCTACGGCGTCTAATGGAAAACATCCAAACACGGCACCAAAACTTAAAAACGGGCAAAGATACCCCAGAGCAGCACTTAGTCCCAGGTGTAGTAAATTTCCTGCAAAGTTTAAAAGATAACGGTGTAAAAATATATCTGGCAAGCGGCACAGACGAAGTTGATGTTAAAGCCGAAGCAGAACTTTTAGGCGTAGCACATTTCTTTGACGGCGGGATTTATGGTGCAAAAGACAGCATAAAAGATTGTTCTAAGGAGCTAGTAATCCAACAAATTCTTGAGGAGAATAATATAAAAGGCTCCGACCTAATATCTTTTGGCGACGGTTATATTGAAGTTCAACTAGTAAAAGACATAGGTGGATATGCTGTAGCTGTTGCCACAGACGAAGCACGGCGCATAGGCGTAAACACATGGAAGCGTGACCGCCTACTATCCGCCAGTGCAGACGTTGTTATACCCGATTTTGAAAATTGGGCTGCATTGTCTAATTTTATGTAGTGTGTACAGTTGAAATTGAAGTAAATATAACCACCCCACCCCCGCGCGGGAGACGTTTGCTCGTGTGCAGTAAACTGCGTACCGTCTCACTACGCCGCCCGCCCTGCAGGCACCCCTCTACGGAGGGGAATAAAAAAATTCCCCTCCGTAGAGGGGTGCCTGCAGGGCGGGCGTGGTTTGCTTTCATATCTGCGTAAACAGCAACCCCAGAATAATCCCAACCAGTGCAAAAATAGTTGGAACTCTGTCTCTATTAGTAACAATAGACTGCGGCAAAATTTCGCCAAACACAACATACAACATTGCACCGCCAGCCATGGCAAAAGACAATGCAAGTGCAATATCAGAAATGCCACCAATAAAAACACCCGCAACAGCACCCAAAACAGTAGTTGCGCCTGTTAGCATTACTATAACTAACGTTTTTATTTTGGAAAGCCCGCCGGAAACAAGTGGAGCGGAAATTGCCATTCCTTCCGGAATATTGTGAAGTGCTATCATAATTGTAAGTGTTAGCCCAAGTGCAGCATCATGGTAGCCAGCGGCACCAAGAGCCAATCCTTCCGGGATATTGTGCAGTGCAATGGCAAAAACCATTATCATGCCAGAGCGGATTAACCCTTTTTTGCTTCTAACCATTTCGCTTGCATGAAAAAACTCTGTGTATGTTTCGTGTAGCTTTGTTTCTGTTTTAGCGTCCTTAGAGTTGGTTATCTTATCTACAATGCTGTTTAAAACCAAAACCATAAGCGCACCAAGTGCCAAACCAACAACTGCAACCCCTATATTAGAATACTCCACAGCCTCCGGTACAAGTTCCAGCAAAACAATGCTTACCATGACCCCACCGGCAAGGGATAGGAATATGCTAATCATTTTTTCTGTACGGCTGCCAAAAATTGCGGTTATTACACCGCCAAAACCCATACCAATTACTCCGGCTAAAAAGCTCAGCAAAATAATATTCATTTTATTTCTCCTCTTTTTGTCTATAGATATTATGACCTATTTTTGACCTCAACAATCCAGTTAGGCTCAGCTAACTGAATGTTAGCATAGACTAACTTTAATGTCAACGGTTTATTGTATTTGTGTGTGCGGTATGCTATAGTCACTATAGATATACCATAACTCTGCGAGGTGAAATTGTTGGAAAAGCCACAAGAATCAGTAGAAAATTATTTGGAGACTATCTTAGTTTTGAGCTTCGATGGTAATCGTGTACGCTCTATAGATATTGCTAATAAAATGGGGTATTCTAAGCCGAGCATTAGCATTGCCATGAAAAATTTAAAGGTAAGCGGGTATATTGAAGTAGGGGCAAATGGCGACATTACATTAACCGACACCGGGCGAGAGATAGCACAAAGGATTTATGACCGCCATACGCTTATTTCTGAATGGTTGATATTTTTAGGTGTGGATAAAGAAACAGCGGTCAAGGATGCTTGTAAGATGGAGCATGGTATAAGCGAAGAGAGTTTTTTGGCCATGCAGCGGCATATTGGGGAGTGGAAGAAGAGTGTTTTGAAGTAGATATGTGTATGTACTAAAAAAAGGCTGTAGGGTGTTTACGCTCTACAGCCTTTTAGTACTATCTCAGGATATCCATTGGAAAACAAAATGGATGTTATGCTGCTAAATAAATGATTGACTTATCACGGCTCGACCACATTACAGGTGTAATATCGTACTCTTTCAGTCCTAATATTGCATTAGTTTTAGTCTTTACGTCTACATCATTAATAAAAACATATAACTGACTTTCTTTGCTGCGGTTATCCCTTGTATCTTCCCAGCTGAACATGAGCACTTTTGCAGAATCATTGTCAAGCCGATTTCTTCCTTTTATCAATCGTTCTGGGGCAGTCTTGCTTGGGGGAATAATAAAATCAAAATGGCAAGGTAGCTTACTTTTACCAGATAGCAGGACATTTGATGAATAGCGAATATCGTTTTCATCCAAAAAAAATGCGATATCTTCGGTAAACAAAGAAGTTGGTCTTTGGCTTTTAAATTGAAATAGATCACTAACCTTCATCATGCATTGAACCAGCATATGCTTTTTTTGCGGAAGGTTATCAATGTCTGCTACAGTGAATATTGCTTTGTTTTCGTCGATGGATACTCCATGAGAATTGATAATTGTGTTTAGCAATTCTAATCGTTTGCTATTAAGTTCAAAACCAGAAAACTCTAGCTCGCCACATGTTGCGCCATCATCTGTTAATAAATATTCTTTTTCCGACTGTCTGATGGCATATATCTCTGTATAATCATTGTTTCTGTCCAAGAATGGAAGACTTATTCGTGCAATATCATTATTCAGCTGATTCAAGAAAGAGACACTTTTGAGCCAAGAATAATAGTCATCAATAATAGACATTTAAATCACTCCCTGCAAAACTATGTTCGACAAATCTATTCTACAATATTCACAAAACAGTGTAAAGAGTTCTAGTGTTGTAGCTTTGTCAAAATTTAAAGAAAATATTTCATTAAGTTCGTAAGCCCAACTAAGCTCATAACCTTCCTTATAAACATGTATATGATTGCGAGATGTGATATAGCCATCGGGGTTTTGATGCGGTGGTGCGTTAACTTCAAGGCGAACCAGCTTAAAATCATTACCTTGTGTTAATAAACTCTTATGCTTTAACTCATATCTTCCACGTCTGTCGTATCGCATGAGAAAAGTATCTTTTGTATTCACACTTTTAATGTCATATTTCTTGAATGACTGCTCATGCGGAAGCTTTAGACTTTTGGCGTGTAAAAATGTTTTATCTAAACTCATAAGTATCTTGAAATTTTCATCTGTTATGACGATTACTCCTTTCCACTATGGAAGTTTACCACAGTTTCCATCGCAAAACAAAAAAAGATTGAAATTACAGCAAATACTTGTAAAATCAATCTTTGTTATGCCTCTGGTTTTCACTACCTACCCAAACATCTCCAAACAACGCCTCAAGCTGTCTTCCACACTATCTTGCTTAGCCCAATACTCCAACCCGGCATACCCTGTATACCCAGCCTCATCAATAGCACGGAAAACTTCTTTATAATTAATTTCACCTAAATATGGCTCCCCGCGTCCGGGGTTGCCGGCTACATGGAAATGCCCAATCCACTCAATATTTTTTGTAATATTAGCGATAAGATTTCCTTCTGTAATTTGCTGATGGTAAATATCAAACAACAGTTTAACATCCGGGCTGTTAACTTCTTGCAAAATCTCAAAAGCTTCGCACGAACGATACAAGAAATAACCTTTATGGTCTACCAAAACATTTAAAGGCTCAAGATACATTTTTACCCCTGTACCTGCCAATAGTTTTGCTGCTTCCTTTAAGCCGTCTACTATAGACTGCTTTTGCGCTTCACGGGTTACGCTTTCCAGCTCTTGGCCGGTAATGCCTATTAAACCCTTGGCGCCTAAAACTTTTGCGTTAGCAAGAGATGTTTTAACACTTTCCACAAACTCCCCTCGCTTGCTGGCATCTACAAGGTTGCCGCCGCCGCCCATACTGGCTAGTGTTAGGCCGGTTTCATCCAAAGCGCTTTTGTATTCTTCTATTGGGAAGCCGCTGCCTTCCCAAAACTCTACTGCAGAGTACCCCAGTTTATGAGCTAGCCGCATTGCATCTGTTTTGCTAAGCTCACCTGTTACGGAATTAATACATACTGATAGTTTCATGTTAGCCTCCTTCAAATTCTATCTTCTAAAAGTGATATAACGGGATACATCTCGTTATAATGTTTATGCATAAATAGTGCATTGCCTTCTTTATATAATGTTTCTGCGGCATGGTCGACGATGGGGGTAAGTATCTGCTCATTTGCGCATTGCATGGGTAGTATTTCTGTGGAAATACCATTTTTGCCTGAAATTAAGCTGTCGTAGGCATAATTGCAGCGGGTTCTAATAGCGCATTTCTTGCAGGGTTCGGCAGGTGTAAGGCTTTTTTCGTATATGAGCTTTTGTTTGTCCACATTTATTCCGGAAAACACATCTCCGAGTTCAAAGTCCACATCGTCTAGATATTTTGAGCTGTAATATATTTTGCCATCTGAGCCTACCGATGGCTGGTTTTGCATCATTAGCAGCCTGTCCGAGTTATATTTTTCGCCCTTTATGTGCGATAAAATTTTCATATCAAAAGGCGAAAGATAAAATTTTTGCTCTTGGCCAGTCCAGTCTATATACATTTGCGCCATTTTTTTATATTCCTGCTCAAGAACTTTGAGACGTTCCTCTGTCCAGCCTGCGGTTTTACAGTAGTTAACCGAAATGTGAATATAGCGAAAGCCTTTATCAAAAAGAAATTTAACAATTTCTGCACCATTATGGACTGTAGATGGATCCATTACACTCATTGCCAGCGCATATGGCTGATATTCCAGCAGCAGTGATATTTTTTCTTCCAGCAGTGCGGCGGTGCCGCTTCCATCATTAAAAAGCCTGCATTTATCTTGCATTGGCCCGTCATGAGAAAAGCCTATTGTTAAATTATGTTCTTTGGAGAACTTCAGGAATTCTTCGTCCAGTAATGTGCCGTTGGTAGTTATTTTGTAGTAAAAATTATGTCCTGTTTTTTCTTTTATGGAATTTGCGTAATTGACGGTGTCGTATATAAGCTGCCTTTCCAGAAGAGGTTCGCCGCCGTAGAAAAGCAATCCAGAGGTTTTTGCATTTGACATACTCAAATTAACCGCCGCAAATGCGATTTCTTGTGTCATACTCTTTGGGCTCCGTTTTACGAAGCAATATTTGCAAGCTAGGTTGCATTTGTCTGTTGTATGCAGAGTGAGTTGCAGTGCGGTTCCCCCTTTATAAGATGTCTTTGTCTCGCAAGTAAGAGATAAATTCTTCCACTTGAGCGGTGAGTCGAGCCTCTAGGATTGAACGTGTTGCTGCAGTTTGTCTTCGTGTTAGCCTATTAGACCTCTGGAGCCGTTCATCATCAAACTCACGCCATGGGAATACTCCTGGGTTGTAAAACACACCTACGGAAAGGCCTGTTTGCTCTGCAAAGCCGTCTGCAACACTTTCAGCTAATCTGTGACCTCTGCGTGCATACGGTGTATGACTATCTTCCCAGCTTATATGGGAAACTGCCACACCCCGCTCGTAGTCAAACAAGTCAAGGCCAATATATTCACCCAACCAAACACCTTGAGTTGTGTATGGAGGCGGTTGATGTGCAAAATTGAGCCCCACCGCTTCTAGCTGCATGCGAATTAATCCAAATGCTTCTTGCTCTGTAAGGTGTACAACATATGTGGCTGCACCCCTGCCACCATGGTGAAGCCTCGTTGTTAAATCAAGTTGTGTATGAGAGTTAAAAATGCCAAAAACATGAGAGCGTCCATTATTATAGCCCCTGCTAGAGGTATAATAGGCCGAAAGCGCAGAAATACTCAAAATTCCTACCCCAGCAATTATCGCCGTACATTTCTTCCAACGGGACGGCAACTTCTTCAGCGGTGCGGGGTTACTACTTATTTCCTCTACAGTAGGGATTTTTGGGGGTTCATATTTATCAACCGGCTTTACGCTTATCAAAAGAAACTCCCCTTTTACAATATTCCCTTGTCTCGCAGATAGGCAATAAATTCTTCCACTTGAGCGGAAAGTCTGGCTTCTAAGATTGGCCTCATTTCTGCTTTTGTGGCTTCTACTTCATCATCTGGCGGCCTAACAGGCATCCAGTCGTAATCATCCCATTCCCAGCCTGGAAACGCCCCTGGGTTATAAAATACACCTACAGCAAGGTCTGTTTGCGCGGCAAAACCTTGTGCAACACTTCTGGCAAATCTGTGCTCTGTCTCATGAAATCGCTGAGTACTGTCTTCCCAGCTAATATGAGAAATTGCCACACCTCGTTCGCAATCAAATAAGTTTAGGCCGATAACTGCCCCCCAGCCACTGCCTTGGGTAGTGTATGATGGCGGCTGATGCATGAAATTAAGCCCCGCCGCTTCTAATTGCATTCGGATTATGCCTAGTGCTTCCTGCTCTGTTAGGTGTACAACATATGCAGCTGAGCCACTGCCGCCATGGTGGAGTCTTAGCATTAAATCCAGCTCCACATGTGAGTTGAAATTGCCAACAATACGGTGGAACTCATCACAATTATTGTCTCTTCCTCCGTTTGGGGAATAACAACCAGAAAGTGCAGACACGCCTAAAATTCCTATCCCGGTAATTATTGCTGCACTTTTCTTCCACCGGGACGGCAATTTTTTTAGTGGTTCTGAGTTACTATTTATTTCCCCTAAACTAGGGATTTTGGGGGCTTCATATTTTTCCATCGGTTTTACGTTTAACATTATTAGCCTCCAAGTCAAATTCAACTGGTCTCAAAATGGAGCTGTTAAGAAAGCGGCTTTGCCGCTTTTTTCCATGCAGTCGTGAGGCACGGACAGGAAAATGCGGAGCAGTTTCCTGGCACATGACAAAGTGTATTTTTTTCAGAAATGCACCCCGCAAGGCCGCATGATTACGTTGCTGCTTTTCATGCATTGGCAGTTTGTCAACAGCTCCAAAATCCGACCAGTTGAATTTGGTAATAGGTGATTATCCTACAATTTAATTAGTTTGCCCGTTTCCATAGACCGGTTAGCCGCATCTGTTAACAACAAAGACTTAAACCCATCGGCATAAGGCGAAAGAACCGCAGTAGGATCCCCTGCACGTACAGCATCAAGGAAAGCTCTATCGTGGCTTACACTTTGATCTGCAACACGGTTGTATTTTTTCTGCGCTTGGGATGTGTAGATGGTCAAGCTGTCACGTAACGAATACTCTAAAGATTTTTCCCGCCCGATAATTGTCAAGCCGTTACGTATCGGGTTGCCATTCCATTTAACAAAACAAGCAGACATAAGGTTAACCACGACACCGCTCTTAAATATAAACATTGCGCTGGAAGAATCGTCTGTATCGTATGCCGGTAAATGGCCTGGGAACTCATTTTTCTCAACCAAACCCCGGCCATTGGTGGCAAAAACACTGTCCGCTTCACCAAAAAAGTACCGCAGCATATCCACCAAGTGAATATTCTGCTCCATTAACTGCCCGCCACATGTATCTTTGCGCATCCACCACCAAACTTGTGGTACGCCGCCAATCCAAGAACCGTAAACCATGCCAACTTGCATGTCTTCAAGCTCTTTTTTAATACGTGCCGTAAGGTCTAAGTATCTGTCTTGGAAGCCAACTGCGGTAACAAGGCCTTTTTCCGTTACTGCTTTGGCAATTGCTTCGCCCTGTGCCATGTTTAGGGTCATTGGCTTTTCTACCATAAAAGGCAAGTTTCTGGCTATTGCTGTTTCTTCAATGTCTGTGTGGGCGGTTGGCTCTACACAAATATAAACTGCGTCCAGTTTGTCTTCGTTTTCGAACAATTCTTTGTGGCTGCTATATGCTTTTTCCGCACCTGTGCGTTTTTGCATGGCGTCTGTACGGTCTTTGTGCGGGTCTGCCACTGCCACAATTTTTGCGTCATCAAAAGTTAAAATACCGTTTACATGGTGGTTCATAATTCCACCGCAGCCTATTAGGCCAATGCGTAGCTTTTCCATTTGTTTGCCTCCTATTTTATCAAAAATATTTCCACCATTATATAATATGTATGAAAGATAAGCCACACTTTTCTAAATGCATATGAACTTCTAACAAAAATTTTTCATTTACATAATTTTTCTTTGCAATAATTGAAATGTTACATTATAATGACAAAAAAAATGAGGAGGTACTTATGAAAAAATCAGTATGCAAAGTGAGTATGCTAGTTTTGCTGGTGCTATCATTGGTTTTTGTAGCCGCATGCAGGGGTAATGACGATGACACAGCACTCACCGCCAATGGCGGCAATAATACCACCACGCAACCAGAAGGCGATACGCCGGTATCGGCAGGGCCGGGTATTCATGAACCCAGAGATTTAGGCGGAGGCACAATACGCTTTGGCGGCTGGTGGGAAGGGGTTCTTCCGTTTGTACCATCTGTGGAAAACGAGCCTGACCCTGCAGTGTCCGGCAACTACCTTACAGACAGGCTTATTTGGGATAATGCACGCCGAGTAGAAAGTGAATTTAATGTAAGCTTTGAACATGTTGTTATGTACTACCACGAAAATATATCGCTACTAACTGCGTCTATAATGGCAGGCGAACCTGTTTCGGACATACAAATGCTTTCCGGAGGCATGACGCTTAACGCCGTAGTTGGGGATTTAATTCACCCGTTAGATACAATTAATTTGCCAAACTCCGATATTTTAGGGCCTAATATTTTTGGCCATATTGTGTCGGTAGGTATGGGGCATTCTTGGTCATTTTTAGATAACCAACCAGACCCTCATGGTACGTCGTTGGGCGTTAACTTAGAAATTATAAATGCAATTGGTGCCCACAACCCTGTAGAGCTTTATAACCAAGGCCGCTGGAACTGGGATACAATGCTTGAAGTTATGCGAATGGCAACAATGGACACCACCGGCGATGGGGTTATAGACCAGTTTGGTATTGCTGGGCAGCCGGCATACATTACAATGCATCTTGTGGGCGGTAACGAAGGCCAAGTAATGTCCGACGATTTCCAGTATTATTTCGACCATCCAAATACATTGCAAGCTTTGGAATTTGCAGAAAGCATTTTCCGGGAAGGTTTGTGGCAATATGACAGAACTGGCAACCCCAACGTATATGACTGGGGGCTTAACTTCTGGGCGTATCAAGAGGGTAGGGCAGCACTGTTTGTAACAGCTACTTGGGCATTGCAGGACGGGCCGCCCTCGTTTGAATATGCCGTTGTTCCGTTCCCAACAGGGCCGGCAAACATCACAGGCAGTACATGGCTTACCGGTTGGACACAGGGGCTTACATTGCCTGTAGGTTCTGCATGGAGCCAAGCAGACTTGCTTATGATTGCAGAAGAACTGTATTCATGGCCGGGAGATGACCCGGAGCTTATGCAAGAAGGCGGCAAGGCTTGGCCTCGTTCAATCCTTCCTACGGAAGGGTGTGTACAGCGGCAGCTTAGCACACCACGCACTCGTAATTCACAGGTAGCCATGAGTGTGCCGCATTACAGCTGGTTCTTTACAATGTTAACCAGTAACTTTGTAAGCCAAGAAATGGCGTTGTCGCAGATGATAGAAGCGCACAGAGGGCCGCAGCAAGAGTTGTTGGATGCTATTTTTGGTGATTAATGTGTAAAATATATATAATAATCAAGGTGGTTACTGTGAGTAACCACCTTGATTATTATGTATTAATGTAAGCTACTACGGGCGACAAAGCCACAAACATATAAGAATTGAGGGCTGCAAATGAAACCACGCGAACAATTCCATAACATCATGAACTTCAAAAAACCAACCGACCGTTTCCCAATGGTAGAATGGGCACACTGGTGGGATAAAACGCACCACCGCTGGCAGGACGAAGGGCTGCCAAAACACATAGGTGGCGACGAGTTGTTCAAATACTTTGGTTTGGACGAATTTATTTGCATTAGAGGTGTAACATATTCCGGCCCGTGGGCCAAGTACCATGGCGGGCCAATTATTTCAAACGAAGAAGATTATGAAAACATCCAAAAATATCTTTTTGCAGATGATTATATTAAAACCGCAAAACAACAAGCAGAAAAATGGGCAGAGCAACACCGCAATGGGGATGTTATCGTTCGCATTTGGCTGGACGGTTTCTTCTGGTTTCCCCGTACGCTTTTGGGAATTGAAGACCATTTGTATTCATTTTATGACCAACCGGAGCTGCTGCACCGCATGTGCAACGACCTTACAAACTACAACTTACGCTTGATGGAAGAACTGTTTCAAGTACTTACTCCTGATATGGTAGGCTTTGCAGAAGACATGAGCTACAATAATGGGCCAATGCTGTCTTACAGCCAGTTTTGCGATTTTTTGCTGCCGTATTATAACAAGTTAGTTCCATATATAAAAAGCCACGGAATTACATGCTGGGTAGATACCGATGGGGATGTTACGCAAATGATTCCATGGCTTTTGGAAGCGGGCATACAAGGCATTTACCCACTGGAACGCCAAGCCGGTGTTGATGTGGCAAAAATCCGTAAAGAGTACCCCAACTTGCTAATGTTTGGAGCTTACGACAAAATGGTAATGTCGAAAGACGAAGCAGCAATGCGGTCAGAGTTTGAACGTTTACTGCCGATAATGAAAAGTGGCGGCTTTATGCCATCTGTAGACCATCAAACACCGCCAGAGGTTTCTTTAGAGAATTACAGGATATACTTGCGCTTGTATGAAGAATATTGTACATTGGCAGCAAAGTAAAAACTGTGCTCAAAAATAAAACTAAATCTTATATTTCAACAAAAACAACAGATGTTCTTTATTGTTTTTGTTGAAGTGTTTTCTTTTTGCTTGCAAAAAATACGACGGCTTATGTTACAGTTTAGTAGGAAGTTGTATAATTAAACTTAGTGTATGTTTCAAACTTGGAGGTATCGAAATGGAAATAAAAGTCGCACTAGATCACGAAGAACTTTCTCTTATGGCCGCAGAAAAAGCTGCAGATTATATACGAAACAACCCGAACACTCTAGTCTGTTTAGCAGCAGGAGACACCCCACTTGATATGCTGCGTGAGCTTGTATCTATGCAAAGCCGTGGCGAAGTCGATCTTTCGTCTGCATGGTATGCTCAGCTAGACGAATGGATTGGACTTGGAGCAAACGACAAAGGCTCATGTATTAAAGTAATGACCGACACCTTTTTCGCACCTGCAAACATACCTAAAGACAGAGCCATGTTTTTTGACGGGCTGGATACCGACATGGAATATCAATGCCGCAAAATGGAGTGTTGGATCAAGGCCCATGGAGGCATAGGGTTCACTTTACTTGGCGTTGGAATGAACGGGCACATAGGCTTTAACGAGCCAGGCACCCCGGATATGCCGGGTTGTATCATTGTCCCGCTAGATGATACAACAAAATCCGTTAGTCAAAAATATTTTGGCAAAGAACTCCCCGTAACAACAGGGATTACAATTGGATGGCGAACACTGCTTGAAGCTAGAACCGTTGTGCTGATGGTAAGCAGTACAAAAAAAGCATCCATTGTCAGAGAAGCACTAGAAGGACATGTTACGATAGATATCCCGGCGTCTGTTTTTCAACGTCATAAAAATGTTACGGTAATGTTAGATGAAGCAGCGTCGGCTCTGTTAGGTCGAGCTCCCTTGATAACATTTTGAGTGTGGTTAATTCCTGTATAGCTAAGGTTACTTTCGGATTAAGGCCAACTCCACAAAAGTGCGCTCATACTCCATGTGCGGCGTTCGTTTGTACTGCCGTATGAAGTTTAAATTTGCAACAGGCCGCAAAACGTAAAAGTATTTTTTATTTTCGCCTTTTCAGTAACCACAATTTCTGCAAATGTCTTTTTTGCCAGCTCAAGATAATGGCAACTTACTGGGATTAAATCAAATAACGTCATTTGTTAAGGGGTTAATAACGCAAATAAAAAAATCGAAGATAAATATTAAAAATAGTTGGCATGACGAAAACGACGAAGTCTATATCTACTTCAAGCGTGAGGAAATGGAACAGCAGCTCGGTATATCAGAGCGTACCGTTTTAAAAGTCATGCTAGAATTAAAGACCTTTCTCTTGTGGAGGAAAAGAAACAAGGGCTTAACAAGCCTAATAAAATTTATCTTCTTTCGCCTATTATTGGTGATGATGGAAATCCCGCCCCATATATAGACCCTGCTCCCGATTACGACCCCGATTCAGAAGATGAGTACACAGGCTACAATCCCGAACCCGAAATAGCGCCATCTGCCTTGCCATAAGCAACCGAACGTCCGCCACCTATTTTTATTAAATAGCCGCTTTTTACAAGTGAATTTAAGGTGCGTTCTATAGTAATCTTACTTATGTCGGGACATGATTCTATTATTTCTTGCTTTGTAATTTTCCCAAGTTTTCTGTCTATTACAGACTTTACCCGTTCGGGCTTCGTTAACCCCCTATGTTGAAGGTGCATCACCCGTTCTTCAAATTCATGATAGGCCTTTTGCAAAATACCAAGATAATAACGAACAAATGGCGCATAGTCGTTTTTGCCTTCATGCCACTGCACCGAACATTCTTTTAGCACTTCATAATAGATATCTTTGGTACTCTCTATTAGCTTTTCCAAGCTGATATACTTTCCTACAATATAGCCGGCACGATAAAATAGTAGCAACGTAAGCAAGCGACTCATACGCCCATTACCATCATTGAATGGATGAATACAAAGAAAATCTAAGATAAACATGGGTATAAGTAGCAGATTATCATGCTCTCTCTTTTCAATACTTTGAATAAATGCGGCACAAAGATTTTCTATAGCATTAGCTATAAGATATGCCGGAACAGGTGTGAACCTAATTGTTTCATTGCCGTCTGCATCCGTCTCGGTAATAAAATTATCGTTGTTTTTATATGCTCCACCAACCGCACTTTGCGCAAATGAATATAGTTGCTTATGCAGTTGCAAAATTACATTAGGACGTGGGTGGATATAATCATGGCTTTCGTGGATTGTAGCAAGCACATCACGATAACCTGCAATTTCTTGCTCCGAACGGTTGCGTGGTGTAGATTTTTGCTTAACAATTTCTTCTAGTCGTTTGTCAGTGGTTTGTATCCCTTCTATGCGATTGGATGCACCTGTACTTTGGACTTTTGCAATTCCTGTAAGCGTGTTTAGCGCGTCGGCATAGGCTTTAATGTATAATTCCTGCTTTCCCTTGTGTTCATGGATGCTTGTAAGCATAGCGACAATATCAGGGGTCAGTAAAGATGTTGGTGCATTTTTGTAATCATATGCTTTCAATGTTATTCTCCTTCACGCATTGATATTCTACATCATTATACCCAGCAATGATGTAGAATACAATTGAATGATGGAGGATATGAGAGCAAAAATATCAAGTACAGCAAGAATATCATTCTTCTGATATAATGTTTACAAGAGGTGATGAGGCTATGCTCCTATACTGGGATGGATATGAAATAGATGGATCAGATACAGCATTTGATATAACTTTGCCTGAAAACGTGCAAGCGTGGGAATTTGCAGAGTGCTTTTTAAATATTCCAATTTTTACAGACAGTCCCAAACCACAGTATACTCGTTGCTGGACGAATTGCTATGGCGTATGGCATGGTAACGAATGTAAAAAAATTACTAGAGAAAAACTTAAAAGCAACTTGCTGTCAGGTAATTATAAACGTAGGCATTCCATAGAAATCAACTGCCAACACCCTGACCTACTCTCGGACGAACTGCGTGCGAAGCTTTATGCAACAAGCAAACATTCCAGTAGCAGCAAAGCAGAAAATCTTTGTATGGCTCCTGTTGTGCAACAGTACTTCGATAGGGGTGGATTTACAATGCAGTTGTGCATGTACAAATCCACAAACGGAAAATTTACTATATCTCTTCATGTTGGTCCGGGTGCTTACTATGAATATACAATGTTTGTTTTGAATTACATGCGTGAGCATTTCCCTAGTGTTGAAATAGATTTTGAGCATGGTTTTAACACATGCACTTGTAATTTTGGTGATAATTATTTATATGAACTCGAAAAAATTCGACTGCCTATAAAATACAATGTTAATTATATGCTTAAATGGTTGACGGAACATGGGCTTGAATCATATTGTTCGTATAACGAAAAAGACTACAAGCGCGGATATGATTTTGCAGCAGATGGCTTTTTTATTGCAGAGAATTTTTTTGGATGGTCTAATAAAAAAGATAAACTCTTGTTTAGCAAATATCTCGAGTTGGTAGAAATGTCCACTGCCGAAAACATAGGAGTTGGTGAACAGACAATCGTAACAGCGGTAAATATACTACTTCCACTCCCTGAGCTTTTCTCCGAGAATACAGAAGTTGTGCAAGTGTTAGAAAAATTATTCAAAACAGTAGAGCAAACCGAGTGGAACAAAGATTGGATTAACATGTACGCAAGAGCCGGGTATATGTCATTTTATACAATTGATGGTGTAACTACTTGCGAACTTCGTGTACGCACAGAAATGAAAGAATATTTGCAGACCTGGCTTAATCTATCAGATTCAGGCATGATTGATTTTATCAAGCCAGAAATGTATAAACGCCGCAATGAACAAGATTAGACCCGAAGAAAACGCCATACTCATATGGAATTTAGAGTTGGCACGAACCGCCTATATTTCTGGCGAAGAACTTTCCGCACTTGCACGATGGGTAAAAGGCGAGGACAATTCTTTTTCAGATAGGTTGATGAAGCTGGGTATACTCTCGCCAGTTGACAACATTACAGTAGAAGAGGCTATTCAACTTTCATCAGAAATTAAGTCTCCACCTAATTCATTTTATGTACCTGAAAGCATTCACATAGAGCTTACCGAGCACTGCCCCCTCAGCTGTCCAATGTGCTATAAAACCAGCGTTGCATCCGAGTTATCAATGGATTTTCTATTAACTGTAATTCGTCAAGCTGGAGAAATGAAAGTTTTTCAAATTGCCCTTGGTGGTGGAGAGCCGCTTATGTATCCAAAGCTTATTGATGCTGTTCGAGGAATTTCTCACTATGGCATGGCTTCAACTATTACTACAAGCGGTGTTGGATTAACAGATGGACTAGTTGCTAATCTCAAACAAGCAGGATTAGACCATATCCAAATATCTCTAAATGGATCTGCTGAAGCCGTGCATTCTCACTCTCGTGATGGATTTGATATAGGGGTAGAGGCTCTTCGTATTTTACAGAAATCAGGAATATCCTACGGTATAAATTGGGTTGGTCGCATGGATAATATCGATGATTTTCCAGCAATGGTGGAATTGGCAAAGTTGTATAAAACGGGCAATTTGAACATATTGCGATACAAACCATCACCCAAGGAAGATTACAACAATATTGCATTATCAATAGAAAAAAACCTTCTGCTGGAGAAGTTTATCAAAAATACAAAAGGAATTCGTATCAAATTGGACTCCGCATTTTCTAATTTGCGATGCAAGTTAAGTGACCAGGCAAGTTTCATGTCTGGATGTGGAGCGGGACGGAGATTTATTGCCCTAAGTGCTTGCGGTAGCTATATGCCCTGTAGCCATGTTAACATGAAAGAAAAATCCAATAGCTTGTATGACGTTTGGCACAATTCTAATCATTTGACAATGTTTCGCAGTTTAGGTGATAACATCTCTACCCCATGCGCTGATTGTAGCTACTTGCACAGTTGTTATGGTTGCCGAGCTGTTGTGCTTTCACAAGAAGGGAACTTCAATGCTGGTGATAAATCTTGTCGGATATAGTTAAGGGGGCCGGCTAGATGATTGTGGATTATATTGATGCATATAAATTTTCTTCAAACCATCGCAAACAACTTATGAATGATAGCTTATGTGGTTGCTTTTATTGCCTGGAAGTATTTAGTCCAAGTGAGATAAATGAATGGGTGGATAGAGACAGTACGGCTATTTGCCCTTATTGTAATATTGATTCGATAATAGGAGAAAGTAGTGGATATCCAATAAATAAGACATTTTTGTCGAGAATGAATGAACATTGGTTTTGAATTTGAATACTATCGCATATGTTTTGCTCTCTGATGGTGGCATAAGCCATTTGTGTGTGCACCCATGACGATATAGCCATCCCATTTTCGACAAATATGATACATCATTATTAAGAGGATGTCTGCCATCAAAATACGTTTTTCAATGAATAATTTTAGAAAGAAAGCACTCGCTAGTTGTAAATTTATAGCCAGCCTGTCGTTTATTTCACCTTTGCAGTGTAGTTTGAAATAAAAATGAAGAAGTAGCATCATTATTTCAAGTTTGAAACTACTAAGCCTTTCGCTTATTTCATTCTAGCTTGACAAATTGAAATAAAAATGGTGAAATGTCATTATTATTTCAATCTCAAGGAGATAGCGTATGATTTTTAGGTCTGGTTTCTGGAAAAATAATTTATCCGACGAAGCATCTTATCGATCTTTCACGCCTACAACATTACCCCCTAATCCCACAGTAACGCTAAACAATGAGGGCGTTGCTCTTTTGATTGAAGCAAATAAAAAACTAGCACTTCTTGATGGATTATCTTCTCGTGTACCAAACATGAACTTG
>Ga0123355_10003337_pt1 | contig 22974 bp, 25 predicted proteins | sample TergutEmb28metaG_3_FD_89872 | JGI IMG/M metagenome (GOLD analysis project Ga0123355, IMG submission 89872) | Embiratermes neotenicus P1 segment gut microbial communities from Petit-Saut dam, French Guiana - Emb289 P1 | ecosystem: Host-associated > Arthropoda: Insects > Digestive system > Gut ... | reverse complement strand
CCCATACGTATCTCGCCGCTGGACAGAAGTATCTCGGCCAGTTCGCCGCAGGTGACGCCCTCTACGTCTTTTACAACCAAGAGAGACCCTGTAAGCTCCCAAATGGTGCGATACTCTCTGATCATGCCTCGCCCTCCCCATCTATTTCCTCCCTAGACAGGCTCCAAAACGCCTTTACAAGCCGTCTATTGGCCCCATAGACCGGCTCTACGCCGCCTCTATCGGATCGGCATATTGCACCGATGGCCGAGAGGCTCCCCTGCCGACCATCTGATCCCAGACACGTTATCATTCCGGCCCGCCCGTAAAACGGGGTTAGGCGGGAGGAGGAATCGGCGATGACAGCCACATCATAGCCCATGTCACGATAGTATTCCCCAATGGTAATCCCGGTGCAGATGGACGCCTCTTGGGCCGCCGTAGGCAGATCGGCGGTGCTGGCGACGAGTACGGTGCGCTTCCGAAGTGGTTCAAGTGCGCCGATCAAATCTGCCACCTGGCTCCCCCGTGTGCCGCAGGCAATATAAATTACTACGTCCACATCCGAGTTCTGAACCAGAGTTTGCAGAAGAACCATTCTTTTGTTGCTTTCCAATAGGCCGGAGATGGCAGCCGTGCCGCCTTTGACTAGGGATGGCATGGCATCAAACCCCTGCTGGGCCAACAGTAGCGGGGCCGACGGAATCAATCTCCGTTGATACGGCCGCCCCGTTCCCACGGACCAGCGCTGGAGCATGGTCAACGGATGGGTTTTGCCGTACAAATCCCGGACGACGGCGACGATCTCCTCCACTGTGCGCGCTCCGCTGTGGATCTCCTGCACCGTGCCGGATATCCCTACGGGCACCATAATTTTGTGCAGGATCGTATCCGTCTCTTGGGTTGTCCCAATGATATCCCCGGGGACAACTCGATCCCCCACTGTCACCCCGGGATGGAACGCCCATTTCTGCGCCCGGTCCAGGGCGGGGAGGTTAATCCCCTGCGGGATGATATCCCCCGCCTGGGCGGAGATCGCCTCCAAAGGCCGCTGGATTCCGTCGTAAATCGTCCCCAGAAGCCCCGGCCCCAACTCGACAGATCGGGGCACACCTGTAGAGATCACCGGTTCCCCCGGCATGAGCCCGTTCGTACCCTCAAAGACTTGGATGGTAGCTTGATCGCCGATCATGTGCACAATCTCGCCCTGTAATCCCGCTTTGCCCACGCGGACGGCGTCGGCCATCTTGGCGTCTGCCATCCCCTCAGCCACTGCGAGAGGCCCGGAAACTTTGATTATTGTTCCGCTCATCTGTCCGAATCTCCTCTCAATCGAATAAAATCTGGGCCACGGCGGGGGTCAGCTCTCTGCGATGGGTATAGAGCAACGCCTCTATACTGCAATTTACATCTATGGGCCCGTCGGTGACGATGACCCCGCCCTGTATCTCCCGGCTCTCCTCCCCCATGGTGAGGGCGGCGGGCTTCCCGGCACGCTCCAGCATCTCATTTGCCGCCATTGTGACCCGTTTGCCATAGATTCCCCGGTCTTTTGAGGAAAAGAGAAGCTGTTCCGCCCCCGTCCGGGCGGCTTTTGCGGCCAGCTTGGCCAAAAGGAGGATGTATTCCTCCTCCGGCAGATTCAAAATCTGTGTACCCGCCTCTGCAAAGGCCTGGGCCATCATCTCCTGCTTGAGTGCCAAAATCCGCTTCTTCGCCTCTAACGCCGCCCCATCGGACATACACGCCCCTCGCTGATCCGCCGCCTGCTTCCCGGCGGCGGCCAACTGCCAAAACGTATCTTGGGCCTGCTGATCGTAGGCCTTCACCACCTCCGCACACGCCGCCTCTGCCTCGGCCCGGACGGCGGCGACCTCCTGCTCTGCGTCCTCTAGGAGACGCTGGGTGATTTTATCAATCCCGTTCATAGGCTGCTCCTGTCTGTTGCGTCTGGCGCTTCTGGGATGTATTTTGAGAAAATATCCACGTATCGGCTGTTGAATCTGACGGCATTCACTTCGGTGTATGGGACTAGATAAGGCTCAGGCTCCCAAATTCCATTTGCATTAACGTGGCGCATATATACCCATTTTTTACACACACGCTCAACTTTCCCCACTATTACATAATCGCCTTCGCCGTCTAGTGTTTGATGTTCCACAAGAATATTTTTCCCAATCCCCTGTAACCCTTCAAACACAGCTTGCCAGTTTTCCACATTGATTTCAGGGACTTGGAAATTGTAAAACAATCCTTCACTTCGTATGATTTCATCTTCCTTGTCGTTTTTGTTCCACATGTGTTCTGCGTCTCGAAAGCGTGAGATACGGAATCCATCAAAAATAAAGTCATCTTCAAAAATCGCTAAAAATAATCGGTCACTGGTTTTCAAAGGGATCAATCTATAAGGATTTTCGTTGTACACCATATATATGCAGACAACTTTCAAACCACAGGCCGCTTCGGCGATCAATTCTTTTATTTTCTTCTTTGTCATCTGCTCTCCCTCCCATTTGTAACTTCATGATACTTCGTCTCCATCGCCAGGGGCCGAACGCCCCGACTTTTTCCCTTATATTCCTCCGGCGACGGGTCTCTAATCTCCCAGGCACAGGTGAATTCGTCTAAGAGTGCGCCCAGCGCCGCCTCCTGGCGGGCGGGGAGCCAACCCTCTAAGACGAAAGTAGATTCGGAGACCAAGAGTTTCTCTTTTGCCTCCTCCCGGATTACCTCCAGCGCCAGACGGTCGGCGCAGAGTTTCAATACCGGGCGCTTGTCCGCCAGATGGGTCAATTCTTCTTGGATTGCGGTGATTTCCGCTTGTGCCTCTGCCATCTCGTTTGAAAGCCGATCTATTTCAGCGGCGGGGGTATCTGTCTCGGTGAAAATTGTCCGGGTGAACCCCGCCGCCTTGAGCACGGCCTCGGCGGCTGTAAGCTCCGCCCGGTGGCAGATTAGCATGAGACGGAGTTCCTCCCCGCTCCGCCCCACCTGGTAGAGAACCGCGGCAGGGGCTTCTGCCGAAAGTGACGCCTCTAGTTTCGATAGCACCACAGTCCGGAGCATTGTGCCGAACAGGACGGCCACGTGCTCCGTCCCCTGGGTATCCAGTGGCATGTCCATATCCCGCCACGGCAAAAGCGCCGTGCGCGCCGCCTCCATCTGGCTGATGCGGGCGATGCGCTGATTGATCTGCACCTCTTTTGCCATGAGATGATCCGCCAGTTCCAGGGCTGGATCCGTAACCTCGCACCCGAAGAGGACATCTTCGCTGACCTCGTCCCGCTTCGGAAACAGCCTTTTTTTCTCCGGCGCAACCCGCTGTAAAATATCCAGCGCCTGATCCAAGCGGGTAAGGCGTTCTCTCCAGACAGGCAGATCGTCGGTCTGTTTTGAGAGGGCCATCGCCCCATGGCCCTGGGGCGATGATCTAAGCACTACGCATCCCAGCCCCATGATCCCCCGGAGCAGAGCATCCCGCTCTGTATGCAATCCCACGAGCCGGAGCCGTTTCATCTTGCCCATCATCAGCCCCTCACGATCCGTTCGACGATCCGATCCACGGCGGCGGGCATAGCGCTCTCGGCACGGGCCCGGATCGCCGCTTTTTTGTTCTCCGTATTAGAGGCCAGGGCCACGGCCCCTTTGGCAGATGCCTGCTCCGCCTCTTGCATCATCTGGACGCACTCGGCCTCAGCCCGTCTGACCGCCTCGGCCACTTTGGCCTCCCCGGTTTGGACGGCGGCCTCTATGGCCTGCTGGGCCTGGGCCTCGGCCTCTCGCCGCATCTGCCGGACGGTCTCCTCCGTTTCGCCGACGCGTTTCATGGCTTCCTGGGACATGGTCTACACCTCGCTTGTATGATGATACTTATCATACTAAATCCCAGAGGGGAAAACAAGAGGAAGCGTCTATAAAAGTTCTGTCTGACCTCTCGTACCATTGACATTTTCGCCGCCTTCCGGTAAGATAAGAAAAACAATGAGACAAAGCGAGGGAATCCCCATGACAAGAATCCAGACCATCACACCCGGCAACCTACAAGAGAGCGTAAAAACCGGCGGCTGCGGCGAATGCCCCACCTCCTGCCAGTCCGCCTGTAAGACTTCTTGCGGTGTCATCAACCAACCCTGCGAGAATAGCAAGTAGCACCTATATTGCATCCGAGCCGCTTTGCCGCATATCAGTGGCAAAGCGGTCACTTTTTACGACAAGGAGCACCTATGGTACACCAATACAAACTGGCCGGACGAAATATGGTGCTGGATACAAACAGCGGCAGCCTCCACCAGGTGGACGATCTGGCCTACGACGCCATTGCCAGCTACAAGACCCGCACCCGGGAGGAGATCACCGCCGAATTGCTCCCACGCTATGGTCATATGCCCGGTGTGGATCGCGAGGGGATTACCGCCCTGCTGGATGACATCGCCGCCCTGGAATCGGCGGGCCAGCTCTTTACTCCGGATGTCTATCAAGAGTTGGCTGCGGGAAAGGGACAAATCCACGGGGAATACAAGGCCATGTGCCTCCACGTGGCCCACACATGCAATCTGGCCTGTGCCTATTGCTTCGCGGGAGCAAATCAAACCCACGGCGAGGCGGCGCTGATGCCCTTTGAGGTGGGCAAAGCGGCCTTGGATTTTCTGTTAAACCACTCCGGCACGAGAAAAAACCTGGAAGTAGACTTCTTCGGCGGCGAACCCCTCCTGAATTGGGCCGTGGTCAAACAACTAGTGGCCTATGGCCGCGCCCAGGAGGAGAGACGGGGTAAACGGTTCCGCTTCACCCTAACCACCAACGGTGTGGGCCTAAACGACGAAGTTATGGACTTTGCAAATCGGGAGATGGAGACTGTGGTTTTGAGCTTAGACGGGCGAAAGTCCGTTCACGACCGCTTCCGCAAGACCCCCGATGGCCGGGGCAGTTATGACATTGTGGTCCCCAAGTTCCAAGAGCTGGTCCGCCGCCGGAAAGGGAAGGGCTATTACATCCGCGGCACCTTTACCCGCCACAACCTGGACTTCACCGAAGATATTTTCCACATGGCCGATCTGGGTTTCACCGAACTCTCTATGGAACCGGTGGTCTGTCCGCCCGACGCCCCCTACGCCCTCACAGAGGACCACCTGCCGGAGTTGTTCGCCCAATATGAGCGCCTGGCCGCCGAGATGGAGCGGCGTAGCAAGACGGGACAGAGTTTTCGCTTCTATCACTACACCCTGGATCTGGATCACGGCCCCTGCGTCCACAAGCGGCTGGTGGGTTGCGGCGTCGGCACGGAGTATCTGGCCGTCACCCCGTCAGGGGCATTCTTCCCCTGTCATCAATTCGTAGGGGATTCCAAATATATCATGGGCAATGTCTGGCAGGGGGTGACAACTCCCGCCGTGGCGGTAGCGCTGGCCGACTGTAACGTCTACACCCGCCCGGCCTGCCGGGACTGCTGGGCCAAGCTCTACTGCAGCGGCGGCTGCGCCGCCAACGCCTACCACGCCTCCGGCGACCTCCGGGGGATCGACGCCTACGGCTGTACCCTGTTTAAAAAGCGGCTGGAATGCGCATTGGCGCTAAAAGCGAACAGAAAAGAGAGTTAAAATGCGAACTTTTTCTTGAAAAGCGAAACTCTTTCATTTATAGTGGATATACGATAAGCACTATGGCAAGTCAAAGGAGGTGTGCAAATTGTCTAAATTTAAATTGGGAGAGTTGTTTTGCGGACCGGGCGGAATTGCCTATGGTGCTATGACCGCCAAAATTTCCAATCAGGATTTTGGTATTGTTCACCAATGGGCTACAGACTATGACAAAGACACTTGCGATACCTACATTCACAATATATGCAGGGGAAAAACAGGAAGCGTAAAGTGTGTGGACGTTCGGAAATTGAACTTAGACACATTGGCCGAAATAGACGCTCTGGCTTTTGGGTTCCCTTGTAATGATTATAGTGTGGTTGGTGAACAAAAAGGAATGGATGGAGTGTATGGGCCGTTATATTCCTACGGAATTGCAGTGCTCAAAAAATTCAGCCCAAAATGGTTTCTTGCTGAAAATGTAGGCGGTTTGCGCAATGCTAATGACGGTAATGCTTTCTCTAAAATTTTAGATGAAATGCGTTCTGCCGGATATGTAGTGACATCACATCTTTACAAGTTTGAAAAATATGGGATTCCACAGGCACGGCATAGAATTATTATCGTGGGGATACGGGATGATGAGAATGTTGAGTTTAAAGTGCCGTCCCCCAAAGGATATACCGTTAAAACTTGTAAACAAGCAATTGAAATGCCCCCCATTCCCGCTGATACAACAAACAACGAACTTACAAAGCAGTCTGCAACAGTCATTGAGCGATTAAAGCACATTAAACCGGGAGAAAACGCTTTTAATGCAGATTTGCCAGAAGAATTGAGGCTAAATGTTACTGGAGCGAAGATTAGCCAGATATATAAACGGCTCGACCCGAATAAACCCGCCTATACAGTAACCGGCAGTGGCGGTGGTGGAACACACATTTATCACTGGGAAGAAAATCGAGCACTGACAAATCGAGAGCGAGCGAGGCTACAGACTTTTCCCGATAACTATGTTTTTCAAGGATCAAAAGAAAGTGTGCGTAAGCAAATTGGAATGGCTGTGCCTTGCGAGGGAGCAAAGATTATTTTTGAAGCTATACTTAAATCCTTCGCAGGAATAAAGTATCAATGGGTGGAGGCCAATATAAATGAATGAAGAATATACCCTACGTCATAGTGAATTTAGAGATTTAGTGCTTTTAGACCCAATAAAACAAGGCGCTGAGTGCTTAAAAATAGTGTCAGGCTATGCAACGCCTACAATGGCATCTTGGCACATAAAAGAAATTGCCGAGCTAAATCCGATTAAAATAACGCTTATAGTGGGAATGTGCGGATTTGATGGTATCTCTAAATCAGTTCATGAGGGATTTAAAAATATTGCATCAAGGCGCAATGGATTAGAGCAAACAGATTTTTCTTGTCAATATGTTGTAAAAGGCATGCCTGTACACTCAAAGCTATATTTGTGGGAGCGTGGTGGCGTACCATTTAAGGCGTATATGGGGTCTGCAAATTATACCCAGCCTGCTTTTTTCAGTTCGGGCAGGGAGCTGATTCAAGAATGTGACCCTCTACAAGCCTCGACCTATTTTGATGTGGTTGACCGAAACGCTGTGTATTGCACTCACGCAGAAATTGAAGATATGGTTCTCATAAAGCCAACTCATCCAATTTTAGAGAACGAAGAAGCGCCTTTGCTTTCTGTTCGAGGTGCGGGCGTAGAAAGTGTAACACTATCGTTGTTGACGGCCCAAGATGATGTTGGTTTTGGATCCGGAATCAACTGGGGACACCGAAAAACCGGGCCGCCACGGAAGAATACAAATGAAATGTATATATCGTTACCCGCTGGCATTAAGAACAAGCACCCAGAGTTTTTCCCCACAATAGGGAATCCCACAGGAAAAGGCAACCCTAATTTTTCTGTATTAACAGATGATGGTAAACATTTTATACTTAGGGTTCAGCAACAAGGTAATAAAGGAATTACAACGCCTTTAAGCAATGCTCAAATCGGTGAATATTTCCGCTATCGCATAAACGTGGGCAACGGTGCTTTTGTTACCAAACAAGATTTAGAAAACTACGGCAGAACAGATGTAACATTCTATAAATTAGATGATGAGCAGTATTTCATGGATTTTTCTGTATAAAAAATGACTGTGTCACAGGCAATATCAAAATGATTAACGATCAAAAAGGAGGATCACCCCAATGGCATACTTTTACGATACTCCCTCTCATACTTTTAGTGAATATCTGCTGGTACCCGGCTATTCGTCGGCGGATTGTCTGCCGCAAAATGTCTCTCTCAAGACGGCAATCACCCGGTACCGGGTCGGGGAGACACCGGATATCACCATGAATGTCCCCCTGGTCTCTGCCGTGATGCAGTCGGTTTCCGATGACAGGATGGCCATCGCCTTGGCGCGGGAGGGGGGGATCGCCTTCCTGTACGGCTCCCAATCCGTGGAGTCCCAGGCGGAGATGGTGCGCCGGGCTAAGAGCTACAAGGCCGGGTTCGTCTCCTCCGAATCCAATGTCCGGCCGGATCAGACCATGGCCGATATCTTAGCCCTGCGGGATAAGATGGGCCACTCCACCGTGGCCGTGACCCATGACGGCACCGCCTCCGGCAAATTCTTAGGTCTCGTCACCAGCCGGGACTATAGGCCCAGCCGGATGGATCCCGCCACGTCTGTGTCTGAGTTTATGACCCCCTTTGAGGAGATTATCTACGCCCAAGAGGGCGTCACCCTCAAAGAGGCCAACGATATTATCTGGGAACACAAGCTGAACACCCTGCCGGTGATCGATTCCAACCAGCGGCTGGTGGCCTTTGTGTTCCGCAAGGACTACGACCGCCACAAGGCCAACCCCATGGAACTTTTAGACAGCTCCAAGCGCTATATGGTGGGTGCCGGAATCAACACCATCGATTACGAGACCCGCGTCCCCGCCCTCATAGAGGCCGGGGCGGATATCCTCTGCATCGACTCCTCCGAGGGCTACAGCGAGTGGCAGAAGCAGACCCTCCAATTTATCCGTGACCAGTACGGCGACAGCGTAAAAGTAGGTGCCGGCAATGTAGTGGATCGAGAGGGGTTCCGCTTCCTGGCCGAGGCCGGGGCGGATTTTGTCAAAGTGGGCATCGGCGGCGGGGCCATTTGTATCACCCGGGAGGCCAAAGGCATCGGCCGTGGCCAGGCGTCGGCGGTGATTGAAGTCGCCAAAGCCAGGGATCAGTATTTGAAAGAGACGGGGATCTACGTCCCCATCTGTTCCGATGGCGGCATCGTCCACGACCACCACATCACCCTGGCACTGGCCATGGGGGCGGATTTCTGTATGCTGGGCCGCTACTTCGCCCGGTTCGACGAGAGCCCAGGCCGCCGGGTCATGGTAGGCGGCAGCTATATGAAAGAATACTGGGGCGAGGGCTCCAACCGGGCCAGGAATTGGCAGCGCTACAGCGCCGACGGCAAAAAGAGCGACCTCTCCTTCGAGGAGGGCGTCGATTCCTACGTCCCCTACGCCGGATCCCTGGCGGACAACGTGGCCCTGACCTTAGCCAAAGTCCGCTCCACGATGTGCAACTGCGGCGCCCTCACCATTCCGGAGCTGCAAGAAAAAGCCCGCCTGACCCTGGTCTCCTCCGTCAGCATCGTCGAAGGCGGGGCCCATGATGTGGTACTGAAAGATCAGACCCAGCCGTAGGAGATGTTCGGGACGCCCTCGGTGTCCTATGCATTTTCTTGTGGTAGAGAAGGGTGTTCATAGTTTAAATTGTATAGTGCGCAAACAATTTAGAAATCATGGTTTGAAAAAAGGAGTAGTAAAGAGTGTCATGAGAAAAATAATGTTATTCACAACAATATTGCTAGTCGCCTTTATATTGGTTGGTTGCATCGGCAGTAGCAGCTCGAACCCCGCCAACGCCCCCCAAGATAATACACTCCCTAATTCAATAGAGGCGACTGAACCCTCAATTTCGGATGAGATTTTCACGCAGGAAAATGGTGAGAGCGAAGAATATACAGCGGATATAGACGAGAGGCTACTCGGCATCTGGGAGACCGCAAGTGGCGTGCCGCTGTGGTTTTTCTGCTCTCCAACCATAATTGAATTCTTTCCAGACGGAAGCGTTCATGAAAGCTGTTGTGATAAATACGCCACAATAAATTTTCATGGCGAAGAGGAATTTACATTAATAGGTAAAAGTGGTCATGCGACTACCGGCGGTATTGTTGAAGGGCCCTTTATATTTACCTATTCATTTTTCGATGAACAGTTGACGCTTATTGATCAAGACGGCGATCGGGCTGTTTTCAATAGAAAGTGAAATTAGCCGGGTATTTACTGTAGATATTAAACATTCTACAGCTTACACATTATATACAGCCCCCCACCCCCGGCGTCCGCTTTACCCCCAGACAATAGTAGGTGATACACACAATGGAACACACAACACGAGAAAAAACCTGTTTTTTCACAGGTCATCGAGATATCCCCCGGGAACTCTATCCCGAAGTCCAGCAACGGCTGGAGCGGGCCATTGAGGGGCTGATTGATCAGGGGGTACAGTATTTCGGCGGGGGCGGCGCCCTGGGCTTTGATACCATTGCCGCTTTGACGGTCATTAAACTCAAGCGCACATATCCCCACATCCGACTGATTATGATCTTACCGTGTAAAGACCACGATTTCAGTTGGCAGGGCGAGGACAAGACCCTTTTGGAGCGGATCTTGGCCCATGCGGACAAAGTGGTCTACACCGCCGAGAAGTATTACAACGGCTGTATGTACAAGCGAAACCGCCACATGGCCGACGGCAGCGGCTGGTGCATCTGTTACTTAGAGCGTCCCACGGGCGGCACCGCCTACACCATGAGCTACGCCTTGAGCGTCGGTGTGCAGATGATCAATATCGCAGATGACGAGACATAGGGGGGATTCTCATTGAGAAGATGGGATCGGGAAGTTGCCGGATTGGCCAATATCCTCGCAATCCTGGACAAATGCCAGGTCATACGCCTCGGCTTGAGCGCGGATAACAGACCCTACGTCGTGCCCATGAATTTCGCCTATAAGGTGATCGACGAGCAGGTATTTATCTATTTTCACTGTGCCTCGGAGGGCCGAAAAATCGACATGATTGCACAGAATCACAACGTCTGCTTCGAGGCGGATTGTTCCTATCAAACCCTGGAGGCCGATGTAGCCTGTAAGTGGTCCGCCGAATTTGAAAGTGTAATCGGCGAGGGGACGATCGCAATTTTGACAGATGAAGTACAGAAGATTCACGGACTGGACCTGCTCATGAAGCGATACGGCTTTGTAGGAAAGCCGCAGTACAAACCGAGTGATTTGGCAGCCGTTACGGTGTTGCAACTCTCTGTTTCCGCCATCACCGGAAAGCGTAAAATAACAATGTAGGGCGCGGCACCCTACAAAAATACAGCCCCTCCACACAGTGGAGGGGCTGTTCACGTTTTCAACTAATCCGTCACATAGGGCAAAAGCGCCACGTGGCGGGACTGTTTGATCGCCACGGTCAACTGCCGTTGGTGTCTCGCACAGGTCCCGGTGGTCCGGCGGGGCAGGATCTTGCTGCGCTCGGACATGAACCGGCGGAGCCTTGCGGTATCTTTATAGTCGATGTGCTGACACTTGTCTACACAAAACTGACATACTTTACGCCGCTTTCTGCCGCGGCCTCTCTGCTCTCTTTCGCGTTCAGCCATTTTAAGAGGTTCCTCCAATCAAGTAAATTTTAGAACGGGAGCTCGCCGTCGTCATCGTCCAGCTCGGCGAAGTCCGATGCGCCCACGGGGCCGCCGTCGTAGCCGGCGTCGATGGGTGGCGCGTCTCTGTCGTCAAAGGATGGGGCAAATCCGCCGCTGCCGCCGGATTCTTTCTTGGAGCCGGTGAAGTAGATGGCATCCGCCACCACTTCTGCGCTCCGGCGCTTATTGCCCTCCCGGTCTTGCCAGTCCCGGATCTGTAATGTGCCCTGTACGGCGCACATTTGACCCTTGGTAAAATACTTGGACACGAATTCAGCTTGCTGCCGCCAGGCGACAATGTCGATGAAATCTGTCGGGCGCTGTTCCTGGCCTTTCGGCGCAAACCGCCGATCTACGGCCAGGGTGAACGAGGCCACGGGGATCCCCGACTGGGTCTGCCGGAGCTCCGGGTCCCGGGTGAGTCTTCCCATCAAAACGATGTGATTCACAATATACCCTCCCTACGCCGGCCGAACAGTGATCAAAGAACGTAAGATCCCGTCGGTAATGCCAAGTACACGATCCAACTCTTTTGGAAAGTTGGGGTCAGCGGTAAATCTCATCAGGACATAGTGGCCGTCGGCGATGTAGTTGATCTCGTAGGCCAGCTTGCGCTTGCCCATCTCTTCGATCTCATCCATCGTGCCGTTGGCCTCAATGAGCCCAGTGAACCGCTCTGTAATCGCTTGGATACCCTCTTCCCCCTGGTTGGGGTCAATGATGACCATCAGCTCATACTTTTCTTGGATTTTTGCCATGTTTGCACCTCCTTTTGGACTATGGCCCCCGCATGGACGGGAGCAAGGATAGCTCTGGTCAATCTGCCAGAGCCTAATAATTATACACGGATATGCCGGCTTGTCAAGGGTTTTGGCATAAAATGGCGTGTTTGCCTCAAGAACTGAACAGAAAAAAGAAAAAGCGAACGGAAAGGCCCGGCATCCGCCGGGTCTCTCCGCCCGTTAGGAAAAGCATTATATCTCGCTGGAGATACCCTTAGAAAAACCGTTTCAGCAGACCGCTGAAGCCGCAACCGTGCCGCGCTTCATCTTTGGCCATCTCATGGACGGTGTCGTGGATGGCATCGTAGTTGAGTTGCTTGGCCAGCTTGGCCAGCTCGAATTTTCCGTTGCACGCGCCCTTTTCGGCGTCTGCCCGGAGCTCCAGATTCTTTTTGGTGCTGTTCGTCAGGCACTCGCCCAGAAGTTCGGCGAATTTTGCGGCGTGCTCGGCCTCTTCAAAGGCATAACGCTTAAAGGCCTCGGCGACCTCCGGATACCCCTCTCTGTCGGCCACCCGGCTCATGGCCAGGTACATGCCCACCTCGGCGCACTCGCCGTTGAAATTTTCCACCAGGCCTTGGTATACGTCAGCCTCCACCTTATCTTTTGCACCGGCTCCCAACTCGTGCTCTGTGGCGTATGCCATTTCGCCGACTACTTCGGCAAATTTTTCTGGGCCGACCTTGCAGATGGGGCACTGTGCGGGAGGGGCATCGCCCTCGTGGATGTAACCGCAGACTTTGCAAACAAATTTTTTCATGGTGATTTTCTCCGTTTCTTGTAAAATAATTTTTTATTGTCCTGTGTTTCCCCCGCCGTAGGTAGGGGAAACACAAAAAACTTTTATGCACTTATGCGCTGTGTTCCAGACAGGCCTTACAGGTTCCATAGGCCGTCAGATCAACCCGATTTACACGGAACCCCTCGGATTTTTCTAAATACGATTCCATTTCCAAATGCTCTGTGGGGGCGTCAACGTCAATGACCGCCCGGCACGTCCGGCAGACGAAGTGTCCGTGGGGTTCCACGTTTCCGTCAAACCGCTCTTGTCCGGCCACGGTGCCGACAGAACAGATGATCCCGTCTTCTTTGAAAACACCGATATTGCGATACACCGTACCCAAGCTCAAATCGGGATATTCGCCCTTTAGCTCCTGATAGACCCACTCGGCCGTCGGGTGGCTCTTGGTGGAGCGGATTTTGGCCAAAATTGCCTCCCGCTTTTGACTGTAGTTTCTGGTCTTCATGGGCAACTCTCCGTTGTTCAAAATAAATAATAATTCTTATTATTGAATTTAGTATAGCACATGCATTTTGGTTTGTAAAGTCTTTTTTTTATTTTTTTCACACAGAATTCCGCCCTTGACTTTGAGCGCATTACCGTTGTATAATATCAACGCTGTTCCGTGGGGAGCACACACATCTGGAGAGATGTCCGAGTGGTCGAAGGAGCACGATTGGAAATCGTGTAACGGCAAAAACCGTTCGGGGGTTCAAATCCCCCTCTCTCCGCCAGCTCACTACCAGGGTGGCACCGCTCCGTTTTCGCCGTTGGCGAAAACTGCGCTACGTCACCCTGTCGTTCGCTTCAAATCAAAGCAGAGATAGCGCTTTGATTTGTGAAGGGCAAGGGCATTAAGAACAAAAAAGTCTCGCAGTTGTTGAAGCTGCGAGATATTCTTTTAAAGGGGGGCGTATCGTGGAAAAATCTGATCTGTACGGGGCCCTTTCGGCCTATCAGCAGCGGGATATCTGCCCCATGCACATGCCGGGGCATAAGCGGCAGACCCTGTTTGCCGCGGATCTGCCGTGGCACCTGGATATCTCTGAAATCCACGGGTTTGACGACCTCCACTCCGCCGAGGGGATTCTCTTAGACGCCCAGAGGCGGGCCGCCGCCCTCTGGGGGAGCGACAGTGCATACTTCCTCGTCAACGGCAGCACCGGCGGGATTTTGGCGGGAATTTACGCCGCTACCCGGCCGGGGGATCGGGTTCTGATCGCCCGGAACTGTCACAAATCCGTCTACCACGCTGTGGAGCTTTTGGGGCTGTGTCCCGTCTATTTGGAGCCGCCGATTTTGGAAGAATCCGGCATCTGTGGGAGCATTTCGCCCACATCGGTTGCAGAGGCGGTGGCGCAAAACCCGGACGTTCGCCTCGCCGTGCTGACCTCCCCCTCTTATGAGGGCGTGGTCAGCGATATTGGTACCATTGCGGAGACTTTACACAAAAAATCAATTCCCCTCCTGGTGGACGAGGCCCACGGGGCCCATTTCGGATTGTCGCCCCACTTCCCTCAGAGCGCCGTCTCCCAGGGGGCGGATATTGTGATCCAGAGCCTCCACAAGACCCTGCCCAGTTTGACCCAGACGGCCATTGCCCACCTGCGGGACGGATTGATCCCACGAGAGCGCCTGCGCCACGGGCTGGGGATATTTCAGACCACCAGCCCATCCTATCCCCTCATGGCCTCTATTGACGGCTGTGTCGGCCTGCTCCGGGATGAGGGCGCGGCGCTCTTTGCCGCCTGGCGGGATCGGCTCTCGGCCTTCCGTCGTTCGGTTTCCGATTTGCGGCATCTGTCGGTCTTGTCCGAGACGTCCGATTCCCACCGTATCTACGCCCATGATACCGGGAAGATTCCCATCCTCTGCGGCGGCGCGTCCATTACGGGGCCGGAGCTCCTCGCGGCACTGCGGGAGGACTACGGTATCGAACTGGAGATGGCCCTTCCCGGCTACGCCCTAGCCATGACCGGCCTCGCCAACACAGACGAACACTTCCACCGACTGGGGTCAGCCCTCCGTCAACTGGATTGCACCCTGCACCCCGCCCCTCTGCGGCCGATCAATCCCCTACCCCCCATGGGGGAGCAGATCATGCCCCCGGGGGAGGCCCTCCGCGCATCGGGGCGGCGGATCGCCGTCGGCCAAAGCGTGGGGCAGATCGCCAGAACCTACCTCTGGGCCTATCCGCCGGGGATTCCCCTGATCACACCGGGCCAGCGGATTACGGCGGCGTTGGTGGATTGTCTGGCGGGGTTGTCTGACGGGCAGGTTGCCGTCAAGAGTACCGCCAGGTGTCCGGCGGGGTGGGTTGCCGTTGTGGGGGAATGAGGGTTCTTGCAATGCAAAGAGGCGGAGCTAAAAGCGGCTCCGCCTCTCTATAGTTCTATATCACGCTACTGTTTGTTTTTGCAATGTAATATGATTCAATCTTCTACAATTCTGCCGGGGAACCATGGCCGATTTAATGTTTTCTCAAGCTCTTCGTCTGAGATGATGAACACATCGCCTTCGGCGTTCCGTCGCATGTTCTCTTCTCCCTGCTCTCGAAAAAATACTTCATCTGGGGGAGGGACCTCTGCGTTGACTTCTTCAATTTCATCTCTCAGCTCTCCGAGGACAATTTCAGAAGATCCAACTTCTTGCTCGAAAGTCATGTCCTCCTCTGAGCGGGCGCGCGCACCGTCCGGGGTCAGAGAAAACATGCCCTGCAGGCCCCCGAGGATGTGGTAGTATTCATCTGGCGTGCAAAAAGGGCTGCCCCCGGGGATTGTCAAGAAAAGTAGGTATTGGCCGCCGACTTCAAAATCGGGATGCCAGTCAGTTGTGACGGCAATTCCATCTACAACGCCGCCGCCTTCTGCCCTGACTAAAATCTCATCTAATTCCGTTTCTCCTCTCAAAATTTCATGGATCTCTATTGAATAGTCTATAAAGGCAGCCCGCCCGCCTTTGTAGATGTTTTCAATCAAAAATGGACTTGAAATGTTGGTGACTGTACCGCGCACCACCAGAGAGGATTCTTCCATGAGTGCTTCTTGCGAAAAATAAGGAAATGATCCAAACAGGTGCACACTGATGGGTTCATCTTCCAAATGCGGTTCAAGAACTTCGTGCGGCTCCGAAATGTCAGAAACAGGGACATGGTTCTGCGCACAGGCACCCAGACCCAGTATCAGAGCGCAGGTCAAAAAAACAATGGCGAAACGGACTTTTTTAGTGGGTTTCACAATATACTCCTCCTTTTACAAAGCTTGTTGCCTAATTAGACGATAGATGTTCTAAATTGTTCCATACAAAAGAGAACTATGTTTATCTAAACAGAATCAGATAGAAGATGAACAATTCATACACCGTCAATCCAATCGTCAAAACCCAGTCAAACCAATATGTGAATCGATTCCGTATTTCTTTTATCGGCCATACTTTAATGTAGAGAATGAAGCAGAATATCGTGTACACTGTGTAAACAATAAATATGGGTACAATAATTACGGGCGATACCGTAGCAATAGAGTTCATAAATGCTTCTAAAGATGCGAAAGCAACCGCCTCGTCAATGCCTCCACCTTGGAGTATATCTGGAAGCAAAGGAATTATTACAAACAATAGAGGTGTTGCGATTATTGCTATCGCTATAATCCAATCAACAACATTGTACGCTTTATAGATTTTTGTAAGTTTCTCTTTCTTTTGTTCATTCATTGCGTTTTTCATGTGATGCTCCCTCCGTGATCGACCTTTTAGAAACGCCTCATTTTATTTTTAATCCTCATTTCAAGCATTGCTGAGGCACTCTATACTATAGCAGAGGAAACGAAAACAAAGTAGTGACAAATGTCACTGCTTTGTATGCGCTATAAAATATGCGCCCTACGTTCCCCCTTTTTTTATACGTCCTTCTGTGCTATAATAACATAATAATTCCAAAACAGAACGAAAGGCGCAGACTATATATGGGTATTGCAAGCAAACTATTCGGCACCCGGAGTGACCGGGAGCTCAAGAAGATTACGCCCCTGGTGAACCGGATCAACCAGCTGGAGGACGAATATCGCACGTTGACAGACGCTCAATTGAAGGACAAGACCCCGCAACTCAAAGCCCGGTTGGCTAATGGCGAGACCCTGGACGACATTCTGCCGGAGGCCTTCGCCACTGTGAGAGAGGCGGCGGATCGGGTGCTGGGGATGCGCCATTATACGGTACAGCTCGTCGGCGGTGTCGTTCTGCACCAGGGGCGGATCTCCGAGATGAAGACCGGTGAGGGGAAGACCCTTGTGGCGACCCTGCCCAGTTATCTCAACGCCCTGACGGGGCTGGGCGTCCACATCGTCACAGTCAACGACTACCTGGCCCGACGGGACAGCGAGTGGATGGGGAAAGTCCACCGGTTCTTGGGGCTGGAGGTGGGCTTGGTGGTCCACGGCCTCACCCCGGACGAGCGGCGGGCGGCCTATGCCGCCGATATCACCTACGGCACCAACAACGAGATGGGTTTCGACTACCTCCGAGACAACATGGCCATCTATAAGGAAAACATGGTCCAGCGGGGCCATGTCTTCGCCATCGTGGACGAGGTGGACTCCATCTTAATCGACGAGGCCAGAACACCTTTGATTATCTCCGGCCAGGGAGACGCCTCCACGGACCTCTACCGCCAGGTGGACAGCTTTGTCCGGGGATTGAAGAAAAAAGTCTACTCCTCCATGGACGACAAAGCCCAAGACGATGTCGCCCTAGAGGCCGACTATGTCGTAGACGAAAAGGCCAAGACCTCCGCCCTCTCCGCCCGCGGTATCGCCAAGGCGGAGGCCCACTTTAACGTGGAGAACTTGGCAGACTTAGACAACTCCACCCTCTCCCACCACCTGACCCAGGCCGTCCACGCCTACGGGCTCAAGCACCGGGATATCGATTACGTGGTCAAAGACGGTGAAGTCATCATCGTGGACGAGTTCACGGGCCGCCTCATGGAGGGCCGCCGCTACTCCCACGGACTCCACCAGGCCATCGAGGCCAAGGAAAAAGTCACCGTCGCCAGGGAGTCCAAGACCCTGGCCACCATCACGTTCCAAAACTATTTCCGCATGTATCACAAGCTCTCCGGTATGACCGGTACCGCTCTGACGGAGGAAGAGGAGTTCGGGACCATCTACAACCTAGACATCGTAGAAATCCCCACCAACCGCCCCCTGATCCGAGCCGACCTGCCCGATGCGATCTACCGATCCGAGGCGGGCAAAAACCGGGCCATTATCCGTCAGATTGCGGAATGTCACGCAAAGGGTCAGCCGGTACTGGTGGGTACCGTGTCCATTGAGAAGAGTGAACTGCTCTCGAAGCTGTTGCACAAGGAAAAAATCCGCCACAACGTCCTCAACGCCAAGCACCACGAAAAAGAGGCGGAGATCGTCGCCCAGGCCGGTAAGATGGGCGCCGTGACCATCGCCACCAACATGGCCGGCCGCGGCACGGACATCGTGTTAGGCGGCAACGCCGAATATCTGGCAAAAAATGATCTAAAAAAAGCGGGCTATTCCGACGAAATTATCGTGGAGGCCACGGGCTTCGCCGATACGGACGACGAGGAAATCAAAGCGGCCCGCACCCTGTTTGCCCAGCGGATGGATGCCCACAGGGCCGAGATATCCCAAGAGGCGGATCAAGTCCGGGCCGTAGACGGCCTGTTTATCCTAGGTACCGAGCGCCACGAATCCCGTAGAATCGACAACCAGCTCCGAGGCCGGGCCGGTCGCCAGGGCGACCCCGGTGAGAGCCGATTTTTCCTGGCCGCAACGGACGATCTGGTCCGGCTCTTCGCCCAAGAGAAGATGGAATCCATCATGGAGCGGTTCAACTTCGACGAGGATACGCCCCTGGACGCAAAGCTGGTCTCCAATATCGTAGAAAATGCCCAGAAACAGTTGGAGAGCCGCAACTTCCAGTCCCGGAAACAGGTCCTGGAATACGACGATGTCATGAACCGCCAGAGAGAGCTGATCTATCGCCAGCGCCAACTGGTGCTGGAGGGCAAGGACATCCACGAGAACGTGGAGTCCATGATCACCGAGGTTATCGAAGCCCAAGTGACAGGGACGCTCCCAGAGGGACAGCCCGTCACAAAAGAGGATTTCGCCTCCTTGATCCGGCCCTTTGAGGGGCTGTTCCTGGCCCCGAAGACCTTCCTGCCCGCGGCAGAACAACTGGATCGCTTCCAAGCGGAGCCGTTGATTGAATTGTTGGAAGAAAAGGCCCTGGCCCGTTACGCCGTCCGGGAAAAAGAGTTCGGCACCGTGGAGATCGGCGACAAGACCCTCTCCGTTATGCGGGAGTTGGAGCGAATTATCCTCCTCCGGGTGGTAGACGAGTTCTGGATGGATCACATTGACGCCATGGACGACCTCCGCCAGGGCATCGGCCTCCGAGCCTACGCCCAGACCAATCCCGTAGAGGCCTATAAGCGGGAGGGCTTTGACATGTTTGAGGCCATGGTCCGGGGCCTCAAAGAAGAAGTCGTCCGCCGGGTCTTTACCGTCCAGGTGCAGCAGGATCGCAAAGAACAGGGCCTGGCCAGAAAGAGCGTGGCTCAAAACGTGGTGGCTGGGATGCAGGGCGGCCCGGCAAAGCGCCAGCCCGTGCGGGTAGAGAAAAAAATCGGCCGCAACGAGCCCTGCCCCTGCGGCAAGACCCGGGCCGACGGATCACCCATGAAGTATAAAAACTGCTGCGGAAGGAACGGGTAGTCCTATGGCGATTGTCCCCCGTCAATCCGGCGATCTGCTCTATCTGGCAGACGACTCCATTGAGACGCCCCATGGGTTCACCTCTCGATTGGGGGGCGTGAGCCAGGGGATATTCGCCTCCCTCAACCTGGGCGTCAACCGGGGGGACGACCCCGTAGCCGTATCGGAAAACTATGACCGGGTTGCGTCAATGTTCAATATACGAAAAGAGGAGCTGGTTTTTACCCGCCAAGTCCACGGAGATACTGTCCGTTTGGCAGGGCAGTCAGACCGCCAGGGGGATATTTTCGCACCCACCCCCCAGGAGGCCGACGGACTGGTCACGGCAGAACGAAATCTGCCCCTCATGGTCTTCACCGCCGACTGTATCCCGATTTTACTCTGGGATCAGCGGACGGGCGCTGTGGGCGCCGTCCACGCGGGGTGGCGCAGTACGGTTTTGGACATCGCCGGCAAAGCGGTAACGCGGTTGATCACCGATTGTGGCTCCCGTCCCCAAGATATCCGGGCGGCCATGGGCCCCGGGATCGGGCGGTGCTGTTTCGAGACCGGCTCGGAGGTCGCCGTAGCCGTCGTCGATCTGCTGGGCCGCGAGGCAGGAGCCTGTATGGCAGCGTGTGCACAGGAGAAGCGCATGGTGGACTTAAAAGAAGTCAACCGCCGCCTGCTCCTGCGGGCCGGATTGTTGCCGGATCGGATCAGCGTTTCGGATATCTGCACTATGTGCAATCACGAGACATTCTGGTCACACCGCGCCACCGCCGGACACCGGGGTTCCCAGGCCGCTTTGATCTTGTCTAAGTAAAAACTTCACTGTGTTTCCCCCAACCTAGGCGGGGGAAACACAAAGCAGGAGTATTATCAAATATGAATCGATTTTCAAACAAATGCATTGCATTGCTCTTAGTGCTTGTCCTATTGGGCGGCGCTTTTTCCGGTTGCGGCCTCTTTGGCCGCAACGTAGAGCCAATCGAGGACGACGATGAAAACGGCTACGAGGACTTAAATGGGCACAGGCCCGATCCCATCCCGGCGCCCGTGGGGGACGGCAGATTTACTGTCGGCTTCGTACCCGGGGACGCCCTCAATCCCTTCACCACCGTGAGCCGGGACAACATGGCCGTGGGTGGGCTCCTCTACGAGGGATTATTCGCCTTAGACGACAACTTCACCGCCGGGCCGATTCTGGCCCACAATCTGACCACCGCAGATGGAATCCACTACATCTTGGAGATCCGGCAAGATGTGGCGTTCCACAACGACACCCCGTTGACTGTAGACGATGTGATCTACTCTTTAAACCGTGCCCGGGATTCCGACTTTTTTGGCGGGCGGCTCTCCATTATCACGGGATACGACCGGCGGGTGGATGCCGAGGGATACCCCCTCCCCCACGAGATGGAGATCACTCTGAGCCGGGTACACGGCAATCTCCCGGTGCTCCTCACCTTTCCCATTATCCAGAACGGCACCATGGGGTGGACCGTCCCGCCGGGGACAGGCCCCTATCGTTACAGTGACGACGCCGGGCCGTCCCGCCTCTTGCGGTTTGCCGGCCACTGGCATGAGGAGTCATCGGCTCTGGACACCATTTACCTGACGGAGATCGTCTCCGCGGAACAGTTGGTCGCCCACGTCAACGCCGGAATTTTAGATCTGGTGGCACTGGACCCCACCGCCACGGTTCCGCCCCGATTTGCCGTGGAGATGGAGGTCCGCTCCTTCGAGGCAACCCTCATGGACTATGTCGGCTTTAACATCCACCGGCCGGAGACGGGGCGGCTGGAGGTGCGGCAGGCCATCAGCCGGGCCATTGACCGGGCCTATATTACCGATAACATTATGTTCGGCAACGCCGTCTCTTCCCCCCTGCCGATCCACCCCTCCCTGGCGTATTACGACCACGCCCTGGCGGCAGAGTTCGCCTTTGATTTCGCCTATGCCAGAGCGCTTTTACAGACGAGACCTACTCCGCCCCAGGGTGCTCCCCCGGAACAGGACGATGCGGACGATCCCGCCCCGGAAGGCGATGAGCCCGATCTCGGCGATCAGGAGACCGGGGAAGAAAGAGAGCCCGCCGAGGCGCCTTCTATGCCCCAGCTGTCTCTTCTGGTGGCCGGGGACAGCACCGCCCGGATGGAGGTGGCCGTGTATATTGCGGAGAGCGTCGCCGCCCTGGGCTATCAGGTGGTCATTGTGGACCTGCCCTATGACGAGTATCTCGACGCTCTGCGAAACGGACGTTTTGACCTGTTCTACGGTCAAGTGCGGCTCCAGCCGGACTTTGATCTGACTGACGTACTGTTCCGAGACCTGGCTTTCGGCGGCATCTCCACCCTGCTGGACCGGCAGCTCGTGGACGACTTTCTCGCCGCAGACCACTTGGAGCGGGCGGAGGCGGCCTCTATCCTGTGCGCGGCGATTTTAGAGGCGGCGCCCATCTCCGTCATCGGATTCCGCCACCTGGCCGTGGCCACCCAGAGAGGGGCCGTCACGGGCCTGCGTCCGACCCAGGAGAACCTCTTCCGGGACGTGTTCTACTGGTCGGTAAATGTCGGTTAATTCTCCTTTTTGAAAGGCGGGTTTCCCCCTATGCTCCATGACAGCTCCATGGGCCAACTCCTCCTGCGGTATAAGCGGCAGATTATTTTCCTGTTCGTCGGCGGTTTCAACACGGGATTAGATTTCGGCGTCTTTACCCTGCTCTACACCCAGACGCCCCTGGCCATCTTCATCTGTCAAGGGGCCGGCTATATGGCGGGTGCCACGTCCAGCTTTCTGCTCAACCGGAATATCACCTTCCGGGACGGCGAAGGCGGACGGATCTCCACTCAGGCCGTGCGGTTTCTGCTGGTCAACCTGACCTCTCTCGGGGTCAGCGTCCTGGGGATCGAACTCATGATTCACGCAGGCCTCCCCACATTCTGGGCCAAAGCCGCCATCACTGTGGTCGTGATGGTGATTAACTATCTGGGGTATAAGCATTTTGTGTTTCGGGTGAAGGAATAGGGGGCGATTGCGCCTGTAATGCGCGCAGTATTTATAGTTTGTGAAGGAGAATAAAAACGTGGGAAAATGGGGAAATAGAATATCAAATCTGAGTATTCTTGCACTTTCGTTCACTAGCGGATGGCTCGGGTTTTCATATATCAATCGGGTTTCAGATCAAATAGGCGGGGGCGTTTTATGGATACTTGGCATACTCTTTACAGTCCTCGTAGCCATTGTACTAGGGTATATTTTTCATGTCATTATACACGAAGCCGGACACTTAGCCGGAGGACTTCTTACGGGATGGGGATTTGTGAACTT
>Ga0123355_10003336_pt1 | contig 22974 bp, 10 predicted proteins | sample TergutEmb28metaG_3_FD_89872 | JGI IMG/M metagenome (GOLD analysis project Ga0123355, IMG submission 89872) | Embiratermes neotenicus P1 segment gut microbial communities from Petit-Saut dam, French Guiana - Emb289 P1 | ecosystem: Host-associated > Arthropoda: Insects > Digestive system > Gut ... | reverse complement strand
TTATACTCAATAACTAAAAACACAAAGAACCGGGCTCTAAAAGATATAGCAATAATATGTATGAGCAGGGGGGGGGGGGCTGGGGGGGGCGCAAAATTAGAACTTTTTACAGCTGTGAAGGCTGCTACACAGTGTCCGCTCTTTCGTCTGGTAAAGGTAGGCTGGAGGCAAATTAAAGCTTTGGGAAGTGAAGAAAGCGGCGTGATAGGAAGTGGACTGCTGGAGTTTGCAGCGAGAATAGAAGTTGAGCGGTTCGGTGTAAAGACTGAGATTAACCTGAATTATATTTAAAGACTAAAAAATTCGTACCGCGCAATAAACACGCTCCTTAAGTCGAAATAATAATAATAATCATATTTATTTACTGCAGTTGGGTTGTTACCTGGTGGCAGCGGTTATTTTACATGTGTACAAAATACGAAATTGGTTACTAATAAATTTAAGTCGGGAGGGCAACATGAGAAGCATGTAGTGGCAACTTGGAATCTTGGCAACCATCTCAGCATTTGCTTTTAGGCACAAGGGGGGGGGGAAAACCTGAATTGAGGTGGCCGGTCGCAGGACCTTCCGAATACTGACTTCTAGACAGCAGTCCGGCATCTAAAGTAAAAAACAGCAATGCACACATAGTACAACAAATACACATAAGATGACAACAATACACACGGCCAACCAACAACAATTACACACAAGACAACTTAAAACTAGCAACAATACACACGAGACAAATTAGAATACAACATGTACAAAGGTAAAAACACTCAAGAAAGAGAGTACTGCGTACAGTTTCTTGTAATTGTTCCCCCCCCCCCAAATCATTAATTCACTCACGCTTTCACCCCAGTCCTTCACTTCTCATCACTTCCTACTCCTATAAACCTTTTCCATAAAGACTCGTCCCCTTCCCAATACTGAACTTCACTTCACCTCATTCCACTTCGCTTTGTTTCTTTCAATTCACTTCACTTTATTTCACTTCGCTACACTTCATATTAGATAACTTTTCACTTCACATTAGACTTTTCACTTCACTTTAGACTTTTCGCTTCACTTTAGACTTTTCGCTTCACTTTTGGCTTTTCACTTCACTATACTTCGCTTCACTACACTTTTCGATGATTTCTAGCACACTTTAACTTCCTTTTAATTCAATTCAATTATCACTTTCCTTACCCTCTGTTTAAAAGTGATTGGTTTGCAGGGGAGAGTTCCTAACACTTCTGCCGGTAATTGGTTCCAGGGTTGGATGGTCCTATTTACAAAAGAAGAATCGACGTTTGTTTTCAGATCCACACACAACACATAAATACACTGTGTGGGCAGAACTTAGAATTGGTTTATGTTAAACTGGTGGTACATATAGTGACCCCCGGGCTTTCAAGTGACGTGCCTTCCTTATTGTACTGTGTACTCCCATTACTTACACTAATTGGCTTAAGCCTTAAACGTTGTGCAGAACTCGTCTGCTCCGCGAAAGCGTCGTAACGCGTTCCGTTATACGGTTAGGCTACTGGCCGCAGACTACGCCTACTTTTCTTTTACGTTTGAATTTAGTTGCGCGAATTCAGTCGGTAATAATAGGAAACTTGTGCCGTGTGCAGCAGCAAAGCACTTAGCATCCTGATTGCTCTGAAAACTAATGGTGAAGTTTGTACACAGATGCGTGAAAGCCAAGTTGCTTATCTGCTTGTAATTGAGTTGAACGTCTCCTGTCTGGCTGCGTACCGATGAGAGAGGAGCACTTATTGCTATTGCGTGTGTGTTGCGGGTTGGTCGGTCAGCTCCAGTGCGTAACTTTACAGCTGTGTTGCAGAATATCTCAACTCGCGATAACATTTAAAGTTCGAGTAATTACAAACAAGAAACTTGATATAAAACACTGGAACGCCACTTACAGAAACTGCTGTGTTGTCCCTGATGGGAGAACGTCGTTTTTCTGAGCTAGATCTACGTCGTATTGTGTCATTATTACAGATACAGATGTTGAAAAATATTTAAATTAATCAATACGATAAAAACTGCGCTATTGGAGGCTATTACGCAGCGAGTAGTGGTAATTCCTTGCCGACTTTTCGGGTCAACGTATCGGTCCCATCTCCAAGGGTCTTGGCTTGACCATTGAACCGATAGGCTGTCCCGAAGCGTCGGTAAGAAACTACCGCTGCTTCGCGGCGGAAGTCTGAAATGACATATTGAATACGATATTTTTTTCCGACGTAAAAGAGGAAGACAAAGTAATTTCGCCGATCCCTGTCAAGGCGTCGCGGACGACGCGTGGAGAACGACTGTGTTACAGTAACAGTAGTTGCTCTAGTGGTATTCAATAAGTAAGTTTCCCTGGACCATAAAATCTAATAAGAAGTCTTTGCACCCCATTTATTGTACTGAATTATCTTTTTCCAGCTGAATCCCAGAGCACGTGACGAATTTGTCCCATTTTGGCACGAATTCACAGTTCCATAGACATGTGAATATATATGGTTTCCGCAATCGCAACTTTTTACGAAAAACCATTTCCAGTTCCTCGTAGTTATGGAATGTGCCATAGCAAGACGAAAGTATCGTTGTGCACGGGGATTGTGTTCAAGTAAATACGCTGTTTAAATGCAATAAATCAGCTGCAGCAACTGTGTAGTACGTAATTGCTATTTGATCTCTGTCAGCTAGGGACCATTGTTACTGTTCGTGCTTCATGTCTTTGAAACGTCTGCTGCTTCCTTTATATTAACCGAATTGTTCTTTTGTTTCTATAATTGCAGAATTAATCCGCCTTGAGACGCTAATAGCTCTTAGCTAGTCAAAAAATCTCCGTACTTTCCTAGAAAGTGGTGTTCATTGCCGTATTCACAAGAGCCAGCCACTGCTCTCTCCTGTTCCAGATTCCTCATGTACTCAACTCTATTGTCTTGTGATCTGGTACATAAACCAAAAAATTAAATTATACAGACCCATAGATCATATGGGTGTGGAACTTGGTTTTTCACCTTAAGGGGAGAACAAACAGAAAGATTTTGAGAATTCGGTGCTGAGGAAGATGTGTGGGTCTAAGAGGAGGAAAGTGACAGGAGACTGGAGAAAATTGCATAATGTGAAGCTTCATGATTTATACTTCTCACGAAATATTATTTGGGTAACCAGAGAAAGATTAATGAGGTTGGCTATGCATATAGCTAGAAATGGAAAGCGTGCTTTGGATGGTACTCTGAAGATGCAACTTGGCATGAGTGTGTGACCTGGTTTCATCTGGCTCAGGGTAGGTACTAGTGAAAGGCTTTTCTGAACACCGTAAAGAACCTTTGGGTTTTGTTAACAGGTTCCGGATTGATTCGCTGAAAGCCTGTTTGGGAGCAAGGGCTGTGCTAAGCAGTTTTGGTTATACTCGTACAATGTCCTGTGATGGAGGAATACCATGGAAACAGCCAGAACGGCTGAGGTATCAACCGAGTACCTGTTGAATACGAATCTACAGACGGCCCTCCTTTTATCGTATACGGCATGAAACGGGGCTATAGGATAAATAACATGACTGTTGGTCTGTATTAACCTTTTAAATGATAGGATTGACCACCATTATAACTAAATATCCAGTCCATACCGCGCAGTAAACACACTCCGTCTCAGTTATAAAAATCAACCAGTTAATGCTGTACAGTGAAATAATCGCTGTTTGTTCTGAGATCCACATAAAACACATAAATAGACTGTGTGGGCAGAACGTAGAATTGTCGAATGTTAAACTGGCGGTACATGTAGTGACCACCGTGCGGTACATATAGTGACCACTGGGATTTACAGGGCTAAATAACTTTGGACACCTCCGTAACGGCGACACTTAAATTGAGTGCAGGGATCTCACTAAAAGCCAGCAGTAAATGTCTCGTATTTGCTACTGATATCGATATCGATTTCCTAATTGACTTGTGACCCAAATCACTTTTCCTTCAACACTTGAGAAGCAGTAGACGTCGGATATGACATAAATGTCACAACACTTATTAGCTGACGAATCTTCTACCGATGTACAAGGCGCACACTAGAAGTGTAGACGATTTTATCATAAGAGTGCTGAAGGATAGGCACATGAAGAAGAAGCAGCAGTATTTAGGCACGTTGTATAGTCCTGCACTTTACATCGTACTTATGTTCAATTTCAGTCCACTCACTGCAGCCACGGCGGGTCGTTAGAATTGTCAGTGGTGGAGCGTCTTCGGTGTACTAAATGCGCCACCAGAAGAAATGAAGTGGCTGTACTTTGGGTATGACGACGTGTGTGGATCTTTTTTATTTGCATCTTCATTCAAAATGGACGAGCATTCAGCGAATTACCCTAAAAATAAAAATTCCATTCCTAAAAAATTAAGAACCGACTGAAATCAGGGAATACTTACTATCATTCGGTGCAGAATATTTGATCTTACAGTTTCCTAGCCGAAAATGTAAAGATTAAGATATACAGAACTGTAATTTTGTCCGTTGTTTTGTATGGGTGTGAAACTTGGGCACTCACATTGAGGGAGGAACTCAGGCTGATGGTGTTCGATAATACGGTGCTGAGGAAAATATTTGGGCCTAAGGCGGACGGGGTAACAGAGGAGTGGAGAAAACTGTATAACGAGGAGCTTTATTAATCTGTATTCCTCACCAAATGTTATTAGTGTAATCAAATCAAGAATGAGATGGGCGGGGCATGTGGCACATGTGGGGCGAGGAGAGGTGAATGCAGGGTTTTGGTGTGGATACCTCATGGAAAGAGACCGCTTGGAACATTTACGCGTAGATGGGCGGATAATATTAAAATGGAGTGGATTGATCTGGCTTTGTTAGGAACAGTTGGCGGGCCCTTGTCAATTCGGTAATGAACCTTAGGGTTCCATAAAATGCGGAGAATTTCTGGACTAGCTGAGGACCCATTAGCTTTTCAGGAAGGACTGTGCTTCTTGAATTTGATTTTTTAATTTTTATCTAGCGAGCGAATTTCCTTTAGCAGTGTGCAGGAACAAGCGTGGGTCTTTGTGTTGCATGAGTTTAACAAGAATTTGTTTATCAACAAATTCAGGTAAATCTAAAATGTTCGTAAAAATCCGCCCAGTCCATCTACATTTGTTGCTTGCGGATAGACATACGTGATGTAGCTAATTTTACACACTGCATCAACTTTTCGTTGCGAACTCTCTGGAACTTTGGCAGCTTATACAAAGAAATCTGTATGCGTTTTTCCAAGGAGCCTAATTAAGACCAACCTGACACAGTAGAGTGCTTGCTGATCGTGTTCACAGGACAGCCTCAAGGTGTGCGCGGTTCTGACGTCTTGTCTCGAACTTGACGAGACGTTACTTGTAAAGTTATAACATCCTTAATGAACCGCTCTTGTAACAGATGTAGTTACATGCTAATACCAACAAAGTTTCAGCTCTAAATTTTCAGCCATTATAACTGCGAAGGAAGAATACAAGGGAGAAGTTCTAAAATGTGATCGATGGAGGTAGGTGGTCTGCTGCATGAAATAGGTGGGAACAGTGGATATGCAGCCGGCGTTGTGTTTACGAAAGATGTCACTTGTGCGTCATATTTTTATTAATGTTCTGACGGGTACAGTTTGAGACGAGGGTGCTGAGGGGAATATGTGGAGCTGAGAACATGGATGTGACGGAAGGATTGAGAGAATTGTATAACGGGCAGCTTCAAGATCTGTAGACTTCACCAAATGTACGGTCATTATTTTATCTGACAATTCGTGGCTTTCACTTCCTTTGGTGTCCTTTATCTTATCAGCGCTGCCCACCAATCTGACCACTCATACTGACATATATGAAACTTTGTAGTCACGCATCAATTCAGCAAGTTGCCTGCCAGTAATCGAATCCTAAATTTTCCCCTCGTGTTCGCATGTTGCAGATTCGAACTCCGGATTCCTCCGGTCTGCCCGTATGGCGGACCAAGCGGTCGGCTTACCACATAATCAAAGGTAAGTGTCAAATGTTTTTTGTTTGGGTGGATGAAATGGGCTTGCTGTAAAGCATGCGTAGACGATATGTCAAATATTGAAAATCTTGTTTGGAAACGGGAAGATACCAAGGTTTAGCTGGCAGGATAATATTGAACTGGATATGTAGGAAACAGGGAGGGAGGGTGTGACCGAGTTAGTGTGGCGGGCTGTTGTGAACACGGTAATGAACTGCCGGTTTGTATGAAGGGCTTGTCCTTATTTGAATTGCTGAGTGAATATCGGTCTATAGAGAAGGGGATCCCTTTGCTGGCTTGCTACCAGAGCATGACCCATTCTTTTGCCCCTGAGGTGTGCTGCCTTGCCTTATGTTAAGAACTGCTGGCAGTGACATTTTCGGAACTTACTGTGGATAATACAGTATGGCCCACATCAAATGCTGTGTATAGGTTGCTCATCCACTCATGACCTCTGGGCAGCTGTGGCTATATTCCGCTCTGTCCGTCAGTTCACATCGCACTGCACAATTTGGACTGACGGGAGAGCAGGGCACACTGTTGGCCGCACCTATCCAAGTCCTACGTTTCATTGAACAACCTGTACATGCTTGCCTCTAACAAATCGTGTTTTATTGGCTTTAGGAATTCAGTTAAATTTAGAGGTATGAACATTGGTAACAGGTCGTGTTAACACCATATCACTTGCCTGTGGAATGTGATTATTCCTTTTCATTTTCTTCCACAGAAGTGAGAGCTTCAATAGGTAAGGTTCTCTGTGTCATAACAGTGAAATGAGAAGTCGTCACGACGTCAGATGTAGCTCATGTATTTCACTGCAGTATCACTGCTTGTCAACTTGATGCCCACGCAAAATGATGTATTCTGTTCGCATGTTAACACGAGTTTAAAAATCCCGTCCTTTTAGAAATTCTTGGACAGTGATGTGTGCCGTTTCGATGGGACCTTCAGTGCAGCGGATAGTCTGGAATTGTGACTCGTCTGCTTCCGTAATTTAGTTCGTCCACTAGCTGCCTCCACAGCTGTTCTTGAAGTGCCGAGCTGCCTGACCGGTGCGATCGACACCATGGATGTCAGACTGCTCGTCGTCAAAGTGTCTGCCCCGTTTGCTGACACGCTGCGCTCACCTTACAGCTTCACCGTACTCCTGTATCAAATTGCGGTGAATTTTGCTGGGGAAGTGTTGCACGTAAAATCTAGATGACGCTATGAACTGCCGTATTTGGTCAAGTTCCCAGTGTCCCTGTCATTGCGCATCAACTTATCCCGTAAATGACGTCTAACTGGACATGCACCACACGTTACATGTTATCCCAACCCGAAGTGCCTCCTGCCAAATTAACGCAAAAAATCACACGCTAGGGCACTGTCTTCCTGAACATGTCTCGTATAAACGGAACTGTGGCGTCTGAGGCGCCCAGCGTCCTTCCGCGGGTGATACGTGAATGACTACAGAGCATTGTTGGAATGATACTGACAGGGGACAGTCTAAGTACTAGGATAAAAACCTGTCTCAGTGCGACTTTGTCCCCCACAAATCCCACATCGATTACCCTGTGAACGAACACAGTCTTCTGCGATTTGACACCGGCGAGAAAGCGCCTGTGATTGGTTTTGTAGTTGCCATAAAGAAAGTCACACTACTAACGTTTCCGCTGCCTTTCGCAAAATATGAGGCGTGGAAACGGAAGTAGGTTGCTCACTGCTGCAGTCTAACTTGGCTCATTTCCTCAGTCGTTCCTTTCACTTCCTGTCCAATTTCCTACCGACGTAACGTAACTTATATATGGCTGTGGCGTGCCAGCAGTTGTGGCAGGTGGCAAACTGGAAGGGAACACTAGAACACTGAAGTCACTGTGTGTGCTACTGTTTGTTCCTGATCTTCAATTGTGTGTGCGTAGTGATGATGAGACTTGGTCAAGTCAAGCTGTCATGTGTTGTCAAATGACAGCAGTGGCTGTCGGTCACAGACCGAGCCATTAACGGCTATGCAGTACACCGGCCTTGCACACATTCGGTGCCAGGAAATGTACTTGTGTTGTCGTCTGACGCACCGGGCTTTGACTCTTGAGGTATCGAGTTCGAAGGCCTGACGGCTATCTGCTCTTAGGCAGAGACCTTCGGAATTGGTTTAAGATTTGTTTCTATTAAACTGTATTTATTATATTTAAGTTCTGCTTGAAAGTCTGAAACTTGACACCGTTATCATTTCTGGTTTGAAAAGTGGCATTACTTTGCTCTCCAATACTCCCCGATATCTCAAAGAGTGTTGGTTTTGAAAGGTTCCTAAGCTTCGCCCATTTGTCCTACTAATAGCAGCATGTAGATGAACGAATGAGCATGGGGCATTGCTGGAGCTATACTGACAGGGAAAAACCGAAGTGCTGGGAGGGAAACCTGGATCAGTGCCACTTTGTGCACCACATAACACACACGGGTTGTCCCAAGATCGAAGCCAGGCTTCCAATGCGAGAGGCAGGCGACATACCGCCTGACCCATGGCACGGAACTTTAGGTCTGAAATTAATCCAAATAGCATTTAAAACGTCGGTTCCTACCTCCTAAAGGACACTCGGTCTGCATGACAAAGACTGACCCCTTGTTGTGTAGGGGATTTTTTTTTTTTGGTAAGAATCACACAGAACACTGAGTTGTAAAAAGTAAAGTGTTGTAATATTTAGTCTTGTTGTACATATAGCTACAACTGCACTCTAAGAACTCATTCACTACTACATTACCAGTTCTGTGCTACTCACCGTCGCACAGCACCCCGTGGAAGACCGGCAACATCTCCGGCAAGAACGTACTGCAAGCAGCGGGAATGGCTCCTCTGGATAGGTGAAGGCCCTACAGCCTTTCAAAACGTCTATAATGTTTTACCAAATTATATTGCATACCATCCCAGGAGCCTTGAATGGTCAGCACAACTTGCCTCTAAGCATCTCTGAACGTTTTCCGATTCCGTGTCTTGCGCTACAGTTCGGGAACACCTTAGAGCCTGCTCCGTTACAAAGGACCTGAACGTTATCCAATTCTGCGTTCTGCCCACACAGTGTATTGATGTGTTTTGTATGGATCTGAGAACAAACAGAGATTATTTCACTGTACAGCATTAACTGGTTGGTTTTTATAACTGAGACGGAGTGTGTTTGCTGCGCGGTAAGAACTGAGTTTATATAATTCTGATTGATCTTCTGTACAGGCGGTTAGTCGCGGTCCTCATACCGCGGAGGCCCGGGTGTAATTTCAGACCATTCCTTGTGAGATTTGTGGTGGACAGAGTGGCCGTGGTACAGGTTTCTCTCCGAGTACTGCGGGTTTTCCCCCTGTCAGTATCATTCCACCATTGCTCTATACTCATTCATCGACATGTTGCTGATTTCACAAGGAAAAACGGTCGAAGCCTGGGAACCCTCAAAAAATCAATGCTCTTTCGAAAATCGGCAATCATTGGCTGGAAATTGCTTCCACCATTCTATCTTTAAAGGTTTAAGTGAGATAGTTACTATGACGTAATTTGCCACAGTGGTTGCATAAACTATTGTGAAACTTTCATGATTGACTCTTATAAATTCAATATTTAGTGTGCACTGACAGTAGTTAATATCAGATGAGTCACCAAAGTGCATTGTACTATCGCCACGTTGTGTGATGTAATGTATTCACATAATAAAGTTGCATATGTAGACTGAAACATTTACATACATAAGTGAGTCAGACGACAGTTGAACAAAACTGCCAGCTAATTTAAGGCTGCAGGCTCGCAACAGTTCTGATATTTTTCAATACAGTCCCATATGTGCCATACACAGTACACGCGTCTAATCTCACTGATGGCTTGCTGTGCCTATAGCTAGACACTGTAGGGTCTCCATACACAGTACACCCCCGCTGTGCCGCATTGCATGTTAGGAACAGGCCTTTACTTTTACAGAATGGAACAAATAATGAATTTTAAAGATCTGGTAGTTTAACGTATTTGATGTTAATGCGGTAATACAGTGCGTTCCCGCGGTAGCTTCAGGCTTTTTGTGCGATAAAGCTGCTGTTCTCGGTGCGGCTATACAAGAAACGTCCTTTGTTTATTATTGCGGCTGAACAATCACGGTGCTCCTGCCGCCGCCGTGTGGCCGTCCGAGGGTTGCTTAACACCATCCTACAGCTGCTGCACAGAGTTGTGTCTTGAAGCTTTCGCACAGAATTTGATTCGGCCTTTGACCGTCAGTTCTGGTAATGTTGTTTAGTGCATTCTGTTTTTGTGAGGTGGGAAAGCGAGTTTTTTTACTATTATTCAGAGTATCTTACAGTGTCAGAGGGTTCAAAAAATCTTGAGCAAAATACCTGATGGAAGTAATTGGGCCATTTATGTGTGCAGACTGCATTATGGTGACGTCAGAAGAGGGACAGTTTTTCCTCAAATCAACAGCTGATGACGCTTCTACTGTCTGTGGAGTGTACTTCGTCACAGAGCCAGACCAACGTGTTGAGGTGCACTTTGATTATCTGGACGTCCCTTGTGAGGGCAGTGGGCTCGTTTCGGTGAGTGGAAGCATGACTATTTTCTAATGAATGGAGAATTTAATTGGATTAATGTTACAGAATTGAGAAATATAGGTCAATTATTATGTAAGATTAAATGTAAATAGGAAAACCAAGCTACAAAAATGCACAAAGCATGGGAGAGAAGAATGAAGGGCTGTTGTGAGGGGAACTGATTAACTGCCATATTGTACATGATGCACATCATAGTAACTGCCATGCTGTACATGTTACAGATCTTAGTACTTAATTCTGTGGCTGTGTCCGGCAGAACACATGGCTTTAGCAGTCGCAACACTGGGTGTAAGAACCTGATTGCTAACAGCAAATTATTATTGCTGCTGCTAGTACTATAATACTACTGAGGGAAGGAGTCTTGTTTTGTGTGTTCATCATGAAAAGCTTCAAAATACACTGTTTAATTTTGAAATGTTTGCCCCTCCACAGAAAATGGGTAACTGATAGAAGGATTTTATGAAATACCTGAAGCAGTGGAGTTTTGGGCTAGTTTTTAATTATGTGTGTCATCACTGCCAGCTTGTAGCTAAATGTTGACAGCAGTAACACGTGCTGTACCTGTAGACCTTCGTAGTAATTTGTGTGCAGGTGAATTTGTGTTGCTAAATACCAGGCATGTTCAGTCTTTAAGACTGCTGATTCACAGTAATTAAATGAGCTGTCATGATGACATTAAATGTGTGTAGCTTATCTATTGCATTGAAGTGTGGTTCTTTCAGCACTCCCAGAACACATTAATGATTTTTTTCCAACTTAACACAAATTTAACAATTCCATTTGTGGTAGAAATTGAGTTGTTACATTCATGGAAAATGTTGATGCAGTTGCAGTCAGTACTTGAGTGTAACAGATAAACCTCAAATTGTGACTCATCTGTATTTAAAAATCAGTCTTGGCACTTATGTTAAATTCATGTCCATCCTTGATGTGCTGGGCTGACCAGTGTGACTTTTATCATGAACGCCCACTTGACTATTTCTGAAATGTGCATTCATTTTCTGACTTGCTGCACAATCACTGTGCCATCTCTAAACGGCTGTTATCAGTTGGTGGTGAAGGTAGTTGTGGGAAACAGGTTTTGTGCATAAAAGTAGAATCACACACAAACTTATTCCTAGACATAGTGTCCAGTGTAGTTGCCATGGCACATAAACTGAATAGCAACTGACTGACCAACACTTGCACCATCTGTTGCGGATTCCCCTGCTCTGATTGCTGCCTTCTATGAAAATATAAAATTCTTGATTAATGCACAATTTACAGGCTAGGGGACCTTATTTTTACAAGGTGCCTTTTATTTACTGGAGAAAAGTGTTACAGACAAAATTTTATAGAGAGAAATTAAACACATTTGATACAGTCTGTACAGTTTTCTTCAATTCTGATGGTTGTCCAGAATGAACAAATGCACCACATTTGTTTGCAGCTTAACTCACTGGATTATGGGTGCATACAGATAACAGTGAATAGAGTAGAGTCTCGATGTTTGTGATTAATTGCAACCCATAAAAGGCTTATGAACATTTGTTTTTGTTGTAAACTTGTGGTTCTGCTGCAACATGTTTAATTAATCACAAATTATGTTTGCTATACTACTTCTAGTTTGTAGATGGCTGGGAGCTCAACCGTCAGTTCTTTCCCAGTCCAGAAGACCACCCTAAGCCATTTAACCAGAGGTACCGAGAGTTCTGTGGCCAGAACAAGGTGAAGGAAGTGTTGGAGTCCTCACAGAATGCAGGGCTCATACAGTACAGGATACCGGGCCGGGGCAGGGGCTTCAGCTTTACTGTCCGTTTCCCCAGGAACCCCACGCGTAAGTTACTCCTGTAGAGTAGAGTTGTCCCTGTGCTTGCTGTGAAGACATGGGGGGAGTGTAGAGGTATAGCTACATTCATTCTTAACCTCAGAACCAGAATGAAACACACATTCAAGGTAGGTGATTGCAGGTGCACACAGTGACAGATGTGATCACTGTGATGGCAGATAGACTGACTGGCCGATCAGCATTAGATGGCTGGAGCGCTTGTGAAGAATGCTGTTATTCAAACAGTAGGCAGCCTTTCCAAATGAAAGGAGTAGATGGTTGATGCTTGTAAAATTGTAATAAGCTGCTAGAGTGGCAGTTCTGTTCATACAGCATAAATCTTTCAATGCTACAGAAGTATCTCTTTTTCTCCTTCTGTGTGAAATGTTATGCTCACCTGCTTTTTTACTGAGATAGAGGTAATTGGCCAGCTTTAAGCCCTGGCCGATTTACCCCTGGGGAATTGTAACTGGCCTTCTTAGAGGTCATAACACCCTGACGAGACATCTCTACCTATTAGGGCTGCATGACAGCCCCTAATGTAGGAAGTGTGGGGTGAGAGAAGAAACTTCGGCTCACATTTTATATGAGTGCGAGGGTTTGGCCTCACTCAGACATGCGTATTTGGGCTCCTTTTCTTGGAGCCGGAGGATATTAAGAGTTTAGGCTTGGAGGCCATCTGGAACTACAGTAGGGTTGTGGGGCTCCCATGATTCGATATGGGGCACAAAGGGCCCGTCCTAATCAAGGCCTAGGTGCATCGGGGTTGAGAGGACCTGAACCCAAATGCTAATCTATCTATCTATCTATCTGTCTGTCTGTCTGTCTGTCTGTCTGGCTGCCTGTCTGTCTGTCCGTCCGTCTGGCCGTCTGCCCGTCTGTCTGTTTGTCTGTCTATCTATCTATCTATCTATCTATCTATCTATCTATCTATCTATCTATCCACCCATCTATCCACCCACCCATCCAACCAACCACCCATCCGCCCACCCATCTATCTATCTATCTATCTGTCTGTCTGTCTGTCTGTCTGTCTGTCTGTCTGTCTGTCTACCTGTCTACCTATCTACCTACCTACCTACCTACCTACCCACTCACCCCTGGGGAAAGAAATTTTGGTACCTATTGAATAGGGGACTGGGAAGTCCTGAGAGCTAATGTGGACATTTTTGAGGAAATTTTAATCTGTTGTTTCTACTGCGAATTGATCCATGGTTCTTTCGATGTCCAGCTCATAGCCTTCGCTGTGCTGGCTGCCCAGGGTCTGGTGTCAGACTGTCTATCTTCAGGTTCACAAAAACTGATGGAATATTTTTGAGTAGCTCAACAAATATGTGCTTATGAGGAGTAATTGCCCATTTACAATTTCAGCATGCAACATTCTGCTGGAGGGCACAGCTGATGTGTATACACTGCGTAACTACAGGAAGCGTGTCAACTGCAGTTTGACCACGCTGTATCCTGCCAGTGTGAAGGTCTTGAGTTTGAATGTGGGTCTGCAGGATGTGGAGGTGGAGACAGGCACTGTACACAAGGTGAGTTACATCTTAATGTTAACTGGCAGAGATTGCGCATCAAACAGCACAGTGTTGTCTGTGGATAAAGGGGGGCACACAGTGAGCCACACTGACCCAGAGCTCATAAGTTGAACGGCATGTAAAGAAGTTGAATTTAAAGTGGCTTCTGAAGAAAAGTTATGCTTTTAGGGGAAGAAAGGATTGTGGATTCAGGTCTTTGGTATGTGAAGCTGTCTTGCAAGGTTAGCATTTATTGATGTTCATGAAAAACGTGGTGTTGCTTCCAGGAGACCTGAATCCTCAGCAGCAGTACTGTGTATCTAACTGCCTTCTTGAGAAGCCAACAATTTCTTGGATAGTCATGATATTGCCCACATTTGATGCAACTTGGTGATTGATCACCATGTTCACAACGGCCTTTGACTTGTATCTATCCTGAGCCCAGTTCATCTAGTCCGTGCTGTGCCATCCTATTTTGTAAGAGGCATTTTAATGTTATGCACTGACCTCAGCCTAGATCTTCCAACTGGTCTCTTTCCATACATATACATATACATATACATACAGCATTGGCTGTATGTATTTCCTTCCTTTACTCAGTGTATGCCACATGTTTCACCCATCATACCTTCTCGATTTTGATTGCCCTAATAATACTAAAAGTGGACCTGTCATGTGACTGACCTAGCACACTATTTACATGCTTACCACACCCACAAACAATCAGTTTGTTTATATTTATTTTACAAGTGCCACAGTCATTCATTTACATCAATTCTCTTGAATTAAAAATTAATAACTTATTTGTGTGTTGGTGACCATATTCCCCACCTTTCATGAGACCTAATGTTTCATTATTGTGTTCACAAGATCCTGACACTGGTCTCTATACTGAGCCAGATTATTCCCGTCTATGGTATATTTCTTCCTGTAACATCAGTTTTAATATTATCGTGCATTCCACTCTTAGGTCTCCAAAATAATCTATTTTGTGTCAGCATTCTAACCAAACTGTATCAGCAGTTTTACTCTCTCTTCACCTCTTACATCTCATCAAGCTTGGTTTCATTTTCAATATATTGTGTGCAGTTTATATGAATTAGCAAATATTGACACTAGCTTATTCAAGCTGACATATAGGGTGCCAGTTTTGGGGTATATACAATTTGAATCCAGCGGTCAAGAAGGCATATGAGTTGCGTTCCAAGTTGTCTGCTTCACGTGTATCAGTTGCGTCCCAAATTGTGAACCCCATAGTTAAAGAACTGTATCAGTTGCATTCCAAGGTCTCTGCTTCATGTGTATAATACAGAGACATGACAAAACCTCCAGAACAGACCGGGAAGTGAACCTGCATCGTGAGGGACACACACACACAAATACAGAACCACCTTCCAATATAATATAAACTGATACAAAAATTATTTATTTCTCTTGAAATTTTATATTTTTACTTAGTTTATTTCTGTGCACTGCAATCAATTCACTTAATAAATTAAATTGTCATCGTAAAAATAATGAACAAAACCACTACCAGAATTTGTGTACAAATGAACCCACCTTTCCAAAGGGCTGCTACTAACAACGCTGTGTTGTTTGCCTGTACCAGAAACAAATCCACCCCAATTGTTCAAAGACATATATTTTCATTATGCTGGGAACTTTCTTTTGCCCCTCAACTAGATTTTTAAGCATTTTGTGAAAGTTGAAGTTGAGTTTCGGCCAACTCTCACTTGGTTTGATCCACTGTGCAGTGCCAGAGATGGACATTGAACCAAGGTACCCTGCATCTGATTCTGCAGTAGAGCCGTTCATTTCTTCCTCAGCAGCCTTACATACCAATGTTAAACCTGAAAACTGAATGCAAGTTGCAACTAATACCCTGACTCTCAGCAGTCTGGGACACAACTAACACAAATCCATTATCTGAAAACTGACCGTGGGATACTCTTGTCATGCCTTTGCACACAGCTGCTGTCACAAGATGTGTTGGGATGGCAGGTACCTGTTTAATAAAGCTACTTTGCTCAGGGATACAATAACAGCAACAGCTTATTGTGTGTAGTGTGTGGCTCAGGACTGGATTAAAGGTACTCAGTTTTTGGTAGGGACAGGGTATTTTATCCTGTCCACTATGTTCAAAATGTCATTGCACTTGCCCAGTCTCATTTTACAAGGTTGCTGGTACTGGCACCCCTTTCATCAGGGGTAAAGCAATGGCTGTATGAAGTGGACCACTCATGTCCTTCTAGTGCCAAGGTTAGCAATGAGTGGTGCTTCATCTCCAATGCTATAACGTATTCTCCTCTGGCATGACATGTAAGATGATTTACATTGTTTCCAGGTCATGAAATGGCTTGGGCAGTGAGTTATCGTAGAGGCCTGGGTTCAGTCCCAGGCCTGACCATGTGGGGTTTATGGTTGACAAATAGCACTGAAGTGGGTTTTTCTCAAGGTACTGTGGTTTTTCCAAGTCACTCATTCTACCAGTGCTTCACACTCATTCATTCATTCATTCATTCAGTCATTCATCAGTCACCAATGCTGTTTAATCTTAACAATTATTAGTGTTGTTATATTAACACACTTGAAACTGTTGCAGTGCCAGAAACGTGGATTACATGACTATGTGCAGATAGGAGGTTCAGAGGGCCTTGACACTACACATCTTACAGTCGCTGACTCCATCTGTGGGCTGAATTCTAAACCAGGTCAGTGAATTATAGAAATTTATGTATGTGCTTATGGGGTGTAGGTTAACAAACTTAATTGTCCTGGATGCTGTTCTAATCATGGGACTGCTTGGTGTAGAGTGGACATAATCACTGCAAAGTGACTGATGACACCGCTCATGAACAGTGAGATTGATCTTTGTCCCCTTTTCTAACAGTGGCAAGACTATTGTGTTCTTGGAGAATACTTGCTGTCATCTTTCCTTTAGGGGCTTAAGTATCATATACTCCGCATAGCATCTTTGTGAGATCTTGGATAGATCAGTCCAGTAGTTGCAGGAGATTCAGAAGTGTCAAGTTAGTTTGATAGAATTTACATACAAGAAAGTGAATGTGCCAAGTTGAGATGGTCCGTACTAGCTTCTGTTCCAAGAACGTGCACTCCTGGGTTCACCATGTCAATCTAATGCAAGTAAGAGGGTGGGTATTGCTGATATTTTAAACAATCCTAATTGCCTTTTGCATTGTCAGGCAGCCCAGGATATACACAAAAGCACAGCGTCGCATACTTGAAGCCCTTGTAGATTTAGTTCTGTCAGTTTTGCTGTGTGCTTTCACTAATGTCCTGTGATTTTTCCAGGCAGCACGGTGCAGACTGTATTCTGTGAGGTGACCACAGTGAGACTCGTGTCCAGTGGTCAGTTCGACAACGCAGTAACCCTGGCAGTGCGGCAGGCTGATGTGGATGATGATATAGAGGCTAGCCTTGTCTGCGGCCTCTGAATGCTTTATGTAGGTAGGGAACCTCTTATGCTGCTTGTCTTATGTGGAGGTTGTAATACAAGAACGTCTGATAGAGATACACAGTATAGAGTGTAAGATGTGGCTCCAGGCTGCTGGCAAGTTTTTGCAAATGTAGTAACAAACTAGTAGCTCATGAAATGTGGGTATTTTACTGACTAGCTGCATGACTATCAGCTTTGATGCAAATGTAGTTTTGTAAGTTAAATGTGTTCCTCTCACCTCAATATGATGCATCCTCAGGTTGCAAATGAATGTGGCCTGCCAACAGACATGAAATTTGGAACTTGGAATATCAGGGTTGGTGAAGACAGTAGTAAAATGATGAGTGCAGTGTAGATTGGATTTAATGGGAGTATGTGAGGTTAGATGGGACAAGGGAAGCACTGCAGTAACAGATGATTATACTGTTCATATGAAAAATTGACTGAAAATCATCCCATTAATTTTTTTTTAACATAAGAGAAACACATAGCTTTCAAGAGATGGGAGAATGTGTAATGTAGAGTGCTAAGTGGTTGCTGGTGTGAAAATTTTTCTGAATATGAGTGCTCTAACTGAGGATAAAAGCAACAACTGAAACTACAGTTTCTCTGAGGAATTAAAGGAGATATTTGATAAGTTCTGTAAGTACACTGTGTAAATTCTGAATTCTGGTAGGAGATATCAGTACAAAATTAGGGAGAGGAGATATTTTAAAACCCCAGTTGGCAATGAAAGTGTACTTGGATATGTAATGGTGTTAGAGTTTGCCACATACAAAAATAAAATTGCCAGAGCACAGTGTTCCCAATCCGAACATTCATAAGTAGAGTTGCACCAGTTCTGATGGGAAGATTCACAGTCATATGGATCACTACTTGGTTGTTGTAAAAGCTGGGGAGGTATTATCAATAAGTAGGCTAAATGAGCAACACAGAAGTCTTCTATGGAGAGATTTCATCACAGAAAGGTGTATGAGGTGGAAGTTAAATTAGGCAGCATGGCATGTGGCACATATACAGCAGAAGAGATGCATGTAGGATTGTGATGGGAAAACTTGAGGTAGAGTAACCACTTGCAAGACCTAGTAGTAGATGGGAGGATAATGTTAAAATTGGTCTTAAAAAATAGAATGGCAAGTTGTGGACTGGATTACCGTTGCTCAGGATGGGGTTTAGGGATGGGCTGTTGTGAACATGGTAATTGAAATTCGGGTTCTGTAGAATATGGGGATGTTCTTGACTAGCTGAGGCACTGTTAGCTTCTCAAGAAGGTCTATGCTCCAAGGAGTGAGTGAGTGAGTGAGTGATTCAGAATTTTCATAGTTTGGAATCAGTGCTGCATGTCAACAAATTTGGGGCATTTTCATTTATTAGTTGCTTTTACTGCCTTTTGCCAGATCAGTTTTCATTGAATTTAATGTTGTCTGTCAGTTCACAAACATTTATGACTCTAATATTTATTGTAGCTATTTTTTTCAAGCTGTGTCATGGGGGTAAAGTGCCATTATTTTAGGATTTTGTATTCTTGGTATGAAAAAAACTACATCATGGAGACTGTTGAGATTTTCATTTCCTTCCACTGGGCCTACAATCTCATTTTGGTAATGTAACACTTGTATTGTGTCTGATAACTTAAACAAGTTATAACTTAACACACGTTAATCCAGTGGTTCACATCATTTTTTAGTTTGGTGATTGCTCACATATTAATATTTGTACTTGCAGGCTGCAATAATTGAGGAATACATACTGACAAATTCCACTTATAATCTCAGAGTGGCTGTAGATGTATTCACGTTTTATTCATCACAATAATAGTAACATAAGATACTGCAAGAAACCAAGCACTGGCTGAGAGCGAGACTTGCTGTGAAGTTATGCGACTTCTAAGGACACTTGGAATTATGTTTCGGTTCTATTAGAATGACCCTGCACCCCCCCTCCCCCAGTTTGTACAGCCCACAGGTCAGGAACTACAACTCTATTCTTCAGGGTCCTAATAAGTTGTGCTATAAATGTATATTTATCTAGCCCATGCTGCTGAACCACTACATATTTTATTCATTTGAGAACAACAAACAGTTCAATATTTGTGTGTGACGTGTTAAACTGAGTTCAGGTTTGGAGGGTACAGGAACAGATACGAGATATGCTTATGTTTGATCCTAATTACCTTACTGTGGTGTAAATATATTTTTGTATAGTAATTGGCTGTTGCCTATAAATTAGACATTTATTATTATTGTTTTTAATTAATATATGTGAGATTTTAGATGAAGATACGATTTTCATCTGCTGTGGTTTGCATATAGTATGGAAACCTAGACAACCTCCGAACACTAAATGGATTCATATTTAATAATTCCAAGTATTGGAAAATTGAGTTAATTTGGGACATATAGGTTATGATGGCACTAGAAACGCACACCTGCCCCTCCTATGTAGCTGTAGTATTCTGAAGAAAGACTTAACACTGATCTTGTTACCTTGTTAAGTTTGTCAGTAGCTCACAGCCTACCGGCACTTTTTCAGCATCGTGAGTTCTCACTGGCACATTACTTAACTTCATGGCCTGCCATGTGATGTCATTCATCTTCAACAGCGTCATCATTTCCCAGTGGACCTGCCCTCACAGTGTGCGCAGGCACATGCATGTGTGCACATACACACATCAGCTACAATTACTGATGTTTTTATTGTACTAGTTATTGTTATAAACATGCCTCATATTTACAACTGACTGCTCTGAAATCAGTAATCATTATGGCATGAAAATAGCCGCGCAGAATTTTACTTTTGTTGGTTTTATAGCTGAGGTTCTGAACTAGGTACACATGTCCGCATTGATGGTCCATCCACTTCAGAAAGTATGTATAAGGTATATGTATTTCATACATTGTTACATACATATATTGTTACATACTTTGTTAGATGTACATACCACTGAAAATTTTGTAACAGTTTCTTAAGAACTTGCGGTTTTACACAGCTTCTTCTATATATGAAATACAGTAACTTAATTTCATAAAAATCTTAGAAGTCTTTTTGCATTTATAATGCAAACACATGCATTTTGAGGTAAAAATTCACCACTGGAAATAGGTACATGAAATTTCACTTTTAGGGCATAGGGTGAGTCAACTGAAATCTGTTCAGAAACCATGTCTTATTCTATCCTGTGGACAAGGCTTAAAAATTTACATTTCTGCATGACAGGTGGGGCACACAGTGGCACAGTTGGCTGAGGCACTGTGCTACAAGCTGGAAGGTCATGAGTATCCCGATGGGATTTCCGATGGTGTCATTGGAATTATTCATTGACGTAATCCTTCCGGCTACAATATGGCCTTGGGGGTCAACTCAGCCTCTAACAGAAGCAAGTACCAGGAATATTTCCTTGGGGATAAAGGTGGCCGGTGTGTAGGGCTGACAGCCTTACCACCTTCATGTGCTGATTACCTTGTAAATTGAGAGCCTCAACCTCCTGGAACCCTCAGGGCCTGTCCAGGCCTGTATAAGGATTGCTGTACATGACATGCTACTTAATAATCACCATTTATTTTCTGTATAATCTACAATGATTCTTTAACATCAGTAGTTGCAGCCTTGTAACTGGAGGAGGGCAGAATAAGGACTTTTACATTCTGTACTTGTTTCAGTTCAATTCATTATTTTACTCCCCTTCAGACATCCTTAAATATAGGTATTGTTTTCGTACTGCATTTTCTCTTATTACTGACATTTACTTCACTTGTAGTTTTCTTAACAGCTGTAGACAGAATGAACAATTAAAACAGAATACACAGCAAAGAACTTAGATGAAGCTGCCCTTTAACATCCCCAAATGTAAGTCTGATACCCATTACAACCAACAGAATTCAAAATGGAATAAACCCTTCTAACTAAAAATGTTTATATGTATGTATTATGATGTATCAACAAAATTACTCAAAAGCTGCACAGACCACAGTTTATTGCTCCAGCAATTTACCTGTGTAATTTGTCACTGGCTTTGGGAGACCATGTGAGTTACAGTGCTTGTAGTAAATCAGAATGTAAGTGTAATTGACAACCTGATAATAAAATTGGTCACTTGAATTATACTGCTTGTGGACTCAACTTGCGTAATGACAACTCCTGAAGACCCACTGAATTACTGTACAGTGAACGCTTTCCCATTATTTTCATGTTCATCCAGATTCCAACCAGCTGGAAGGGTGAAGAGTGCAAAGAAAATTTGTGTATAGGCTGGTTAGTGAACAATGTAAGTAAACTCCTGCCACATGTTCGTGTATGTGAATTGCTAGAAGTGATGCTGAAGACTGTAAAGAGCAAGGATTGCTGTCAGTCAGGAGGTAGTACATTTGTAACTTTGTATAGGGTGGCCAGAAATTAGAATATGATTTTGAAGGCCTGTGACTTCCTATTGAGAACATATACAGAAAACTTATGTGCTACAAAGCAGTGTCCTAATATTCAAGTTTTTCCTGCATGTGGAAGTTCGCTGTATTTCTACTAGTGAATAAACTATCAGACAAGCATTAACATGGTAATACAAGGGGAATTCAGAAAGTAACGCCTTGATTTTTATTTCATGTTCTTTAAAAGTTGGACATTTGAACACTTCACCGAACATTACTGCAGTATTGCTGAAAGCACATTTAATTTTCAGTGTAGTATCCATCTTTGTTGACAGTCTTCTTCCACCCTTCAGCATATATTCCCTTCCAGTATAAGTTGATTTCCTTCCTCTGTAGCCCCTGGTGTGTGGCATTCTGCAGTGCCTCATTGTCCATGCCTGAACTATCAGAGCCTGATTCCAAACCGAGATTTGAACCGGGGAAGAGTAAGACAGATGTGGCTGAGTCTTTCGTGGTTCAGAACTCACGGAACTTTTAACTTTTCCCATCCTATATAGTGAAATAAAAAACATTTCATTTTGAAGACAGGTTCAGTCCCCGACTTCAGGCTAGCGTTACCGGCATTTCAGGTTCAAGTCCTGATATACTGGCGATTCAGGTTCAAATCCAGAACGGGCTCTATGTAGATAGATTTTGTTCATTGTAAATGATTTAATAAGGAAAACCGTAAAAGATGTGAAAGTCGTCGTGGCTTTGAGTAACTTGAGCCTGGACAAAACATTTATTACATGTCTAGTTGGTAGAAGCTTTGCAACTGAGTGTTTCTGTATGAAACACGAGACGTTATCGTTGAGGACATAATTCATTTAGTAGCAGCACCTACATGTTCGTTTAATGTTAGATGTCCAGCGATTTAAATCAGAGCGGCCAATGAGATTCGGTTTTCTAAAGAATTAATTATGCCAATGGGGGTTTTCCAAATTCGAACTGCAACCAATAGAATTACTTGGTGCATAAGGGGGTAGTTAGTTGAATGAAAGAGAGGAAGCAAAGCGAGGGACGGTTTGTTTTAGACCGTTGGAGTCACACGCATACAAATTTGGGTGCTCCGTGCAAACTTATAAAATTTCGGCAATAATTAATATAATTAATAAAGTTACAAGTAGACTACTGTAAGTGCGTGTGATTACTCAAAGTGCCGTGGATACACGTGATAATGTGTTATAATATTCCAACTTGTAATCCGAAAGTGAACTGCCACAAATAAATAAACAAAAACCCAGAACTAAGTGTTGTGTTCGTAAGTCAGCCAGTCGT
>Ga0123355_10003334_pt1 | contig 22976 bp, 14 predicted proteins | sample TergutEmb28metaG_3_FD_89872 | JGI IMG/M metagenome (GOLD analysis project Ga0123355, IMG submission 89872) | Embiratermes neotenicus P1 segment gut microbial communities from Petit-Saut dam, French Guiana - Emb289 P1 | ecosystem: Host-associated > Arthropoda: Insects > Digestive system > Gut ... | reverse complement strand
GTTGTGGTATTGGAATATGGTTTTGATACTTATTCGGGATTTTATAAGTCATTTGTAAAAATGTATGGCTGCTCTCCAAAAAAGTATTTAAGCATTTACAAAAACAAACAATCGGAGGTGCTATTTATGCACGATATAAGCGAAATCAAAAAAATACTGGCTAATTGGGATATACCATCAAACTTAAACATTGAAGATATAACCCACACCCATTGGGAAACCAATGAAAAATCTGATTGGAAAACATGGGATATCGGCGACAGCTACTATCTTAAAACCAACGAGCGTTCAAAAATGATACGCAATCTTACCATAGCCCAGGCACTTGCCAAGCAGGGACTGACTTCAGAATTTTCGCCCATCCAAACAAAGCAAGGCGATGACTACCTTGACGGCGAGCATATCTTTCTGTTGACAAAAAAGATTGGCGAACCACTTAACTACCACCCATTATCCGACGAAGAAATAGCGCAAATGGCAAATAACAAACCTCGCGAAAAACATGCATTCGCTCTTGGGCAGGCCATAGCCAAACTTCATAACGCGCTAAAAACTGTGCAGGATGATATAAAACCATGGGAGGGTAACTTATACGAACAGGGCAAAAACGCGATTCCAAAAGTGAAAAAGAGTGCCCTGGGAATTGGCGACGATTTTTTCACCGACTACGAAGATAGCTTCCGCAGGCTATACGACAAGTTGCCCAAGCAGTTGATACACGGCAACCTTTGTGTAGAAACCGCTGTTTATGAAAGTGACCAGGTTGTAGGCTTTAAAGGCTTCGAAACATTCGAGTTGTCCTATATAAGGATTTACGACATTATCTGGGGTGCTGGCGAAATAAATACCCAGCCATCCATGGAAAAATATTTGGCGATGCTAACCCAAATGCTAAAAGGATACAACAGCGTAAACCCGCTAACAGCAGAGGAAAAGCAATCTGTTTATTATGTATTATGTGCCAACTATTTAAGAGGTTGCGCATATTTCACCGCGGATGTGGAGGCTACCGCTGACTTGTCGGCACGTAGCAACCGAGCAATGGTTTTCCTTGCTAACAATAAGGAGATGTTTAGCAATTTGCTTTAGTCCTTAACGAAAATAGGCTTCTTCCTCTTCATATGAGTAGGGAAGAAGCCTATTTTTATTACCCTAAGTGGACACACCAACTTTGATACAATTTAGGACGGCTAGAAATTGCTTATTTTCTAGTCTCACTAGGTTTCTAAAAAATGATTATATTGCACTATTTATCCCAAACTCAGTGAGTAGTTCTGCAACCCTTTTTTCACCGTATTTTGTCGGCAAAAGTGGGTTGTGATAATTGCTGCCAAAACACGGTCGATCGCTTTTGGCAAAAACATCAAAACTAAGAAAGTATCACTATAAAGAAACATATAGACGCAGCAATCCCACTACCCTCTAATCTTAATATTGGCATTGGTGGTATGAAGCTTTACATTGAGCCGGCGCCCGGTGGTTGAGTAGTTTATGCTTTCGCCTTTCACATAGCTCTTATTGCCCTCGGTGCTATAAAGGGGGACATTGCAGTTGACTTTACCGCCGCTGGCGTTGGCCTCTACACTAAGCCCTATCCCCTCCGGCAATAAGAATCTAATCCCACCATTGGTGGTATAGGCCTCAAGGCTACGCTCCCCGTCCCAGAATAGGGGGCCGCTGGATACCATGGTTTCCTCCAGTTTTAGGCCGGTGTTGGTGGTCTTAATATATGTGTTAATGGAGTCTATTGCGGCGGTTTTTACCCCGGCATTGGTGGTTATTAAGGTCAAGGACTGGGCATGGATATCCTCTGCTGTAATCTTGGAATTGGTGGTTTCTAGGTGAATATTGCCGCCGGATATGGCCCTTGTTTTAATGTTGCCGTTGCGGGTTTGGGCGCTTAGGCTGCCACAGTTTACTGCCTCTACATAGATATTATCGTTTTTGGTTTCAAGGCTAATGTCGCTTGCGGTTACGTCCACTAGATGTATGCGGTCATTCTTGGTGGCGGCTATGAGGTGGCCTATTTGGACTCTGGGTACCTTGCATAGCACTCTAACAGAGCGCATTGTTTTGTCTTCAAACAAAAGTGCTACGGTGCCGTTTTCCTCATGGAAGTGAACATAGGCATCGGGGTATCTGGCATCGTAGTCGCATTGGATTTGTATGCAGTCCCCTTCATAGCCATGTATTTCTATTTTGTCATTTTTACCGTGAAGCTCTAGCTGGGCCAGGCTTTGGAGTATGGGCTTTGAAACAAAGTTTACGGAGCGCTTATTGTGGCTAAATGTGCCGCTTAGTACATCGGATATATTTGCGGATATATCCATGTCTTTAAACTCGCTGGTGACTTCGTCTACTACCTCTCCTATCCAGCCGAATAGACTGTCTGCCCAGCCTGGTTCCTGGTGGTGGTCATGATGGCCGTAGTGTTCCTGATGATTGCTTTGGCCGGTAAAATGTGTGCTGTGCTGAGCATGGTGGGTGTCAGGATTTATCTGCCGGGAGTCAACCGGTGCCTGGCCATTGCTTTGGCTGCTGTGGGCAGTTGGTGGGGTGGGGCTTTCTTGGGCTTGGTTCATAAGGGCCAGGGCCTCTTCTGCTGTTATTTCGCCTGCCTGTAGGCGTTGCAGTATGGTTAGTTTATCTAGCATAAAGTCCTCCGTTTATGTTTTCTTATATGTACGGGATTTTATAGGAAAAGTAGTGCTGTGTATAGCGGTAATGGTGATGAAAGCAAAAAGAGCGCCGTGTGAACTTCCAATTTCATTCACAGAGAGCGCTCTTCTTGTTTCACTTTATTTCAATGCATTATCTAAAAATATCACTAGGCACAGAGGTTGGCAGCTCTAGTAGCTCCCAACGTCGCTCGGGCATTAGCAGGCTGGTCCATGTCTCGTGAATACCGTTGGCCTTCATTGCATAGTAATGTGAGTTTGATGCCTCCTGGATATATAGGTAGTACCAGGCATTTACATTTGCGTTATCTGGCCATGTTCGCATACCGTCAAGTAAGTCATCGGCAGTTTCCGGTAGGCGGCCTAGCCAGCGGTTTACCAAGGCAGCCGCCTCAGCTCTGGTAATAGGCTGGTTGGGCATAAAGCGCCCCCCAATACCGGCATATCCAACAATCCATCCATTGCGGGCGGCTACATTTATATATGCCTCAGCCCAATGCCCTGCAATATCATTAAACATAGGTGCGTCACCGCTGTTTACACCCATACCCATATGCCTTACTACTGCTGTGGCAAATTCTGCTCTGGTAATAGGGCGGTTTGGTTGGAATGAGCCGTCTGGCATTCCTGTAAACACACCGGCATTGGTGGTTGTGGATATCCCGTTGTTAAACCAATGGTTTAAAACAACGTCCGAAAAGGGATTTGTCTGCATCCAATAATGGGCCCTGTCTGAATCCGACATAAGACGGAAGAAAATTGTTGCAACCTGGGCCCTTGTAATATTGGCATGGGGACGAACCGTACCGTCGGCATATCCTATTATATAGGCGTGATGGGCCCTTACTTGCTCGTCAGCCGGAGGGATAGGCTCATCTTCTGGCTCTTCCTCCTCTTCTTCCGGCAGATTTGGGCGAGTTGTTGATACGGACTCTGTAGGCTCAGGAGTAGATGTGCCAGGGGTGGTTGGAGGCGGCGTGCCTGGCGGAGGTGGTGTTGGGGAAGGTGTTGCATATGGGGTAGGCGAAGCAGCCGCAGCAGGTTCCCACACCGCCACAAACAACATATCACCTTCAACACGAATATCGGAGACATCTGTGATAATGGGGCCTGTGCCGTCTAAGCGCCAACCCAGAAGCCTGTGGCCATCATGTACAGCATTTGGCACAACATCTCCAATATAACGCCCAAACCCATAGCGATGGGAAACTGGGTCCCGGTTGCCGTTAACATTGCCGCCGTTTAGGTCAAAAACTACCGTAAAAGGTGTGCCCCATATGGCAATAACATTCATCAAGCCATTGCTTAATGGGCTTAGAGGGGTGTCTACTGTAAATATCTGCCCAGCAAACTCCCCGTCAAAAACTTGCCAATGGGAGAATGGCATTAGGCTGTCTGTTGCATGTTGTGGGTCTGGAATCATATCTTCTTCTGATTCGTAAACCGACAATCCTCTTGGTATCGGGAGATATCTTTCTGCTACACTTCCCCCAATTTGCCCTCCCGCCAGCATAAAGTTTATCTTGCCAACCCACTGGGCATAGAGGTCTGTAGCGGCAGTAATCATGGGGTAATGTGCCCAAAAATACCTTCCGCGCCCGTCGGGCTGGGTGTTCCACCTAAAGAATGTCCAGTGGCTGTTGTCGGCAGGGAGAGGGTCTAGTGTTATTGCTTGTAGCAGCGGGTTCCCCGTTATTATTGTTGTAGTGTCGTGAGCACCGGGGGCCATTGTTCCCCCATTGGGGTGGAAGGTGACAGGTGCGAGCCAAGATGCGTAATAAGTTGCATACGCACTTATTGGCACATTGCGTTCAAAGTTAAGGCCGCGCCCATCAATACTTGTAAACCATCCGCGGAACACATGATTGGGCCATACTGGGTCTGGTGGCATTGCATTCCCAAGGGGCTCACCCACAACAAATGGCCGTGTTCTGTTTTCTGCCAGTACGGCTTCGGGGTGATAATCAATAGCGGTGCCAGGATGGAAAGCCACCCAGGTTTCCCATATTGCGAAAAGGGTCATGGCGTTGTTGATTGGGGTATCGGGATAAATCCATTCCCCAGAGCCGTCCGCTGCTGTATTCCATCCCCTGAGATACTGCTGAGATATGCGTATAGCATCCCAGTTTCTTAACGTTGGCCATTGGATGGGAGCAGGCAAATTATTGTTTAAGCTGCTTGTTTCAAATGACCTGCCTGCCGGGACAACTATATCCCTATGCATCATGGGCATACCTGGGGTAATAGACCTAAGATTGGCATCAAACCTTATTTGCGCCCCCCACTGGGCATATAGAAGTACAGTGTTACTTCCCCCGGGGACGTGGTTCCAAATATCTGCATTACTTACCATTGTACCGGTGCCGTCCGGCTCTGTGTTCCAAAGATTGGTGGAATTTAACCGCACAAAGCCGCTGCGGGTGGTGCTGTTTGCAATAGACCACCAATCATAACGGAAGGGGTCTGGTGTGCCTCCCACAGTATCAATCATATATATCAGGTTCATACTCTGCATAGAGTGGCCGTCCCCAACACGGCGCGACCGTGGTGCCGGGGTTCCGCCATTGGCATTAAAAATCAACTCTACAAAGGGCAGCCAACTGGCATAAACGGTCATTGGCTCTGTAACTAAAGTTGTGTGGAAAAACCGTGGTGCGTTCCCATTGGGGTTTGGATACCAACCTACAAAAACATAGTCATTGCTGTCTGGGAATCTTGGCATGACTGCGTTAGTACATGCATCAATGCTGGATGGTATTAAAACATCTACATCCCAGTTGGCGGTAGAGTTAACAGGGGGCTGTGGAGTTGGAGACACTCGATACCAGTGTCCTCTGCCATTTAAGCTAAATGTAACAGCAGCAGTATTGCCGCCGCCACTGCCATTGCCTGGGTTAGGTATCCAGTGGGCATGTACTATCATGTTAGAGGTAACAGGTGTATCACCATAAAAACGATTGCTGGGGTTAGGTGTTTGATTGGGCCCGTATGGTACTGTGTACCATCCGTTAAAGGTATGCCCGGCCCTAAATACAGAGTTATCAGGTGGAAAGCCCCACCTTACCATCTGGTTGGTAACAGTATTGCGCCCATAAGCATGGTCATCAATGGTGCCTGGGTTATGTGCTACGGGAATATCACGTATCTGGTTGTTAATCCAGTAAAAATTGCTCTCGGCAGGAGAGATCATACGAGTGCCGCCATTGGTATTAAACGTTACCCTATGCACCCAATTGGCATAAACGGTAATATCTCCTGTTACCGGCGTATTAGCATAATCATTGAATATTCCCAAGGATGTGCTTACAGTGGCAGCAGTATTACTTGCCCCTGGGCTTGCCCACCGCACGCTATTACTATTAATCCATCCTCCTGGCTCAGTCCACCAACCTTCAAGGGTTCTGGTGGTATCAGTCCATGATACACTGGGCGCAGAGCGGGGCCATAGCACACCTGCATTAAATAAGCGATGGAATAATTCAATGGGATATGAACGGCTGGAGTCGTTAACAGACTGACCATGCAATGCCTCACGGGTAAGCACATGATTTAATGCCAATACGCCACCCTCCAGCTCAAATGTAACAACTGGGTATGGCAGTTGCTCCCATATGGCAAACAGGACAAGATTTTCGTTGACAATAGTATCGCTTTCAAAGGGTGTATCCACTAGTGGGTCTGCGATTGACGAGTCAAACCAACCACGAAAAATAAACCCCGGCCTTACAGGGACTGGCAACACAACATTTGGCGTACTGTCAATGGACTGGCCAATGGGGATGTATCGGTATGTTAGATGACCGGGGTTATTTGGGTTATTGCCAATGGGTGAAGTTGACCCATTGCCATGGAAGGCCACCCTAACGCCCCATCGTGCATACACATTAAATGGCCCGTCGGTTGCGCAAATCCAGGTGTTGCCTGTAAATAGGTCGCCTTCGCCGTCTGCTTGGGTATTCCAACCCATAAATATGCGGTTATGCCAGTTGGGTTGATTGGGCATGTCCGCGCCAATGGTTCCTCCTGCTGCTGTGCCTGTTGTAGTAGTGCGGTGTGTGTGGCCGGTAGCAAGTGGTGGGGCACCGTTTGGATGAAACGTTACCAAAATATCCATAAGGGGCATTATTGACTGTGGAGTATCCTCTGGCTCCTCTGGATATACTGAGGGGTATTCCTCTGGGTCGTTTTGTTCCTGTTCCGGTGTTGGTTCATAGTCACTTGGGTTGTAGTCGCTGCTGGCTTCATACTCGTAGTCATTGGTGGCATCATCTGGGGTGTACTCGTTCTCTGATGCATTTACACTGTAACTATCCTCCTGACCATAGTTGCCAATATCTGACGCATAAACCACTACTATGGCCACTGCCAATGCAATAAAGAGTAAGCAAATACGAATAGCTTGGGATTTGTACACCTGCTTAATGGTTTTCACAATCTTCATTTCAAGCTTCACTCCTTCAGCTTCTTAATCTGTACGGGTTCCACTGCTTACAAAAAACAAGTGTATCCACCTCCCTCCGTGTCCTTGTATACGTATGTAATCATTTTTCACATGATTTGTAATTGAGAAAAGGTTGCGGTTTCGTTGACAAAATGTAGAGGGTTTGTTGAGGAATGCTTAAGGCAATTTATTTTCAAACAAAAACACCCGTCATCTCGCGCCTTGGACGCGGTGACGGGTGTTTTTGAACTGGAATGACTATAGATTTACTTTATCTCGTATGGCATAGTGGCACATTCTTTAAAACCCCTGTATAACCTCTGCCGAAAGGGCCCGAACAATCCCCACAGTAAGGGCAACACAGGCCTTATAATCAGCAAGGGAAGCCATAGAATGATGACTATGTGCATACCGCACCGGGCAGCTAATAACAATAGTAGGCACCCCAAGCCCCGACATATGGATAGCACCCCCATTGGTGCCCCCCATTGTGCGTAAGGCCTCTTGCACCTCAATGCCTTCCTTTGCAGCAATTTCCTTAGCAAAGCGTACACAGCGCGGGTTAGTAATCATGCCCGCATCAATATGCCTAAGCATTGGGCCTTTGCCCATACGGGTTTGTATCATATGAGGCTCTGCAAAGGTATCATCGGCAGGGGCACCCTCTATACATATTGCAATATCTGGGTTGACGCGGTTTGCTACTACTCTGGCCCCCCGCAGCCCCACTTCTTCTTGGGAAGAAAGGGCACCAACAACCCGCAGGTCAGAGTCTTTTACTTGCTCCAAGGCCTCTAGCACAACAGCGCAGCCTATTCTATCGTCAAAGGCCTTGGCTATCATTGTGTCCCCATGCATCTCAAAGTCTGACTTGGGTACAATGGGGCAGCCTGGGGTTATTTTGTATTTTTGCTCTACTTCGGCTTTGTCGGCGGCACCTATGTCTAATATTAGGCTTCCCAGCTTTGGTACTTCTTCTATCCCGCCAAAGTGGGGGGCACGGGCTGCTATTACGCCGGTAACAAGTTCCCCATCTAGGTTTCTTATCAGCACCTTTTGAGCCAGTAGCGACATTGGTACCCACCCGCCTAGGTTGTGAATTACAATTGTGCCATTGGGTTTGATTGCGTGTACCATTAGGCCGATTTCATCGCTGTGGGCATCTATTAATACGGTTGGGGCGTTTTCTTTGTGGGAATCTTTGGTCATGAAGAAGTTCATAAGGCTGTCCCGCTTTGAAGAATACCCGGCGGGTACGTATTTCTGGGCCACTGATACTACATCTTCCTCAAAGCCAGAAGGGCCAAAGGCGTTGGTTAGCTCTTGGAGCAGCTTAATTGAGTCCATTAATTTTCCTCTTTTCAATATTTATTGTAAAACAACTATACTTTATGCGAAAACATTTGACAATGCCATCCTGTATGCTAAATTAGAAGCCAGATATCAGAAATAAGAAGCCAGATAGGAGATTCGTATGGAAAAAACAATGGAAAAAATCGTAGCACTAGCAAAAAGCCGTGGCTTTGTATTCCCAGGCTCGGAGATTTACGGCGGTTTTGCCAACACTTGGGACTACGGCCCCCTTGGGGTAGAGCTTAAAAACAATGTAAAACGGGCCTGGTGGAAAAAATTTATCCAAGAAAGCCCCCTCAATGTAGGGGTAGACTGCGCCATCCTTATGAACCCATCTGTATGGGTAGCCTCTGGCCATGTGGGAGGCTTTAACGACCCCCTAATGGACTGCCGCGCTTGTAAAGAGCGCTTTAGGGCAGACAAGCTAATCGAAGACTTTATGCACGAAAAAAACGCAGAAGAAGTAGTAGACGGCTGGCCCAACGAAAAAATGAAGGCCTATATAGAAGAAAATAAAATCAAATGCCCCAAATGTGGCAAGGAAGACTTCACAGATATCCGCCAGTTTAACATGATGTTTAAAACCTTTGCCGGTGTAACAGAGGATAAGCAAACAACAGTATACCTACGGCCCGAAACCGCCCAAGGGATTTTTGTCAACTTTAAAAATGTACAGCGCACAAGCCGCCGCAAGGTGCCCTTTGGTATCGGCCAGGTAGGCCATGCCTTCCGTAACGAGATTACCCCAGGCAATTTTACCTTCCGCACCCGGGAATTTGAGCAGATGGAGCTGGAGTTTTTCTGCAAGCCAGGCACAGACGATGAATGGTTTACCTACTGGCGGCAATTCTGCATAGACTGGCTCCACGGCCTGGGGATGCCCGATGCAGCCCTGCGGATAAGAGACCATAGCCAGGACGAGCTTTCCCACTACAGCAAGGCTACAACAGATATAGAGTACCGCTTCCCCTTTGGCTGGGGAGAGCTTTGGGGAATAGCCAACCGCACAGATTTTGACCTAAAGCAGCATACAGAGCATTCCGAAGACGATATGGTTTACTTTGATGCTGAGGATAATTCTAAATATATTCCCTATTGCATAGAGCCATCTCTGGGGCTTACTCGTATGACTTTGGCATTCTTATGTGAGGCCTATGATGAGGAAAATCTAGGAACATCGGATAAGCCCGATATGCGAACAGTACTAAGGTTTCATCACGCTATAGCTCCGGTTAAAGCGGCTGTACTACCTCTATCTAAAAAGCTATCTGAGGCCAGTGAACCTATCTATCGAGAATTGTCCAAATATTTTGTGGTAGAATTTGACGATGCTGGAGCTATTGGTAGACGCTATCGCCGCCAAGACGAAATAGGCACGCCCTTTTGCATAACCTATGATTTTGAATCTGCCGAGGATGGGGCGGTGACTGTTCGCCAGCGGGATAGTATGCAGCAGGAAAGGGTGCCTATTGCTGGGCTTAGGGGGTATTTGGAAAGCAAGCTAGAGTATTAATCCTCTTAAAAGGTATATTGCAAGGCGGCCAAAAAGAACATGCGTTCTCTAGGCCGCTCTTGCCATTTATGATATATTCCCCTAAAAGGGGGAAGATTGCTTGTTTAAGAACTTTGCCAATTTTGTTACTCTCTTTAAATATATGTCGCCGGGGGCACTGTGGCCGCTGGTTATGTCTTTTACATACCCGTGTGGGTTAGCTTAAATATGCTGGCCAACCCGGGTATTTTTATCATTAATTACCATGAGGCAAAACTTTAAATCATGAGAGACTAAGCAGTGAAAGGATGAACCGAGATGAGACTAGACTATAACAACATGTTATCAGAACGCATAGGCAAAACAGGCATATCAATAGCAGAGCTTAAATCTCTAGCACCCAAAGTAGAAAAGGCCAACACAGCAATGAAGCAAAAACGCCCCCAAATGGCCTGGCGGGACTTGCCATATAACCAGGCAGAGACCGTAAAAGAAATAAAAGCCTATGTCACCGAGATGAAGAACCAAATAGATGCCTTTGTAGTACTGGGAATAGGGGGCAGCGCCCTAGGCCCACTGGCAGTCCAACAAGCCCTAAATCACCCCTATTACAACGAGCTACCCCAAAACAAGGTCAAGCTATATGTAGTAGATAACATAGACCCAGAGCGCCTGGTATACCTCTTCGACACCATAGACCCTACCCGCTGCCTCTTTAATGTAATCTCAAAATCCGGCAGTACATCCGAAACCATGAGCCAGTTTATGATAATCCAAGCCATATTGGAAGAAAAGCTAGGCAAGGAGAAAGCCCGCAAGCATATAGTCTGTACTACAGACCCCCAAAGCGGCAATCTGCTGGCCATAGCCAAACAAGAAGGCTACAAAACATTTTACATCCCAAGTGCGGTAGGGGGCCGCTTCTCGGAGCTAACACCGGTAGGGCTACTACCGGCGGCATTCTGTGGCATAGATATAGAAGGCCTACTGGAAGGTGCCGCCCAAATGGATACCCTATGCGCAAATGACGATATAAACCAAAACCCAGCCCATATGTATGCAGCTTTACACTACCTAGCCATGAAAACAGGCAAAAACATATCCGTAATGATGCCATATGTAGACCGCTTAAAGCTAATAGCCGACTGGCACGCCCAGCTATGGGCCGAATCCCTTGGGAAGAAATACGACCTTGAGGGCAATATAGTAAACACAGGCCAAACCCCAGTGCGTGCCCTGGGGGCAACAGACCAGCATTCCCAAGTACAGCTATATGCAGAAGGGCCATATGACAAAATAGTAGTCTTTATAGGGGTAGAGGAATACCACGAAACCATAACCATCCCCAAAACCTATAGCGAAATGCCAAGCCTAGGCTTTTTAGGGGGCATAACCCACAACGAGCTACTCCAAACCCAGCAAGCAGCCACTGAATACGCCCTCACAAAAGCAGGACGTATGAACATGACAATAACCATCCCAAAAGTTACACCACAAACCGTTGGCCAACTGATATATTTCTTTGAGGTTGCAACGGCCTACGCCGGGGAGTTACTGGGTATAAACACCTTTGACCAACCAGGGGTAGAAGAAGGCAAAAACGCAACCTACGCCATGTTTGGCCGCCCCGGCTACGAGAATAAAAAAGCAGAGCTAGAGGCCGCTCCAGCCAAAGATCCTGCATACATTATGTAGCATGAAGGCAGGGAAATAAGGCGCAGCTTTTTTGAGGGGGATTAAAGCCCCCTGCAATCGTCAAATAGTGGGGGAACCCGCCAATATCAAGGCATTAAAAGGTTTGGCAAAAGTATCAAAAATGCATAAAAGCCTGCATTTTTGCTCGTATAAGGAAATCTTTTTGCCTTGCGGCAAAAAACATTCGCTAAAAATGCATAAAAGCCTGCATTTTTGCTCATTGATTAGGAGGTTGACACAATTGTTATGGGTAAAAGAAAGCATCAACGAGGTGCTAAAAAAGCTTAACACCAGCACAACCACGGGCCTGACCCAAAAGGAAGTAGAAGCCCGCCAGGCAATGTACGGCCTAAACGAGTTTGAGGAAGAAAAGAAAGACACATTGCTACAAAAAATCCTCCATCACTTACTAGAGATACCCTCCCTAGTACTAATAGCCGCTGCAATAATAGCAACAGTAGCCGCCGTGTTAAATGTACGGGCAGGTGAAGGCTCTCCCAGCGACTGGGCTAAAATCGGCGTTATTCTTAGTATAGTAATAATCAACGTAGTACTGGGGGTATACCAGGAAGGCAAAGCCGCCAAGGCCCTGGAAGCCCTAAAGAAAATGAACACCTTCAAAACAACGGTAATCCGGGACGGTAATAAAACAATAATAGACGCTAACCAGCTCGTACCTGGGGACATAATAGAGCTTAACGCCGGCGATGTAATAACCGCCGACGCAAGGCTAATAGAGGCCAGCAGCCTTCAAGTAGAAGAAGCCGCCCTAACCGGCGAAAGCCAGCCCATAGACAAAAAGCCAGATATAGAAATCACGGAAGAAGTACCCCTAGGGGATCGCCTAAACATGGTGTATTCTGGCTGCCTAGTCACCAATGGCCGGGCCAGAGCCGTAGTAGTGGAAACAGCAATGGAAACAGAAATGGGCAAAATAGCCCGTCTGCTAAACACCACCCAAAAGCAAATGACCCCACTGCAATTGAGGCTTAGACAACTGGCAAAGCGCATATCTGCAATAGCCCTTATTAGCGGTGTTGCAATGTTCTTTGTAGGTTTTCTCTTACATGGCAACGAAGTCCTTGAAATGCTTTTGCTTGCAGTGGCCCTAGGTGTTGCGGCAGTGCCGGAAACCTTGCCCATTATTGTAACAATGATACTGTCCTATGGCGTGTACAACATGGTGACAAAGAAAACCATAATCCGCAAAATATCCGCTGTAGAAACCGTAGGCAATACATCGGTAATATGCTCCGATAAAACCGGAACCCTTACTATGAACAAAATGAAAATCCGCCGCCTATGGCATGTGGATTACGAGCCAGCTTTCTATAAAGACGATTTTAACGAAGACCAGGTACACATGCTGGAGCTACTGACCTCCTGCTCCAACGCAACAATAGAAGTACACGGAGACGAAGACGAGCATGTAATTGGGGATCCAACAGAAATTGCAATTATCCGCCTGCTACACGAAAAAGGCCTGACCCGAGTAGACGCGGAAAGAGAATACCCCCGTGTACACGAGCTACCCTTTGACTCTGGCCGCAAGCGTATGACTACGGTTCACCACTACGGAAAAGGCTCGAAGTACATCGTTGTCACCAAGGGTGCCTTTGACCGCATTCCCGTAAACTGGACTGACGACCAGCTAAAAAAAGCTACAGAAGTCCACGACCAATTCGCGGAAAGGGCCTTTAGGGTAATAGCAATAGGCTATAAGCTGTACGACAATCTGCCGGAAGACCTAAGCGAGGAAAACCTGGAGCAGGACTTAACTTTCATGGGCCTAATAGGGATGATAGACCCACCCCGCCCAGAAAGCGCTGAGGCTGTACAGCGCGCCAAAGAAGCGGGAATCCGCACAGTAATGATAACCGGCGACCATATAGTAACTGCCGTTGCAATAGCCAAAGAAATAGGTATATACAACGAGGGAGACTGTGCCCTCACTGGTGCCGACTTAAACAATATGACCCAGAAAGACCTGGAAGACAAAGTAAAAGAAGTATCTGTGTACGCCCGTGTAAGCCCCGAGGATAAAATAAGAATTGTCCAAGCTTGGCTAGCCCACGGGGAAGTAATATGTATGACCGGCGACGGTGTAAACGATGCCCCGGCCCTTAAAGCCGCAGACGTAGGCGCCGCAATGGGTATCACCGGCACAGAGGTATCCAAAAACGCCGCCGACATGGTTATAACAGACGATAACTTTGCCACAATTGTAGACGCAATATCCGAAGGCCGTACCTCCTATGATAATATCCGCAAGACCATCCAGTTCCTATTAGGGGTTAACTTTGCGGAGATTTTTGTGTTGCTGTTGGGTATGCTGCTTTTGGGTATTTCCCCTATTACCGCAATGCAGATTTTGATTATTAATGTTGTATATGACGGTATCCCAGGTTTCTTCCTGGCCTTTGAAATGCCGGAGCCTGGTGTAATGAAGCGCAAGCCTATCAAAAAAGGCGCTGGGATTTTTGCCAATAGGGTGGGTACTTTTATTGCTGCCCGTGCGGTTTCCTTTTCCTTACTGGTTATGGCGGCCTTTATTATCGGGTCTTATGTACAGATTTCTCCCAATATGGTGGTACCTGGTGCCGGGGCATGGACATGGGGTTTGCTAAGAAATCGGGATTACGCCAACTTCCCTGTTGGGATAACCATGGCCTTTATGGTGCTTAGCTGGGCCTCTACAATTGATACCTTTAATACCCGTACTACCCTTTCTATTTTCCAGGTAGGATTTTTGTCTAACAAGGGTGTGTTCTTTAGCGTTGTTGGAGCCATAGGGTTTTCCTTGGTTGTGGCTCTTTTCCCGCCCTTCCAGCAGATTTTTGATGTGGTGGATATTAGTCTAAGGCACTGGGCTATAGTGGCCGGCCTGGCTTTGACTCATGTGGCTTTTGTTGAGATTATGAAGCTTAGTTTTAGGATTAGGGATGCTAGGGAAAGGGCACGAGAATAATGCCATGACAGGAGTAAAAGACCAAATACTACGCTTTAAACAAATGATTACGGCAATAGACATGACCGAGGGCAAGCCCTGGCATAAATTACTGCTGTTTACCTTGCCCTTGCTGGTAGGGAATATATTTCAACAACTATTTAGTACTGTAGACGCAATTATGCTGGGCCGCTTTGTAGGGGACTATGCCCTTGCGGCTGTTGGCAGCACTATGTCCATTTTCTTTTTGATAATGGTGCTGATGATGGGTATTGCAATGGGGGCCGGGGTTATGGTGGCCCAGTATTTTGGCGCTAAGCGGCGGGCAGAGCTTTCCCATACCATTGGCACTTGTATTACGCTTACGGCTATGCTTGGGGCTTTTCTTATGATAGTTGGCCCTATTTTTACCCGGAGGCTCCTTGTCTTTTTAAACACACCGGCGGAGATTATTGATTATAGCGTTATTTATATTAATATTTTGATGTGGGGTGTCCTTGGGATGAGCTATTTTAATATGCTATCCGGGATACTGCGGGGGGTGGGGGATGCCTTTTCCCCACTTTTGTACTTAGCCTTTGCGTCTTTGCTTAATATTGCCCTTAACTATTTGTTTATTGGGGTGCTGGGGATGGGGATAATGGGTGCCGCTATTGGCACAGTAATAGCCCAGTCCACCAGTGCCTTATTATGCCTGCGGCGGCTGTTGCAAATGCGGGATATTTTTGAGCTGCGCCGTCGCCATCTGCGGCCCAAGAAGGAGTATGTAGAACAAGTAATGAGGCTGGGCCTACCCACTGGCGCGTCCCAGGCTGTGTTTGCTATTGCAATGATGGTTGTGCAACCTTTGGCCAACTATTTTGGCTCTTTGTTCCTTGCGGCCAATATTATCACCATGAAGGTAGACGGCTTTGTAATGATGCCTATATTCTCCTTTGGCAATGCAATGACGGTATATGCCGGGCAAAATATGGGGGCAGGCAAGGTTGACAGGGTTAGCCAGGGTACAAAGCAGTGTGTATTAATGTGCGTTGGGATGTCGGCTATTATGGTGGCGGGGATTTTGCTTTTTGGAGAGAACATTGCCCGGCTGTTTACAGACACAGAGGAAGTGCTGGCTATGAGCGTGCGCTTTTTACGGATTTTGGCTATTGGATATATGGGCTTTTCTATAAGTATGGTGCTGTGGGGCACTATTCGTGGGGCGGGGGATGCTATGACACCTATGTATGCCTCTTTGCTTAATACTATCCTTATTATGGTGCCTATGGCTTACTTACTTGTGCATTTGATGGGGGAATCGGTGGCGATTATTTATTCCTTACTTATTTCTTGGTGTACTATTTCTGTTATGTCTATTATTTCTTATCGGATTGGACGTTGGCGTACCCAGGGCTTGGTAAAGGAAACTGCGGATATGGAAAGCAGTGCCTGTGAAGGCAAGTAAAATACCCATATCATAGGATAGATATCTCTCAGCCATATGGGGGCACCTAAGTACGCCGGCATATTGAAAATAAGCACACATATATCGCAGGCAGCAAACAACAAAAGGCCCGTTATTGCAAGCCCACGATTGCGCGGGAGGTAACGGGCACTTATAATTATATTGGCGATAAATAACGCACCATAAATGGCAGTGACTACATAAATTGTATCCAACCAAAATAAGGCCATGGCAATAGCCACAAGCCCAGTTATTAGTATTGGTACCTTGGAAATAAAGCGCCTATTGAAACCGGGCTTACTGGTGACGGCCCGCAAAATATACGCCACATGGGCAAAACAAAATACCGCAACCCCCGGCAGGTGCCGGTCATGGAGTATTAGGAAATAATCTGCCCCAAGTGTACAGGCTAAGGCAATGGTTAACCAAAACCAATCCCGCCTAGACCAACATATGAAAAAAGAAGCCAGCGCCACCCCAAAGCAGGCCGCGATAAAAGCGAATAACAATGGCTTATAAGAAGAACGCAGCCACAGACCCTAAAATCATAGCCAGGGCAATGGCTATACATATAATTGCAATAAATACCCCTTTGTACTTGCGGAAAAAACGTCTCATATTATATATACTCCTTTCGGTTAACTCACTAAAATAACCCACAAAATTCTAACAACAGCGGGGATTATCCCTATTATTGATATTGCCATCAATACACCGCTGCCAATGGTATAGATATTGACAACAAGCATAAATATAAAGAAGAGTGTTGTCAGCCAGAAGATAGCTTCAAATTTGTTCTTTTTTCTTTCTTTTTCTTTTATTGAGCTTTCAACCATTTTTTCTGGTTTGTCGGCATATTGTTCCTTCATTGCTTCCAGTTTTGCTTTTTTTGCGGTAGGGGCATATTGAATAGCCCGGTCTATATTTTTTCTATAATCAGAAATATAGTCTGTGTTAAACTCTACCCATTCGTTCTCTGTGTGTTCTTTTTTGCAAAAGTCTATGACTGTCTCATCTTTGTAGGGCTTTCTGTTTAGTATAGAGTCTGCTAGGCCTTTCCATGCTTTCCAGTTTTCGGAGTTAATATCCAAGGCTTTTTTGAATTTGCTATCGGCCTCTTCAAATGAGCCCATTTCTTGTAGCTTGTACCCGTACTCTACTAAAGATTCATCTGTGACGGCGCTTGTGCTGCCTGTAGACCTATCCCGGTTTTGCATTGGGATATATCTGCCGCAGTGCTCGCAATCTCCGTCTTGCTTGCGGATATCAAAGGGCACGATGGCACCGCAGCTTTGGCATGTGTTGTTTTCATCCTTCATGGCACCCTTACCTTTCCATAGCAAAAGGTTCATCATTATCATCAAAACCGGCTGGCTTATTTTGTATTATAGCCATATCTCGCTTAAGCTTACCTCAAAAAACGTGAAGGTTCAACCTTTTTTTCATATCTGGTCTTAATTGTGGAGATATATAGCTCGTGGCGGGCCCTGGTAACACCTACATAGAATAGCCGCCGTTCTTCCTCTATATCGGCCTCGGTTTTGCTGCGTACATAGGGGATTACGTCTTCTACCGCACCGGCTATAAATACCCGGTCAAACTCTAGGCCTTTGGCGCTGTGGAAGGTGGTTAGGGTACAGCTTGGGCCGCGCTTTGCCTGGGGGGCCTTGGCGGCGGCTACTTGTGCCCTTCCGTGGGCCATAAAAGCCTCTGGGTTGGGGAAGGCTTTGGCGGCCTCTTGTAGCTCGTCTGCTATTTCTATTAGGCCGGCGGGGTTTAGCTTGCGATACGCGCTATGGTCTAGGATATGGTCGTTGTAGCCTACCACTTGGCGTATGTATTTTATTGCGGCAGAGGTTTCCCGCTTTGCTATGGATACCAGGTCGGCTTTTAGCTCCTCTATCCGGGTTTTGGAGGCGGCGTGTAGGGTAGGGTCCCGGTGGTAGGCTTGGAATAAGTCACTGTCTGATTGCTTCATCCCTTGCATAAAAGCCTTGCTTATAAAACGGTAGGGCTTGTTAATTATCCCTTCGGCATCTTTGTCATAGCCGGTTTTTTGTTTTCTATACAGCTTAAGGGCCAGGCGTAGGTATGCGAAAAAGTCCGCCGCTATCCAGTGGTCGTATATTACAGGCATTTCGTCCCGGTTTCGGTAGGGGATGTTTGAGTTCATAAAGGCATCTGCAAAGGCTCTGCCTTGTAGATTTAGGCGATATATTATGGCAATACTGTCTAGGTCTGCGCCTTTTTTCCACATGGTGCGGATACGCTCTGCTATTTTGGCTGCCTCTTGGTTTTGGTCTTCTGAGGTCAGCAATAGTGGCTTTGGGCCCTCTTGTCCTGTTCCTATTATGATTTTATCGTAACGGAGCTGGTTTTTTGCGATTATTTTATTGGCATAGCCTATTATCTGATTGGTGGAGCGGTAGTTTGTGTCCAAGGTGACACTGGCCGCCCCTGGGTAATCCTTTGGAAAATGCAGCAGAAACTCCGGCCTAGAGCCACGGAATTTGTAGATGCTTTGGTCGTCGTCTCCTACTATAAATAGATTGTTGGCGGGAGAGGCTAAAAGCTTAACTGTTTCGTATTGCACCCGGTTAATATCCTGGAACTCGTCTATCATTATATATGGATAGGCCTGCCGCCAGCGGGCCAGTTGCACCGGCTCGCTTTTAAGCATGGAGTAGGTCATCGTTAACATATCGTCAAAGTCGATTTTATTCTTCTCGGTCTTGAAGGCTTCATACATATTGCAAAGCCGCCGAAAGTCCGCCGCCCCTACAGCCACGGAGTGATAGTGGTCTAGGTTGTGAAGCTCGTTTTTAACCAAGGACATTTCCCCAAGGACAGCAGAGAGAAACTCGTCTTCCAGGTCATAGCCCAGTTCTTTTAGAAAGCCCCGTATTGCAACCCGGCGCTCTCCTTCCCCTAAAATCTGCTCTAGGTCATAATTTTTATGCCCTCTTAGGATACGAAAAAATACAGAGTGAAATGTCCCAAATATAGGCGAAGCCCCAGATTCCCCCGACAATTGAAGAAACCGCCGCTGCATTTCTGTAGCGGCGGCTTTGGAATAGGTTATGACCAAAATGCGCCTTGGTTCAATATTGTGGTCGCGTATAAGCCCTACCGCCCGGGCGGTGATTACGGCGGTTTTGCCGCTGCCAGGCCCAGCTAGCACCATCATTGGGCCGTTTTGGTGCTGGGCGGCTTGTTGTTGGTTATGATTTAGATTCAGCATTTTCTTCCTTGCGGCTGCTTTGGCGCTGGGCCATTACTAGGTTGTAGTAGAGGCCTTTTTTCCGTAGCAGCTCCCCATGGGTGCCTACTTCCGCGACGCCGCCTTCGTCTAACACTACAAGCCTGTCGGCATTGCGCAAAGTGGAAAGCCTATGGGCGATGGCGATAGTTGTACGGCCTTGGGTAATACGGTTGAGGCTATCCTGTATCAAGGACTCTGTCTCCACGTCTAGGGAGCTTGTGGCCTCGTCTAAAATAAGCAGGTCTGGATTTTTTATTATGGCCCTTGCGATGCTAAGCCGTTGCCGTTCCCCGCCGGATAGGGTTTGGCCACCTTCGCCTACAAGGGTGTCATAGCCGTCGGCGGTTTGGGTTATAAAATCATGGGCATTGGCAGCCTTGGAGGCGGAAATAACCTCCTCGTAGGATGCGCCGGGCTTTCCGTATGCGATATTTTCGTAAAAGGTACCTGCAAATAGGAAGGTATCTTGGAACACAACCCCGGTATTTTCATGTAAGTGGATAGGGTCAATATCCCGGATATCTATATCGTTAATGGCTATCCGACCGGTATTTGGGTCATACAGGCGCATTGCCAGGTTGATTAAGGTAGATTTGCCAACGCCAGACTTGCCCACAAGGCCAATCATCTCACCAGGTTGGATTTTAAGGTCTATCCCTTTTAACACAGGTTCGTAGGATTTATAGCCAAAGGTCACGCTGTCATAGGCAACATCGCCGGAAATTGGCACATTGTTGGGGGTTGCAGCTTCTTTAATTTCGGACTCATCATCCAAAAGCTCGAAGACTTTAACCATGCTGGTAGTAGTGTTAACCAGCCACCGCGGCAGGTTGGCCAGCATCCGTAGTGGCCAGAAAATAAAGCCCATATACAGAGTAAATTGTATCAGTACACCCACGCTTAGGGTGCCGTTTATAACCATCCACCCGCCAAAGAACAGCACAAGAAACTCTCCAAGGCTAGTAATAAAGCCCATTGGCGGGAACATCAAAGACCACAGCATCTCGTTATTGGAGCCGATGGTAGCAAGCTCGTGGTTGACAGCGGCAAACTTGGCAATTTCCTTCTCCTCGTTGCCAAAGGCCTTAACTGTGCGGATACCCTTGATAATATCATGCAAAATAGAGTTAACCTTAGAGCCTTTGCGCCACTGCCGCTCGAACCGGGCGCGCATAATCATTCTAAACTTGTATGCGGCAAAGAACACAATGGGCACCGGAATCAGCACCAGCAAGGTAAGCCGCCAGTTGGTGATAAACAACACGGTAAAGACTATCAAAATCATTACGAACATCTCAAGCATCCAGCGGGCCAGGTCTGTAAAAAAGTCCCCAATAACGCCGGTGTCGTCCATAATACGGCGTATAAGGTCCCCTGGGGTGCGCTTTGCAAACAAGGTCATAGAATGGCTCTGGAGCTTTTTATAGGCGGCAACTCGCATATCATTGGCAAAATGTATTGCAGCCTTATTGAAGATACGGGCCGTAAAAATAAACACAACCTCGCCTCCAACCCGCAGCACAAACATAATTGCCACAAGAAGGCCCACATTGGCCAATGTGCCCACCTGGGGCTCCCAATGCCTGTCTATTAGCAGACGAGTAAAGATAGGGGCCGATAAGAAGGTCAGCAGCGTAAACATAGACATAACCTGAGAAAGACCCAGTCTTTTGGCATAGGGCTTCATAAATACCCCGGCGCGCTTAAGTACACCAAACTGGCTATAGCAAAACACACACACCCTTATATCCTTAACCAGAGGGCGCTTGCATTTTTCGCAGACCCGTTTTTCTACTGTTTCTGGGATTTCTGCTGTGCCGGTTTTGATAAAGTAGTTGACTATTTTGCAAAATTCCCCGGCAGGGTCTAGGCCGCTCATTGTGAAGCGGCATAGGATTTGGTTGTGGGGGGTGGCCTTGTCATCTTCTGGCCCTTTGAATTTTAGAAATAGTAGCCCGCAGCCGACACCGGCTCGTACCGCTGCTTCCTCTATGCCTGTGGCGGAATAGGTCTGTGTCACCTGGCCAGACACCTCTACGGTAATCTGCCCATCTTCCCTAAAAATGAGCCTCCCTTGGCCTGGATTCATGTCTAGGCCTAAGTCGTACTCAAAAATGTGTTCTTTCATATATTTGCACCTCATCTTACTCGTCTACATAAAAGTCATGGATGCTGCGTTTTTGTACCTCGTTTTTATTTCTTATCCCAAGCCATGTTAGGATTTTTATGAATATATTGGGTTGTATGATGCCATGGACGTATCTTTTGCGGAATCTATACCATAGATATGTGCTGGGCCCAGGTATCCACGATAAAAGGAATATTGCAATAAACCATCCGAAAATGGAGATGTCTTTGTATTTGCGCTCGCATGGTTCAATGATCCGGCCCTCAAATAGCATTAATGCAGGGCTGCCCGCGAATATCAATTGTAGGATAAACGAAGTGTAACACAACATGAGAACCCAAAATCCTATGTTTCCGACACCTCCGCGAGATAATGCAATCCCAAATAAAATCCCAATAAGCAGAGTAACAATAACTAAAAGACTGAACAGCAAATAGCCAAGATAAAACACTATAATGACTATAGTCTTTATAGCACCAAATAATTTCACAAGGCACCACCTCAAGCAAAGCAGCTTACCTATGACCTGAGTTTACTTGCGTATACTCACATTATATCGTCTAAATATTTATCCGAGTTATTACGCTTTGGTACTTCATATTTTCCCTTTGCATCCAGTCGTGTAAATATTTTATCAAGCCGTGTAAATATTTTTATGAGTATACTTGTCTGTATGATTCCATAAATACATCTTTTGCGGAATCTGTACCAAAGATATATCCCAAATCCTGGTATCCAAGAAGTAAGGCCTATTACAATAAACCAATAAACAAGAAGAGTCTTGCTATTGCCTTTTCGATCTTTAATTAGCATGAATACAGGGTTATGGGCCATAAGCATTTGTATGTTAATCAAAGCGATGTATATTAAAGCCACCCATGCTCCTACTCCTCCGCCAATGTACGCAGGCCCCATAGCAAAAGCAAGAAATGAAGCGACAACAATATATAAAGTAAATAGTGAATAGCCAACATAAACTGCAATGAAAACAATAGTCTTCAAGACACTAAATAACTTCATAGAGCTGTCACCTCATCAGCATAATTACTTATAAGGATTTTGCCATACTCCAGCGTCCTGCTCCTGCTTAGGCGCTTCCGGCGCATCCGCCTGCCAATGCTTCTGAGGCGGCATCCACTTAGGCCTTTTGGGCACTCCATACCCAATATAATCAACATCCGTATCAAGGGTTTTAAACCACACAAAGATACCAAGCCCAGGAATAAACGCCACCAGATTCATAAGGATTATCAATACAAATAGGGCCACACCATTATCAAAGCTGCTTTTTGTAAGCCTATATGCCGTCCCTATGCCGAGTAACGACTGTACTAATGTAATGATAGACCACAAAACGAGTAAGACCTGCATATAGCACCTCCACTAATAAATTTGTCAATTTTGATAAAAGCGCTCCTCGCCATTATGGCCGTTTTTGCACTATTTTTTCAATTTTCAAGCTCATATCTGCTGTTTTAGGCACACAAGCCATCCCTAGAACAGATAAGAATCCAACCGCCTAAGGCTCTGCTT
>Ga0123355_10003333_pt1 | contig 22976 bp, 19 predicted proteins | sample TergutEmb28metaG_3_FD_89872 | JGI IMG/M metagenome (GOLD analysis project Ga0123355, IMG submission 89872) | Embiratermes neotenicus P1 segment gut microbial communities from Petit-Saut dam, French Guiana - Emb289 P1 | ecosystem: Host-associated > Arthropoda: Insects > Digestive system > Gut ... | reverse complement strand
TTGTAGATAAATGATAATGTACGATTTATAAAATTACCATAAGCCCCAAGCAGTTCGCCATTATGACTGTTGACAAATTCTCGCCAAGTAAAATCCGTGTCACGCTTCTCTGGCCCACTTGCAAGCAAAAAATATCGAATAGAATCAGGGTTGTACCTGTCTACAATGTCTTTTACCCAAACTGCCCAATTATGACTTGTAGAAATTTTGCGTCCTTCAAGTGTTAAATATTCGCTTGAAATTATATCATCAGGCAATCGCCATTTACCACCATGCGCTAACATGAGTGACGGCAAGATGATTGTATGAAATGGGATGTTATCTTTACCGTGGACGTAGTAATGCCGACTATCGTCACTCCAAATACAATCTTCTCCGCGCTGTTTGGCAATAAACTCTCCCATAGACAAATATCCCAAAACAGCTTCTGCCCAAACGTAGATTTTCTTGTCTTCATACCCTTTCACTGGCACATCAATACCCCAATCGATGCCCCTTGTAATAGCGCGGTCACGTAATCCTTCGTCAATATAACGTTGCGTGAACGCAATAGCATTTTTTCGCCAATGTGGTCGTGAGTTAAGAAAATCTTTAAGTTCATTTTCCAATTTAGATGTGGCGATAAACAAATGGCATGTTGGGATGAATTGTGGTGTGTGTTTGCAAATAGAGCATAATGGTTCTAGAAGCATTTCTGGGTCTAACACACTACCGCAAGCATCACACTGGTCACCACGAGCCTGTTCTTTACAGTCGGGACATTTCCCAATAACAAATCGATCTGCAAGTGCGGTATTGCAATGTCCACAAAATGCTTGCGGCGATTCTTGCTCATAAATATAATCACCATCATACATTACCTTATGAAACTCTTGCACAAACATAGTGTGTTCATCCGATGTTGTCTTTCCATAACAGTCATAACTAAAACCAAGCTTGTCAAAACATATGCAAAATTCCTCATGGTAAAAGTCGCTTATTTCTTTTGGTGACTTGTTTTCTTGCTTTGCTCTAATTGCAACGGGCGTACCGTGACAATCGCTACCAGAAACAAAATAAACATCATCACCTTTTGCCCGATAATACCGAGCAATGACATCTGCTGGCAATAATGCAGCAAGATGCCCAATGTGCAGCGATCCATTCGCATATGGCCATGCACTTCCGACTAAAATTCTCATGTGGATACCTCTTTCAAGTTAATTTTGTTTGTATATATAGTGAAATAAAATGAAAATAGTCCAAAGCGAAGCCTTGAGATGTTTTCATTTCCATTGAACGCCCCGCACCGACTCAGCAAAGCGAAGGAGGTGTGACAGACAGCATATGCTGGCTATAAAATGAGAATAAAAAAGCCCCCCTCTCCGAAAACAAAAAACATTGTTTTCGGGGACGAGAGCAAATAGCTTCGCGATACCACCCCAAATTTATCCGCACCTCACGATGCAAACCTCATTTGCTACGAGCAAAAAATGGCTTGCCGATAGCATAGCGCAATCACGGGCGCACCCGTCGTAGCCTTGGGGATGTATCCTTCGGTACGCAGCTCCAAGACCATGTTCGGCTATCACATAGCTTTACCCATTCTCAGCTACTGGGTTCTCTGTAAAAGTGCGATAGCTTACTCTTCTCTTCATTGCCTTTGTTTATTAACTTGTCTTTTTCATTATAACCTGACTTATGAGCAAAAATCAATTGCGTTATTTCCATTCCTTCACCGTTTCCATCCTATTTGCCATGTTTCAATGGATAAAATCTAGCGAACAGCTCCATATAATCCGGCAGAGCATCCGTTGCGGTGTGATAGAAGGGAAAGGTGTTGTGGCTACATTTCTGCATTTGTTGTCGATCAATCGTATATACTTTGCCATGTTTGCAGTGTACGTTACAAGATGTGCAGTCGCCGCCTTCAAATTTGAAAGCATTTTTTACATGGCTTGGGGCGTTTTCGATATACGCTATGTGCTTGTCCACCTTATTTAAGAAGAAGCGGAAGTAAATTTCGCCATCAGCGTGAATGTAAAGGCGTGCCGCAATTGGTCTGCTTTTTGTTCCGGTTTTGCCGTAAATAATCATCATTTGACTCCAAGTTAGCCCGCTGCTGATTATATTTTCGCAGTCATAACCTGCGTCATTCATTGCTTTATCAAATGCTACTATAAATGCCTTATCCGTTTCAGATATATGTTCGCATCTTCTTTCAGCTAACAATTCTGTCATAGTGGTTGGAGCGTAACCCCTGTGGATGTCGTCGGCTACTTCGCCAATAGTTTTTCCTGTGTGGTGATATATCCACTTATAAAAATCAGGCTTACTATCGATTATGTCTTTTCCAACTGCTTGATAGAGAAAATTACGATAGTCTGAGACTGGGTGGTTGCCCCACATAATTTCTGTGGCTGCGGATAGAGTTTCTTTTTTACTCATAATCATATCTACCCTTTCATTAATCAGAGCCAACAAAATTCGTCCTGCGTTTTCATCATTTGCTTTATCTCAATACTATATGTTATCGGCAGGATCATCAGCTAAACGTATACGCGCACCATAATATTCCTCCGCAAGCATATCCAAGTGTAAGCAGTCCCATCTCTCCTGCCCACGTATCAAGCACTCGCGCCACGCGCCCTGTCGCTTGAAGCCCAGCTTCTCGTAACAGGCAAGAGCGCGCTTGTTATATTCGAACACGTTCAAGTTAATATTATTGTACCCTCGTATGTTAAAACCAAAATCCAACATAAGCCGCATTGCATCTGTCCCGTAACCGTTAGACCAATACTCCTTTTCGCCAATGACAATGCCAATTTTTGCATAGCGGTTGGCAATATCCTCAAAATAGAACCCACTTGCACCAATGGGGAGGTCGGTAGCCTTGTCTACAATAGTAAAGCAACTATCATGTTTTACGCGCCAGTCGAGGCTGTCTGCCCCTGTTGCCGGCGGGTTTACACGGTCAACGCTGCTTGCAAGATGCCCAGTATCAAAGTCCGAGTGCCATTTATCATACAACTGCCAGTCGTCGGAGCATACAGGGGATAAGTATACCTTTTCGCCTGCGAGCTTGCGATGGTTCATGTCACGACCTCCTTGGCACATTTGGCAAAATAGTCTGATGCAAGAAAATCCATATATATCAAATCAAACTTATCGCGCCCACGCAGCATCCTTTGGCGGTAGGTTACAGCTTTTGTAAAGCCGACATTTGCGTAGCACTGTAAAGCTCGTATGTTGTGCGAATATGCACTTACCGTCAATATATTATGGTTGCGGATATTAAAGCCAAAGTCCAGCAAAAAGGCAAGTGACTCCTCATCGTAGCCCTTGTACCAGTAGTCAGGCTCGCCAATTAGTATATAGGGCAAGCTATGACTGTATCCGATTATCATATCAGTAGCTTTATCAAAAATAGCAAACGCTTCGCCGGTTTTGATCCATTCTTCTACCTGTGTCTGCACCTTTTCCAGGGTTTTCATTTCGCGATGTTCGTCCATGAAAATTGTGACATCTGGGTCATTTAGCCATTTGGTGATGGCTGGCGCATCATCCTTTGCCAAAGCGGTGAGATATAGCTTTTCACCGGTGTATCGGTGTTGTCTCATATTGCAACTCCTTTGTTTACGCGCAGGCAAATACCGCAGCAGCAACTGCATCTGCAACACCACGATTTAGCGCATCAGGCATAATAAGCTCCGGACACAGTTCTTCATCGGTTACATAGTCCGCTATGGCCTTTGCCGCAGCCAGCTTCATTTCATTGGAAATAACCCGAGCCCTTGCGTCAAGCACTCCACGAAAAACCCCAGGGAAAGCGGAAGAATTGTTAATCTGGTTGGGGAAATCGCTACGTCCAGTTCCCACAATGTATGCACCTGCTTCCTTTGCTAGGTCTGGCATAATTTCCGGGATAGGGTTTGCCATTGCAAACACGGCACATTTATCGTTCATTGCACGCACCATGTCCTGCGTCACGCAGCCCGCACTCGACACTCCTACAAAGATATCTGTGTCCTTCATTGCGTCTGCAAGGCTGCCCTGTACGCCGCGCGGGTTTGTAGTTTCTGCCAAAAGTGCGTGCGACTCACGCATATCTGGCTTGCCCTTGTATATCGCACCATCGCGCCCACAGGCAATAATGTCAACAAAACCAGCAGAAAGCAGTAGGTTAATTATTGCAACCCCCGCCGCACCTGCACCATTTACCACAATGCGTGTTTCTGCAGGTGTGCGCCCGGTCAAGCGCAGGGCATTGTTTACCGCCGCAAGGGTGACGATGGCCGTACCGTGCTGGTCGTCATGGAAGACAGGGATACTTAGCCGCTCTATAAGCTTTTGCTCAATCTCAAAACAGCGCGGGGCGGAGATATCCTCCAGGTTAATACCACCAAAGTTTCCCTCAAGCAACGCGATGGTTTCCACCAATACATCCACATCTTTTGATTTGATGCAAAGTGGAATTGCGTCCACATCGCCAAATTTTTTGAACAACGCCGCCTTGCCTTCCATCACGGGCATTGCCGCAAGCGGGCCAATGTCGCCAAGGCCAAGCACAGCTGTGCCATCAGTTACGACAGCAACTGTGTTCCAGCGGCGTGTCAGCTCAAAGCTCTTTGACTCGTCCTTTTCAATTTCCAGACAGGGTAGGGCAACGCCAGGGGTGTAAGCAAGGGCTAGGTCTTGTGCGTTCTCCAGTTCTGCACGCAAGGCAATTTCGTATTTGCCGCGCCATTCGTAGTGTTTCGCTAATGCTTTTTCCATTTGAGTTCTCCTTATAATGTTTATATATCACCTCGCCTGTAGCGGATGACTGGAATAACAATTGTCTTTTAACTCGTGACTGCTCTTAGTCAGCACACCTCACGTCCTCAAACCCCGCCTCGTTTACTTTGTCTACAAACTCATCGTATCCCAACATTGTATAGCAAACGAATTTTTCATACATGACTTGAGCGTATGGTGGCGAATGTGTGCGTTAAGCGGGAAGCGGTTTGCCGCAGGCAAACTAGCGGCGCAAGCACACGTTTATTCGCCACAGCAAAAGTCACGTTACTGAAGTTCGTTTGCTATATATGCCCCATTTCAATTTATATCGTTCCACCTTTGCTATCCACTGCCACCACCAGCGGTAAATCTTGCACAGCAAGCCGCTTTATAGACTCTGTTCCGAGGTCGGTATATGCCACCTCTTCAGAACTTACCACGCATTTAGCCATCAAAGCGGCAACACCACCAACGGCAACTAGGTAAATACCGCCATACTCGCATATCGCGTCCACAACAGCTGGTGCGCGCTCGCCCTTGCCAATCATGACTTTAAGCCCTGCGGCAATAAGCGCGGGAGAATATGCGTCCATACGCCCGCTGGTAGTTGGCCCAATAGAACCTATGGGTTTGCCGGGTGGTGCAGGGCATGGCCCGGCATAAAACACGCATTGACCAGAGTAGTCGAATGGAGGACTTACCCCCTGAGCCAATGCCTCTGCCATACGCGCATGTGCCGCGTCGCGTGCTGTATATATCTCACCAGAAAGCAAGACAGTATCACCTGCTTTTAATTGTGCGATTTTCTTTGACGTAAATGGTGTAGAGATTTTCATAATATCACCGCCGTTTTATGCCTGGATACATGACACCCAATATTCACTGCAACTGGCAACCCTGCAATATGTGTCGGGAACGTGAGAATACGCACGCCAAGCGCAGTAGTCGTACCCTTAAAACCTGATGCTCCAATACATAGCTCGTTTATCTTGCGCAGCAGACTACGCTCAAAATTAGCCCAGTATTCGTCAGTATTTTGTTCCAGCATATCCTGCAGCAATGCCTGTTTGGAAAGCAATGCGGCTTTTTCCATTGTACCACCTACGCCTATACCCACAACTATTGGCGGGCAGGGGCTAGACCCTGCAACGCGTACCGTGTCCAGCACAAATTTCTCCACACCGTCCGCACCATCAGATGGGTTGAGCATTTTGAGCGCGCTTTTGTTCTCGCTGCCAAAACCCTTTGGCATTACGGTAATTTTCATACTGCTGCCACTTACTATACTGTAATGGATGATAGCAGGTGTGTTGTCACGTGTATTCTCTCTAAAAATTGGGTCGCGTACAACGCTTGCACGGAAATACCCATCGCGATAGCCCTGCCGCACACCCTCGTGTATCGCCGCCTCAAGGCTTCCTTCAACAAACACGCCCTGCCCAATTTCTACAAAAACAATAACCATGCCTGTGTCTTGACACAGCGGCATTTTTTCATCCTTTGCGACCTGCATGTTTTCGATAATCATGTCCAGCGCACCAGCGGCAGGTACGGAGGTTTCCGTGGTACGGGCACGGCAGATTGCGTTGCGTATGCCCTCGTCCGCGTCTATATTAGCGGAGATACATAGCCTGGCTATGGTTTCTGTAATTTTTGATGCGCTTATCGTACGCAAGGCGGTCATCCTTTCACCAAAGTTGCTTCAAACCAATCATATAATTCTATTATGTCTTGCAAAAATTGCCCGGTAAACTCAAACTCCAGTACGCCATACTCATTCCAATTACCATACAAATCTACATGTTTGAAATAGTAACAGAGGTTGGTTTCTTTGCCTAGGTAATTCACAGTATTGTAATTATAAGGCTTTTCACGCTTCAATGCGGCATCGCGGTTCATTTGTACACAAAAGCCACAGGCTCTACACTGGCCAGAAATTTTGACGACAAAATCTTGTAGGCCTGGTGACAATTGACTAAATCGATGATGTAACACATAAAATGGTTCTTTGCCTGTAAGCAAACGAAAACTGAGTGGCCTGTATCTCCTATACTCGTATCCCACTTCAATTGTGAGATTGACATCCGCATTTTTGGTGATTTCTATGTCGATATACTTTTTTGACAACCGTATACGCAGGTTATCGCCTTCACCTGTGGACGCGACGCATTTTTGCTGTGTGACTACAAAGCCTCGTCCGTCAATAAACTCAAAGAAGTTCTTGACGACATTACGAGATTTTTTATCCACATGCCTATACATAACGTCAAAAATATTGTCTGCCTCCACATCGTATACATGGCGTACAAATGCGTCATAGCCCTTGTTAGAGTCAGACACTTGCGAAAGCAACTTCCACGCATCACACATTTTGGGATACGCGATACATGAGATAGAAACTGTGTCGGCCTGTTCAACTACATCAAATCCAACACTGCGAAATGTGTCCAACAATTTACTTAGTTTTGATTTTGTGGGCTTGTGACATTTCAAATCTTCCACTGTGATAACCAGCTTGTCTGCCACAATTTTACTGTATACGCCCAGCCATTCCAGCGAGGCAAAGAAATCTGCAAGTATTTTTTGGTTTTTACGAAGTAGCTTGCGCGATTCCAGATACCTATGTGTACCTTCTTTGTAAACTCTGTGCGGGTGCGGTGTGTCTTCCGTCTCGTCGTGGTCGATTATCATGCCAACAATAGTGGGGTCGTCGTACAACTTTGTATATACCCCCGTCATGAAATCAAAGAATTGCCGCTGGGCTTCATTTGTAGCGGTTTTAGATGCCGTACTCTTGTAGTCCGCACGCATTGCTGCAAAATTGTACACCAACCGCTGTGCAGAGTTGGCGAAGTCTTGCTTTATTGAAAAAATCATGACACACCGTTCCATTTTCTTATCGCAAACAACTCTTTTACACACTCAAGTGCCACGGCATCCGGGCTTGTGAACGCCATTGCCGCGTTACACACATTATCAAAATCCCGTCCAAAAATATTTACACGCTTACCGGGGCTACAACCGCCGCCACAACTTGCGCAGATGTTTACATTTGACCAAGCGGTTTCTTTAATACTGTCGCAAATGTCGAAATTTTCAGGCACGGTCGAGTAGTCACCCTCCAGCCAGATAGTCCATGGGCCTGGTGGCTCGTTGCTGCTATCTAGGTGCATGTAGCAGATGACTGTGTCGCCATAGGTTACTGCCCCATGTTCGCCAAATGGGACAAAATCGTTTGCCTGCAAAAAAGCGGCAAAGTCTAGAGCAGTTTCTTTCAGCTCGGACGGTAGGGTAGTGATTGCTTGTTGCAATTTATCATAGTTGGTGTGCATAGCTAGTCTCCTTTTGTGGATTGAATTAAAATGCTACAGTTGTCTGCTAGACCTGTACTATAACCTCAAATTTTTGGTGAAACCGTTGTGCCGGTGAGTTCGCGAATAAGCGTTTTCGCAGAAAATGCGCCTTGAGCAAACGATTTCGCCAGACACAGGTGAGGCAAAATTTCAGTTGCAGGACAAGTTTTCCTGAAATTTTTGCTTGCCGCATGGCAGTCAACCACGGCCACATTGGAGGTCATGTCGATTCCCATTACCTAGGGTCATACATCACTCCGCTCCAAGCGTCATACCCCGCGGGTCAAGTATCTCCCGCAACTTGTCTTCACCTATCCTCTCTATAATACTCGCATCGCGAAGGCACACATTAAGCACACTTTCGCCTTCCTCACGAGCTGTGCGTGCCACCATTTCTGCCGCTTTGTATCCAAGCTCTGGCGTTAGTGCGGTAGCCAGGCTTGCAGATTTATCGACATACGCCTTCATGCGTGTACGGTTGCGCTCACTTACGGTAATTGTATCTATACAAAACTTACGAAACACCCCAAATGCATTGTTCATCATGCTTACGGATTGTACAAGGTTAAACACCAGCACCGGCTGCATTACATTAAGCTCAAACTGCCCCGCCTCGCTTGCAAGGCAAATTGTATGGTCGTTGCCAATGACCTGAAATGCTACTTGGTTAATAAGCTCCGGTAACACCGGGTTTACCTTATCCGGCATGATAGACGAACCCGCTTGCCGCTCCTCCAGGGTAATTTCGCCAAGGCCACAGCGCGGGCCAGAAGCCATGAGCCGCAGGTCGTTGGCGATTTTAGACATATTCATCATACATATCTTCAAAGTTGCAGAGACTTCGGTATAGCAGTCGGTGTTTTGCGTGCCGTCAATCAAATTTTCGCAACGGCGTATAGGGAAATACCGCCCCGCAACCGCACCAGTGATGGCCTTAAGGTGCTTGATAACGGCCACAATATACTCTGGCTTGGTGTTTAGCGCAGTGCCAACCGCGGTAGCACCCATGTTCACTTCGTATAAATAATTGCCCGTTTGCTCGATACGGTCGATATCACGGCCAAGCACACGTGCATACGCATCAAACTCTTGACCAAGGCGTATTGGTACAGCATCCTGCAAATGAGTGCGCCCTATTTTCACAATGTCATCAAATTCGACTGACTTTTTCACAAAACTTTCGCGTAGCAACTTCATAGTTGCCAACAGGTCATTAAGTAGTAGACGCACGGCAATACGGGCGGCGGTTGGTATCACGTCGTTTGTAGATTGCGACATGTTTACATGATCGTTTGGGTCGATGATGTCGTGCCGGCCTTTTTCGTGACCCATTTTTTCCAGCGCAATATTTGCAATAACCTCGTTTGCGTTCATATTAAGTGAAGTACCCGCGCCACCTTGGATGGGGTCTACGCGGAAGTGTTTTTGGTAGGTGAAGTCCTGATCAAAAATAATTTCGTCGCAGGCCTCTATAATAAAAGGCAGGACATGTGCTGCCCCGTTGCCGGCAGCAACAGTTTCCAAGTTGGCAAGCGCGGCCGCTTTTTTTACAATGGCAAGTGCGACTACCAGTTCCTTGCATACGTCATGTATCATGTAGCCTGTTATAGGAAAATTCTCAAGCGCACGGGCGGTATTTATACCATAGTACGCATTTTCCGGCACTTCTCGCGTGCCTAGTGAATCTTTGACTATACGGGTCAATTTTCTCACTCCCAAATTTGAATCTTGGACAAACTATACAGAAAATATTACGGCGTTGCAATAAAAATCGAACCTTTTTGCCCATGAGGCAGACTATATATACGGAGGTGAATACATGAGTATATCATCCATAGAATACGACCGGCTTTGCCACGCACACATTAATATAATAAAGCGGTATCTATTTCATAAAATTTCCAACCCGGCAGACGCAGAAGATATTCTACAAGAGATTCTGCTTGCCACATACAAGGGCTTTGACAAATTGCGTGATACAGCCGCGTTCAAAAGTTGGGTGCTTGGGATAGCGTCACGCAAATGCGCAGACTACTACAGGGCAAAGGCACGGAGTCTCGAAGTCTCACTGGATGAAGCAAGTGAAAGCATTCCCGCGCGTTCATATGACATAGAACTCTCGGTCAATGACACCCTGGATAAACTACCAGACAGGGACAAGCAAATTTTGTACCTATTCTATATCCGCGGCTACAACCAGAAGGATATTGCCACTAAACTCGGCATCCAACTTGGTACGGTGAAGAGTAGAGTAAGTGCAGCAAAGGAGAAGTTTCGTAAGCAATACAATAATCAAGAGGAGTGATTCACATGACCAATTTCCCCAAAACCGCACCACAAATCACTGTCCAAAAACATCTGTCTCCGCCATTCCCACTAACCTGTGAAGAAATCCCAGGGTTTTTCATCATTCCCCGTGTGGGCGAGAAGGCGACATTCGCCTTCTACGACAACCCTGCACATGTACTCACCGGCATACACACATTGCGGTGTACTCACGAAGCAGAAATACACGGCATCACCTGCGTACTTGTGGAAAATAATTACCAAGACACAGATGGAAATACTACACAAACCACAAACTTCATCCGCCGTACAGAGACACATATCTCACATATCGCACAAATGAGTACACAAAACGGCTTGTTCCAATTTTCCTCGTTTTTGGATGACGGTTTTCTAGAAAACTATGGCTTTGGTGACGATAATATCGGTAGCGAAATTGCGCAAATAACCAAAGGGGTTGTTACGCTTGTCACCGACAGCAAATTTTCCGTTGCTAAACATGAATGCCAGGATATCTTTGGCCGCTACAACGTAACCATTGGTATGCAGTGTTACGACACAGTAGCCATGCTCACCCTCTGGGAGGAGGGCATCGCCACAATTATTTACCTAGATAAAAACGGCCGTACCGTCCTATTTAGGAGGTACAACCGTATCGATTGGAGTTATGGACGCTATGGTGAAAATTGGGAAGAGAAACTACCTAATAGCGAAGTGATTTATATAAATGCCGAAAAATACGTGCATTGGTATGATTGCATTGGAGACTACTCCCTCAGCCTGTAACCTTCACACACCCGCCCCCAAGCAGTGCCTCTAGGTCGCGCTCTAGCAGCTCGCTCGGTGTTACCCAATACTCCGGGCGGGCTTGTATTTTTTTACCCTGCGCTTCGTTATATATCATCACGCGGGTAGTGCCGTAGTGGGTTGTGAGTATATCGGTGATAGACTTGAGCTGGATATTGCACCCAGCCGGAATTTTTATCCAAAATGTTTGTTTGGGTTCATGGTCGCGTGACACCTCTGCTTCCGCAAGCCTCGGCACGGCAAGTGAGCTTGTCTCATACGCCATATCGTCATAAAACAGGATGTCCTGTGCGGTAATTTTTGTTGCTTCATCCTCCCTAAAGCTAACCCGCCCCTGCACAACAATTACCTGGTCGTTTTGCAGTCGTCCCCCAAATTTTTCATACATCTTTGAGAAAACGATAACCTCTACCGGGCCGTATATATCCTCAACTGTAAGGAAACAAAACGGCTTATTATCCGCCTTTGTGTACTTTACGCTCTTTGCAGTTATCATCCCGCCATACACAACCACATCGCGGTCTTTGAACTTTGTCGGCGTGTCTGGTGAGGACTCTGCAGTTTCGTCCGTATCTTCTGTACCACCGGCAAAGTCTAAACTAGTCAGTTGAGAATACCCCGCAAGCCAGCCTACATATTCCGCAAGGGGGTGGCCGCTTAGGTACATGCCAATAAGCTCCTTTTCGTCAAACAGCAGTAGCCGCTTTGGGAACTCATTAATATCGGCGAGATTGTCTGTATCAATATCCTCCGGCGGCGTATCATCAAAATCGAAAAGCGAAAGCTGTCCGGACAGGGTGCTTTTTTTTGTATGTGCCTGCCCGTCCATTATTCCCTCAAAGGCCGTTATATATTGCGACCGCCGCCCACCAAGCGAATCCATTGCACCTGCGCGTATTAGGCTTTCCATACAACGCTTGTTTATGTCTGCCCCCGCCATACGCCTGATAAAATTGGTTAGGCTAGTAAACTTGCCGCCTTTTTCGCGCTCGTTCACCAAGTAGTTGACGACACCACGCCCAACATTTTTTATACTGGATAGGCCAAACCGTATTTCTCTCTCGCCGGACACACTAAACACCGCAAACCCTTCGTTTATGTCTGGCGGGAGCATTGTAATTCCCATTTTCTTGCACTCATGGATATATGCTGCAACCTTGCTTGCGTTATCAATTACGCTGGTCATAAGCGCGGCCATAAATTCCACAGGATAATAAAGCCGCAACCACGCAGTTTGGTAAGTGATATATGAATATGCCGCGCCATGGCTCTTGTTAAATGCATATGCCGCAAACGCCACCATCGCGTCAAAAATCTTATTTGCCGCAGACTCCGGTATACCATTTTTCACACAACCTGGTACATTTTGGCTCGGTATACCATATATGAAGTTCTGTCGCTCATGTGCCATAACATCTGCCTGTTTTTTGCTCATTGCACGGCGTATAAGGTCGCTACGGCCAAGACTGTATCCTGCAAGGTCGCGCACAATTTGCATAACTTGCTCTTGATACACAATACATCCATACGTAGCCTTTAATATCGGCTCTAGTGACTTGTGCATATAACTGATTCTTGACGGGTCGCGCTTACCTTTTATATATTGCGGGATAAAGTCCATTGGCCCCGGTCGGTACAGCGAAATACCGGCAGTAAGGTCTTCAACACTTTCCGGTTGCAACTCACGCATAAATGATGTCATGCCCGAACTCTCTACTTGGAACACGCCACTTGTACGCCCCGCAGATATCATTTCAAAGACTTTTGGGTCGTTGTAGTCCCACTTATACAGATCTATCTCAACGCCATGCCGGCGGCGTATCTCTTCTACTGCAAAGCGGATAACTGTTAGCGTGCGTAGCCCAAGGAAGTCCATTTTGAGCAGACCAAGCTCTTCAACAGTACCCATCGGGTACTGCGTAGTAACAAGCCCATCGTTTGTGTTTAGAGGGATATATTCATAAACAGGGCGGTCTGCAAGTACCACACCCGCCGCATGTGTGCCTGCATGGCGTGGGAGGCCCTCTAGCCTCATACCCATGTCAATTACTTCACGGGTTTGCGGCTCGTTATCGTATGCATCTTTAAGCTCAGGGTTCATTGCAAGAGCTTTTTCTAGAGTCATACCAAGGTCGTTAGGTATCATCTTTGCAATGCGGTCTACATCGCCATACGGTATGGCGAGGGCGCGCCCAACGTCGCGGGTAACAGCCTTTGCCTTGAGCTTTCCAAATGTGATAATTTGTGCGGTATTGTCTGCGCCGTATTTATTTATGACATAATCTATAACTTCCTGTCGCCGCTCGTAGCAGAAATCGATATCAAAATCCGGCATTGATATACGCTCCGGGTTGAGAAAACGCTCAAAAAGCAAGTCAAATGGGATGGGGTCAATATCAGTTATGCGCAAGGCATACGCCACAATGCTGCCCGCACCGCTACCACGCCCAGGTCCTACAATTATACCGTTGTCGTGCGCATACTTGATAAAATCTGCAACAACTAAAAAATAATCGGGAAATCCCATGTTTTCTATAACACCCAACTCGTAATCCAACCGAGATTGGTACTGCGGTGCATCTTCACCATAGCGGTTTTGCAACCCTTTTTCGCATAGCTCGCGCAGATATTGCTGAGTTGTATAACCTTCTGGCAACGGGAATTTTGGCAACTTGTAATTGTTAAACTCAATTTTGATATTACAACGATCTGCGATTTTTTGCGTGTTGGCAAGTGCATCTATATTATCTGGGAACAGGTCGTACATTTCCTGTGAGGTTTTGAGATAAAATTGGTCACTGCCGTAGCGCATCCTGCCCTCGTCCAAAATAGTCTTTGCGGTTTGTATGCAAAGGAGAACCTCATGCGCCCTTTCATCCGAGGCTTCGATATAATGGATATCGTTTGTTGCTACAAGCGGTATACCAGTCTCTTCCGACATGCGGATAAGTCTTGTATTTACTAGTTTTTGATCCTCCAAGCCGTGGTCTTGAATCTCTAGATAAAAATTGCCCTGGCCAAAGATTTCGTTAAACAAAAGTGCACGTTCCTTGCCTGCTGCATAGCTCACTTCCATCATGCGCGGTACAACACCGGCAAGGCAGCCAGACAATGCGATAAGCCCCCCACTGTATTGTCGAATACATTCAATATCCACACGCGGTCGGTAATAGAAGCCCTCTGTAAAACCTATAGACACTAATTTCATCAAGTTATGATAACCAATGTCGTTTTCCGCAAGCAGGACAAGATGGTGATAGTTACCATCGTCCCTGCGCTCTTTTTCAAAACGACTGCCAGTAGCAACGTACACCTCGCAACCTATGATAGGCTTTATGCCTGCATCAATCGCTTTTTTATAGAAATCAATCGCACCATACATAACGCCGTGGTCAGTTATGGCAATACTATCCATGCCCATCTCCTTTGCGCGAGAAATGAGTTCGGTTACTTTCGCACTGCCATCCAGCAGGCTGTATTCAGAATGGACGTGCAGGTGGGTAAATGGCAGTGTTTGCATTATATTGCCTCCTTGGGGAGAGTATGTACGGTTAGAAGTTATAGGAACTGTCGCAATATGTCAAGAGGCATCCATTGGTCGTTGCAATCACATGTGAATGGTTTTCGCGCTCAAATTTACAAATCGTACACACTTTATTCAAGACTGTGCAGTATAATGAACTCATCAACTAGGAGGTGCAACATGGACACAAATATTTTTTCAACCAAAGACACAACAGATACAACCAATGTAACCGAAGAACAAAAAACCTTTTCCCCCTCGTCGACCATAACCAGTAGCGACCCACTGTCTCTCCATTTCTCACCCTCGTGTACACCAGAGCCACCATCAAGCTCAAGCCGCAAAAGCCGTAATTTCTTTTTGGTCGTGTTTATACTTATTATAGCCAGCGCATCGCTTGGGGTTGGTGTAGGTATTGGCAATGCAGTAGGACAAAATTTTGCTACCGAAGAGATAGTGGTAGAGCCTGTAGAGACAAACATAACCACCGTACACCTAAGGCCTAATACCGTACAAATTAACCCGGATGAACCTAGCATTGCGGATATTATCCCACTGGTTAAGGATGCGGTTGTTAGTATCAGCGTACTTTCTGGGCAGTCACTTCCTTTTGGCATTCAATCACCCGGTTCGGGGTCTGGCTTTATATTCTACGAGGATGATGACTCTGTTTTCATCGCAACCAACAACCACGTCATTGAAAACGCTACAAGAATTACAATTTCATTGGATGACAACGAAAATGTAGAGGCACAAATTGTAGGTACAGACCCATCAAGCGACCTTGCGGTGCTTTCTGTCAGCAAAGCAGACCTTGCGGAAAAAGGTGTACCACATACTGTAGCTATGTTTGGCGACTCGGATATTATGCGTATGGGCGACACCGTGCTTGCAATAGGCAACGCAATGGGAGAAGGCCAAACTGTAACCAAAGGCATTGTAAGCGCAATGAACCTAACTATTACCGTTGGAGACCTTGGAATGCGCAACAGGCTAACCCTAGATGTTATGCAGACCGATGCCGCAGTAAACCGCGGCAACAGCGGGGGTCCGCTGCTTAACCACCGCGGCGAGGTCATTGGCGTTGTAACCGCCAAAATGATGGGTTCGGACATAGAAGGTATGGGCTACGCCCTGCCCATTAACGAGGCCGGTGCGATCTTGTTCCAGCTGAAAGAAACAGGACAGGTACGCCACCCATTTGTTGGCATACGGCATGAGGAGTTTACAGAGTTTATGCGTAGCCTGTTCAATATGCCATACACCGGGCTTTTGATACGTGACGTTGTACCAAATAGCCCCGCAGAAGCAGCAGGTATTTTAGTAGACGACTTGATTGTATATTTTAATGATGTACGTATGTACAGTATGGCCGAGTTTGTGACGGAGCTTGGACACGTACGGCCAGGTGATGAGGTCACTGTTGTGGTGTTCCGTGGTGGTGAACTGGTAGAATTGCAGCTGATACTTGGGGTATTGCAGCACTAAATATTGATAATTTTGTAGCTCCGCTTACTGTAGACGCGGAGCTTTTTTTTGTGTAATATAGTCGCATAATAATAACAAAATGAAAGGAAAATCCATAATGAGTATTGTACGCGACCTGTCCCTAGCCCCAGAGGGCTTACGTAAAATTGAATGGGTAAAATCCTACATGCCCGTACTGCGACAAATCGAAGAAGAGTTCAAACGCGACCAGCCATTTGCCGGGCTGCGTATTGCCGTAAGTGTCCACCTTGAGGCAAAAACGGCATACCTTGGTCAAGTGCTTGCCGCAGGCGGGGCAGATGTTTGCATCACTGGCAGCAACACGCTTAGCACAAAAGACGATATATGCGCCGCCCTTGCACATGAAGGCTACAAGGTGTATGCATGGCACGGCGCAACCGAGGAAGAATACTGGAGTCATCTTAAAAAGACACTTGAGTTCAAGCCGCACATTATTATAGACGATGGCGGAGATTTTGTTGGCCTCTTGCACGGTGAATGCAAGGAGTATGCCGAGAATCTACTTGGCGGCTGCGAAGAGACAACCACTGGTATCACCCGCCTCAAAGCACGTGAAAAGGAAGGCAGCCTCAAATTTCCGATGATGAGAATAAACGATGCGGACAGCAAGCACCTGTTCGATAATGTACATGGCACAGGGCAGTCCGTATGGGACAGCATTATGTACACAACAAACGTGATGCTAACAGGGCGCGATGTGGTTGTTGCCGGCTACGGTTTTTGCGGAAAAGGCATTGCAATGCGCGCAAAAGGGCTTGGTGCGCGTGTTACAATTACCGAGATAAACCCCTGGCGCGCAATGGAAGCGGTGATGGATGGCTTTAACGTGCTGCCAATGGACGAGGCCGCCAAAATTGGTGAGTTTTTTGTAACTGTTACCGGCTGTAACGATGTTATCACCGACCGTCATTTTGCCGTAATGCGCAATAATGCATTCCTTGCCAACGCCGGGCATTTTGATGTGGAAGTAAATATACAAAAGTTGCAGGAGATGGCCACAAAGGTGACCGCCCGCCGCAACTTTATTGATGGCTACCATATGCCGGATGGCCGTGTACTCAACCTGCTTGCAGAGGGCAAGCTGGTAAACATTGTAGCAGGCAACGGCCACCCAGCAGACATTATGGACATGAGCTTTGCCCTGCAGGCAATGGGATGCAAGTACATTGCAGAGAAGGGCAAAACACTTGAACCAAAGCTATACTTTATGCCAGAAGATGTTGACAGGCAAATATCTGTGATGAAATGCAAGGCCATGGGGCTTGAGCTGGATAGGCTTACGGCGGAGCAAGAAGAATATTACTTTGGGACTGGGGAGTAAGACCCCCCACTATACGAAATGAATTTCACGCAGGGGATTTAGCCCTTATAGTGAAATAAAAACAGTCCAAGGCTTCGCCTTGGACTGTTTTTATTTCACTATATCAGATGCCGATTCCGATTTTGATGCATGGTTTACGATTCCACGGTTGCTTCATAAACATTCACCGCATCATATTGCACCCCCACCTATTTACATGTATTATATAGCAACACCTTCGTAAATTTACATAAGGAAGTGACCCAATGCCAAGCAGACCCCCACCACCAAACCGTCACCCACGACCATCCCACCACGCAAAACGCGCAATACGCAAAGCTCGTCGCCCGGCACAAGGTGGGCGTAGGGGGCGCGGCGGACGTGGACGTAAATTTTTCTTCTCCATGCTGTTTATACTCGCGTTCGCGCTGCTGTATTTTTTTGCGTGGGACAATATACAAACGCGGCTTGGCTATCCATTTGGCTGGACTGCACGAGACGGTGTCATTGTCCTCACAGACTACGAGGTTATGGTCTCGTTTTTAGATGTAGGTCAAGGCGACAGCATACTTGTGCGTTCGCAGGACAATGCAGTGCTTATAGACGGGGGCGAACACAGTCAGCGCAATGTTGTACTTAACTACCTGCGCAATGCGGGCGTGCGGCGGCTATGTTATGTTGTAGCAACTCACCCACATAGTGACCATATTGGTGGGCTGGTGCATATTCTACGGCAGGTAGACGTTGGCACAGTAATAATGCCGGATGTGACGCACACCACCGTCACTTTTGAGAATTTTCTTGCGGTTATCGAGAATAATAACATTGATGTAATTATACCAGAGCCGGGCGACAGGGTGCAGGCAGGCATTATAGATTTTACGGTACTTGCCCCACCAAACCCGCACCCAGGCCCTTCCACAAACTTAAACAATGCCTCCATTGTACTACGCCTCTCTCACGGTCAAACTTCATTTATATTCACAGGGGACGGCGAGCGAGAGCTTGAGAATTGGATGGTAAACAGTGGCCAGTACCTGCGCGCAAATGTACTAAACCTTGGCCACCACGGCAGCCGCACATCCACAACAGAAGACTTTTTGGACGCGGTTAGCCCGCGCGCCGTGGTTATTAGCCTCGCAGAAGATAACCGCTACGGTCACCCACACCAAGAGGTGCTAGACAGGCTAAACGACCGGGGTATTCGCATATACCGTACAGACCAGCTTGGCACAATAAGGATGATAACCGATGGACAGCGAATTAATGTACTTAGGTAGCTACGTACTAGACCGTTTTGAGGAAGGCTTTGCAGTGTTAGAAAACACCAACACATTAGAAAACATAACGATCCCCCCCACAGAGTTACCTAAATCCCGGGCTGGAGATAGTCTGTATTGGAAAAATGGTGAGTGGCATGTAGACCACGCAGAGACAAAGGCACGGGCGGAGAGGATACGGCAGCAGTTTGCGCGAATCAAGGCACGAGTGCGGTAGCCATACTTCGCTGCCTTCATCGTCCAAGAACTCGTCAATTTGCATCAGCAATGGCGTGGTGTGGTATCTATGGATGTCAGGCGGGATGTCATGGTATGTCCTTCTGGTTCATCAAGAATATCCTCTGGCTCGGGTTCGCAGACAGGTTGCGGCTCATATACTGGGGATAACTTGTGGCTATTGAAAACAGTCCAAGGCAAAGCTTGTGATGTTTTCAATTTTTGTGAACGCCCTGCACCGACGCAGTGGAACGACGGAGGTGCCGCAGACAGCCTATGCTGGCTGTACAAATTAACTGGATGGTTTTCGCGTTAAATTGCTATATAGCAAACGAACTTTTCATTCGTGACTTGAGCGTATGGTGGCGAATGTGTGCGTTAAGCGGGAAGTGGTTTGCCGCAGGCAAACAAGCGGCGCAAGCACACGTTTATTCGCCACAGCGAAAGTCACGTTACTGAATTTCGTTTGCTATAGTATATCCTTTATTTTGACATACTACATCCGTAGCACTTGTTTTTCAACTTATGTAATCTTGTCATCGTTTTGCAAAAAATTCACTTTTTTCTGTTTTTCTACAAATTCCTTTGACGGAAATCGACTTGTGGTTTATACTTTCCGCACACGACATTAAGATATCTTCCGAAACAATCAAGTACGCGAAAATGTTTCGGAGCAAGAGTGTGTTTTCGCGTGCCAAATTCCGGTTTCGGAAGATGTCAAAAAAGGAAGTTGGGATGCCGTGAAAATTAGAATTATTTTACTTACACTGCTTTTTGTTTTCGCACTTGTGGCGTTTACATCATGCAATGCAAATGATGATATCAATGATTATGATATATATGACCCCATACAAATAGCCCAGCAGGAAAAAGAAAGCCTGATGGAGTATATACAAACAGTTACCGCAATGTACACATCCCTGCTCCGTCCTCCGCCAATGCCAATACCAGAACCTGAGCTGGAAGAGTTTGAAGAAATACCCGAGCCACCCGCCCCGGAAGCCGAGTATGAGCCGGAAGAAGAACCCAAAGAGGATAAGCTTGAGGAAGAGCCAGAGGAAATAGCCCCCCTCCCCTATCGCATCGCCCTTACATTCGACGATGGACCTTCGCGATACACACCATATATATTGGACATACTTGAGGAACATGGCGCACGAGCAACTTTCTTTGTACTTGGCCGCAATGTAGAGCGTAATGCAGACACTGTACGCCGCGCAGTTGCACTTGGTAGTGAAGTTGCAGGCCACTCTTGGAACCACCCCAGCAACTGGGGCTACATGAATGAAGATACCATACGCCAACAGATACAGGACACATCAAACACACTGGAATATGTGCTAGGACAGCCATCACCTCTTATCTTCCGACCTCCTTTTGGCATTGTGAATAGTCGTGTGCGAACCGTAGCAAGAGAACGCGGATACGTGCTGGTAAACTGGTCGGTAGACACCAAAGACTGGCGCGACCGCGATGCATGCATTGTGTACGAGCGCGTTATGTACCACGCAGCAGACGGTGCAATTGTACTGATGCACGACATAAGAGAAACCACAATGGAGGCAATGGAACGCATAGTACCAAGTCTTATCGAAAGAGGATTTGAGCTTGTTACAGTGTCGGAACTGTTGGACTATTTTTGGGGAGATGAATTAGATGCCGGCGGTCTTTATAACGGCTTGCGTCGATAATATATGTAGGAGGTAGTTCAATATGAACAGGTCAGATGACGATAGAATCCATCAAACAGACGAAAATGACAATGAGGAAAAGGCTGTTTCGTCGCCGATTGGTCGGCTTATGGCAGCAGAAAATAATGAATCGGATGGCGAACAAAGCGCGTTTGTTATAGGCTTTGAGCGCAGCGAAGACAAACCAGTGCGCAGGGAGCGTCCTGCCCCTATTGCAAACACCGGAGAAATCCGTCCACGCCCAAGGCGCGAACGCCCACCGCAACCACAGCAAGAAAGTGATGTGGACTTCCGCGAAGCCGGCGCACGCGAAGCTCGTGCCAGGCTTGGCGACCGCGAAAGCCGCAGACCATCCAACCCATCGCCAAGGCCTGCTGTACGCGCCGCAACACCTACATCAAGACGCATGTCACATAATGACGAACCAATGGATATCGAAACGCAAGGTGCAGCACCGGCTGATGTCGACAATTTCCGCCAACGCTATAACCCGGACGAGCTTATTTCCACCACTCGCGGTGGTGCGCGCCCGCAACGCGATACCACTGGCGAAAGCTACTCTGAACGCCCACGCAGCCCACGCCCTGCACCGGCTCGTGTACATTATAACGACGAAGATAGTGCAAGCCTTATCCGCTGGATAGCTTTTGGTGGTGCGGCTATTGTCTTGCTCATTTTTATCATGTTGATAGTAAGCCGTGGCCGTGCTGTTGGCAGGTACAACAACTTGCGTACCGAAATGGACGATATGCGACCTACGTACGAGCAGGCAGTCCACTACCAAGAACGATACGGCTTCCAGACTACCGAAACAGATCACTGGCGCAACCAATATAATGATCTGCGTGCGCAGGTGAACACACAGGCTACAACCCCACCCGCAAGTGGCAACGTCCAAGCCGACACACCTGGGACAAGCACAGGCGACAACAACCAAGAACCACCTGCCAGTGCTGTAAACCTGCCAACGCAGCATACAATACTAGGCGGCCAAAGCTTAACGTCAATTGCCATCCTCTACTACGGGCGTGGCACTGCATCCGAAAATCAAATACGTGCCGAGCATATTGCGGCGTATAATAATATCAGAAATTTGAACGCGATACAGGTCGGGCAGACCATTACTGTTCCGACATTACCATAATGATAAAGCGAGAGACTCTTGTCTCTCGTTTTTGTTTGCTTGTTAGATTAGCTGCCCCTGTATAAGATTTGAACGATATGGCGCACTCGACAGGATATGCCTTTTCGCCTAACACTTGCTTGCTAAAGTGTATGACGGAATAATGTAACCATCAGAATAAAATCACTAAGAGCCGCAACAACAGACTATTGTTCAATGTCTTTTTCTGTCGGCTCTCCTTCGCTTTTGAATTATAGCGAAATGAAATATCGTCAACAGAGCAATAACATAACATGTTTCATTTCACTTCAACACAAGCATTATCATTGCTATTTTTGTCATTTTGAAGTTTACTTTCACGCTCTAATGGCGTATAATAAGAGCGTGAAAGTTAGGTGATGATATGAGCAAGTTTGAAATTCTTGATTCAATCTACAAAAAAAATAATGGCTTTATTAGAACCGCAGATGTAGTCGCAAATGGAATTTCAAAGACTTATTTTAGAGAATATGTAAGAGAACGTGAATTTGAGAGAGTCGCACACGGCATATATATGTCCAAGGACACATGGGACGATGAAATGTACGTTATCCAAACACGCTATCCCTCGGCAGTATTTTCTCACGAAACTGCTTCATATCTTTTGAATTTTGCAGAGCGTGAGCCTATCCAGCTTGCTGTCACTCTAAAAGCAGGCGCAAATACAACAGGATTGGCAAAGGGTGGTGTTAAAGTTTACAAAGTAAAAGCTGAGTTGTTTGAAGAAGGTATTGTAGCGGCTCAAACACCCACAGGGCAAGCCGTTCGTTGCTACAACGCAGAGAGAACCCTTTGCGATTTAGTACGTAGCCGCAAAAAGATCGAGATTCAAGAACTGCAGTCAGCGGTTAAGGCATATATGAACAGTAACGAAAAAAATATCCCTCTCCTTTTGCGATATGCAAAGTCGTTTCATGTGGAAAAAATTATCCGTGGATATTTGGAGGTGCTTCTATAATGATTCGTACAACAAGACAGCTCCAAGACATGGTTCGCAATATGGCAAAAGGAAATAGCACAAGGTCACTTATAATAATGCGAAACTATGTGATGGAGCGTTTTCTAGAAAGATTATCGCTTTCTGCGTATCG
>Ga0123355_10003332_pt1 | contig 22985 bp, 11 predicted proteins | sample TergutEmb28metaG_3_FD_89872 | JGI IMG/M metagenome (GOLD analysis project Ga0123355, IMG submission 89872) | Embiratermes neotenicus P1 segment gut microbial communities from Petit-Saut dam, French Guiana - Emb289 P1 | ecosystem: Host-associated > Arthropoda: Insects > Digestive system > Gut ... | reverse complement strand
CACTCGAAAAAACCCGACACAAAGAACAGAGTCAGACCTAGGAAATACGTAAACAGTGCTAGCGTAGTGTATGTGAAAGTGATAAAATGACAATAAGTGACAAGTGAATAATACAACAAAGAGCGAGTAAGGAATAAACGGTCTATCTAGAATAGTACTAATGTACCTAGAATAAGCAGTTTTATCATATAAGCAGAAGCACGAAACACCTCGTGCCACCGTAACATTAAGAGGATTAGTACCAATATTACGTAATGCATTACATAATAAGAAAACCAACATAACGAGATCTCGCCCCCACCCAAAATTCCCCCTCCCCCTCCTCCATGCAACTGTATGACTTAACCTCTAGACAACCTGATGATGGCCCGCACAGAGGGCCGAAACATGTAGAGTTGAAACACACATAAGAGAAAATATAGTTGTGTTGACTAAATATAGAGATATACATATTATCACATTGTACTGTACCACACAACGGGGATGACACACCTCAAAAAAAATTCACACTAGGACGTAGCCACTTCATACTAGGACATAGTCACTTCATACTAGGACATAGTTACTTCATACTAGGACATAGTCACTTCATACTAGGACATAGTCACTTCATACTAGGACGTAGTCACTTCACACTAGGACATAGTCACTTCATACTAGGACATAGTCACTTCATAATAGGACGTAGTCACTTCACACTAGGACATAGTCACTTCATACTAGGACATAGTCACTTCATACTATGACGTAGCCACTTTCACAAATTTCTGATTTATCAGTAAGTAATCCACGTACGATTCTGAAATCTGGGTGGTGCTGACAAATCTGGGTGGTGCTGACACGTCTGGGTGGTGCTGACACATCTGGGTGGTGCTGACACGTCTGGGTGGTGCTGACACATCTGGGTGGTGCTGGCACATCTGGGTGGTGCTGACACATCTCGGTGGTGCTGACACATCTGGGTGGTGCTGACACATCTCGGTGGTGCTGACACATCAGTAAATGAATGAATCGATAGATAAATAAATAAAAATAAACAAACAAATAAATGAATAAACCCATATGTGTATAATAAAGCCGACAAATTATGTGAAATATCGAAGTGTGCATTTGACCAACATGTGGAGTTTCAGAGCTGGAAATTGGCATTGACGTTGGTATTGACTGTAGAGTGACTAGCATAGCTCAATGGCAAAAACTGGCCGCCATGGCTTAAGAACTCGTAAATACTATTCCAAATAAATAATTTATATATATATAATTAATATAAACTTACTACTTTTATCTGAATTATGTTTCTTTATTTTGAAAATTTAAAAAAATATTATCATTATTATTATTATTATTATTATTATTATTATTATGTAAAAAATTTCTCGATATTTACTCACTGTAACGACTACACATAAACTGCAAGTGGCAGCGGATCAAGGCGGGGTGTCGACTGTGAGACGGACGGACGGACAGACAGACAGACACTCCTGAACAGTGTGTACAGCCCTGCCCTCTTACAATTTCAAAACACAGCCACATTAATATCCAAACGCAACAGGGTGTGTAAGCGTATTTCACAGCCTCCAAACCGACGAGAGAAATTATCGGAAGGTAAAGATATTTTTATGGACACTGGGAGCGAATTTCTGAACCTGCAGTGTAATACTGTCCTTCATTATGTGTTTTGGTAATTGTGTGTCTCTTGTCCAGTGTTGCAAACACTGCCTGCCTGCCCACTGCAGGTGTCCAGTCCCGATACAGAACGCACGATCCACTCCCAGTGTTCAACACAGCTCTGTTCTCTGTATGTTTCAGTCGACGCTGGCAGAGCCGTGTGGATACAATCGGAAAACATCGAACAAAATACGTACTTACAGCGTGCTGCATTACCAGCAGAGCAGCAGACACGCGTCACTACAGCAGCACCAAGTTCAGCGCCAGCCGCAGCGTCCAAGAAACAAACCCGACGACAAAGCCCTGCCAACCCTCCCCAGCGCGGAACAACACAAATCGACGACGAACCAGTCGGTACAGCAGCTGCTGGCCCAGAACTGCAGTGACGACGAAGAAGTGAAACTGACACTGATCGAATGCAGACCGGCGGACACCGTGCCATGCAGTTCGTACGAAATGTATACTTATCGTCCGAGAGGGTCCTCCAATTCGAGTCAAACAACGATAACCACGTCACTGGGAAAACTCAGCTTAAATGACGGCAGTCACTGCCGACTTTCCGAATGGAACGGCGCGGCTGGTGACGAAGCCAACACTAGTAACGGGGACTGTGGGAAACATTCGACACCTGATGTGATCCCGACAGGTGGTGGTGGTGGTGGTACAAGCAGTACAAAGAACAGCACAAGGCGGAAACAAGACGGCATCGACCCGCGCAGCCGAAGAGGCGTTGTTGCATTCACCAGCAAGTTGAAGTCAGCACCTCGCGCGGCCGCATTCGGAGTGCTGGCCAGGAAACTGCGCGCTTTGCCGCTAGCTGGCAGCACGAAGCACGTGTTCACCCCACAGCAGGAGCGCGGAAGTGAAGACATTCCGAAAGACTCCACCAACAGGTTGTCCAGTCACGTCAGCATCGACAGTGCCAAGAGCACCATCAGCAACTCGAGCCTAAAGGACCTGGACGGGGCCGAATTCGTGGGCTCAGAGCTGGCTCACTACATGGGAGAGCTGAACCAGCAGAGACTGGTGCGCTGAGACCGAACTGTACAAACGTTCCAGATATGTGGACCGATTGTTGTGGGATATTATGCCGTACAGTGTGGTATCTGTCTGCTGCCTACCCCACTACACGGTGTCACATCGCACAGTTTGTTTCCTGATACCCCAACCGTGTAATGCTCTCCAGATACAGAGAGAAGAATGGGATGGAAGGGGCATGTAGCACGCGTAGGACAGGAATTATACATATACGAAGTTATGGTGGGAAGCGCCACTGAAGACAGATAGAGATAGGATGATGATATTAAAATGGAGCTCATAGGACTGTAGGGTGTATACTGCATGCGGGCGGTGGCTGGCACCTGGAGTGGTAGCTGTGAACTATCAGGTTCTCAGGAGGAGCTTTAGTATATCAGAGAGTGATCGTGACTCTTTGACAGACATGTTGAAAATAGTTTTAGTTCTTTCATCGTGGCCCGATATTCTGTCTGTAACAAGTTGCTTCTCAGTAGTTCACATGTGCACCAGCAGGTTCCGTCGTCACAGGCGGTGTAGCCGTAAACGTGTATATATTTTCTCGAGCCACAGGTTGGTGCACATGATGTGAAGCCAGGTTTCTTGAATTTTTCCATATACGAAGAGTTCCGGACGATAAATGCAGATATTTCTTTGTCTCTGCTGCGTGTTTATTTTGTGTGTCAATGGATGTCGTACTGACATGGGTGTGCACCGCGCGAAGGCAGTAACCGGTGTATTGAGAGGCTTGGCGTTTGCGACAAGTGCGTCTGGTGTTGCAACTTGACTGTTGGTCTGCCTTTGTGTTTTGTATCTGGACGTTTCGTAAAGTCTTCATTTTCACACCGTCAGTCCAACTGACCTTCACGATCATTCTCCAGCACCACATTTAAAAACTTTCTAATTATTTCTGATCTTCTTCCAGAAGTGTCCAATTTTTAGCACCACACAAAACTGCGACCCAAATTCTGTTCGTAAGGGAACGCGTAATAGGCTTCGGTGGTCTAGGAATAGCGTGTTGGTCTTTAGTACCCAAGTTTGCGTGTTCAAACCCGGCCGAAGCCGTCGGATTTTAGGGTGAAAAATTCCTCAGCACGCCTTCCTTCGGAGGGGAAGTAAAGCCGTCGGTCCCATGTCGTAGATTTGCGGCATGTAAAAGATCCCTAAATTTATGTGGAAGTCGGAATTTGGGCAAAATTACTATCGGAAATCTTTCTCGCCCACATTTCCACCTTTCGCTGCTAGGATCTCTCGCGTCGTTGCGGACGGAAGCACCTGGTGGCTAAAGTGGGAACGTCTAAAGGCGGGGAAAGCAATGGCAAACTACCCCCAAGAACTTGCCCAAGATGCAGTGTGCCAGAGTCATACCGGTCACATGACTGAGTTCTGGTTCCTGCCAAGCCCGGCCTTCAAGGCTGAATACTAATGAATAAATGAAGGGAACGCGTACCAACTTAGGTCCTTTTATAAGAGCGGCTATTACCGGTAATTTGAGAATACAGACGGGGATGGAACGACATCGCTGTGTATTACCAGTTTAAGCTTTACATCGTACTGGGGAAATGCTGTGGGATGCGCTGCCTTTAGTGAACCTTTCGAATAAACTAAACTTTCAGGTTATTCCTCCTTTAGAAGCTGATAGTAGTTCAGCTGATCAAGCAAATTCCCACTCTTTACTGAACCAGCGCGTGCCCATTACCGTGTACAACAACCCCAAGCAGGCCCTGTCTTGCGCTGGTTTAATGCAGTAATGGAACTTCGACATTATATTTTTGGATGTATAGTAATATTATCTCACCATCTGATCGTAGGTATACCAAGTGGTAATTTTCCTTTGCGTTCTCTGACTAAAGTGGTGTACGAATTTTTCTTGTGTGTGCCCAGTCGTGTTACATGCACCACTCATCTCATCTCCCTCATTTGTTAACAAGAATGACTGAAAAAATGATAAACATTTGGAGAGCATTACGTAGACAAGCCGTTCTGTTCTAGTCACTGTCTGAACGCCGTAAAGCCATGTAGAACTGAACCATATTTTCATCCTTTGTAACGTGTTATGTATGTTTGTGGAATGTAATAAATGTAGTGTGACGTGTGGTTGATAAAGCGATGTGCTTTGTGTGCTGCCTTGGTTTGGTCTTTCCTACTGCATGTGACGTGTTTTCGTACAGCTGTTCCGGATATAACTGCTATTCGGCTGGTAGAATCCGATCACACAAACTGCATATCACTGTATTAAGAAGCAGACAAGTTCGAGGTAAGTTGAGTTAAGGTGAGACAAGAAGTGCGCAATGCAGCAGCAGGAAAATAAGCTAAATATGAGACCCTTTAAATCAGACATAGCTGTCCATATTGTTGATCTAAACTGACGTAAGTATGCCAATGGAACTTGCTGAGGCTGCATTGAACTGCTCTGTTGCAGGCAGTCTGCATTGAACGGTTCTGTAGCAGAGACTGCACTAAACGGTTCTATAGTAGACAGTGTGCACACAATTGTTCTGTAGCAGACAGTCTGTATTAAACTGTTATGTAACAGAAAGTCTGCACACAGCTGTTCTGTAGCAGACTAAATACAGTGAGCTGCTATGTAGAAGAATGCAATGAACTCTTCTGTAACAGACAGTCTGCAATCAACTGTTCTGTAGCAGAGAGACTGCAATCAACTGTTCTGTAGAGCACAGTCTGCACTCTACTGTTAAATAGCAGACAGTCTAGAATCAAATGTTTTGTAGCTGACAGAAAGCACTCAATTTTCTGTAGCAGACCGTGTGCACAGATTTGTTCTGTAGCATACAGTCTGCACTGAAATGTTCTGTAGCAGACAGTCTGCACTGAACTATTCTGTAGGAGACAGTCTGAACTCAACTGTTCTGTAGCAGAAAATCTGAACTAAAATCATCCTTAGCAGACAGTTTTCAATCAAATGTTCTGTAGCAGTGAGTCTGCACTCAACTGTTCTGTAGCAGACAGTCGGCACTCAATTGTTCCGTAGCAGACTGGCCGCATTAAACTGTTCTTTAGCAGAGAGACTGCACCCAACTCTTCTGTAGCAGAAATTCTGCAATCAACTGCTCTGTAGCAGAGGTTGCGCTGAACTGTTCAGTAACAGAGAGTCTGCACAGAGCTGTTTTGTAGCAGACAGTTTGCACTCAACTATTCTATAACAGACAGTCTGAATTCAACTGTCGTGTAGTAGACAGTCTGCAAAAATTTGCCATGTAGCTGACATTCTCCACTCAATTGTATTGTAGAAAACAGTCTGAATTCAACTGTTCTGTAGCAGACAGTCTGCACCCAACTGTTGTGTAGAAGAGAGTATGCAATGATCTGTACTGTAGCAGACAGTTTGAACTGAAATGTTCTGTAGCATACAGACTGCACCCAACTGTTCTATAGCAGACAGTCTGCGTTCTACACTTCTGTAGCACGGAGTGTGCACTGAATTGGTTTGTAGCAGACAGTCTGAACACACCTGTTGTGTAGCAGACAGTGTGCACTCAAACGTTCTGTAGCACACAGTCAGCACAAAACTGTCTTGTAACACACAGTCAGCACTCAACTCTTGTGTAGCAAACAGTCTGCTCACAAATGTTCTGTAGATGAGAGTCTGCACAAAACTTATGTATAGCAGACAGTTTGCACTCAACAGTTATGTAGAAGACAGTCTGGATTTAGCTGTTCTGTAGCAGAGTGTCAGAACTGGACTGTTCTGTAGAAGACAGTCGGCATTCAACTGTTCTTTAGCAGATATCCTGAACTCAACTGTTCTAGAGCAGAGAGTCTGCACTCAACTGCTTTCTAGCCGACATTCTGCACTCAGTTGTTACATAGCAGACAGTCTGCACTGAACTGTTTTGTATCAGACACACGGCACAAACACTTTCTGTAGCAGACAGTCTGCAATAAACTGTTCTGTAGCAGACAGTCTACAATGAACTGTTCTATAGCAGACTGTGTGCATTGAACTGTTGTGTAGGGGACATTCTAAACTCAAATGTTCTGTACACGACAATCTGCACTTAAGTGATTTTAGCAGACAGTTTTCAATCAAATTTCCTCTCGCAGAGAAACTGCACTCAACTATTTTGTAGCAGACAGTCTGCCCTCAACGGTTCTGTAGCAGACAGTCTGCATTCAACTGTTCTCTAGCAGACAGTCTGCCCTAAACGGCTCTCTAGCAGACATCTTGCACTCAACCGTTCTGGGGCACAGAGCCTTCACTGATCTGTTCTGTAGCAACCAGATTGCACTGAAATGTTCTGTAGCAGGCAGTTTTCATTGAACTGTTCTATAACAGAGAGTCTGCACTCAATTGTTCCCAAGCAAATCGTCTGCTTTCAACTGTTTTCTAACAGAACATCTGCACTCAACTATTCGGTAGCAGACAGTCTGCCCTCAACTGTTCTGTAGAAGAGAGTCTGCACTCTACTCTTCTATAGCAGAATTTTGGTACTCAACTGGTCTGTAGCATAGAGTATGCACTGAACTCTTCTGTAGCAGACAGTCTGCACTGAAATGTTCTGTAGCACACAGAGTGCATTCAAGTGTTCTTTAGCAGACGGTCTGCATTAAAAGTTTCTGTAGCAGTCAGTTTGCACAAATTTATTGCAGCTGACTTTCAGCTCTCAACTGTTCGGTAGTAGACAGTCTGCATTCAAATATCCAGTAGTAGAGTCTCTGCACTCAACTCTTCTGTAACAGACAGCCTGCAATCAACAGTTCTCTAGCAGACAATCTGCACTGAAATGTTCTTTAGCAGAAAATCTGCACGGAACTGTTCTGTAGCAGACAGTGTGCAATTAGCTCATCTCTAGCAGACAGTGTGCACCCTACTGTTCTGAAGAAGAGAGTGTTCAATCCACAGTTCTCTAGCAGAAGGTCTGCACTAAACTGTTCAGTAGCAAATAATCTGCACCGAACTCTTCTGTATCAGACAAGCTGCATTCAACTCTTCTGTAGCAGACAGTCTGCCCTCGAATGTTCTGTATCAGAAGGTCTTCAATGAACTCTTGTGTAACAGACAGTCTACTTTCAAGTGTTCTTTAGCACATAGTCTGCACACAACTGTTTCCTATTAGACAGTATTCATTCAACTGTTCTGTAGCAGACGGTCTGCATTTAACTGTTTTGTAGCAGAGAGTCTGCAATGAAGGGTTCTGTTGCAGAGATTCTGCAATCTACGGATCTGTATCGGACAATCTGCACTCAACTGTTCTAGAGCCGGCAGTCTGCACAAAACTGTTCTTTATGAGACCATATACACTCAACTGTTCCCTAACACAAAGTCTGCACTCATATGTTTTGTAACACACAGTCTGCACTGTACTCTAATGTGGCAGACAGTCTGCACACACTTATTCTGTAGCAGACCGTCTGCATTCATCTGTTCCTTTGCAGATACTCTGCAATCAAGTTTTCTATAGCAGACAGTCTGCACTGAACTGATCTGTAGAAGACAGACTGCACTGAACATATCTGTAGCAGGCAGTCGGCACTGAACTGTTCTTAAGCAGACAGTCTACACTCAACTGTTTTATAGCAGAGAGTCTGCATTCAGCTGTTCTCTAGCAGACAGTCTGCACACAAAATTTCTGTTGCCGACAGTCTGCACTCAAACGTTTTTACCACACAGTCGTCAAATAACTGTTTTGTTGCAGACAGTCAGCACTCAGCTGTTATGTAATAGACTGTCGCCACTCAACTGTTCTGTAGAAGACAGTCCGTAAAGAGCTGTCTATTAGCAGATATTCTGCATTAAACGGTTCTGTAGCAGACAGAAGGCAAACAACTTTTTGAAGATGACATTCTGCACTCAAATCTTTTGTATCAGACTGTCTGCAATCAATTGTTCTGTAGCAGACAGTCTACACACAAATGTTTTATTGCAGACAGTCTGCACTCAACTACTCTCCTGTCGCAGACAATCTTCAATCAACTGTTCTTTAGCAGACAGTTTTCACTGAACTGTTTTCTATTAGAAATTCTGCACTCAGCAGTTCTGTAGCCTAAATTCTGGAATCAAGTGTCCTGTAGCAGACACTCTGCCCCCCTCTTTTCTGTAGCAGACAGTGCGCGCTCAAATGTTCTGTAGCATAATGCACTGAAATGTTCTGTAGCTGTGGTTCTTCACTAAAACCTTCTGTAACAGATATTTTGCACTCAACGTTATGTAGTAGAGTCTCTGCACTGATCTGTATTGTAGCGGGCATTCTGCACTAAACAGTTCTGTAGTAGGCAGTCTGCAATAAACTGTACTATAGCAGAGAGTCTGCTCTCAACTCTTCCGTAGAAGACACTCTGCACTCAACAGTTCTGTAGCAAACAGCCTGCCCTCAACTATTCTGTAGTAGAGAGTATGCATTCAGCTGTACTGTAGCAGACTTTCTGCACCCAACTGGACTGTAGCAGACAGTGTGCACTGAAATGTTTTGTAAGGGATATTCTAAACTCAACAGTTCTATAACAGAATGTCTGCACTGAACTCTTTTGTAGCAGTCAGTCTGCACTAATCTTTTCTGGAGTAGATATTCTGCTCTCAATTGTTCTGTAGCAGACAGTCTGCACTCAACTGCTCTGTAGCATACAGTTTGCAACACTCTGATCTGTAGCAGACATTATGCATTCAACTGTTCCCTAGAAAAGAATCTGCAATGAACTTTACTGTAGCAGACAATCGGCACGGAGCTGTACTGTATCAGAGAGTCTGCATTTAGCTGTTCTCTAGCAGAAAGTCTGCATTATATTGTTCTGTAGCAGACAGTCTGCGCTCAGCCTTTCAGTAGCAGACAGTCTGCATTCAACTGTTCTGTATCACAAAATGTGTTCTCAATTATGGTGTAACAGACATTCTGCACCCAGTTGTTATTAAGCAGACAGTCTGCACACAACTCTTCAGTAGCTCACAGTCTTCAATCACAATTTTTGCAGCAGACAGTCTATATTCAAACGTTTTTAAGAAGAGAGACTGCATTGAACGATAATGCTGCAGACAGTCGGCCCTCAACTGTTCTGTAGCAGACATTCTGCACACTACTGTTTTACAGCAGGCAGTCAGCAAAAAACTGTTCTCTATGGGAAAGTCTGCACTCAAATATTCTTTTGCAGAATGTCTGCACACAATTATATTTAACTGAGATTCTGCACCGTAGTGTTCTTTAGCAGACAGTCTGCACTCAATTTTTCTGTAGCATACAGTCTGCACCGAACATTTTAGTATGGAGTATGCAAAAAAATTTCTGTAGCACACAATCTGAACTCAAGAGTCCTGTAGCATAAAGTCTGCACTGAACTGTAGTTTAGAAGACAGTCTGCACAGAACACTTCTCACAGTCTGCATTCAACAGTCCTATAGCAGTCTCCACTCAACTGTTCTGTAGAAGACCGTCTGCCCACAATTTTTCTGAAGCAAATAATCTGCACTCAATTTTTCTAAAGCAGACAGCCTGCACTCAACTGTTCTGAACCAGACAGTCTGAACTCAAATGTTTTGTAGCAGACAGTCTCCACTTGTCTGTTATGTAGCAGGCTGTCTGCACTGAACTGTTCTTAGCAGACAGACTGCACTCATCTCTTCTATATCAGACAACTTGCATTCATCTGTTCTGTAGCAAAGAGTTTGCACTGATCAATTTGTAGCAGACTGTCTGCACTCGACTGTTCCATAGCAGACAGTCTGCATTCAAGTGCTTTGTAGCAAACGTTGTGCACTGAACAGTGTGTAGCAGACAGTCTGCATTGATTTGCTCTGTAGCTCACAGTCTGCACTCAACTGTTCTATTGCAGACAGTCTGCATTCAACTGTCCTGTATCAGACAATCTGCACTCAACTGTTCTATAGGAGACAGTCTGCACAAAACTGTAACTTAAAAGTCAGAATGGATACAAATAACCCGTAGCAGACAGCCTGCACTGGATTGTTCTGTAGAATAATTCTGCATTAACTGTCCTTTAGGAGACTGTCCGAACTGAGTTTTCTGTAGCAGACCATCTTCACTGAACTGTTCTTTAGATGACAGATTTCACTCAATACTTCTGTAGCAGAAAGTCAGCTCTCAACTACTCTGTAGCTGACAGTCTAAAGTCATCTCATTTGTAGCAGACCTTCTTCGCTGAACTGTATTGTAGCTGAGTGCTCTGAACTCTTCTGTAGAATTGGGACTGCATTCAACACTTCTGTAGCAGACATTCTGCACTCAACCAACCTGAAGCAGAAAGTCTGCATTGATCAGTTCTGTAGCAGAAATTCTGAACGGACCTGTTCTTTAGCAGGCCGTCTGGACTGAACTGTTCTATAACAGACAGTCTGCATTTAATTGATCTGTAGCAGACAGTCTGCTCTCAACTGTTCTTTAGCAGAACTTCTGAAACAAATAGTTCTCTAGTAGACAGTCTGCACTGAATTGTTCTGTAGCAGACAGTCTGCACTAAACTATTCAGTAAATGGCAGTCTGCGTTCAAGTGCTCTGTAGCAGACAATCTCCATGTAACAGATCTCTAGCAGAGAGTCTGCACTAAATTCTACGGTAGCAGACACTTTGCACTGCACTGTTCTGTAGCTGACATTCAGCACTCAACTATTCTATAGAAGTCAGTCTACATTCAACTGTTTTTAGCAGACACTCTGCACTCAAATGTTCTGTAGCAGACTGTCTGCACTCAACTGTTGACTAGCGGACTCTGCACTCAACTATAGCAGACACTCTGCACTGAACCCTTCCGTAACAGGAATTCTTCGCTGAACTTCTCTGTAGCAGACAGAATGCACTGAACGGTTTTGCAGACATTTTGCTCTCCACTGTTCTCTAGCAGACTTTTAGAACACAAATGTTCTGTAACAGATGGACTGAACTCAAGAGTTCCGTATCACACATTCTGCAATCAGCTCTTTAAAGAGTCAGTCTGCAATCAATTTTTGTAGCAGAAAATCTGCAAATAATTGTCCTGTAGCACTTAGTATGCACTCAACTATTCCGCAGCAGTCAGTCAGTACTCAACTCTTCTGTATCATAGTATCTGAACTGAACTAGTAAACAGTCTACACTCAACTGTACTCTAGTAGACTTTCTGCACACAACTTTCTGCTCTCTATTGTTCTCTTGCAGACATTCTGCACTCAACTCTTACGTTGCAGACAGTCTGAATTCAACTGTTCTGTAGCAGAGCGTCTGCAAAAAAAATGTTCTCTAGAGGACTGTATGCAGGGAACTCTTCTGTGGCAGACACTCTACCCTCATCTCTGCACACAACTGTTTTGTAGAAGACAGTGTGCATTCAACTGTTCTGTAGCAGACACTCTGCACTCAACTGTTCTGTATCAGTCTGCAATCAACTGGTCCCTAGCAGAAAGTCTGTACCAAATTGTTGTGTAGCAAAGAGACTGCACTGAAGTGTTCTGTAGCAGACATTCTGTACTGTACTGTTCTTTAGCAGGCAGTGTGCACGGAACTGTTCTATGGCACACAGTCTGCACACATCTGTTCTGTAGCAGACTGTTTGATATCCACTGTTTTTTAGCAGACAGTCTGCAATCAACTATTTTCTAGCAGACGTTCGGCACTGCACAGTTCTTTAGCAGAGATTCTGCTCTCAACTCTCCTGTAGCAGACAGTCTGCACACAACTATTCTGTAGTTGACAGTCTGCACTGAACTGTCGTGTAGAAGACAGTTTGTACGGAACTGCTCTATAGCAGACAGTTTGCACTGAACAGTTCCATAGCAGACAGTCTGCACTGTGTGGTCAATAGCAGACAGTGTGCACCCAAAACTTCTTTAGTAGACAGTCTGCACTGTTGTGTTCTGTAGCATGCAGTCTGCATTCAACCCTTCATTAGCAGACAGTCTGCACTTGATTGTACTGTAGCAGACATTCTGCATTTAATTGTTCGTTAGCAGGCAGTATGCATTCAACTGTGCTTTAGCTGAAAGTTTACACTGAACTGTTATGTAGCAGACAGTCTCCTCTATACTGCTCTTTAGCAGATAGTCTGCATTCAACTGTTCTCTATCTAAAAGTCTGCATTGAACTGTTCTTTATGAGGCAGTCTGCACACAACTGTTCTGTAGCAAACGGTCTGCATCAACTCTTCTTCATCAGACAGTACTCACTTAACTGTTCTTTCCACAGTGTCTGCTTTGAACTATTCAATAACTGACAGTCTGCAATCTACTGTTCTGAAGCACACTATCTGCTCTCGGCTATCCTGTAACAGAGAGTCCGAACTGAACTGTTCTTTAGCAGACAGACTGTACTTAACTGTTCTGTAGCTGACAGTCTGCACTCAACTGTTCTGTAGCAGAAAGTCTGCATTTATTTTCTCTTTAGCAGACAGTCTGCATTCAATACATTTGTAGCAGACAGTCTTCATTCAACTGTATTGTAGCAGACATTCTGCACTCAACAGTTCGGGAGAAGAATGTCTGCACTCAACTGTTATATAACAGATAGTCTGCATTCAAATGCTTTGTAGCAGACAGACTGCAATTACTGTGCTGTAGAAGACAGTCTGCAATGAACTGTTCTGTAGCAGACAGTCTGCACTGAACTGTTCTGTAGCAGACAGTCTGCACTGAACTGTTCTGTAGCAGACAGTCTGCACTGAACTGTTCTGTAGCAGACAGTCTGCACTGAACTGTTCGGTAGGAGAATGTATGAACTCGAAACGTCTGTAGGAGACATTCTGCACTGAACGTTCCTTAGCAGACACATTGTTATCAACTATAATCTGGCAGACAGTCTGCACTCTACTTATCTGTAGTAGTCAGTCTGACCTCACTTCTTCTGTACCAGGCTTTCCACACTCAATTGTACTATATCTGCCTAAACAGAATTTTTCTGTAGAAGGTAGTCTGCCTTCTAATGTTCTGTTGCAGACACTCTGCACTCTAATATTTCGTAGCAGACAGTCTGCACTGATCTATTTTTTGCAGACAGTCTGCATTGAACTGTTCTATAGCAGGGAGTTTGCCCTTAACTGTACTATAGCACACAGTCTGCACACATCATATCTTTGGACAATGGTCTGATCTCGGCTCTTTTGTAGCAGACAGTCTGAACTTAACTGTTCCGTAGCAAACCGTCTGCACACAATAGTTCTACGGCAGACAGCCTGCACTGAAATTTTATTAGCACACAGCCTGCAATAAATTACTCTGAAACAGAAATGCAGCACTCAGCTCTTTTGTAGCAGATATTCTGCATTCAACTGTTCTGTAGCAGAGAGTCCGCAATAAACTGTTCTCTAGCAGACATTCTGCACTTAGCTGTTCTAAAGCAGACAGTCTGCACCCAACTGTTCTGTAGCACACAGACTGCACTACTCTATTCTGTAGCAGACAGTCTGCACAAAACTCTTCTCTAGCAAGTTGTCTGCATTGTCTGTAGCAGACAGTTTGCATTGAAGTCCACTTTAGCAGACAGTATGCATTGAACTGTTCTTCAGCACACAGTCTGCACTCACCTTTTTTGTAGCAGACCGTCTGCACACAACTGTTCCGTAGCAGGCAGTGTGCCATCGGCCGTACAATATCAGATATTCTGCACACAACATTTTGAGTAACAGGCAGCTTGCCATAAAGTATTGTGTACCTGACCGTCTACTCACAACTGTTTTGTAGAAGAGAGTCTGAATTCAACTCTTCTGTAGCAGATAGTCTTCACTCAACTGTTTTGTATTAGACATTATGAACTCAAATTTTCTGTAGCAGACAGTTTATATTGAACTGTCCTTTAGCAGACAGTCTGCGCTGAACTGTTCTGTAGCAGACAGACTGCAAGGAACTGTTCTCTTGCAGAGATTCTTCACACATCTGTATTGTTGCAGACAGTCTGTACTCAACTGTAAATTAGCAGACAATCTGCAATCAACTGTTATGTATTAGGCACTTTGCACTAAACTCTCCTGTAGCAGACAGTCTGCCCCAAATCTTCTACAGTAGACAGTCTGCACTGTATTGTTCTTTAGCAGATAATTTGCACTGACTTGTTTTAGAAGACAGTATTAAATAAACTGAAATTTATCAGACAGTCAGCACTGCCCTGGTCTGTAGCAGACAGTATGCGCTCAACTCTTCTTAAACAAACAGTATGCTCTCAACTGTTCTGTAGCAGACAGTCTGCACTGAACTTTCCTGTAGCGTAGAGTCTGCAATCAACTCTTCTTTAACAGACGTTCTGAAATCAACAGTTCAGTAGCAGGCAGACTGCACTCACCTGTTTTTAGCAGACAGCCTGCACTCAAATGTAATATAGCACACAATCTGCACTGAACTGTTCTGTAGCAGACAGTCTGCACTCAACTGTTCTTTGCAGATCGTCTGAATTCAATTGTTCTGTAGAAGACAGTCTGCACTGAACTGTTTTTAGCAGAGAGTCTGCATTCATCCGTTCTGTATCGGCCAGTCTGAACTCAACTATTCTTTAACAGACAGTCTGCACTCAAATCTTCTTTAGCAGACAGTCTGCTCTCAACTCTTCAGAAACAGGCAATCTGCTTTCAACTGTTCTCTAGATGACAATCTGTTCTCAGCTGTTCCGTAACAAACAGTCTGCACTGAAATCTTCTTTAGCGGACAGTCTGCATTCAAGTGTTCTTTAGCATACATTCAGCACTCAAACTTTCTCTAGGAAACAGTTTGCCCCAACCGTTCCCTAGCATAGAGTCTGCACTCAACTCTTCCCTAGCTTTAAGTCTGCACTCAAATGTCCTTTAGGAGACATTCTGAGCTGAACTGTCCATTAACATACAGTCTGCACTCAACCCTTCTTAAGCAGACTGTCTACAATCAACTGTTCTGTGGCAGACAGCCTGCAGTAAACTGTTTGTAAGCAGACCGTCTGCAATGAACTGTAATTTAGCAGACAATCTGCACTAATCTCTCCTTTAGCAGACAGTCTGCACTTATCTGTTCTATGGCAGACAGTCTGCAATTAATTATTCTGTAGCAGAGTGTCTGCACTCGAAGGTTCTTTATCAGACAATCTGCTCTCAACTGTTCTGTATCTGACAGTCTGCATTCTACAGTTCTCTAGCACACAGTCTGCGTTCAGCTGTTCTGTAAAAGACAGTCTGCACTCTAATTTTTATAGCACACAGTCTGCACTCAACTGTTCTGTAGCATACGGTCTGCATTCAACACTTTCCTAGCAGACAGTCTGCACTCAACTGTTCTGTAGCAGACAGTCTTCACTCAACTCTTCTGTAGCAAGCTTTCTTCTCTGAACTGTCTTTTGGAAGACAGTCTGCGCTGAACTTTTCTGTAGCATACAGTTTGCATTCAACTCTTCTGTAGCAGGCAGTCTGAATTCAACTATTATTCAGCAGACAGTTTCATTTAAGTGTTCTTTAGTAGACGGTCTGCACTGAACTCTTCTGTAGCAGACAGTCTGCATTCAACTGTTCTGTCGCCTACAGTCTGCCTGCGATTTCTCTGTAGCGGACAGTCTGCATTTAACTGTTATTTACAGACAGTCAGCACTCAATTTTTCTGTAGCAGACGGTCTGAACTCAACTGTTCTATGGCGGACAGTCTGCAATCAAATGGTCTATAGCATACACTCTGCATTCAACTTTTCACTATCAGACATACGGCACAAAACAGTGTGCTCTCAACGCTTCTCTAGCAGACACTCTGCACTCCAGTGTTTTGTAGCCGACAGTCTGCACACAACAATTTTTCAGAAGACAGTCTGCATTTAACTGTTCTTTATCATCCAATCTGGACTCAACTTTTCAGTATCAGACAGTCTGCTATCAACTGTTCTGTAGGCGACAGTCTGCACTCAAATGTTCCCTACAAGAAAGTGTGCACACAACCGTTGTGTAGCAGAGAGGCTCCACTGATTTGTTCTGCAGCAGACAGTCTGCATTGATCTGTTCTGTAGCAGACATCCTACACGGAACTGTTCCGTGACAGTCGGTCTACTCTGATCTATTTTGTAGTATACAATCAGCACTGAACTGTTCTCTAGCAGACAATTTGCAGTGACTTGTTTTTTAGAAGAGAGTCTGCACTGTAATTTTCTTTAGCAGACCTTCTACACTGACCCGATCTGTAGCATACAATATGCTCTGAACTCATATTTAGCAGACAGTCTGCGCTCAACTGTTCCCTACCAGAAAGTTTGCACACAACTGTTGTGTAGCAGAGAGTCTCCACTGATTTGTTATGCAGCAGACAGTCTTCATTGAACTATTCTGTAGCAGAGAGTCTACACGGAACTGTTCCGTGACAGACAGTTTACTCTGATCTATTCTGTAGTATGCAGTCTGCACTGAACAGTTCTGTAGCAGACAATTTGCACTGACTTGTTTTTTAGAAGACACTCTGCACTGAAATGTTCTTTAGCAGACCTTCTACACTGACCTGATCTGTAGCATATATTATGCTCTGAACTCATATTTAGCAGGCAGTCTGCACTCAAATGTCCTGTAGCAGACAGTCTGCACTGAACTGTCCTTTATCATACTGTCTGAACTAAACTCTTCTTTAGCAGACTGTCTGCACTCAGTTGTTCTGTAGCAAGCACTCTGCACCCAACTGTTGGTTAGAAGACAGTGTGCACTCAACTGTTCTTCAGCAGACAGTCTGCACTGAACTGATTTTTAGCAACCCGTCTACACACATACATTCTTTGGCAGACAGTCTGCACTCAGTTTTTCTGTAGCAGACAGTGTGCAATGAACTGTCCTTTAGCAGACAGTCTGCAATGAACTGGTCTGTAGCTTACAGTATGGTCTCCACTCTTATTTAGCAGACAGTCCTAAACCAACAGTTCTGTAGAAAAGAGTCTGCACTGGACTGTCCTTTAGCATACAGCCTGAATTCAACACTATTTTAGCACTCTCTGCATTCAGTTGTTCTGTAGCAGGCAGTCTGCACTCAACTGTTCGTTAGCAGACAGTGTGCACTCAACTGATCTTAACAGACAGTCTACACTGAACTGAATTCTAGCAGACACACTGCACTCATCTCTTCTGTGGCAGAGTGTCTGCCTTCAATTGTTCTGTAGCAGACGGTCTACATTGGACTGTTCTTTAGCAGACAGTCTGTACTGAACTGTTCTTTAGCAGACAGTCTGTTCTCAACTGTTCTATAACTGATAGCGTGCATATAACTGTTGTCTAGCAGACATTCTGCTCACAGATGTTATGTAACTAACAGACTGCACTGATCTCTTCTTTAGCAGACAGTCTGCTCTCAACAATTTTGTAGCATAGATTCTTCACTCAACTATTCCCTGGCGGACAGTCTGCAATCAACTGTTCTCTAGCATTCAGCCTGCACTCACCTGTTTGTAAGCAGACAGTCTGAACTCGTCTGTCCTTTTGCAGACAGTCTCCACTGAACTGTTCTGTAGCAGACCGTCTGCACTCATATGTTCTGTGGCAGTCAGTCTGCACTACATTCTTCTGTAGCAGACAGTCTGAAATGAATTGTTCTTTAGCAGACACCCAGAACTCATCATTTCTGTATTCTGTATTCATCTGTTCTCTAAGAGACAGTCTGCATTCAACAGTTCTTTAGCAGACAATCTTCTCTCAACTGTTCTTTAATTGACAGTCTGCATTTAACTATTGTTTAGCTGAGAGTCTGCTCTCAGCTGTTCTGTAAGTGAGAGTCTGTACGTAACTCTATTTTAGCAGACAGTAAGCACTCATCTGTTCTTTAGCACACAGTCTGCTATCAACTGTTCTGTTGCACACGGTCTGCATTAAGGTCTTCTCTAGCAGACAGTATGCACTGAACTGTTCTGTAGCTCACAGTCTGCACTCAACAGTTCTTTAGCAGACAGTGTGCATTCAACTGTTTTGTAGCAGGCAGCCTGCACTCAACTGTACTATAGCATACATTCTGCACTTATATGTACCTTAGCAGACAGTCTGCTCTAACCAGTTCTTTAGCAGACAGTCTGAAATTAACTGTACTCTCGCAGTCAATTTGCATTCAACTCTTCTGTTGGAGAGAGTCTGCATTGAATTGTTAATTAGCAGGCATTTTGCACTCAACTGTTCTGTAGCAGACAGTCTGAGCACAACTGATCGGTAGCAGAGAGTCTGTAATAAACTGTTTCCCCGCAGACAGTCTGCATTCAAATCTTCACTAACAGACAATCTGCATTCAACAGTATTGTAGCAGAAAGTTCGAAATGTCCTCCTATATAGCGGATAGGGTGCAGACATCTTTCCTTTAGCAGACAGTCTGCACTCAATTCTTTTTTAGCAGACAGTTCGTAATGAACTGTCTTTTAGCAGACCGTCTGCATTCAACAGTTCTTTAGCAGATAGTCTGAACTCAACTGTTCTTTAGAAGACAGTATTCAAAAATCTCTCTTGTAGACGGTAGTCTGCAATTAACTGTTTTGTAGAAGACAGTCTGCACTCAAATTTTCTGTATCATAAAGTCTGCAAACAACAGTTTGTAGCAGACAGTCTGCAATCAACTGTTCCCTAGCAGAAAATCTGTACACAATTGTGGTGTAGCAGAGAATCTGCACTGATCTATTTTGCAGCAGAGAGTCTGCACTGATCTCTTCTGTAACAGATATTCTGCACGGTTATTTTCTGTGGCAGACAGTCTGCACTAATCTAGGCTAGAGCAGACCGTCCGTAATTCACTTTTTATCAGACATTCTGCAATTAACCTATTATCTACCAGAGAGTCTACACTGTTCTGTTTTTAGGAGACAGTCTGCAATCAACTGTACGGTAGAAAACAGTCTGAACCGAAATTTTCTGTAGTTGACTGTCTGCACTGAACTGTTCTGTAGCAGACAGTTTGCACTTAAATCTTCTTTAGCAGACTGTCTGCACTGAATTGTTCTTTAGCAGGGAGTTTGCACTGACCTGATTTTTAGCAGACAGTGTGCACTCAACACTTCAATAGTAGACAGTCTGCACACAACTGTTCTCTAGCAGACAGTCTGCATTCAAGTCTTCATTTGCAGACAGTCTGCACTCAACCGTTCTGTAGCAGAGGGTCTGTACTCAACAGTTCGTTAGCAGACATTCAGCACTCAAATGTTTTTTAGTAGACAGACTGCACTGAACTGTTCTGTAGCAGACAGGCTGTACTCAGCTGATCTGTAGCAGATAGACCGCACTCAACTGTTCTGTATTTCACAGTGTGCACTGAACTGTCCTTTAGCAGATAGTCTGCAATCAACTGTTCTGTAGCTGACAATCTGCACTCAAATATTCTGTAGCAGACAGTATACACGCAAATGGGCTTTCCAGGCAGTCTGCACTGAACTGTTCAATAACTTACATTCTGCGTTCATCTGTCCTGAATCAGACAGCTCTGCTATCAGCTTTTCTTTAACAGACAGTCCGCACTGAACTGTTCATTAGCTCTCAACTATTCTGTAGCAGGCAGTCCGCACTGAACTGGAATTTTGCAAACAATCTGCACTCGATCCTTTTGAGGCATACAGTCTGCTCTGACCTGTTTTGTAACAGAGAAATTTCTCAGAACTATCCTTCGGCAGACAGTCTGCTCTCAACTCTTCTTTAGCAAACAGTCTACACTAAGCCGTTCTCTAGCAGGTAGTCTGCACTGAACTGTTCCTTACCACACAGTCTGCAGTCAACCGTTCTATAGCAAACATTCTGAACACAAGTTAATTGTAGCAGAAATTCTGCAATCAACTGTTCTGTAGCAGACAGTCTGCACTTAATTGTTCTGTAGCAGACAGTCTGCACTGAACTGTTCTCCAAAAGACAGAATCCAATAACGGTTCGGTATTAAACAGTCTGCACTGAACGGTTCCGTAGCAGACAGTCTGCATTCTACGATTTTGTAGCAGAGATTCTGAACTGAAATGTTTTTAGGAGCCATTCTGCACTCAACTCTTCTGTAGCAGGCAGTCTGCACTCAACTTTATTGTAGCAGACATTCTGCACTCAACTGTTCGAGAGCAGAATATCTGCACTTAACTCTTATATAACAGAGAGACTGCACGCAAATATTTTGTAGAAGACAGACTCCTATAAACTATGTTGAAGCCGACAGTCTTTACTGAAGAGTTCTATAGCAGACAGTGTGCACTGTATCGATTATGGAACACAGTCTGCACTGAACTATTCTCTAGGTAGCAGTCTGAACTCAAATGTTCTGTAGCAGACAATCTGCATTTAACCTCTCTTAGCAGATACATTTTAATCAACTGTATTGTAGCAGACAATCTGCAATCTACTGATCTGTAGCAGGCAGTCTACACTCAAATGTTCTGTAGCAGACAGACTGACTTCAACCCTCATGTAGCAGGCTATCCACACTAAATTATTCTATATCAGACTTAACTGAACTGTTCTGTAGCAGAGAGACTGCCCTCAACTTTTCTGTAGCAGACATTCTGCACTCAACTCTTCTATAGCTGACAGTCTGCTCTGATTTGTTCCTTACCAGGCACTCTGCATTGAACTGTTCTAAAGCAGGCAGTTTGCACTTTACAGTAATATAGCAGACAGTCTGCACAAAACTGTTCTTGAGCAGACAGTCTGCCCTCCAATGTTCTGTAGCAGACAGTCTGAACTGAAATGTTTAGTAGCAGACAGTTTGCAAAAACCTTCTCTGTAACAGACATTCTGCATTCAACTGTTCGGTATAAGTGAGTCTGAAGTGAACTATAGTGAAGCAGACAGTCTGCAATTAACTCTTTTGTAGCGGACGGTCTGCACCCAACTCTACTGTAGCAGGCAGTTTTCACTGGACTGTCCTTTAGCAGACATTCTTCACTGAACTGTTCTTTAGCAGACAGTCTAAACTCTACTGTTCTGTAGCAGGTATTCTGCATTCAACTGTTCTTTAGAAGATATTCTGCACTCAAATGTTCTTTAACAGACAATCTACATGCGAATTTTCTGTAGCAGACAGTGTTCACTAAACTGTTATTTGGAAGAAAGTCTGCACTCAACGGTTCTGTAGCAGACATTCTGAACTCAACTGTTCTGTAGCAGAGAGTCTGCACTCAAATATACTCTAGCAGACGGTCTGCATTCAGCTCTTCACTACCAGACTGTCAGCACTGACCTGGTCTCTAGAAGACAGTGTGCTCTCATCTCTTCTACTGCTGACAGTCTGCATTCAACAGTACTCTAGTAGACAGTCTGTACTGAACTGTCCTCTAGCAGAAGGTCTGCACACAACGTTCCTTAGCCGACAGTCTGCAATCAAATGCATTGTAGCAGACAGTATGCAAACAATTGTTTTGTAGAAGACAGTCTGGTTCAACTGTTCTGTAGCAGAGTGTCTGCACTCAATTGTTCTGTGTCAGAAGGTCTGCAATCAACTGTTTTGTAGCATATAGTCTATACTCATCTGTTCCCTAGAAGAATGTATCCACCAACCTCTTGTGTAGCAGAGAGTCTGCAATGATCTCTTCTGTAGCAGACAGTCTGAATTGAACTGTTCTGTAACAGACAGTCTGCACGGAACTGTTCTGTTACAGACAGTCTGCTCTCAACTGTTTTGTAGTAGACAGTCTGCACTGAAATGTACTTTAGCAGACAATTTGCACTGAACTGTTCTTTGCAGATAGTCTGCCCTAAACTGTAATTTAGCAGAAAGTCGGCCTGCCTGAAGAGAGGAAGGAATCGATCATTATACCTATTCACAAGAAGGGGGATAAAACAGATTGTAATAATTACAGAGGCATATCAACCTTGCCAACCACTTACAAAATTTTAACCAACATCCTGCTGGCAAGGTTAATTCCACATGCGAAGGAAATTATCGGGGATCATCAGTGTGGCTTCCGACGCAACAGTTCGACTATTGATCATATATTCTGCATTCGCCAAATACTTGAGAAAAAATGGGAATACAGAGAACAAGTTCATCTGCTCTTTATAGACTTCAAGAAAGCTTAAGATTCAGTTAGGAGGGAGGCCTTATATAAGATTCTCATTGAGTTTGGTATCCCTAGGAAACTTGTAAGTTTAATAAAGATGAGTCTGACTGAAACATATAGCAGAGTCCGGGTGGGCAAGAATGTGTCAGACAGGTTCCCTATTAGGAACGGTTTGAAACAAGGAGACGCTCTAACACCAATGCTTTTTAACTTTGCTTTAGAGTACGCCATTAGGAGAGTTCAGGTAAACCAGGATGGCTTGAAACTAAATGGTACACATCAGCTTCTGGCTTATGACGATGATGTTAATATACTGGGAGGAAGCATACATAAACTAAAGGAAAATGCAGAAGCTTTAGTAGCTGCTACTAGGGAGATTGGACTGGAAGTAAATGCTGATAAAACTAAGTACATGGTCATGTCTCGAGATCAGAATGCAGGACGAATTCACAGTGT
>Ga0123355_10003331_pt1 | contig 22988 bp, 17 predicted proteins | sample TergutEmb28metaG_3_FD_89872 | JGI IMG/M metagenome (GOLD analysis project Ga0123355, IMG submission 89872) | Embiratermes neotenicus P1 segment gut microbial communities from Petit-Saut dam, French Guiana - Emb289 P1 | ecosystem: Host-associated > Arthropoda: Insects > Digestive system > Gut ... | reverse complement strand
CCAGACAAATTACTCGCACAACGCATTACGCAACCACGCGTAACAACTGTACGACAAACCAAAAATAAATAACATATGTGTTTTACTGCGACTGTCATTTCGCAATCCCGCAGTATCCCACAATGGTATATTTTAAAGCAAATTAGTATTATTACCTTATAAGAAGGATAATATATCAAATAACCATTTATCAAAAAGGAGCTTACTATTTGGGTATAAAAATTTTTAATAATTTACCCTTAGAGATTAAGAATGTTGCTGATAACCAAAAAAATTTAAAATTGCTCTGAAAAAATTTTTACACACTTACTGATTTTACACAATTGAAGAGTGCCTTAGTCAACTGTGAATTAAGATCTGTATCACAAGATTTTATTATAGCAGTATGTTGATTTAAGATTCTGTCTATGTGCATTATGTAAGTACTCTTGAATTGTTTTTGAGTTCTGTGTAGGTACATTATGTAAGTATTTAATTGATTGTACCTTCTGAACTGATAACATTTCCTTGTATAAACTTGATTTGTTTTACTTTGTATTATAATCACAAATCACTGTTATATGTACCTTACTGTCGAGACTCATTTTGTACTGTGCCTGTTGTTATCTAATGACAAGTTCTATATTCACTCTGATGGATCTCTGGCATGGATGGATGGATGGATGGATGAATGGATGGATGAAAGAACGAACGAACGAACGAACGAACAAATGAATGAATGAATGAACGAAAGAAGGAATGAATGAAAGAGTGAATGAATGAACAAACAAATGAATGAATGAATGAATGAATGAACGAACGAATGAATGAATGAATTGATGTATGGATGAATGAATGAATGAATGAATGAATGGATGAATGAATGAAATAATAAGAAAAATTATAAAGTGAAAAGTATTAACAACAATAAATTAAAATCCAGGACACAGGATGCACACCAGCGACCTGCTACTAATTAATCCTCCACAATAACATTTTGCCCACAAGGCTGAACGAAATGTTTGTAGTGATAACAGTGAGATATATATCTTTTCCCATTAACTTCTCTGAAATTCCTAAAATTCTGAAATATGGGCTTGTGATTTGTTTGTGTCACAAATTCTTTAACCTCACAAAGTTGAAAACAAATCAAAGAGGATTTGACTGTGCACTCTCCTTGTCAGTCTAGGACTCCCAAGTGGTTTCTTTTCTTCATGTTTTCCAACCAAAACTCTGCATGCATTTTTTTGGCATACATGTCCCATGCCCTTCACTTCTCATTGGATCACTCTAATGACATTTGGCAAGGAGTGCAAAATTCCTCATTATGTAATTTTCCTCAGCTTTCTGCCATTGCCTCACTTCCTCAGTACCCTGTTCTATGGCACCCTTAGTTCCTTCAAGTGATAGACCAACTTTCGCCCCTTATAAAATAAACTCTTGTTGCTGTACTGATAATGATGAACATAGATTACAGATAAAAGGGGAGCATGTTAAACAACACTTGTAGTGCACATGTCTTCAATCTAATCTGCTAAAAGAGAGGAAAATGTGATTAGTACATTAAAAGATAAGTAGATACATGGGCAAAAATAAGTGCATTAAAAATAAATAAAATCAAAAGCAAATTATTGTGTTACTAAAGCAATGTTTTGGAAAAAGACATGAATATGGTCACAGGTTTGTAAACTGAATTTTTATTAAGAAATTTCTTATTTTGAAGAACACACACACATACACACACACATATTTGTACTGTGTCAACATACCGGACTTTCCATTGATATCCTTGGCCTTGAGATTCCTTGCTTTGAGGAGCGTTAGTGTCAGGATACTGTTGCTGGGGTGGTAGCAGAGTGATGTCAGCAGCTCGCCACACTTGTCTTTTGCAGGTGGCTTCAAAGCTTTCCAGAAAGAAGGTTTCTCTGACAAGTCCACCTGCAGGTGATGATGATGATGATGATGATAATAGTAATAGTAGTATTAGTAGTTATAATAGTTAACAAGTGCAAACTGACTGTACCATCCCTAACAATATACTGGACATCATAATACATGATAATGAAAAATGAACATGTGTGTTAATAGATAATGCAATTTCAGGAGACAGAAATGTGATTAAGAAAGAAGCCGAGAAGATTTTAAAATATAAAGACCTCATAATACTAATTCAGCACATGTGGAAAGTGAATGCAAAAGTGATACCGGTAATAATAGGGGTGAATGGAACAATCCCATAATCACTCAGACCATACCTGAGCAACACACTGGGAAAGCACAAAATTAAGGAACTACAAAAAACAGTCATACTGGGCAGTGCACACAAACTGTGGAAATTGTTAATGTACATGGGTGAAATACCATGACATGTAGCACAACTGTAAATACAAAACAGTTGCAACACTATATACCCTAGAAACATGATTTGTTTCAGGTATATAATTGTAAATATCCTGCATTAAGTTGATAATTATTATTATTATTATTATTATTATTATTATGAAGAAGAAATTAAGTTGAACTTCTTGTGACAATCAAAAGAATACATTTATTAGAGAGGTTTATAAGTGCTTTTGCACCAATCAATCAATTTACTTTGTTTCAAATTCTCTAGTTTTATTGTCACTTTTTTACAGCTCCAGTGATTAATCCATTTCTAGTTCTTATGTATGCATTAACTGTTCAGTGTGACAAACTGCCTACATCACTGATGTCCCATAAAGTGACGGTCTGTCAAAACACCACCTAAGCACTCTTATTACTACTGATATTGATATGGGTGTATTTTGTGTTTAAGTGTTCCTCTACACAAATTTGTTTAACTGCATATATGTGCTGAACCTCAGTGATTTCCAGTTTGTATTTCTGAAACTGTAAACAAGGTGGGTCTGATTAGCGGCGACAATTACAAAAGTACTTACATTCAATGTGCACAAACCTACAGAACTTCCTGCAGTCTTCACTAATACTGCAGGTTTGTGTCCCAGTACATACAAATGAGCTGACATCTGTCAAAGCAATGCCATCAGCTCTAAATAACATTTACATTACTTTGTAATAACTCAAACAGCACTAGAAATTACAGTTCATATTTTGTTCCTCTAATGTCTCTTTTTCCATTTATTTTCTCACTTGTAGTCATGTTTACACTTGGATTGTAGGAACTGTTTATATATGTTGTATGTAGGCTTATCAATCTTCATTTTGAGACTTCATATGTGCCAGTTATATGGACATCAGAATGGTGTACGGGCATGTACAGGCATGCAAGGGCATGCAAGTGACTGAGGTGGACTTTTATTTTTATGTGCTGCCATTTTCAGACTTAACATACTTGCTGTTAAAGTTTATGAAGCATCACCGAAGATATGAGGTGAAGATAAAAAAAGTAGGCGCTACTTCATAAGATGATGATTTTGTTAATATAAGGTAGAGTTATTAGATAAAGCAGGATGTCCGAATTATTTTGACAGCATTATTAAACCACAAAATTACTTTAACTTTAATTTGTCCCCAGAAGATATCTAATTAGCTATAAGCTACTTTTTTGTTTTGTTTACAAAATGTTGATTATATAGCTACATCTTTACACTAATGACATGATACAGTATTTATGTATTTGCAAACATACAATATTTGGGTAACAGACAAAAATAAATGAAAACTGCCTGATTATTTTTATTTTCTCATTATTAAATATATATGCATTTCAGTTGAACAAGGAATCATATTGCCACTTAACTGCTGGATTTATGTCTCAAGATTCAGTCCATACAGTGCAGTAAACACACTCCATCTCCATTACAAAAATGGAGAGCCACACTAAGAACTTAAAAACACTGTGTGGGCAGAACATAAATTTGTTTGTTAAACCTGGTGGTATAAAAAGTAACCACTGGGCGCTGCAGGACTGAACACATCTAACATAAAGCTCACCTGACAGAGGGGCAGGAAGACCTCTCCTATAGAGTCATCCCTTGAAAAGCGATCATAGTCAAAGACATGCAGGTGCAGAACCCGGCTCTGAAGTTTCTGAATGGGAAATCCTGCAACATTCAGTAGAAAGGATACATTACCCATTCAACAAGAAAGGTGTCGATGATGTTATTATTGTTGTGGTTTACAGAAGTAAGGTGACTTAACAGACTCTTGGGTTTAAACAGCCTGAAACAACGAAGATTCGAAGTTCTCCCAGCACTGTTGAAAACTCATGTCTTCTGTCATTGCACATGTAGTTCCCAGCATTTTGAACGATCACAGTGCTTTCAGTTTCTGAAAACTACAGAGTGTCACACAGTCACAAAACCTGAACCTTCAGTAACACTGCTGTAAGAACCTGAAACCTCTTGTGGTTCACAGCTACTGTTAGGTTTCGTAACTTTTTGAGGCCATCACAGTATAATTGTTGTTATTAACCCACCAGATGACATTTGCGTCATACTGTTTTCGGACACTGAATCAACATAATTATATTAAATCAACTAAGAATTAAATTAATATAATGAAATAGCATTACCACTCTACCAGGCATCATGCACCTGAAGGCTCTGATCCTCTGTGTGATGCTGATTTCAAAAGCTATAAATTGACATTAAAATCAAGTTTCTATGTAAAACAGGTTGTGAATTTGAATATCATTCAGTGTTTGATATTGCATGACACTTTTATACATTTTAGATTGATGGTGGTCTGTTGTAGTAAGTCAGGAGGAATCTGGCTTATGAATGAATGAACCAGGGGTCTACAAAAATGTTTCTTGTTACTTCCTCTCTCTTAGACCCAAACATCTTCCTCAGCACCCTATCCTCAAACACCCTCACCCTATGTGCTTCCCTAAATATAACAGACCAAGTTTCACACCCACCAAAACAACAATCAGAATTATATTTCTGTACATATTCATCTTTAAATCCAAATGAGACTTCATAAAGCAAGGTTTTCCATTTGCAGTTAATGTAAGTGGGAAAACTGGAAAGAGTACACATGCAGTGTTCTGCACTTGTTATGTTGCTTCAGCTATCATTTGTTAACAGCAATTTGCACACAGCACAAAATGAAAGGTTTGCTGTTGTGTGAAGACAGACATTTCACTTGGGCTGTACTCACAAAAGGTGTGTCCAGGACTTTCCTTTGCACCTGCAATTACAGCCTCCAGCACCAACTGAGTTGCATTCGGCCCCCCATTACACTCCCTCAGGCTGATGTGGTTGCAGTCTCTTGTTCAACCACAAGATTCTCAGGATTTAATTTCGGAAATTATTCAGTGCTTGAATCTGAATTTACAATTAAACATCTGCTAAGTGTAATGAGCATGAGAACTGGTTCCTGGGCTGACTGTACATTTTATTTTGAAAACAATGGAATAGAATGGGAACGCTCAAATTGATAACGAAGTTTTAAATCACACACAACTCACTCCTTTGTGAATGTTTATTATCTGGCAACTTAGTTTCGACCTAAAGTGTGAGTCATTATCAGGGCATAATACAAGAACATGAGTGTAAAGAGGAACACTTTCATTTGGATGATAAGGAGGTGCTGTCAGTACATACACAACATACACATGTATATACACATACACTCTTTGGAAAAGAACTTAGTCAAAATGATGACAGTAGAGCAGTAAACCACAAACCACAAACCACAAACACACAGCAATACTATAAGTAAGTCACACATGCAGCATTCAAATTTTACACCAAACTAATTTGAGCCCTGCAGGATGATAATAACATTACAAATAATTTTTACACCACAGAAATTCATCAGTGGCATAACAGAAGGGCGTGTGCCTCTAGAAGTACCTTCTTATTTCTAATTTAAATTCCGGTTACTGTGCCATCTCTCAAAGAACTTTTGATTTGGACCCAATAAGTAGACGACGGAGTAACCAATTTCCTCCCCTTCCTCACAGTCGTCGTCGTCTTCGTCTTCGTTGTCTTCGTCTTCGTCTTCTTCTTCTTCTTCTTCTTCTTCTTCTTCTTCTTCTTCTTCTTCTTCTTCTTCTTCTTCTTCTTCTTCTTCTTCTTCTTCATCATCACCACCACCACCATCAACCTTGGGGTCCACCACCAATAATTACAATGACCTTTAAAAGTAGAGAAAGGAAAGGAGAAAAACGCTAAATATTTAGCTCAGAAAACGGTAACATCCAAAGGCAAGTGGCACAGCATTACCACTTTCACCACAGCAGATGACACAGGACGATTGTCAGCCGGGTGTTGCTGCAAGAGAAGTGCGAATGATAAAGACCTTGTGGATTTCAGGGCTCATGCAGTACCACAACTGGCCCTGACCCACACAAACAGAACTGACCTTCGAAGTAGAATGTCTCGTTCCAGCGCGGATTCAGTGTGCGTCTCTTGATCTTGGTCTCCAGGCGGTGCTTCTTGTCCGGCAGGAGCGTCACCCTCACATACGGGTCGGACGTCCCAGAGATGTCCTTTGCCGGCAGTTCCTTCGCCTACAAAACAAACAAACTCTCAGTTCACACAATTACAAACGATTAGCAATTTTACGCAGTCGCTTCTAGCCCACTGCGAAGTTCCCAGACCTGGTCAGTTTGGCCCCACGTCATGCAGCACTATGCCATCAGGCTTACAAATTTACCCCAGCGTGTCACAAATTCTCGAGACCGGAATCCCTAAATGTCAACACCCTTAACCTTTCAAAGACTGCAAAAAAATGTGACAGTACTTTTTAGCCAATGCTCCACATTTTCCTACAGAAGGTGCCCAGGCTTCGTCCATTTGTCCTTCTGATACGAGCAACATGTGGATGAAAACGAATTATACTGACAGAGAAAATTATTGTACGCCTAAAGATGGTATCCCAGTGCTATTTTGTCGACCATAAAACTCACATGGACTGGCCTGGAATCGAACCCGAGCCTCCATGGTGAGAGGACGGCGACTGGCGGGCCTGAGCCATGGGGCGGCCTTAAGGGCTACATTTAACTTGAGTCACAGTTAAGGATCCAGACCCTACCGCGTAGCGAACACACTCCGTCTCAGTTATACAAACCAGTCAGTTAATTTTGTATGGGGAAATAATCGCTGTTTGTTCTGAGATCCACACAAAACACGTAGAATTCTTGAATGTTAACCAATTTATTGTAATGTGCCGTCATTACACAACATATAAAACAGTAATTTTACGACGGGTTAAGGTCGGCTACATGTTTCGGCCTTTACCCGGCAGGCCAAGAAAAAATAGTGTCAATTAAGGTACATTAATTAGCTTTAACACTATTTATTTGTTGGTCTGATGATGGCCGGGTAACGGCCGACACATGTAGCCGAGGTTAACCAGTTGTAAAATTACAACTGTTTTATATGTTGTCTAATGACAGTACATTACAATAAATTAGTTACACGTATACAGCGGGATGGCATCATTCAAATTCTTGAATGTTAAACCTGGTGGTACATATAGTAACCACTGGGCTTTGCGGGTTAACATCGAGCAGAGGATGACTGAAGAACAGCCGATCAGTTCTGAAACTGAAACACGTGTGATGTCTGTTGCTGACGCTTCCTACCCGATACCTTTCTGTCAAGCTGTCTGTTGCTGACGCTTCCTATCCGATACCTTTCTGTCATCACACATTTCTTATTTTACTGCATGTCAGTCGACTGCACACAGTCTCACCAGTTGAAACAGCGTCATACCATAACCGATTAATAACGCACCCTGCCGACGCTCTCTCGCTTGGTATTCACAAGCACTGGCACCGCCTCGGGCCCGCTAGCTCTACCGACAACGTGTGTGCTCTGCAAGATCTAATTATCCAACCAACGTTCCCACTTCGGCTCGAAGTTTCATTTCTGGCGTTTTATAAAGTTCAGAGAAAGAAGGACACAATCGCTGCAGACGGCACACAATCGGTGTGCACTGACTGACCTGGTAACATTTGTGACTCTTAGAGGTCAGCTAGTGGGTTGAACATGTTCAGCGGACACGATGAAAAAATGCACGAAAAAGGTGCAGTACGGAAACCTCTTGAACAACTAAGAAAAAATTGGAGGATAATATTAAAACTGACCTCGAAGAGCTACAATGAGGATGCGAGGTGGACGACACGGACCGATTATCGTGTACTTTGTTATTACAACTGTCGATATTTCGCGTTTTTTCACCACAAGGCGAATCTGTTTAGAGTAAAGAGCGAGTTTCAATATTGTGTGTACTTATTTGGGAATTTTTGATACATATCATCATCATCATCATTTTCATCATCATCGTCATCAGATAACTTGCGAGTTTTTAGGCCTTGTGACCTGTTCCGGTCCCATTAGCAGTCAAGCAGTCTTTTGACGGTTCATCCTTGGCTTCGTTTCCCACACTGTTGGTGTTTCATAATTAAGTGTGGCAGTCTGTCTGTCTGTCTGTGTCAGTCAATTCGCCGAGCACGTTGTACCGTTTGTTTCAGTAATTTCGAATTTTAGTTAAAACTGGGTTAATTTTAAGTTCGGATAAAACATCTTACCGCGTGTATTTTCCGTTTCTCCCGATAAATTTTATTTCCGATGGCGTTTTCTTGGATTTTGTGAAAATCCTTTATCAGCTATTATCGGTTGTGTCACGGTGGCATCTAGTTTTGCTTTCATTCTATTGTTTCCATTTACTTTCATAACTGCTATTAAGTAACGGATTGGGAATATTGCGCTGCTGTACAATGCTCAGTAGCAGCGCGCCATCTTACTTCACCAAAAGTCTTTTCATAACCTAAAAAAGGAAACTTGTCTCTAAGTTACATTCTTCTCCTCTATCTAATAACACTTAGTAATCTGAATCAATGCAAAACCGTCCTTCTCTAAAGCCACATTGGGTTTCGTCTAAACAAGTTTCTGAATGTTTTTAATTTTTAATTTATTATTATCGTGTAAATTTTGTGGCACGATCTCTCTGTAGCTGTTTGGATCTTTCCTATTTCCCTTCTTATATACTGGTAGAAGTATCGCACTATTCCATTCTTTGAAACATGTATATGAGCAAAATAACAGATAGCTATTTAACAGATTTATATTGTTGGTTGTACACTGTTCATATTTACAGACAACCATTGTTCAACGCTGCCCAGAACACCGCTGTTTCGTTTCAAAGCTGACATATTTGAGTGAATTCAAATGTTGACCGGACTCTGACTTTGTTCTAAGAACAAGAAATGACCGATGGAAGTAGTCGTGGAATAGCGCGTGGTTATTTTGGCAGCCAATTCTATGCCCAATAACGTGGCTAGTAAGAAAATACTTCATCCAATAAAACGACGACACAAATAATGTTTGAAACAACAGACAGGTTGTCCCGAAACTTCGGCAAGGAATTGCTACTATAATCTGCGTAATGTCACATAAGAGCGCAGACATATCTACTTCGTGGCGGAAGCCTGAAACATCGCAACATTTGAACCGTGTGCAGACATAATAAAGTACCAGCAACGTTGCTTGCACGGTAATGTTGATTCACTTCATTAGCTCTGTGATCTGCAAAATGTAAAGCACTATCTGTTATCTAGCAACGTAACACAGCATATTTATATCGACGCCAAGAACAAAGAAGATTCAAAATCGCCAAGAGTGTAGTGAGTGTAGGTCTGTCTGTCTGGTAGCAACCGCTAACGCCAGTAATAAGATAATCGCCGCCAGGCTGCAGCACTGCATACAGATAGCACTGGTCCAGTTCACGTTAAACCAAGAACTACTGGCTCCAATTCGTCTCGTGTTTCTAATCACATCAGCCTCTCATTTCACCGTTCGCTCAGCTCCCAATTTCAGTATCGCTGTCACCAAACACAAGTCCCTACACCATCACATTTCCCATTATGGATGAAAAAAAGAACCTGACTACGGCTGGTTCCAGTTTCATAGATCTGGAATAATGTTTATTGTGACATGACTGTACTGCGTGATGTAGACTCCATCATACTACCACTTCTACGTACGTCTGTTCTACAAATTTAATGTTGTTCAGAGCAGACAGCATTTTGTGCCAAAGCACAGAAGAACGTAGCGTTCTGGTCGGCAGAGAACACGGACTGCGGGCGACATATTTGAAACATAACAAACATTAATACGTGTACTACGTCACACCAGCTTGCTGCAGAAGGTATTTATTGATTAATTATTGCTGCGACATGTTTCGACTTCAGTTCTTGGCCGTCTTCAGGGAGCTCGTAATTTTGTGCAGCTTGTGTGTCAAATGACTGGGCGGAAGTTGTAACAGATCAAAATTATAAATACATAGAATTAAGGTACTAAAATCCTTAAGATTAGTTTACACAACCAGACACCATCCCAAGCACACAATGACGTAATCTGTTGTGCCCAAACATCTGTGAATTTGCCCTTCTTCAAATGAACTACTCCTGCAATCAAGTTTCCGACATCTCGCGTTTCAGCTATGAATGCACACGCTGTTCTCGGTAACAAACTACATCATTGCACAGTAGAAGGGATCTCACCGAGTCCGGTCCGTAGCAGTTCGGACACTTCACTGGCACTGCGGTTGACAAAGAACAAAGCGAACGGCTAGCTTCTGAGTTGTCCCTCGACAAACGGACATGCCACAAGCTTCAACACAACTATGTGCCCCACAACACGGTCCTTCCAACGGTAACCATATGTATGTATAGACCTGCCACGTGTTACCCCCGGAGGCGGTTACACACCGTCTGCACCTACAGCCGTCCTTTATTGAAATAACAAACAGGGGAAACCTTGATCTTGACATTAATACGCCATGACACTCTCTGAATACAATTTCACCGGTCAACATTTGACAACTTTAATTTTAACTCAAAGACACTAATTGATACAAAATTGATAAGAATAATATCTGAGTTAGTAAGCAATACGAAGGTTGTATAAATGTTTTTGTGACCAGAACATGCTCCAATGTCAAGCCGAAACATGTAGCCGTATTTCTTATAGGAAATTAACTTGTTTAACAACATTCGTTAAACCCATTACGCACACAGCAAATTGGTTGTCCCACATCAAGAAAATACGCCTTGTGTACACTTGCGTATGCGTGTGTGCGTGTGTGCGTGCGCCACTCACCGTCAGTATTCGGAGGATGAGCGTTGTATTCTGGAAGTCGTACTCGAGGCTGAAGTGGATCTGACCCACGTTCTCTGAGGGCTCTGAATTATCAATGTACATGTCCACCAGGGAGATAGATCGGTTTTGCAGAAATGCCATCTGAAACAGGTAAAGTGCGTTTAAGTTGCCGTAAGTTTAGTGATCAGTTAATTTATCCGACAAATGTCGCTAGTCACTTCCCGCCAGTTGAAGTAACTTACAAAACTTCAACGTGCAATGACCAAAGGTTTGTCAGATCTGAAGCGTCAGCGAGCTGAAAGGAAAATAGTTCCAGCGTCTTCTGTAGTTACGATAATGCAACCACAACGCACTGAAATGTAACAATTGGACCTTGACACCAAGCAAAATGGAACAGCAGCGAGCGTGGAGCTGCTTGTCGTCACACGAAACAGCTAAAATGAAGGAAATGTCTAACCTTCTACTGCGAACACCAGAAAAAAAAATTACTCTCATGAAAGAACCACCAATGGATTCTACCCTCAGCCACTTCAGTCCACTCCACATCTTCAGTACCTATGCGAATAAAAATCCATCAGATGCAACAGTATGCAGATATTTATTTACTGCAAAACTATTCAACATGTTTCGGGTGTCACAGTACCCATCACCAGGAGTATTAAAACTGTACCCGCAGCCTCCGGTACAGTTTTAATACTCCTGATGATGGGTGCTGTGACACCCGAAACATGTAGAATAGTTTTGCAGTAAACAAATATCTGCATACTGTTGGATTTTTATTCACATTGAATTACGATTCACGGAACCACGAGATTAAAACTTCAGTACCTACTTACCTGAAGATCTGTATTAGGTTTAATCTTCCATTTTTACTTTCATCTCCCACCTGGTCTTTTCCTCACGATGCTTTCCAACCAACTGACCCAAATAATCTAATTTACAGTCACTATTGTCTTGCAATATTCATACAGTATATTTTCGCGTAAGCCACAAAATAAAGTCTGATATTCCTACAGTCAAATTACGTTGTTCAAAGAAAGAGTGAAAGCCGCAGTGTCCCTTTAATTATGACGTGCAAATGCGAAGGAAATGAGATGTTCACCACGAGATGAAAGGAAGCGACTCATACTGATTCCAGACTACAGTTTTGTGGGAATGCTTTTATACTGGCGCAACTTTGCCATAGAATTAAAGCATTCGTGGAATTCAGCACCCACGAATGTGTGGAATACATCTTTGCTTTTCTCTCAAGCGTAAACATTTTTAAAAGTTTATTATGCTGAATTAACCCTTTAAAGCCCATTTAGTTACTCTATATACCACCATGTCTTCAAATCAAAAAGTTACTACATTCTGCCTGCGGATTGCGTTTCTGTAATTTCTAACAATCTCAAACAAAGTTCAATACAATGTACAGCATCAAGTGACTGGTTGTATAAGCGACAAGGAGCGTGTTTACTGTGCGGTACGAACTGAATTTTCAGGCGTGTTCGCAAAATTGCTAAAAGCGACTATTAGCTTCATCACGTCTGTCTGTCCGTCTGTCCGCATGGAACAACTCAGCTCCCACTGGACAGATTTCCACGAATGATATTCGACAATTCTTTGAAACCTTGTCGAGACAATTCAAGTATCATTAATATCTGACCGTAATAACGGTACTGCACATGAAGGCCAATATACGTTCCCAATCATATCTCGCTCCGTTCTTCTTAGAATGAGAAATGTTGCTGACAAATCTGTAGAGAAAATCAACAAACATTGTACGATCGACAAATTTATTTTTCGAAAATCGTGCTATTTATGACATAATGTGGAAAAATACTGTACAGCCAGACAGGTCACAGACGACAATATGGCGCAAGTGCATTGCATGTTGGATAACTAAGGCTACAGACACACACCCAGAATATGTAATAATTATTGGTTTGCACTGCAACAACGGTTACACCAACGTCGCTCAATGTTACACTATACGTACAGCACACTGTGTAGTTACATGCAAGTCACGTTTATTTCAGACTGGAAAGGCTTAAACTAGGAAAACAGTTTAAATAATATTCCGCATAAAATTTTGTTACCATGCCGCCAATACAAGGGCGGCACATGTACAAGAAATGGGGAGGGGGAGGGGGAGGGCTTGTACTGCGGTTTTTGATAGCTGGTCATATTAACATCGACTGCAGAGTAAGTAGACAGGATACCGTAGCTGAAGTGATGGAAAGTGAAACACTTATGACTGACACACTGGTGATATAGCGCTGTGTCCTTACCTTGCAGTGCAATAGGAGAGACACAGAGAGAGAGAGAGAGTGTGTGTACAGGTGTTTAAGTTCCGCGAACGACGTTTCGGAAGAACACGATGCTGCTCGTTAGGTCAGTGGCTGCTGGAGTTTCGAAAGAACGCACTACCTTCGAAACGTCGCCAGCCACTTAACGAAAAAGTGTCACGGTCCTCAGACACAGTGCCGAAAAAGTGGTTCTTTAACATTTAATGGTGGGCCAGAGCAAAGTGCATGAAGGAAAAGGAAAGTCATTCCTCACAAGAGCACCGCCCTTCAAATTAGAGGCTTTATTGACTTACGGGAATGAGGAAGTTCAGTTCGTCTCTGAATAAGCTGCCGGAAACTTGCAGCACTGCAGATCCAGTTACTGCTTCAACGACTTTGCCAGAGGACACAGCAAGTGCCTTATCTGAAATGACGAATTTCGAGGTCCTGAATTCAATCGAGTCCAATACGCTTCCTTTAAGGCACAAAATAAATTTGCGGATTTTACCGGAAACTGTCAAAACTCAATGATTATCAATCAATACACTGGGTGTAAGTAACTTATTTAAAGTATACTTCTAAATGCAATGTTCAAATTACTTCACAAGGGAGGTAGCGCTGTCCGTAGGCTTATCATGAAGGTATATTGGGGTACAGGAGGTGCAGCTCCAATCATTCTTATCCTCGGCACTAGATGGAAGTGAGTGGTCAGCTTTACCGCCGGGTGCTTCTCTCCGGGGCGTTTGGCGCTGTTACCCAAAACGAACTTGGGTCGCACAGCAAGTTTTTACGTTCTGGAGAAATCCCTGGCCCATGCCGGGAATCAAGCCGTACCTCCTCGGTCGTGCAATCCGTTCCCTGGTCACTACATCGACAGTGTTATCTCAGTCGGCGTTTTCCAAAATAATTTCCCCTTGCGTCTTACCTTGCAGCGCCGCGCTACGTCTGTTGCAGCCACAAATCGTTCGTTCCACCCCGCTTTAAGAACGCGGAAAGCCGCTTCACACTTCAAGGCGCCAGATTTTGATTGCAGCCAAGCAGCTGGCAGAACGTTCCGCCGCTCAGCGACTATGCTTTGCAGATCGTGGTAATTGGATTTAATTTCTCCCAAAAGAACTGCAAAACCGCCAGCGTGGCAGCGAAGTGCGAGCGGAAATTACATTAGAATAACGACAGAAGGCATTCAGCTGCTCAGCTAAGGAAACGCGCAGCATAAAGTTTCTTGGCACGAGGCGGCGCAATGAAAGGTCAAATCAGGCCCGACTAACGTTCTCATCGTTCGGCTGAAGGAAGTCGCGGCTGCTGCTTACCATTTACCAAAGGTTCAGCGACAGCCCGACAAAAGAGGGCATTTCATTTTCTCTTGCTTTCAGAATCAGTCATGTGTGGAACCACATTTGTCGACCCAGGAGGACAATTGTGACCTTGGCAGCGGTCGAACCTTAGCGTGTTTATAAAGAGTAACCTGTTCTTGTTCCACTTAAAATACAATGACTGAAATACGTTTGTGTGTTGTGCGTGAGAGTTTATATTATTCTCCGTTGTGTTCCATCTGGTAAGAACAGTGCATAAATCAGACTTTGGGTTCGTCACAAGCTGGCCACGTAAGAAATGTCGGCCTGTGGAAAGTGACCGGGTAGTTATACCTTCTTGTTCTGCGGACGAAGAGCACATATTTGGGCTCCACTAAGCAAACTCTTGCACATAACAAGTTTACCGACTGAGAAATGCCATATACTTTACACTATGAGAGGAAAAATTCTGAACCTCTGTTTCGAAACGGGCTTTTTGTCTTCACGGTTTGTAACGACAATCTCAGATACTCACAGCCTTCGGCGAGAGGTTGACTGATGACAAATCAATTGGAAGGGAGGTGGAAGGAAGCGGCCATGACTGTAAACAAGATCCTATCCCAGCATGTTTGGAGAAACGTAGGAAAACCACGAATACGTTAAGTGAGGGAAGCCGATATTCAGCGAAGATTTGAAGCCAGGACAACCCAAATACGAAGCAGGTTGCTAGCAACTGAGTCGCGAGTTTCGGACGACATATTTTTTAATTAAGCTATAAGGGAACCTGTACGTCGGTAGTTCCAAACCTATGGGCCACGGACCCATGGGGGCTCGCGGAGGGTTTGCAAGGGGTCCACCGAACAATATTCTGCTCTTTATTTAACTCCAACAAAACCGACAGCTCCGAAAATGGTTTTTTGTATTGAGAGTTTTGTGTAATTGATGTTTTGGTTAAGTCTAGGAGAAAACAATATTTTCTGTCCTTTCAAAATGAAGTACAGCGCTTTCTTTCTTCGAGATTTCCCTGCCGGAGCGCAGTAAACAGGCACACACTGCATACTGTATACTGCACAACAGCAGGGCTCCCAAGCACATGTGTCAGTACTTTTGCAAATATGTTGGTTACTGATTTGGTTAGCACAGTGAAAATTAATTCAAAAAGCATTACTGATTTCACAGTAGCTTCCTGTCATTACGCACGTATTTCCTACACCAACGAATACTAATAATACAACTACTGTCGTGTGGACATCCGCGAACATTTGTGACTTCAAAACGGAGTCCTTACATTGGTGCAGCTCATGGTTTTTCCTGCAGGCTGAAAACAACTGCAGTTGCTGTTTCGGTGGTTAATTTATTTAAGGATGGATATCAGCTACAGTAGTAATATGTTCGCCAGGTAATTTAAAAGGCCAGAGCGAATGGGACGTACAGATTTGCAGCAAGACGGCTGTGGAGAATTTCAAAGTGCTAGCCCAGAATTCGGCCGGACAGCTGAGTTGAGACAGCATGACTGGCAAGGAGATGGAGGCAAGAAGTGGCCACAGTGTTGTACGAACACACATAAACACAAACCCATTCCGCACAACATTACACCTTCGCACTGCATTATTCGGCTGTAAACGGCCATCTTCCTTCGTCACTACACAGAGGTGACGTCAAGACACAAACACTAGAAGCACAGACACAATATAAAATAGTAACCAAGTTGCGTCTTTTGCACGTTCAAACCTCAGCATCACTTCAATCCTCACCATGAGGTTTACATTTGTTCTTTTGCTTTTATCCGCTCACCAAGAGCGAATTGCTTTTGCTGTAAGCTGAGATGATTTCGTCTTTGTTTACTTGTGTTGGTTTATGTAACGTTTTGTACTTAGCCAGATATTCCATTCAACGTTTCTGTGCTCCACTGAGCAGCGCGGGCAGTTCGTTCAAGGTTGCCCCACCTTCTTCTTGTTTGCGCTGCAGTATTTTCCGGTAGCCCAAATTGCGTCTTCTTTGTGCACTGCTGTGTTGTCGCTACACCCTCGTGCTCAGTGCACTGGTTTTCAGAACTGACGTCACAGTGTTACACGAAATCCAAAATTGTACTGCATACAGCTGAGGAAATTTCAGAAAAATGATTCTGTTCAGTGCAAATGAAAACTTTCAGATTTGTCCTGTGAATTTTCTGTAGAACGATACGTTTAAGACCCAAGTGCCTGCTATTTTCAAGTTAGTTTAACGTAGAATGTCAATTTTCCTACCCTTACAGCTTAGTCAAAGAAGACTCAACAGTAACAAATAGCAACTGCAGACTTGCCTTCCACAACACAAGCAGATCTGATCAGAACCCCGAAGCGCTCTCTCCCACTACACATCTACTGACGTACGCAGCTATATGCATTATTATTGCTGTTTTGGTCCAATATGACAACCAGAAAGTGCAGTCGGCGTGCTGTTTGCAAGCCGGTGTGAACTGTGGACAGCCGATGAAGCGAAGTTCGACTCCCAGCAGGACAACCAGCTTCGTTTGCTTTTTCTCTCTCAAAAGACCAGACCGGTTCTGGGCCCACCCAACCTCCTAACAAAAGGGTAGGGATTCTATTCACGGTATACGGCGGCCTGGGTGTGAAGCCGATCTTTCATATAAAGCAGTGCCAAGATGCAGAACACTTCACCACACGCTTCACGACGTGCACAGGAGCGACGTTTCTTTACACGCAATTGCGTCCAGCATCATTTGTGAAGCTAAATAAATGCGTCTTTTCATCTCGTTCTTAGTTGCCTTGTCGGCCTAGAAGGACAAGTTAGCCAAAACAACTGTTGTTGGTTATCACGCATCTTCTGTGTGCCAGTGTCCCACACTTCTCATCACGTGTCTTTATTCTATCGACCGTTCTAATATTGCCTTGTGCCTCACTCTCTCATTTCACCAGTTTAATTCCTGATTGTAATGCCAGAAAAATAATTTCGAAATGTTCTGTTCCATTCTTATCTTCATATCCTCTGTTTTACGGTTGACAGATGACAGAAGGGAAAGGAATGGAAAGGAAGCGGCGGCCGTGCCTCGGCTGAAGACAGTGTCACCTTGCAGTCTGACGGCACCGAAGGAAGTAGGCAACATTCAGTGACAGTGGCTGGCGGATACCACGCAACAAGAAGTAACGCCAGACGCTTGGTACAATGACTTGTTACACAATTTAAACTGGCGCATTATTCACCGTCCTGCTGCATTACAGACAAACAGCAGTACAAAATGTGTCGCTGAAATTCACATTTAACTAACATTAATTTAAAAATTTCGTTCTCCAATTTCCAGGTTTCAAGCAATCCATGACCAGTGTGTAATACCCTCTTCACCTACACACAACGGGAATATTCCTTCAGCTTTGTGTCTTCTGATTCCTCATCATTGCCACACTCCTGGTAGCAACGATGCTGTAACACACTCATTTGCTTTGCCAGTTATTCTGTCAAAATTTAATTTTAGGATTAAAATATAAGTAACGCAATCGAAATCCTGCGCTAAATCATACAATATCCCTCCCACTACAATTCTGCCAATACGGCACTTCAAATTTCATTTATTAATTCGTAGGTTGCTCTTTTCATTTTTTTTAATCCGACAGCGGGACAACTGAACGGTGCGTGCTGTGTAGTGCTGTGCTGTGCACACTGCACAACTGAACGGTGCGTGCTGTGCTGTGCACACTGCACAACTGAACGGTGCGTGCTGTGCTGTGCTGTGCACAACTGCGTGCTGTGCTGTGTTGTGCTGTGCACAACTGAACGATGCGTGCTGTGCTGTGCACACTGCACAACTAACGGTGCGTGCTGTGCTGTGCTGTGCACACTGCACAACTGAACGGTGCGTGCTGTGCAGTGCAGTGCAGTGCTGTGCAGTGCATACGCTGTCTGTATTGACGGCCTGGCCGAAACATGCAGCGGCCACATTACATTACACAACACACGGTGTGCTGCTGTTGGTCCACACTGTGGTCGGTTTTACATGTTTTTGCTTAATGGTTTATTTGACGACTCCTTGTCTCGCACCTAGGTTATAAAATGTCGAATGCCAGGGTAGGTTCGGAACGACGATGCAGGAAGTAGTTTGACGCTTCGTAACAGTGAAAATGTGCGGACCGCTCAGGTCCAACCATATTCTGGCACAGTCCAGACTGACGAACTGAGACTGTCGGTCTGCGCTGTGCTATAGCACCCTAAATCTTGGTCCGTTGACGCGTTTGATGCGACGCTCGGCGCCGGCTGACGAAATTCCCTGGCTTATAATCCGATTTGGCTCAAGGGCGTCCGGGCGCCACTTGTAATGGTGGCGAGGACAGGGAACCGACGCCCGACGCGCAAGACGACGCTTCTCTAAACTCCAAATTTAGTAAGTGGGGACGACTCCTGGGTCCTGGGAGCCCAACATTCGATTTTCGGAGGAACTGAACTGACAGAAACCTCCGACAGTGAAAACTGACTGTAACCACCTCGGGCCAGAATATTACGCAAAACAATACTGCTTTTCAAGCAGTAAAAATTACGCGTGTCTTGTAGGTTAAAACTTACGATGGATTCCAGAGCTGACAACATTTAGAGAATCGTACAGAGTACAAACATTTGGGGTCTTTACTGCAGTGTCGGCGCGAGACCCTGCGCAAACCCCCCCCCCCCAAATAAAATCTGTTTTTAAGCACTTAGTTCAACGCAACATTAAAGTCAGTTGCTTTAATGAGCGCTTCGATTTTCGATATGAAAAAGGAAATATGCGCACATATAATTTAGAACAACTGCAATTTTTAGTCTGAAACTCGGTGCAGCCGTTTAGCTTTTCTCATATCGGGAAAAAGGCGCTAGTTTCAGACAAATTCAGTTTTACGTTGCGTGGAAAATTCAATGCTTGAAGGCAGCATCTCCGGTGTGCGCGCTGCCTTAGGAGTGCAGAAGGGATTTGCCTTCTCGCGGTGTTTCTCCGTCTGTTTTGTCTCATTGGCTGACAGAATAGACGCCGGTGTTCGTGACGCCGGTCCTTGTTAGTGACAAAACTGTATGTGCGCTGGATGGACACCAACGAGCAATGGCTGATAAACAAACGCAAACACTGCGATATGCAACCGCGTGCCTTCTTTCCTTATATATATATATAAGGAAATATATGCCACGCACATGTTTATCCTCTTACTAACTTTCCCCAGATTTTAATATTTCCAAAATATTTGGAACCTCAATTAACGTATGTATTTGCATAAAGCAAAATAACAAAAAAAAGAAGTAACAAAATAGTGGAGAAAAGTGCATAATGAGGAGCTTCGTATTTTGTAAGAATTAAAGGTAAAGCAATCCCATTACAGGCCTGGACAGGCCCTGAGGGTTCCAGGAGGGTGAGGCTCCCAGATTTCAAGACAATCGGCACATGAAGGTGGTAAGGTTGTCAGCCTTACGCATCGGCCGCCTTTACCCCCAGGAAATATTCCAGGTACTCATTTCTGTTAGAGGCTGAGTCAATCCCAGGGCCATAATGCGGCCGGAAGGATTATGTCAATGAAAAATTCCATTGACACCATCGGAATCGGACCCGCGACCTTAAGGCTTGTAGCGCAGTGCCTCAACCAATTGCGCCACGGCGTGCCCCTTCGTATTCTGTACTACACACCAAATACCGTATAATTCGGGTGACAAAATCGAGGAAATTTAGAAGGGGGGGGGGGATGTGGCACAAACACGAGAGGAGAAAAATGCTCGCTGAGGCCGAAGAAAAAGTTAAGTATCAGAGTGTTCTGTGTGAGGTAGGCACTGAGGTTGAAGAAACAGTCGAGCTTCAGACAGTTCTGTGTGAGGTGTGCAATGAGGCCAAGCATCAGAGTGCTATGCGTGAGACAAGCTCTCAGCCCTAAGGAACAGTTCAGCATCAGCCACTCCTTCAAACGAGCCCGATGAAACAACATCTTATGATTCAGACGAAGTGCATGCTCTGTAGTACATAAGCTGAGGTCGAAGAAACACTTGATCATGGAGCATACAACATAACACAGCGAAATGGGATGGTAGAAATTAGCTTGCTTTGCTCTAAGATTTAAAAGACGACCTAAGATAGGAGCCGTGGATTAGTGCGTCAATATTAGGCACAAGAGAATTTCAGCACCTTCCTTAAATACTGACTTGGTATAAATGACTGTGTCACTGAGTGAGTCACACCAGGGTAATTAATGACCAACAGTAAGCCATAAAATTAGAAAAAAAAAAACCGACAGTAACTCACCGGATCGATAACAATCGCTAGTAAAAGATAACAATCGATCTGTACCGACAGTTGTCATGGTTATGATTTTGGTTGAGAGAGATTGTGTTCAGTGTGAAGAGCTGAGGCTGAAGAAAGACCTGAGCTACTTTCATGCAACACAACAGAGCGAAACCAGATGGCAAAACCCAGATAAATGGACCTGCGGCTTGATTCTGATCTACCAATTAAGAACAAACCGATGCAAGATGTCGTGGAGATATTACGGCCCGTGGCCAGATTACCTGAACAATGCGACTGACTCGACTGACACCTGCGTTTACGAACCTCCGAGCAACGAACGAATATCACACGCTGAACCGCATCGCTCAAGGCTATCCTGAACTCATAAAGTCAGGAACGTAGCTTGGTTCAGTAAAGTGTTCCTGTACATAGGAAGCGTTACAAAAAGCTTGTTAGCAATCGGAACGTGTAGTCTATATACCATCAACAGGCGTTTGTTGTATAGCAGCCAGCAAAGTAAATAATACAGCGCATTCAGAGAATATTTTAAGTTAGAGCACTGGAAGGCCACCCGCAGGTCGGCGGGCTCTCCCCGCTGGGTTGTGAGTTCAATCCGGGGATGTGCCAAGCGCAGCCTGTTGTGGACAAAGGGAAGGTGAGGCTGGTTCTTTGTGGAAAACTTCTGCTGCACGACTTTCTTCAATATCAAAAGAAAAACGTAGAAAAAGCGAAAAAAGGTTCATTTACGCAGGTACTGCACTGTGTCAGTTTGCACGGCACTGCACTGTGTCAGTTTGCACGGTACTGCACTGTGTCAGTTTGCACGGCATTGCACCGTGGCAGTTTGCACGGCACTGCACTGTGGCAGTTTGCACGGCACTCAGTTCTTCAGCGGCATTATATAAATGCTCCCTACACCGGATTTCACCCACAGCGTGGCAAAGGCGTGTATCAGTCAATGCACGCCCTTAATCACAGTATGTCACTGTGCCGCTTTTTATGAAACTCGCTTGTACTGCACAACTTTTTATGAAACTCGCTTGTACTGCACAACTTTTTCTGACAAGCTGCTGTAAAGAATTTTGTGAAAATCGGACAAGAGGATAGTCGCCGATACTGCAGTACAGGCAATCGGACGGATGGACGGACATTGTCATCACATGGGGCGTTAATCACTTATCTTTTTACTTCGCGAAGAAATTCTAAAAACGAAAATTAGCGCAAATTCCAATTGTGAAGTATTTTCGTGATGCAGATCTGGCAACAGGGCACAGTAAATTGACAACACTGATGATGGCAACAATAATAAAAATACAGGTACGTTGAAAACAACGGAGAGGAAATTGCTGTTAGTCACAAAACACAACCCGACTATCGTGCACAGCCTGTGACTATTAACACTTCTCTCCACTTACGACTCCTGTGCGCGCAACCAGCTTTACAGAATTTCCTGGGCAACTGTAAAGTTTCGTTCGCTGAATGAAGTTGTCTTTTTGCGCCTCACATAAAAACAGAACGGCCTTCCATACTTACTTGTTTGTTTTAAACCGTGCTGCCACTTCATTGCCCATAAAACATTTCAGCTGCACAACATTTGCCCTCACTTTCATACTGTTCATTTCGCGCACTGTAACTAATTTACAAATCCTCACCGTAGCAACAAAAGCGCAATTACACTGGTATATATTTCTTTCCCAATTAATTCCTACATGTTTCGGCTTAACTGCCGCCGTCTGACAGCTAACAGCTACATTGCTAAACCTTAGAGCGATAAGACAGTGTTACAGTACTGAGCGTACATCAGATGTGCAGATTACGTTCAGGGTCCACTGTCAACCATAAGGCAACAGCAGTTTGTGGAACAGGACACCAACTGGAACGGAGACTATTGAAAACAACGAAGACTATCGTGCATTGTAACAATTTGTAATCAACAACACATTGTTTATAACAACTTAAATACTGTAAATTTTGGCTACAATCTGTACAATTGATATCCGTAAACACTGTAAGACTGTGAATCTTATGTTTATTGGATCGTGCATCATCTTGATAGTTGAGTAAAGAGAGACCAACTTGATGTCACTTGCTTTATTATTTCTTTATTTAATACTCAACATGTTTCGGATGTTAATACATCCATCCTCAGGAGCTTGCGACT
>Ga0123355_10003330_pt1 | contig 22991 bp, 18 predicted proteins | sample TergutEmb28metaG_3_FD_89872 | JGI IMG/M metagenome (GOLD analysis project Ga0123355, IMG submission 89872) | Embiratermes neotenicus P1 segment gut microbial communities from Petit-Saut dam, French Guiana - Emb289 P1 | ecosystem: Host-associated > Arthropoda: Insects > Digestive system > Gut ... | reverse complement strand
TTATGAAAAATATTTTTTTTTTTTTTCTTTTTTTGGTGCTTTAAAGGGGTGGGGATAGGGGGGTAGAAAAAGGGGGGGGGGGGGGGGGGGGGGGGGGGGGGGGGGCCGAGATCTCGTTCTGTGGTTTACTTCCTATGTAAATCATTGATAAATTCTGGAATTGACCTTCTTAATGCTACGGTTGCACGAGGTGTATCATGCTTGTCTTATATACTAAGAATGAAGAATACATCATCTAGGTTAATGGATACCTTATTTACTACGGTAGACCGTGTCTGTGGTGTTCAATCACACTTTTGTCACTGGTATGAAATGAACATGCTATCTCACATGTAACTTGCGGTCGTGGTGTGGCTATGTGTCCTTGCACCTGTGAAATTTGGTATTGGATTTAACTGGCAGATGTGCTGTTAGGTTTTGTTTGTTTGTTGGAGACGAAGTATTTATGGCGGTGATGTTGTTTACTCACTCGTGTCTGTAGGTTCTTCGTTCCAGTCCAGGTATTGTAGCTCAAACATGTAGTGTTGTATTACACAAAGATAGATAAATACTGTTGTGTTGACTAAAATTAGTGGTTTACACGTTAATACATTGTTATATACCACACAACGGGGATGACACACCTCAAGGTAATATATGTAATTATACGCGTGCTGCGTTCCTTTCGTGGTATAACCCGTCTATGCCACGTGCTGTGTTAAGTGCAGTTGTATGTGACGATAAGAAGAGCTTCATTGTGGAAATTTGGTTTTTATTGTGAATGTTTTGTTTGAAATGCATGCGTTGAATGTAACCTAAACCATTTCATTGTGTTTTTAATTATTTATGCAATTTTGTGTTATGTTTGCAGTGCACGATGGTGAAGTGTGGGTGATGGTGAAGCCTTGGGGTGCATGACCTCCAATGGAGATAGAGCAGGGATTCTTTTCATGTTTTCCAAGGATGCAGAGCGGTATGTTCGTGATCTTATGCGACACAATTTTTAATTACTGTAATTGTAACATATACGTGTATATATTCACATGTGGTCCGTACATCCAAATATTTTTTGTATGACCTTTTTTGCCAAAGAACCGAAACTTTAATCATTCAGTATGATTAATTCTGTGTTCCAAACCCCTTGATTTAAAATTTATGAAATTGATTAAGAGTACATTATGCAGTGATTGTTGTACTAAAATTAATTTATTCTTTTATAATGCTCAATTATGGGCCCAAAAGATTGGTCACTCCTGCAGTATTGAGGATGCCAGAACCCTGTATAAGAAGTATGTATGCAGAAATCACTTTTTTGAGACAGACTTCACTATGCCTGAAAGGAAATGACTGAACAGAGGGGTAGTGCCATGTAGCTCAGACTCGGTCAATGAATGAAGCAACAATCCTGTCCCACAAGTAAGTCAGTAGAGAAGTAATGCCTCTTTGTTTTTTCCCCATAACCAGTGGTGTCTCAACAGTTTATCTCCAGCCCACCATGTTTGCTATAAGCATCATTATCAATGTGACAAAATACAGTACACAAGATCATGACTAGATGTACAGTGCACTACAGTTAGGTGTGTGTGTAGAAATAATTTGGCATTACTTTTTTTCTGCTCCAAGTTTGGGCTTGGGTGTGAGGCTGACAACCCCACTCCATAAAAAATATGTATCTTGAAAACCTTCTGAAGCCTGAAACCAGATGGAAACAACAGAGACAACCCAGCATCAACAATGATTTGCAAGTATAAGGAAATGGATATGTAAGTTGCAGGACCGAGAACACAGGTGGCAATTGTGGAAGGATACTGAGATGGCAACTTTATGTAATTGCATTTTCCTGTAAATGTGAAGTCTGTATACACCTGATGATGGTTTGAGTGATCTGAAACATGTGCCATTCTGATAAAATCTGTGTTGACTGATGTTTTGTTTTAGTCGAATTTTGTATGATTAGGGTGGAATAACAAGTAACATTTTTGTATTATAGAATATATGAGTGCAGAAAATGAATTGTTATTGTTTAGCAAGGAATCATATTGTGTATATGTGTTTAAGAGTTCCTAATACAAATGTCTGTGATTGAAAGATGTTTCTCATTCATGATATTCCTAGGTGACTTGTTCTAATTCATTAGGAATATTGAATTGTCTGTGCCATAGTCCAGTAAATTTCAGTAAGGGGAGTATGGAAAGTTTCTTCACCAGTGCACATTTTTGTCCAGTGTGTGGAGAAGTCATTCTGCAGTGTCAGAATTTCACGTTTATGAATTTGTCTGATGATGGTGAATTGAGGGGGCAGAGTTGTGAAATTTGATATGCATACCATTTACTTTGCATAATTTTTATATTCTATTCACTGACTCCCTTCAATAATTTGTGTCCTGTGTACTGACTGCATTTTGATGCTGACTGTTGCATTATCTTCCTGGCTTACATATCTTGCCATTTGTAGGTGGTTGTATTCATTGCATTTCTTGTGTTCATAGTGCAGACTATTGCACTTGTTTTCCCTTGTTGCACTCACAGGCTACTTGACATGTGTTTCATTTCTTTCATTGTATCTTGCTCACTTGTTGCTTCTCTTGCCGTGGATATAAGTACAGCAACCAGTAAGTGAAAATGGCAGTTTTACAGGAGTGAGTTAAAAAGAGGGAAATAAATGGAATAGAAATGCATCTCAAAAGTGCAACAAGGGAAAAAAAACAGTGAAGAATATGGAATCATGTGCATATAGTACAGGTTACTATGAATGGCTGTGTTAGGATGACGCAGAGAATAATGCAATAGTTAGCATCGAAACGTGTCAGTACGTGTAGGTGGTTTTATATGTACAAGAAAATACTAAAGCTAGGATAGTAGTCGGTTTTGTTAACGATTGATGCTTTGAGACGTGTTATATTAGTGCAAATGACTGGCCTTGGGAGGGGGTTGGGGGGATTTTCGTGCTCTGTTAGTTGGGGATCTCAGTACACAGATGGCAGGCCGGTCGCGTTGGCAATTTTCATCATTGACTTGCCAATCTATGTACGGGATGATCTGTGGTTACAGTACACAGCATAGGACAGACGAACACACATGCAGCGTACATGCAACCACTCGCGTCATATTACCTGTGCTACATCGTATTACAGGCCTGCTGCCTATCAGATGTGGCAACACAGTACTGATTGGTTGCCATAAGCACAAGGAGGGGAAGTGTGCTTCGTCGGCATAATATTGCTGTTAGTTAAACATATAATACTTACGGCATGTTTGAAGGCCATTACAGATTGTCCGGCCTTTGATAATACTGCATTCTTTAATGCAAGTATAAACAACAAATCACGATACGTTATAGCCCCTCTCGTCAGAGTTGAGAATATGAATGAGTGTGTTTGAATATGATTCTTTAATCTTTGATTTACGTATTATGACAGTGTTAACAGCAGATGGCAGCAAGCTTGGAGGTAAGTGTACGTCAGTGTGACAATCAACGGCATTCGTAAAGGAAAAACAAAAGTAGTTGAATACATATGTAAGAGGTTCTGAAATTGGAATCCAAAAACATGTGTTGACGTAACACAGGGGTTTCAAAACTCTGTGGTGTGGTGTACAGCAGCTTACAGGTTGAGTGGCCTTCGTTGCTGTTGGTTGTCCCATCCTACAACCAATTGTAATGATTATGCTTAAGTATATTTTTAGTGGGTACAGATCGTGTTACGCCCTCAGAGAATTCCTCCAAGAATATTTATTTTGTGTTTTATTTTCAAACCCCTGTGATTTCGTCTGATAAGTACAGCATATTTTAGGGGATGAGGTTATATTTCTCTAGGTGAAAAGATTTTCAATGTAATGTTTATGGTCATTTATCGTTATCTGTATTTAGTGCAATAACTTGACTCTACGGTATTTAATCAAATTAATTGCACATGTAATCATAAATATTTGTTATTTTGTAATGTTCCTCCTACATTCGGTCCCTATAGACCATCTTCAGCGAGGTCATTTACAATATTTATTGGTCCACTCCATTATTAACATCAACACACAGATAGTACTCCTTTAGAAAGAAGATGACAATGACATAGATGTTTGTCTGCAACTAAACATAAAATTATTCATAAATGTAAAATACATGTAATTAATCTACATTTTATATATTTTAGCAGTTGATAACATTGTATTTTTATCTTCATATATGCACATCTTGGTTAGCAGTTATTATACATATTCCTTTGTAAATGACCTCCCTGAAGATGGCCTAGAGGGGCCAAACCACATAGGAGGAACATCACAAAATAACAAAAGTCAATGGTTACATGTGCAATTAGCTGGATTAAATACTGTACAGAAATTTGGTCATGATTCCGTGAATATTTATAGGGGTCTGCAGTCATGATAAAGAGATGCCACGTTGTTAACAAAAATTGCCATATAATCACATGCAACTAGAAGTTGCATTTGAACTCACTAGTGAACAAATTATTGTGAGTAGTGTCTTTATTAATCTGCCCATGGAGTTGAACAGCATTCAGAGATGTGCCTGTGTTTAGAATGAGGAGTAACTGTCGCAGTAAAGCTATCAGCCTGTGACTGAAAGGGTTTGCTTGTGCAGAGAAGCAAATTGTACATCATGAAGTATGTTGTGCTTCCTGTTTAAAGGTATCTATTATATTCTACAAGAAAGCACAAGTTAAGATTGTGATCTGTTGGTATGTGGCAACATGTTGTTGGATAAATAGGTACCAGCATTTTGGAGTAAATTACTGCCTATGTGCAAGGTTGCTGGAGGCAGCAGTGTCCTCGACCCATACCTGTTACCAGACTACATTCCTAGAGTAATATCATCTTAATATTCACCACTTTGAGATTGCCAGATATTACATGTGTAGAGTGAATGTTTCTTTAACTTGCACTCATGTATTACACAGACATGAAACTAAGTTCATTATCTGAATATTTAAAGTATAGTTGTCTCTGTGCATGTTATGAAGACATATGGAGAGTGGAGGTATAGCTGCACCTATTCTTAACCTCAGCACTATGTGGAGGTGAGTGGTAACCTTCACACTTGTTTTACCAGTGGGAAAGAGCACCTGGTACCCACTGAATAGGAAGCCTGGCAGGCTTCATAGCCCGTTTGTATCTGCTGCAGCAGAGAGAATGTCTAGTCCATTCTGGGAAGTGAACCCCAATTCCTTGGTTATTGCAGTATTAATTTAATATTCTTTTCAGGATTTGGAATCTATTGTTGTATGCTTCTTTGGAGGCATGCATTCTTATGACTCATGAATAGGACAGAGTATATGGATTCAAATACAGTGAACAGTAACTGGTGAGAAAAAATAAATAAATGTGTCGTATTAACATGTAATTATACATATGGGATGTATGAAGTGTAAGTCCATACAGAGTGTGACAGTTAATTTATATAGTAAAACTAACTAGACGCACCAATGTATCAAATTTATTTTATTTTGGAATGACACTCTACATGTTTCAGACGGTCTTTCTGTCCATCATCAGGAGCTCAAGACTGTACACACAGCAACAGGCATTTGTCAAACAGATAATGCCTGTTGCTGCATGTAGTCTTGAGCTCCTGATGATGGACGGAAAGACCGTCCAAAACATGTAGAGTGTCATTCCAAAATAAAATAGATTTGATACATTGGTGTGTCTAGTTGGTTTTACTATAGAAATTATATTATGATGCTCAGTCCTCTGAATGTCTGATTTTTGATAGTTAAGTTACCTGACTGTCACTTTAAATCAGTACAGCAGACTCTCCTTGTGCATGGGTGTTCACATCACAGAAGAATTAATGTGGCAACCCTTTGCATCACAATTTAGGACCCTTGCTCCTTCACATCCACTTTTCTATAGGCATACAGAGTAATACATGAAATGTTGTATCTGCCCACCTGTCTCACTCTATCTAGACATCATGCAAGGCCGAATGTACTGTGTACTTTCACAATTTATAGAACTAATTCTTGCCCTTATGGTTTAATTGTGTCTGGAAAGGATGATGCACATGCTGATGAAGAACCTAAGGATAAAAAAAAAAAAAAGGAAAGTGATATCTGTGTTACAGAAGTGGCAGCATTGTAATCATGCCCCTACTCACGATGTGTTCACTTTCCAGTAGGTTTTGACCAAAAAATCAGTAATGACATTTGACCATGCCCCACATTTTCTCTGAAGCATGAATTACTTAACTTTAAAGAAGGGATTTCTTCACAAGATATTATTTTGGCACACTGTATTTGCTTGCACCAGATTGCTTACCTGCAAGCACATGACTTGTATCTCTGTGACAGGATAAGGGTTAAGATACTTTGAGTTTTATCTAATTCATTGTTTTGTATTCTTGTATTTCAGATCAAGTGATTTGACATTTTTCATCATGTGAGCATGAAAGTGATGACATTTTGATTAGAATACTGCAGTAAAATTCCACTATTTTTAATTTAAAAGTGAAAGATGATTTAAGTTTTTCTGTTTGCACTATGGATGGAATGGGAGAAAACATTTCTGAACAAGAGGCTAAAGCTTCATTTTGGAAGAAAAATACAAAAGCAGTCCCAGGAAGGTGAGGTTATGTTAAATTCTATGTTTTAGACACTTAATAAGGGGAAGTATAATGTGTAGGCTGTTATTCTGTACACCCTTATCTGTATTCAACCATGTGATCGGTTTCAAACAAATGTGGTATTAAGATCCTGTTGCTGCAAGTCACCTAAACATCATTATTTCTACAGCCATATCTGCAGTGGTAGCAATATAATGTCCAGGAAAGTAAGTTTACACAATTCAAATACATTTATGTCCGTTTGAGGGAAAAATTATTTTTTATTATAATTAAGATTTCGGAACATGAGAGATGTGTGATACCAAAGTGTCATTTATGCTAAATAAATATAAACTAATTGATCAATCTGTCTAAGGCCGAGTCCGAAGAAAGATCCTAGAGGGAATCGACAACGGAATTCAAGTTCAACCTCTTTTCAAGATTTTCAGGATAGTGTTAGTGATGCTTGGGACATGGGGGATGATGAATTCTGCGTCATTTCAGGTAACATTTTAAACAATTCTTTGATTACTCGGGCAAGAAGTAATTATTACTGTGCCTACTTACAGTAGTTGTTACATTCACATGTTATTCAATGCTGTATCTTTTAGATGTCAAAATTTCTAAGAAAGTGGCGCAGTCAGCTGCCTTAAGTGTAATAAACAGTCATCGGTGTCCACCTACTGGAGAAACTACACCTGCCTCACAGCCTTGCAACTTTTCAGTATCTGAGGAGAAAAAGATGGAGGTCCTGCAGAGTTTAGCGTCACATAGAGGTATTATGCAGAACACATTTTGGGGTGAGAATGTTAAATTAAAGGGTTGGCAGATATTCCTTTAAAAGCAGACTTTGCTGATAACATTTTTCCAGTTCACAGATGCCAGTATTTATTAGTCTTTTTAGACATATCTTGTCTGTTATTTCCCAGATATTCAGCCATAATGATTTATTTTGAAGTTGACTGAATCACCTCTGCAGCAAGTAGTGTGTGTATCAAAAATGTTTTCAGACTGCATGTTGACCACCCTTTTGAAGTCATGTTATGACCACATAATGACTGAGCATGGTTTAGTACCCTTGTCGTGATCCTGTTTCTGCTTTATATTCATTCCTAACCTATTATGTTGTCATATAAAGCCAGTTATTTGAATGGAAGTGTGCATCTGGAGATTTTATAAAAACATAATTAAAAGAACAGCACATTTGTGTGAAATACAAAATGGGGAAAACTTCCAAAGAAATAACTTGTGAAAAGTGGCATTTTGCAATGGGATGTTAAGCCGATCGTGGTAGAAACATTTTAATAGTAGCTGAGAATTTTGGGAAGATAACCATCATCCCAGCCACATTGTTATCTGATTAAAAAAATGACAAAGACAGTGCCTTGGCACATCAAATTGACAGTCAACTGTACAAGAAATGGTGTAAAACATTGGAATATTCAAAGGATTGTGGTCCACAGTTTTAATGCACACATTGTTCCTAAAAGTCAGACAGTATACTGAGAATTCAATCTGACTGTTTCACACTGTGTACAAGAAGAATTGTGAAAGAAACAGCTGGAAGTTTGGAGGTTGCACAGCTTATATCTTCACCACAATAGTACTCCAATGCACATGGCCCCTCCTTCTGGTAGTTTTCATGAAAAATAAAACTTCAAAGAGTTCAAAGCCACCCTACAGCCCTGATCTTTGTCCTGACAACATATCCCTTTTCTGAAATTGAAAGTTAGTTTAAAAGGACGACTTGAATCAATGGAGGGAAAAAAAAGTACTAGAGCAGCTAACCCAGATTTCTTCAGATTTTATGGAATGCTGGTAAAAACTGAATCACCAATTGCAATTTATTACTGCAGGGGACTGTTTTGAAGGGGAAAATATAAAATATAGCTGATACATATTGTGTTTTATTTAGCTAGACTAATAGCTTTTTGAACATATCTTATTGTACTGTGTTCCCTTTGCTGTGGAAAAATACATATGTTTTTGCTTCCTGTATGCTTTATAACAAATATTACAGTTTGCAGTATAGTACATGTTCTTGGTAAGGAATCAGAGTCCTATTTTTCATGTCCATATGTGAGCACACGAATATCAGGTATAGTAAGGAACAGAACCCCATGTCTATCATGGTTAATGTAGATATGAAATGCTGACACTTAATAGCCCCAGAATTCTTACATGAAAGTAATTTTATCTTTCTCTTCTGTTTGCTGTGTCACATCTGAAACATGTTTTGATATTTAATATTTACCATAAGCTTTCTCTGGAAATACTTCATATTAATTTCAGTAGCCTCCTGGGTGAATGCCATTAAAGCCAAGATAAATTTACTTCCAGAATCTGATTTGACATTATCTCCGTCTTTCTGCTTTGTAGACCCACACACAGCCTCTCCTGCACGCTGCACATCCACGCCTCCAGTGCCAAGCTCACCTCCTTCACAGAGGCAATTTCCAGGACGTCCACAGCCTCTCCGAGGAAGTACAGGAAGATCTAAGTTCCATATTCCATCCCGTGAAGGTTAGTATCAAACATACATACGCTGTTAAGGTTTGATGGCAGAACTGAACATTCATTGAGGGCCATTTACAGGATTATGTTACTCACACAGATACATACTACTTTTATGTAAAATTTTATGTATGCTTCAGGAGCAGACTGTGAAACAAGCAAGCTTGAAAGATTCCAGCCTCTGCTGGAAACTCCATTGTTGAATCTCGAAGAACTGCGACATCTAAGTTGGTCAGGGATTCCTGTGAAAGTGCGAGCTATCACTTGGCGCCTACTCTCGGTGAATTTCCTCAAAATTTTAATTTAATGACCAAAGTAATATTTATTTTTCTTATGAAGATATATAATGCATGGAGAAAGAAGTGTCACACCATACTTAAGTGTAACAGTATTGATGATTTCCACGTTATTTAGTTGGTCTGCAAGCTAATTAATTGTTTCTACTCAGGGCTATCTTCCAGCCAACTTGGAACGAAGGCAGCATGTACTCGAAAGAAAGAGGTTGGATTACTGGAACCTAGTGAAGCAGTATTATGATACAGAACGAGATGAGACTCGCCAAGACATATATAGGCAGGTCTGTGAACAAGCACTATCCTCAAAGTTAGCATGTTCACTGTAAATGTGGAATACATATAAGAATACTTGTATTATTTGTCTTTGTCATTTTCAGATTATTTTCATTACTGTATATAAATTTTTGTGGTTTTTGTTGTATTCAGATTTCACAAAGTACAGTGTGGCCACCTTAAAAACCTGACACCCATACAGCCATTATATGCAATATTAAGGGTGAAAATTTTGTGGCCTGTCATGTGGTGATTTCAGATACACATCGACATCCCCCGAATGAGTCCTTTAATAGCCCTGTTCCAACAGAAAACTGTTCAGGAGATGTTCGAGAGAATTTTATTTATCTGGGCTATTCGCCATCCTGCTTCAGGATATGTACAAGGCATTAATGACCTGGTTACTCCCTTCTTTGTAGTTTTTCTTCAGGCAGTTATACCAGCAGGTTAGTATTGTCATTCAACTGTCATTTAAAATATACATTTTTGTCTTCAACCATATAAATTCCTGTTTGTGTAGAACCATGAGGATTTATTAACATATCTTTACAATTGCTGACAGTTTTATTTCATAATTAATATGTGTCTAATGAAGATTTATTGTGAAGGGTTTGATTTGTGACATTTTATATTCAAAATTTTTGTAAACTGAATGGTTCCATTGAAACACATTCTTGTTTTTTAGATGGTGATTTGGATAATTGGGATGTGTCCTCATTACCAAAAGAACAGCGCGATATTATTGAAGCTGATTCTTTCTGGTGCCTTTCTAAGTTCTTGGATGGAATCCAAGACAATTATATCTTTGCTCAGCTAGGCATCCAACATAAAGTGAATCAGTTAAAGGAACTTATACAGAGAATTGATGGTAAGAATTGAATGAAACAGAACATAAATTTGCACACTTTATTGAAGGCCTGAGATTTTTATGGCATTAAAGACATACTTTATTCTTGTGGGTTGTACTGTTATAAGCTGTTGTGAACCATTTATAAGTGCAGAGGATTCCAGACACATTAAATAAGAGGTTGGCCACATGTGCAGTTTATTCACCCTTCTTGGTGTCTTCACACCTCAGCAAGGATCTGAGGTCAGAGTACCTATGATACAGTCTTTGTTCCCCCCAATGGGGAAGTCTGGTTATAGAGGAGACCTATGGCTTCCATACTATGGTGGGGGTCATTTATTCTTCACATTTACAAAGTTTGACTATAAATGTGACAGAAAGAGAGACATATAGTATCTGCATTTCTTCCAGCCCATGTCAACCCAAGACTTTTGCTACAAAGCCAGTACCTGGAGTTCATTGTGCCTTTAGCATGTCCAAATCAAAGGGCTGTCTGAAAAGCGTATACTGTAATGATGCTGAGGAAGTACAGATGTAGACTGTACTAACTGATTAAAACAGTGTCAAGGACCACCATAAACACATACACTGACCTTTGACCGTGGCCATGCAACAACATAATTGTCTAAGTTTAGCGTGAAGATATCTCATTACACCACAGAGTTCTCTGTTCAACAGTTAGCACTTTTCCTGGCACCATGCCCAGTATATATAGCTTTGGGGGCCCTTTCAGCTTCCTGCCAGATGGGTACCAAGACTGACTTTCTGTGGCATTAAATTTGTCACGTGTAAATTTGACAACTAATAATATCTGGTTCCCAGATTAACACTGCATGGCACCTTGTCACACAGCCCTTATGTGCCTTCTTGAGAAAGTGCTGAAGCACAGGGAATTTTGCAAGTACGCAGCTGTTACAGAAAAAACTGTCACTGTAGTGAGTAAAGTTGACAAGCTCTGTCCTATACTGTTGAATTATATTTCAGGCCCTCTGCATCGACATCTTCAGCATCATGGAGTTGATTACCTCCAGTTCTCATTTCGATGGATGAATAATTTGCTAACTCGTGAACTGCCGCTGCATTGTACCATACGTCTGTGGGACACCTACCTAGCAGAATCAGATGGGTTTGCTTCATTTCAGTTATATGTATGTGCAGCCTTTCTTCTGCACTGGCGAAGGGAACTGCTGATAGAAAGAGACTTCCAGGTGATTAAAATAGGACTATATCTAAGAATTTGGTATGTTAGTTTTTGAAATAATGAAAAACAAATCATTGAAATTAAACTGTTATGTATATATTTCTATAGGGACCTAAGTCAAAACCAATAACCCATGTGGGGTCAGAAATTAATAGTAGTAGTACTATGAACCAAAGCTGTAATAATTCTTAAGTTTCACATTTGATACAGTATTCATTACTACATCATTCCCACACAGCTGACATAAAAGTACTAACAATTGACACATTACAACCCTTTGTACAGCATTCACTCTGCAAGCATTGCCTGTTATAGTTGGTATCCCATCATTTTTGTATTTCAGTTACATTGTCTACACGTCAGTGTGTCACCGTAATAGTAATGACAACAATTAGTATTGCATATTTTTATGTATGTAATGCCCATTAGTATGTATGCTCTAGTTTTTATCAGCAAACTGCTGAATATTTTTGTTTCTAATGTCTCCCACCTCACTCATCCTCAATTTTTATCCCACTTGGTGTTGAATGCTCATGTAATAGCAGCACACAGAACTTGATGTAAGCACCAACAATACTTCATCTGATTTATATTTTTTAGCATTTTTATTGCTTCATTTTAAATATCATTACCATGACCTTAGAAATTACATGTGTTAATGAAGAATTAGAGATGGTTTCTGATCAATTTTACCAGTTATCCTTGATCAGTCTCCAGTATCCTTAACCTTTAGGAGGTGGATTTAATTGCCATAAGTAAACACATAAAAACTAGCATATGGCATGCTGCGCCATTAAAAGTGTGGAATTAAAACAATGCTCTTTGACCTTTTTATGTTCATGTGTCTTTGTAGGGTCTTATGTTGATGCTACAAAACCTACCAACTCAAAACTGGAGTGACTCTGAAATTGGTGTGCTTGTTGCTGAGGCATATCGTTTGAAATTTACATTTGCTGATGCTCCAAATCACTTACAAAGTGGAGAGAGATGACCAGGTGTACCTCTGCATAATGTCCACTGGACTTCCCTCATAACTGCATGAACAGAAAAGATGTGTTCTTTGAGAAAGTGTGAAGATGTTACATGCAACCTCTACTTGTATATTGTTGACTGTTGCATCTGCAAATGCTGTGCCGAGTAGTATGTACATAAGTATTACAGTTACAGTACAGGCAAACTGTTAACCTTTTTGCAGGTGCTGCATTATGTATTGTTTCATGAGTTGATACATTAAGATTTGCTTGTCATATCTGGAAACTTACAAATGTGCTGAATAATTAAAAATGGTGAATTTGAATTGTATTATATGAGTTGTATTTATACAGGTTTACTTTGAACTCAAAAACAGACTGTGCAGTTTGTTTCTACCACATACACATAGAAATTGTAATGAAAAATGAATTAATATAAGAATGTGTCTGTGCACATGAAAATGTCCTATGACATTTTCCATACCAGCTTGATAGAATATGATGCTGTGAGATTTTAGGTTCTCACAGTAGTGTTGCAGAAGATAATTCCTTAATGGGATGTGATGCTGTGTTACAGGTTATTTCAAGGCATTTTGAATACTTGACTAGGTATACTCTAGGACAGTGCTTTCTAAATGGCCGTAACTGCAGACATGCTAGAAGATTTCACACCCTGAATTCAGAGGGCACAGAGGCCATTTAAGTCAGTAAGCAAACAACAGGGCAAATAAGCTTCTGTCAGCCCACCTGCATCTAAAATTAATCTTCACTGTATAGTGTGTATTCATTTCGTCTCTCACAAAGAACAAACCCAATCCCCATTATGAAGGCCAAACAGCTAAAGCTATTTATAGAAACGATATTGAATGTAGAATCAAACAGCAATCATATATGTTGGATGACAACATGCAGAGTTTTAGAATGTTAAAGCTGGTGATACATTGTGACCTTGGGGTGCAAAAATCCCAGGCACCAGGTTGCTCTGGTGCCAAATGTTTGTGGATCCTCAGTATGGAACTTTCATCATGTCACCCTTAGGGTGCAAAGAATTTCTGGGGAGCACCTGTATTGTTGGCAAATGTGTGCACATGTGCAGTTATCATGGAACTGTAAAGCTTTAAATTCAAAGCATAAAATAATGGAATTAGGTTTTCAACTGCCAGTCTCAAATTACAATTTATTAGTGTGAATGCTAAATATTTTATGGTTTATTTAATGACAGTCAGTACCACTGACTATAGTATCAAATTATTAGTGAATAACAGATTAGAAAGTAGGTACAAGGAAGCAGTTGTGGACTAATATAAGGTGCTATCCTAGTATTTGCTAGAGGAGCTGAGAAAACCATGCAAAACTCATCAGGATAGCCAGTCTCCAGGCCAATATTTGAACAAAGAGGCTTCCATGAAGCAACAGTAGCAGTTATCACAGTAGTAGTACTAGTAGCAGCAGCACCCTGATGTAATCAATGACCCTATACTTTCTGCTGACTTCATCATTAATTGTAATGTCACTTGTCATTTGACAGTGCATATCTGTACCTGCTGATGTCATACATATGTAAAATAAACAACATTTTGTACTTTTGTTTGACATAATACACTCAGGTAACTAAAGTGGCAATTTTATTCAAGGTCACACTAATATGCCATGATACTGTAGTCAGTAGTGATCAAATTGTGGGCTGGACATCTGAGTAATTGCAGTTCAGTTCTCAGTACAGGAAAGGGATTTTTCTCATCTCCAAAGCATCCTGACCAGTTCTGGGACCCATTCAGCCTCCTATTCAATCAGTATCAGAGCTCTTTCCCCAGGGGTATAGTGGCTAGGGCTGAAGCTCTCAATCACCCAATGTAATACCAAGGCTGGCTGACTGAAGCCATACCTCCACTTTATTATATGCTTAAATGGCATGTACAGAAACATTTTTACATTTTTGTCTTTACCATGTTTGGCTGTTTTAGCTGTTCCTCTTTATCATGTTGCTTCAGTTTATGCACAATGTGTGCATGCTAAGGATGAAACTCCAGAATCTCCAATGCTTTTTGTACAATTTTGAAGACAATCGATTCTGCTGAGTGTGCTGTCTGGAGAGAATTGTAGCAAACTTTCATACTCATGTTGCTTGCAGTTTCATTACTCAACACAGAAGGATGACCACAATGCCCATTAACATTTGTACTTTCTCTGTCTTTGAAAGTTTTACTAATCACAACACTGCCAACTTGTTCAGAGGAGAATCTCAATATTCATGCAGTCGGACTGACAGACTAAGTAATAATTTGATATTTGGTAGTTTTTAATAAGAAATGTTTCCCTGCTACCAATAAGGGCACCCTCATGCCTCAGATGTCACTAACAACTGGTACAAGCTATGGAAAATCAGTTACAACCTACATGAGGTTATGCACAATCACATATGACATATACATGTTTTTGGACTTGTATTAATCTATTTACAGTTACTCTACTAATGACTTGTGTGAGTTTGTCATTCTGCAATTGGAAATAGAGAAGGTATGGTCCAAGAGTTCTGATTCTCATTTAAATTTAAACACAGGTTTTATGCTGTGCATTACATCCTACGTAAGTGCAAAAAGAATATAAGACTAGCTCTTACAATAGACTTTTTATTTTTCTCAGTCCCATCAGAAGAATTTCAGAATCTTTCACTGTAGGTGGTAACTGTTCCCTATTATCTGGTCTACAACCAAGGGTCTGAAAAGGATGTAAGATGTCAGGGATGTTTATGTAGTGGCACCAGTATACCATCATTATAGTGTGAGCTCTGAGGTTCTTGTAACAGTGAATATTAAAAATTTCACTTTAATATTACATGATGTGCAGTTTGGTTAACTGGTACCTACATTTTGGATAAACCTAATGCACTGTGCTATGCAGTTAATAATGGTCAGATGGTACAGCCCTGGACAGCATTCTTCAGATAAACCAGAAAGTATTACAGACTTGTCTGGTGTGACTAAATTTTATCCCAGCACCTGCCGGTTGTGACCCGGCAAAATCAAAGATGGACCCAAAACGCACTCCTACGAAGTATCTAACCCCCTGAAACATTTCAACAGTACTGTGGAGCAATGTCTTTGATAATCCTTTCAGTGGCATATTTATGTAAAATTTTCATGTGTTTTTACTTGAACAACTTGCATACATCATGTTAAAATATAAATCAAGTTAAAAGGTGTTCACTGTTATAATTTTTCTTTAATTTAAGGACACTGGTTTTCAGTCTGCTTGTACTGTTTGTGAGAACTTTCACTTCATAAAGAAATGAATTTATCATACAATTGTAAAACAAGTTTCAAGGTAAATTGTATATCAAGGGATTATATGTCTGTAAAATTTTAAATATAGAGAAAGAAAATATTTTTAAAAATACATTAACTCCATATTTATCACTGGTTCTCTGTAGACTGAAACTCTCTTGTTCATTTATTACCAGATTTATTACCCCAGAATAAGCCATGAAGGCCCAGAGTGGAAGTAGAGGTCCACTTTTTGTTTAACCTCTGCAACTCAGTTATTACCAATTATTGGTGGAAAACAAAAATTACTACATGGAAGTTCATCCCTAATTTGTTAAGGGAATTTGCATTTCCTTGCAATCTCCTAATTGTGGATTTATCTAATTCATTTTCATGTCCTTTTGCTGTGTTTAATTCCAGCCCCAAATATGGTATGAAAATATAATGTTCCACAGGATACACTCCCTCAACTATTTCTGTGCCATCTTATTACTTCTTAATGTACAATCCAATAGACCTGAAATTTTCTAATACTTCCACTGATGGCTTCCATTTAGGTGCAGTTAATATTTCAGTTATCAAATTCAGAGAAAAGGACTCCATTACATACCACATCCCTGTGTTATCATTTTCTCTGCCAGGCTGTAGTATGTACAATTTCTTCTTTAAAAAAAAAGCATGAAAGTTGATAAATATACTACAGTGTTCTGCAGTGGAACGTGAGTATGAACACTGTTCTGTAATTAATTTACATTTTTTGTACTTGGGGGGGGAACTGGACTTGGCTCAAATCGAACTTTGTAACAGGAATACATATTCTAAGTAATGTATTCCATTTTCCATACATTAATTAGATATGTAGAACGAATAAACAAGCAACAAATGCACTTTAATTTTATAATGTATTTTTATTTATAATATGCTCACCAACATGTCAGTGAGTAGTCCGGCCATCTTCACGTTCATGATACAAGAATACATTAGTAGTTAAATGTATCACCATCACCCTGTAATATTAAATACATATATATATATAGTTTAAAATTTTACTTTTGAATAATCATGTAAAGTGATATAGGATAAAAATGGCTAATTATAAAATAGTGGCTGTCACAATTACTTAGTGTTTGTGGGGTGATGTATACAGCTGACCTCAGTTCCGAGCACTGTACAACACAGACAACACAATCACCTATACTCTGGGTTAGAACTCGCCATGTAACCGCTGTATAAGTCACTCCACAAACACTACATAATTTTAACTTCCACTACTTTATAATAAGCCATTTTTATCCTATATTATTTTATATTATTATTCAGAAGCAAAATTTTAATCAAAATCATATATATTTTTAAATATGAAGTGATGGTAACACATTTTACTACAATTGTATTGTGACATCACCCTGAAGATGGCCAGACTACTGGCTGACACATGTTGGTCAATATATTATGAATAAAATACATCATAAAATTGAAATGCATTTGTTGGTTGTTTATACATTTTACGAGGGGCAGCTGATAAGTAATGCACACAGTGAAATATTTTGCCAACGGAGCAAAGTAGTGATGCGCGCACAGTGTGTCCTTGTAGCCACAACCCTCCAGCACAGTGATGCAAAGTTTCATTCCTTTATCTACACCGGTTCTAAAACAGTGCATGTTAGCATGGAGTCGTGTTATGGTGGTATGTCAAAGAGATTGAAGCAACGTGCTGTGACTGAATTTTTAAGTGCTGAAAACGTAACACCAGCTGAAATTCATCGCCGTTTACAGGCTGTGTATGGTGAAAAGACTGTTAACAGAACTACAGTAAATCGTTGGGCCATTAAATTTTGTGTATGTGAACCAGGTCGTGCCAATAATGTTGACCAACCTTGCAGTGGTAGGCCGGTTTCCGTGACATGACAAGCATCAAAAACAGGTTGATGAACTGATCAAGCATGACTGCCGTATCACCCAGAAGCAGATAGGCTAGGAATGTCTAAAGAAAGAGTGGGCTATATCATTGGTTTACTTGGCTACACAAAAGTCTGTTCTCGATGGGTGCCACGCATGTTGACGCTAAAGTTTGAGGTTCTCTCCCATCCGCCCTACAGCCCTGAATTGGTGCCAAGTGATTTCCATTTCTTTCCTCACCTCAAGAGGTATCTCAAGGGGACTCATTTCACCTCAGATGATAAAGTGAAGCTAGCTGTGACATCATGGATCAAACAAGAACTCCTGAATTCTTCATTGATGGCATGCGTAAACTTGTTTTACTTTGGGAAAAATGTATTGAACGACAAGGTGACTATGTCAAAAAAATAAGTATGCCAATTTGTAGCTAAAATATTGTACTTTACTTCCTACTTTCGTTTGTTTAAATATATGGTCTCTTTTTCTAGATATTTCACTGTGTGCATTACTTATCAGCCGACCCTCATACAAATGAATACATATATTACACAGCAGATGTTTGCTAAATAAGCCATTTTAGTCTACTTTTCTTCTTGAAAATGTATGAGAAAACAAGGTAGGTTTATGACATCACTGCTATTTCTGCCTCCTATGTCTGAACTTCTGTACCAGCAAATGACCAGCTGACTAATTTCCATTGAGCTTGGTATGAACATCACCTCAAAATGGCATTTTAATATCCTACACTCAATATCAATAGCATAATGGTCACATGGGAGTACTACTACAACCACTTGCTTTGGCGCTTGTATTGATGTATGGTAATACCAGATCCTGAAACATTACACAACTTTTGGTAAGGTAATGTTTCCAAAATATAAAATACGATGGTGACCATGCAGAGACTGTAATTTTCATTTTGAGAGTGATAATAACTGATGAACTACAGGCATTAGATATGTCAGACTTAGCACACAGATACAGCACAAACTTACCTACACATCTTGTATGAAATACTGTTTGCACACGAACAATTATATCAACATCACAATGGTAAGAAATTTTGAGGTTATAACCAATACAGTTAAGATGCACGGAATCCCTCTGTGGTGATTACGATATCTAAGGACTACAAAACTGTGTAACAGGAAAAGTAGAAGCTCTGCTCAAAACTTGCCTGTCTAAAATTGTCTTCACTGTCACTTAACGAACTCTGTACCTCAACTACAGCTTTTCATAACTGAACAATGATGATGATGACAGGACACTAAATACAAGGACACACATAAAGAAGTTGTGTTTTTTGTCACAATATTGATTCCAATTAACTCTAAAATGATTTGCTTAGATGTCTGCAGTAAATGCCAGTAAATTCAGAGTTCAAACTCTTTCTTTATTAAATTTACTGGTTCACTTTTCTATATTCAGCGAAGAAATTAAGTACAGTGTATCAAGGATCACAAGTTATTTAACCCTAGCTGTGACATGTGTTTTACTTAAAGATGGCTACATGGTACAAGTCTTGTCAAAGCATTCTGTGAACCTAAAACAGAAAAATTAAAATAGACTAAGGACACAGATATGTTGTGCCAATTACAAGAGCACATGCAAATCCTCCCATTTTTTAATTTAAAAAAAAAAAAGGTGGTCAGTTATCTGTCTGGAAACCCACTAAGGCTATACCCATTCCAAAACCCAGAAAACCACCATCTGACCTCAGTTTTTACTGATCCCTTAGTCTTTTAAGTACCTTAAGCAAATTTCTAGAATGAGTTGTAGCCCACAGATTCAATTCTTTTATTCATCACAATAATCACATTCTGCCTCCAGAACAATTTAGCTTCCATAAAAAACATTCAACTCTCTCTCAACCCTCCACAATCACCAACTTCATCACCCATGGCTTTAATCTTAGAAAATGTAGGGGCTTAGTCCTACTTGATATTGAGAAAGCTTGTGATACATTATGGTTAAATGGTTTACTCCTCAAACTTACTGAACTTGTCAGATTATCTTTTTTTTTTTTTCTTAAGTCCTACTTGGAAGGTTGTATCTTCACTGTCCACCTGAATGACTCTACCTCCACCCCAAAATCTACCACATCCAGTCTTCTTCAGGGTGCAGTACTAATAAGTACATCATTTTCCCTTTAACTTTCTGACAGCACATCCTCCACACACCATCTCGCCTTATACAGACAACAATTCCCATCTACCTTGGTCCTGGCATCCTAATACTATATCTGGCAGACTCAGTCACAATGTAGCAACCTTCCACACTTCACTACATGGAAACTCCAATTAAATAACCACATGCAACCATTCTATTTTCCAAGCGCAACCCACCCCCTCCCGGACCCTCTTCAGATCCATGACACCTTCGTGTCCTGGGCCTCAACAGTATATGATATTTAGGCCTTGTGCTAGAATCAAAACTTCTTTACACCAAGTATTTGCACACCGTTGCCTACAAAGCCACAGGCATTCTCTGTAATATTTTTCCCCTCCGCACCTAAGACTCGGTACTCACATAGTTTAACAAGTTAACCTTGTGCAAATCCACTCATACTTATGCTGCCCCTATCTGGTGTTCCCCAAGTCCCTCCAGCCACCTCAAACTCCAAGTTATCCAGTCAAAATGTCTCCAAGTCATCAGTAATTATCCCAGACCTACTCCTACTTCCCAGTTGCATGACACTCTAAACACTGAACCCATCCCAATTATCATCCACCCACTTACAGCCAAATTTTTTGTTCAATGTCCCCCACATCCCAACCCCCCTGGTCCAAGAAATCGGGAATTATACTTTAGCTGACTTAATATGTACATAAAATATAAACATAAACAGCTGAAGCATATCTGCTGTAATTAGCTCACCTATAGTCACAGTGTTTTATTTAGAAATTTTCACTAGTGGTATGCTCTACATACTTCCTTTGCAATAAATCTTTCATAAAACAAACAAAAAAAACAAGAGTCAGTTATGTCAGAGGTTACCTTATAAAAACAATTTTCTTCTCATTTCATGTGTATCTGGGCTTATAAACCACATCCCAAAACTTCGCTGTTTCACCACATAAAACTTGAAATACATTCCACAACAAAGATACTCTTAGAAATTTATGTACTCCAACAAATGCATCCACTTTAGTCAATTGTTGCCTGAAGCTGCTCTTCGCCTGTCTTCCAGGTACTGTCCCAGCAGCACTGCTGGCATCTGGTACATTTCATATGGATTGGTGACCTTCACCAAGCGCACACTGTCTTGTGCACAATCAAAACCTATTAAAATGTTTTCAAATTAGAAGAGTGATTTAAGTCCTCATGTCGCAAAACAAAATGCTTCAAATGTTCTACATAACAATGACATATTTGAGCAGAATGTGCTAAGTAAAGGAAGGACATGGAGCTGAAACAGTACAAAATATGTAATGCATGATGCCACAAAAATTGAATAACAGAAAAGCGAGGCCTGTCACAGCCAAGTGAGCCACTAATGAACAAACTGTTAACCTACTCATCCACAAACACATATTTATAAGGAGATGGATATAAAAACATACAAGCAATGACACTGTCAAGGAACAGGTCAAATGTCCAAATACATAAAATTCAATTCATATATGATGTTTGTCAAAAGAAATTCATGTTTTCAAACCACCCCCCACCCCCAAAAAAAACCGAACTTAGTCAAAATGAGCATGAAGCCTGTCAAATAATGAATATTTTTAATCAGTTATTTATAATTATGTACCCACTTACTTATTTTTAATAAATTTATTGTATTGTTAAACAAATCTGAATTCTCTAAGTTACATACAGAAAATTCACAATTACACCCTAAAGCATTCAGGAAGTGAGCTATGCGCAATATCACATGCACTCCAACATTTTTACACCTGAGACCTGTGATGTTCAAAGGTCAGTAACGTCTCAGGAAACAAATCACCATTTTAGTGTTTCTGTTCTGCTATAAATTTTCTACATCCAAGATCCTAAACAACAGTCACTTATCACAATTCAACAAACTTTCACCTCCACCCAATTAAGAAAATTAAGAATGCCGTGCAAAAAGTACTGAAATGTCAAATTGCAACAGTCCTGAAACAGCTGTCAACAGCTCTTCATTGTCAATGCATCACTTTAATTACAGACATGCAACTTTAACTACACTGGCAACTAACAAGAATAAAATTAAGGCATACATACACAAACTCTTTAAATGCAGATAAAATTTAACTAATTCCTCAAAACTGGTACATAATATAAAAAACTCTACAATACAAAAAATAAAAAATAAAAACCCCATGGCACTATATTAAATATTACCATGTCCCTTTTATTTTGATGAATATTTGAAATGTAAAAGATCATGCCAGTCTTCAAGTCCCATGAGAGTCATAAAAGTGTGCAGTATTAGCTAAAAGAACCTATTTCAGCAAAAGTACATAATACAGAACTCCACAGCAAGACTCTCTATTAAAAGGCCAATGAGCTCCAACCCATTGTTCATGCAAATGCATGTCTATCTAACAAACTACTTTTTCCACACTGTCCTTTACTCCACCACAATGCTGTCCACTTAACATTCAGTTCTCTGATCTAACAGTCCCACGCTAATGGTACTTTTCATATCACCATGCAGGATGTATTACTAAAGTACAGACTTGAATCACTCAAAAAAAAAAAAAAAGGGGGGGGGACTTTAAAAGTTATTAGTAAAAAAAAAAAATAAAAAAAAAAAAAAAAAAAAAAAAAAAAAAAAAAAAAAAAAAAAGGGGGGGGGGTCTTTAGATGTTATGAGTAAAACAACACTATAAAATGACACAACCATACTAAACTTACTGCGTGAAATAAGGCAATGGTACTGGGATACTGCATGTAACAGCAGTCTCTCGTAACTGGATAGAGATGATGAAGTGTATGTACCACATGGCATTTTTGAAAAGAAGTCTACCACCTGATTTTCCAAAAACTCCAACATACCCTAGAACAATATCCAGTGAAATGTTACTGTTAAAACTGACCACTAATCAAAACATTTTTAACCATACATGTACATATATACCGAATATTAACCCTTTCCCCTCCCTAACGCTCCAAAGCGCTCGGAATTTAAAAGTCCCCTCCCCCTCTAAACGCTCTAAAGCGTTTCTGGTATAGTACGTAAATTTAAATGTCCCGTGAAAAAAC
>Ga0123355_10003329_pt1 | contig 22998 bp, 1 predicted proteins | sample TergutEmb28metaG_3_FD_89872 | JGI IMG/M metagenome (GOLD analysis project Ga0123355, IMG submission 89872) | Embiratermes neotenicus P1 segment gut microbial communities from Petit-Saut dam, French Guiana - Emb289 P1 | ecosystem: Host-associated > Arthropoda: Insects > Digestive system > Gut ... | reverse complement strand
GCGGCTGACGCGTTGAAAGGTTAGTGATAGTAACTTGTCTGCGGTGTGCATCAACATTGCCGCCCCATGGCATTGTTACGTTTGTTAGGGTTGCGGGGGTTATTGTGAAGTTGACGGGGCGTACATCCAGGGTCAAGTTGACATTCGGTAACCAAGGTGTGGCTGTGGGGTCTGTAATGCCGGCTGTACGGCGTATCTGCAGCTGGGCTGTATGCGTGCCAACATCCGCAAGGGCGGCGGTTTGATTTACCCATACCGCCACATAGGCATGACCGCCGGCAGGGATTGTTGCATTAGCCGTCATAGCGACAGGAGGTTGTCCTGCCACCACGTTTGGAGCAAACCAGCCGTGATTAAACCACGTTGTGGCCGCCGCAAACCCTACAGTCAGCTGATTGATTGGCAATGGGCCGGCGGAGTTGTTGTCAACACGAACGTATGTCCTGTGGAAGTTTTGGTTGGTTGGAGTTTCACCTACATAGATATTAAAGCTGCATGCAGTAGTATCAACAGCGATATTAGGCGCGTTGATGATAAGCTGCAGGTGGATGACGCGGGTGTACAAGCCCATACGTGTGTTGATATGCGCATAGACAAGTGCGGCCTCAGCATCGATTTCGGTGTCGGTGGCACTTGGCATACGTGCGGCAACATAGGCACGCACGGCTGTGATGCCATCTGTTTGAATAGCCGTCCACAAGGTGTTGTCCAATACGTGTTCGATTGTCAGAGTGGTTGTGTACGTACCCGGCCGCAGGGTCTGTGCATACAGGGTTGGACGTAGGGTAAAACCGGCGGTATTGCCGCCATTTGCACCGACGTGGTTTATATCGGCTGTTGGCCATGAAGTGCCTACAACCTCAAAGATTGGCTGTGTAGCACCTGTGGCGGCCGCAAAAGTGCGGCGCAGATTTGCAGGATTAATAGCCACTCTTGTAGAGAGGTTTGTAAGGGTGACATTACGGCTGTGTGCCGCCAGCGTGTGGTTGTCATTCCAGTCCATTGTAACGCTGATTGGCGTTGCCGCTGTTGTAGGTACCGTAGGTGTTGCGGCGGGCGCCGCGACAAACTGCACGGCGCGTATATCAAGGTTAAAATTAATAGTACGTGCCGCGATGGCTGCGTCTGTTGTTGCAAAGATAGCAGGTCCTGCGGGGTTTGCATCCACTCTCAGCCAGCCCGGACGCACGGCGTTTGGTGTTACAAATGTGCCGAGGTTAAAGCAATGAATCAAAGCGGGGGATTGCGCAACGTATATCACAAGTTCCGCGTACTGATTGTGGCCGATGGCTGTATTGCCGTTTATCCACTGATGTCCAAACCAGCCGCAAGCGCATGGCGTTAAACTCAAGTCTGTTGCGGGGATGATAGTACCCTGGCCGCGGTTATAGATGCGGATAACCTGTCTGCGGAAAGTGTCACTTGCGCCGCCGCCGAGTATGCTTGTCGGATTTTCACCCACATACATGTTAAATGGCTGTAAAGTACCAACAATCTCAATGGTTGCGGCCGCTATTGTTAACGACAGATGGATGGTTTTGGTATGACTTGTTTGACCACTGATGGTGTATGTGATTGTCAATTCGGCGGTATAAGTCCCCGGCGGCAAGTTTTGCGCATAGGACGTTGGCTGTATAACAAACGGCATACGATTTTGCAGAGGTGTGCCTGCATTAACGCCGACAGTTGGGTTAGTGCCGATGTCCGCTGTCCAGTTCACCACTTCAAAGATAGGCGATGTTAAGGTCACGCTGTTTTGCGTTGCGGCATTGGTAATGCTTGTTGTCAGATTAGTGCGTGTTAGTGTCTGGCGTGTGGATAGGTTCAAAAGGTCAAAACTCTGTGCCGCCGCTGTGTGTGTTTGGTTCCAGTCCAGCGTGAAAGTGCGTCTGTCCGCAGCTGTTGTACTGACAAGGGCATTAGCCGGCTGTGGTGTGCGTACTTCAAACAGCACAGGATTGATAACAAGACTAAGGTCTATTGTATCAGAATCAAAGTCCGCTGTGTGTGTTGCGCCGGCATCAGGCCGCAAAGTGACTGTTAATACAGCATCATGCGGCGATGCGGGGATGTGATTTGGCAGCGGCGTTTGGTTAACCCAGATGTGCAGCTGTGTCTGGCCGCCGGGTGCTATTGTAAAATTATCAGTACCATCTGCACCGCCTGCCGCCCATTGGTATCTGAACCATGGGGCATTGGTGATGCTGACAGCCAGCTGGGCGCTATTAATAACACCATTTGAGGTGTTTTGGATGGTGATTGTGTGGCGGTGCATGTATTGTCCTGCCTGCGGATGCCCTGTAGGATGCACGCGGTTGGGGTTTTCACCTGCATAGAGGGTGAATGTTTGTGTGGCTGTTTCAAGTATATTGATGGTTGGCGCGTTGACGATGTGCGTTAGCGTTAGTGGCAGCGGGCGGTTATTGTAGGCTGTAGACGGCGTTGCGGCGGGGTTTCCTGTGCGGTACGTAACTGTGACGTTACGTGTGCGAGTGCCGATAACCTGTCTGCTTGTGTTGTCCGCAGGGCGGATTGCTATTTGAATTGTGCCGCCGGGGGCTATATGGGTCGCGCCATTCCACAGCACGGTGATGTTAAACAAACTATCATCAACAAGCCCTTGCAACACACCACGAAGATTATCACGATAGATATTCTCGCGGGTGGAAAGGTTTGTGAGAGTGATTGTTTGAGTCAGGCCGGGTTGTGTTACGTCTTGACCCCAGTCCATTGTAAATGTCAGGCCGTTTGTGACTTCGGCATTGTTGATAAGGGTTGCACCACTTAGGCCGAATGTAACGGGCAATACTTCAAGGCGCAGCTCGATTGTAGGTGAGGTGACGCCGTATCTGTGCCAGAGTCTGATGTTATCCTGGACAATGCCTGCACCTGTTCTGGAGATGTTAAGGGACGTCTGCCTCGGGCGTATCCAGAAGTCTACACTAGCACCTGGTGCCAGGTATCTGCCTGTGTAGCCGCCAAGGGTGGTGTCGAATACATCCAAAGCATCAATGGTTGTCCAATCCACCTCAAACCATGTATTCGCGCCGCCAAGACCAAAGGTGATTTCGATGAAATCATCAAAACTAACAGGCACGCGGCTGGTGTTTGTAAAGGTCAGTCTGTGCCTTGTGGCGTTGCCGGCAATAGCATTGACGTGTTCGCGGGTATTTAACTCACCAACATAAAATTGGAAATTCAAAGTGTCTGTTGCGGGGTCAAAGCCTGCAAAATTCATGCCGGGTGTGCTTGGCACAAGGGTAAAGCCGGGTGCGACAACAGCTAGGGACATATTGAGGGTGTCTAAAGAGCCGGCACCGCCCGGGGTGTTCGTTACAGTTAATACTGTGGGCAGACCGCTTGTAAGCACATGATGCGTATTGGCAGGGCGGATAGTGAAATCAACATGGCCGCCGGGTGCAATCATGATGGGGTTGCTACTAGCGTCATGGGTATCGGGCCACTGTATAACTGTAAACAGATTTGTGTCAAAGGAGTGTGCCAAGTCCGCAACAGCCACAGGGATTGTGGCGTTATTTGTAATACGGACAATACGCTCATGCCGCACAGCATCGGGTGATTCATACAGATACATTTCAAAAATACTTGGACTGGTACCCTGAGCAGGTGCCCAACTTAGGCTGATGCCGCGGCTGCGTACCTCAAGGCGTGTGTCTATTGCTGTGACAGCATTTGGATAATTAACATCAGCAAGGTGTACGTTTTCGTAGCGCAGTTCCATTTCGCCTGTCTGCGTTACAGAGGCGGCTGTGCCGATATTAAGGGCGGCGGCCGTTGGCTGTATTGTCAAGCGCAGCTGTTGACCATTGCCGTTTCCTGTTGGGTCGCCTGTTAATATCCCGCTTGTGACAGGGGTTGTCAGGTCTTCTGTGCGGTGCATTGCTGTGATTTCAAATGAGCCAAGAGGCAAAAGTAATGCCGCAAGCTGTAAAGGATTACCAAATGGCAGGTCGCCTGTGCCGATGTTTTGAATGGTGACGTAATGGCGGAAGTCCGCGGGATTTTCGCCTACATACATCGCAACGTCGATGTCAAATTCTGCGAGGTTTGCTGTGTTAAACGCTATGTCCGCATAAAGAGTGCCGCGGACAAAACGATCAATACGAACCACTTCCGCCATAAACGAATGCGGCGGCCCTTCTACCAAAAATGACAGAGGGATGGTGATAAACACGCCGCCATCCGCTGTGATGATGAGGGTGTCTGTGTGTGGTACATTAATGCCGGGCAATGCTGCAAGACCCTCTCTTGGGCGCACGAAGAAATAGTCGTATTCAACGTGTCCGATGGGGTTTCGCACTATGTCACCAATAGGCAGGTTGTAGTTAAGACCCTGCGTGATAACAAACGGCGAATTAGCACCGGCGGCAAGGGATAATTGGATATTGCGTATTGCGCGCGGGCTGTCATTCATGATATTGATGCGCTGTCCGTTTGCGGTTGGGATGACGTTTTGAAGCAGCATGTAGGCAACGGTGGTTGGTCTCGTTAGGCCTGCGTTATTGCCGTCAAAGGTGGGGAATGTATAGTTTGCCAGACGCACAATGGGGTTTGCGGTTTCATCAAGAGTGGCAAATGGGTCAATTGGCGGACGCACCACTTCAACAGTCACTTGCGCCGTCAGGACAAGGCTGCCAAGCCCTTCTGTGGCGGCACGGCCTGTGATGACGATGGTATCTGTGTATATGCCGTCCAAAAGTTCACCACGCGGCTGTACAACTATATAGAGATAGTTGGCGGCGGGGTTATTGATGTTTGCAAGGGTTGTGCGGCTGATGCTGACAATCTCAAAAGGCGAATCTGTGTCATTGGTATCAAGGTGCATACGCGCCGCAAGGTTTGTCAGGCTGAATGTCTCGTTGTTTTGCACTCTGAATGTCATGCGTTGGTGATAATTCAGTGCGGGGTTAGCAGCTGATATTTCGCGGTCGCCGGGTGTTGCTGTATGCGGCAGAGTCGGCAGAGAGTGTGCGTTTGCGATGTCGTAGTAATCATAACCCTCTTCCAGTATGCCAAAGTGCCATGACGTAGGGCTGACATCCACGTTAAAGACATTAACAGTAAACATCAATTCTGCTTCAACAAGGATATTGCCGAATTGATCCGTCACAACAAGGACATCACGATAAAAGCCGCTGCCCATCATCGGTGCGGGACGCACGACGGTTGTTGTTGTCCCCAAAGTTGGTGTCAGGGTGAAATCTACATCGGGGGTGATTGTACCGGGCTGGCTTATAATGTCAAAATAACCTGTGTTGTAGCGGAAATTGGCACGCAGACCGCTGAGTGAGCCTGTACCTGTGTTTGTGATGGTAAACGGCACATTATACGCAACAGGACTTGTCACACCTGTGGTATAGCCGATTCTGGCCTCAGGCCAGACATAATGATTAATCCATGGACTTGTATCATCCCCTCTGACAGAGCGGGTCAGCATAGTTGCGGAGAAATTCGGGTCGACAACAGGGAAGGTAAGGCCAACTGGCAATACAAAGTTAATACCTTCCACGTCACTTGTAACCGAGATTGTTGTGTTATGAACCCCGGTGGGTAATCCCACAACAGGCCGCACACGGAAAGTTGCTGTGCCATTTGCCGCAAGACTATCAGGCAGAGAGGCCGGGTCTAAAACAAAACCGGAACCGGCAGGCAATGTGACGCGCAATAGCGGTATAGCGGCGTTTGTTTGATTTTCTAAAGTGACGTACTGCCAAGGTGGTGCTTCGGTATAACCTACAATTCTTGTAGGAAACGGACTCACCTGTGCTGTGACAACAAGAGGGCCGACAACAAAAGTAATTGGAATGTCCACGGCAAAACCATGGTCTCCGCGCAGCTGCAATACATCCTCATAAAATCCATCGGGCAGACCTGCTATCGGCTGTACATGTAATACAGCATTTTGACCGGGTGCAAGGCTTGTAGGCACGCCGCCGATAAGGGCAAATTGGGTGGCGATGCCTGATGCAAAGGCGGCTGTGACGCCTGTGATGATATATGGATTATCAGAGCGTGTCAGTATCCTTGTGCCTTGGCTAACGCGCAAATCTTCGGGGCTATATCCCGCAAGGGCTGTAAAGTCAATGCGGTCAGCGGCGGCTGTTGGGGGTACTACCTGCAGCAACAGCGGAATCTGCATGTTGATAGAAACCTCAACTGTGCCTTGAAGGTGCAAGGCGCATTCGTAGAGCCCGATGCCAAGGTTAAGGCGCGGCTGAACAAAAACGTATCTGACACCCAAAGGCGGAATGTCCGCAAGGTTTTGAGAGCCTACGAATTCAAATGGGCTATTCGGCGGCAAGAACGAATCTATGTTCTTGATATATGCTGTGGGTGACATGTTAGTAATGCGGAATTCCTGCGGCGGTACAGCCGTGCGGAGATAACCCGCCGTTACAACGCCCCAGTTCCGTATGGCGGGTGTGGCAATTGCGTGTGCAGGAGTGACGGCAAAGTGCAGGGCATTACCAACGACTTGGTTACGCACACCGCTTGTAATCGAAAAGCCGTGAGCCCCTTCGATAATAAGATTGGCTGTGTATGTCCCCGGTACAAGGCCAAGGACAGGACGTACAGTCCACACCCCTGTTTGATTAGGGGCAAGTTCTGTTGGGCCATGGGTAACGATTTCAAAATTCATTGTGGTGACAAGAGCCTCAAGGCCTGTTAACCAGCCCGGCCCGTCGTTTGTAAGGCTAAATGCGATAACGGGACGCTGTGCATAGTTGGCATCAGTTGTACCCCAGTCTGCTATACGTTGCTCTTGCGGCAGGGTTATGTCGTAGTAACCATGCAGGGTTGCCGCCGCAAGCTGTACATTAAGGCTAAGGTCAGTTGAGCCAAGCGACGCAATGCGCTGACTGGATGCGTCATCGGCAGGGCCATTTAATAAGAAGAAACGCAACGCCGCTTCGTATAAACCGGGTGCAAAGCCATCTATGGGGCGTACACGCATGGTGAAGCTGTACTGCTCATTATTAGAGATATGCACAGGGTCGTATCTGTGTGCAAACGGGATTAGGCGCGGAATGCCGCCGTTATTTTCAATTTCTTCCAGATCGTCTTCATGGATTACAAAGTTGGCATTGGATAATTCATGCTCCAGATGCTCCAGTATAATTGTGCCTACGTTTGTGATGGTGACTGTAACGTATGGCTGTGTGGCATAACGATAACCGATTTGACCGCTTAGCGGCCAGCTGATTGGATTTGGTGCTATCAGCAGGTTAATGCCCGGTGGTGTTACGGAAAAGAACAATTCTGCCGTCACATACTCGTCATAACGTGCGGCACGCTGGGCGGCGGTTGGTGCCGGCTCAAAAGCAGGGCTGTAGGAGACATGGACTGTAAGGCTGTCCGTCCACAGACCTTGCGCCAGACCAAGTGCGGGCTGCACGGCAATAGCGGGGCTGCGCTCGCCCGGCATAACACGTATTGCGTCATGAGCGGCACCGGCAGGCCAGTTAATGATTTGGAAGTTTGTTGTGGATGTGCTAAAGCTATTGCGCGTGACGTAAAACGGCCATTGCCCATCGTTATACACATGGAAATTCTGTGCCGTGGCATTAGCGCGGATATAACCCTGCGGAGTAGGTGTCCAGTCGTGGCTGATTGGGCTGATACGCGGGTTGTGTCCTTCAACGACAAATACAATCTCTACAAGAGCGGGGAAGTTATCGCCGCTGTGATTGTAGTCCACTTGCAGCCAGGCCGTGTGGCGGCCGGGCGGCAGTTCGCTTCGCGGAGTGACGGCAAAGCGGCCGTATCCATCCGCACTTGGGTGGAAGGCGGATTGGATAAAGCGATTGGTGCTGTCCAGATCAACAATTGTAAACGGCACATCGGCAAGGTTTGCAGCAGGTACAGGTGTAACAACACCTGTGTCAGGATTTACATTCACCCACACAAAGTCGCGCATTTCTATTGTAGAGTCACCGCTGACAAGGTTACGTATTACAACGTCGCGGGACGCGACTGTGTTGTTTGTTACGCTGTCCGCTGCACCAACTGTGTAACCGACACCACGCATCGGAAATTCCAAGCGTTGCGTCAAAATATCAGCGGCAGGCGGCAGGATTTCAAGGCGTATCATGACCTCTATAGTACCTGCTTGGTTTGCACCGGTATCAATCTGCAAAGTGGCGGTGAAAAGGCCCGGCTGCCAGATGTCGGGATTCCAGTTAGGCGGGATTGATGCACCGGGGTTTCCTCTTAGGACGTCTGCAATGCCGATAACAAGCTGAGCACTCTCTTGCCTTGGGATTGAAAAAGCAGGAGGTGTCGGAATGGCTGTCACCAGCGGATTGAGTATCATATGAGAATAGATTGCAAATGGATTTGTAGGGTTAGCAACAGGCCCGCCCCACATGCCGTCATAGTTTGGCACGATGCCAAAGCGGTCTGTGGTCAGGTTTAAAAAGTTGGTATTACCCACGTTATAGAGATTTACAGCAATTGGTGCGGGCAGCACAGTAGCACCGAAATACACCTGCCCAAAGTCGATTACAATAGGATCGGGACGCAGGGCAAACACGTTGTGGATAACGGTAAAGTTTAGCTCAATAAATTCGTCAAAGTGGAAAATGTTGTGCAGGCGCAGATATTCAAAGAAGTGACCTTCGCCAAGGCCTTCGTGCATTCTGATAACAAGATAGACAGCAGCAGGCTCGAAAGCGGGGCGATAGCTGTAGATATAGCTGCCATCGGGGTTTGTTTTGCGTACACGCATGTGACGCTCTGTGTGGACACGCTCTTGAACACGTACAAGATTGCCTTCATTGTCGGTCTCATAGACATACGAACCATTTACAATCTTGTCGGCATATACAGGCTCGCCATGGGAGTCGTACAGCGGCATCACGAACAAGCGGTTTTCGTATTCATACACGCGCTCCATCGCTTGTGTCACGCCGTCAGATTCCATGATGGGTGCTCCGCGGCTGTCAATGGATGTGACTGTACGGACAGGTCTGCGGGCGCGGACGATACCTGCGCCGTTTGGCAGAGTTGTGAACGTGTTAGGAAGTGTCGGATGCGGATACAGACGCTCGCCGTATTCACTAAGGTAGATATTAACGCGCTCTTGTACTATGCCCAGACCGCCTGGCTCAGTTGTAAAGACGCCGGGCTGTGTTGGATGCGGGTACAATTTCACGCCAAGTGCGCTGTAGTTACCTTCCGCCAGATGAAAACCACCTGCAAAGTTCCAGTGGTCCAGCATCTGGCCGCCTTCGATATTAAAATAGTCGCCGCTTCTAAAGCCGCCCGGCACAGGGTCGCCCGGTCGTAAGATGTTGGTGGAGCGATCCACGCTGTAAAACTGCATTTCGATTGCGTGGATGACAAATGGGCTGAGGTTTGAAAGGCGGATGATACGTGTGTCGGCGGCAAGGTCAATGGCAAAGCCATGCTCGCGGGGGACAAATTCCTCAACCAGCACATCAAAGGTATATTCGTAGACATAGATAGTAACAGGAATTGCAATTTCAAAACCGCCCGCGTTGCGGATGAAAAGCACGTCTGTGTGACGGCCGGGCGGCAGGTTGTCCAGAGGCATGATGCGGACGTAACTTACACCGGGGGTCAGGCTTACGCCGCTGCCTGTTGCCGCTTCAATGCGCGTGGTTGTGCCAGCTTGCAAGATGCCGGTGCTGTTATCGAACAGGCTGCTCTCTTGGATATTAAAAGGTCTTGCGGCAGAATTGTACCATGGGTGGTCGGGGTCTGTATCGGATAACCAGCGGAAGTGACTGTAGCTAAGGCCCGTTACAGGAAAACTGCCGTGGTTTTCGATGGCAAAGATAACCACATCGCCGCGAGTGCCGATGTCGCCTGTGATAGCGGGGTCACGCTCAATAGCCAAAAGGTTTGGATCTACTTCAACACCGGGATGGCGATAACCAAAGTCCCATGGACGTGTGTATTCTAGGCTGCGACCCAGACTTGGCTGATGCCAGTTCCATGCTCTGTCAGCGGGGATTGTCCAGTTTCTGTTAGCTTCATCAGGGATGACTGTCCAGTCTGGATTGTCACCAACGCCATAGTTATCAGGTGCTTCAAAGTCGTGATACGGCATGGAAAACACGCGGATGTCAAAAGGCTGCACCATAACACTTAAAGGAATACGCACAAGCGGATTCGTTGGAGATGTTAAAGGATTCCAGATAAGCAGATAGTCCGTGAAGGTGTGGCCGGCTATTGGAATGTCACTCATAATGCCGAGATAGTGTCTGGGCTCTACACGAATATTGGAGACATCATCGGGAAGGATGCCCGGCGTGATACGCTCACCACCGGAATAACCATCCCACACGCCGTATGTCCAGTCCGCAGATGGTCTGCCTCTGCGCCATTCCGTTATGGCGTCATTGCCTTGAGTATTAGGGCAGCTGACGGCACAATTGCCTGTGCAGTCGCCTGTATGGACAGGGCGGTTTAAAACAAATGGGCTGACCTGGACTTCTTGCCAGACATAAATTTCTTGTACATCGTCCCACACATATGCCATAAATGGCACACGGCGGCCGATATTAACGGAATCATTAAAGATTTCCGAGGCAAAGCCCCACTCCAGTCTGTCGATTTGCAGATTGGGGTGGTTATTGTCTGTTGCGTTTGTGAGGGCAAATTGCTGTGGGCCCAATTCGCGGTCGTTGATAATTCCGCTGGAGACAAAACCAAGCTGGCGCGGGTCAAAGGCAAATGGGTTTGTTGTTGCATTGGGGCTACCTGCTGTAACGCCGTAGCCTGCAAGGTATCTGGCCTGCGATGTGCCAAGATTTTCAGAGTTTCTTCCTAATATATTGGTCACATTACCAAATGAGTCAACTTCCACATCCAGACGTTCGGTTGTTACATCAATCTCATAGGCATAGACGGTAAAGCTCAAAAAGATTTCTATTTCCACGCCATGTTCGCTGATAATAACAAAAGTGTCTGTGTGTGTGCCGGGTGCAAGCCCCTCGCGCGGACGCACACGGAAGGTGTGGCGGCGCGGGCTGATAATATCGCGCATAAGGGGAGACCATGCGATGTCATCGTCTTCATCGCCAAAGTCCTGACAGCAGCAATCTTCGCAGCAGTATTCAACACCGGGGCCGGGCAAGCGGCGGGGATTGTCGCAGACAAGCGGATCTGTTGCACCACATGTACCGCATACAACAAGGATATATGTGTCCCAAGGCTCGCAAGAGTCACGGACAAAAGCCGATGTGATGTTTGGATGCCCGGCACGGTAACGCGCAACAACTTCGTAACTTTCGCCGTCACTTGTTGGTACAATCAATATGAAATAATTGGATGCGCAGTAATCACAGCATGGCACATGGGTGGCATCTTCGCCGCCGCCTGTGCCGTCAACAGGCACACGAGTGAGGTAGGCCTGCAAGAAAACGCCGCCTTCACTACGATTGCCGTTAAAGCGCGAGTTAAATAATGCCATGTATGCGGCATTATCAGGATGCGTTGGCGCAACAGCGGGATTATTAAGATTTGCTGTAACAGGGAATGTGCGGTTGCCAACTCCCGATGATGCCATGCGGCTTTCAGTCCACGCGCTGTTATTATTGTCCAGGCCGTGCTGGATATAGAATGGCGAATCTGCACTTGGATTGTCAATGACACTTTGGAATGTTCCTACAACACCGCCCACCATGTCACGTCCCCAGTTTTCCAGGTCGATAAATAGTGTTGAAAGATGGCGATGGGTATTAAGTGTGCCGCCTGTAGCGCGGGCAGAGATGCCGCCGCCCATTTCCATCATAGACCATGTGGCACCATTTCTAGTGCCAAAGCTGCCATAGGCAGTATCCGGGCCGAAAGAATCGGGATTGTCAGCGGGTGGGGTGCGGTCGCCATAACCGGCAAAAGCAGGGGCGAATGTCCAGTATGGGATTGTTTCAGCGGCGTCGTACCAGTTGTCCTGTGTCAGGATGACTGACGTAGGGCGGATGTTAAGGCCGGGCCGCGGCCAGACTGTAAAGGATAATGGGATTTCGATGGTCTGTGTTATAGTTGGGTCGTCCACGTCCGTAAGGGTGATGATAAGGTTGTCGGTGTGTGGTGCGGGTACTCTGACGCGGTTGGCAGGGTTTGCGGGCAAATTGTTAAGGTCGGGGTGGATGATGGGGCAGTAAATTTCCGGCAGGGCCTGCAATCCTTCACGCGGTGCAACACGGATGTTGCCGATGGCATTACCTGCCAGTACGTCGGCAGGTGTGACAGGCACACCCGAGCCCGGTGCGATGACATGCGTTGTATGCAGGTCGCGTACTATTTCAAATGGCGGGTTAACAGTATTAGCAAAACTGATTTGGACATTAAAATTACGCAGCGAGTCATTTGTAAGGTTAGCCTGGAAATAACCTGTGCGGTGGTGGCCGCCGCCCAAGCTATTCACATTACCCGGGCCGCTGTCATGGATGTCGGCGATTGTGTAATCCTCGTCGCGGGCGGTGAATGTCCATGCCGTTGGGGTGACAACGACAAATTCGTCATCCGGCACAGGATATATCGTGATTTCTACAGGGATGCGCAATTCAAAACCAAAATCGCCGCGCAGAATCAGATAATCGCGGTGGGTATATGGTATTGGATTGTTTGAAGCATCAAGACCTGCGGGCAGACCTGTCCTTGGCCGCACCCAAATCTGATTGTATGGGCTGTGACCGCCGCCTGCTATAGGGATGTAGTTGCGTAATCTGTGTGTGACGGCATGGCCGCGATATGCGGTGAGGTTTCTTGTGATAACAAATGGTGCTGTGGAATAGGATGTGCTTGTGCCATCCTCGACACTTGCCCATGTGACGCGGGCATTGGTGATATTGCGGATAACGCCTGTGCCGCGATTGGCTATGATGATTTGTCTGTGGCCGTTTTCCATGTTCAGGTTAAAAAATTCGCCCGATTCGCCAAAGACGGCGTTTGCTTGGCCCGTTAAATCCCAGCCGGCGGCAACGTGATACGGATTGGCACGCGGTGCAGGGCCGCCGCCAAGGAACGGGCCGTAGCCGACGATTCTGTCAGGAAATACCAAAGCAGTTGTCGCGGGGTTAAGTGGATTGGCGGGATGCGGGCCGACGGCGGTAGTTGTGCCGATTGGCATAACGCCGATGTTGATGCCGCAGTCACAATTATTTACGTTAGGGGGAATTGTGTTGTTGCTGGCGCATGTGGCGGGACGCACAAAGCTAACACCTGTGCCGATGCGCGGTGTGTCTGGAAAGTCTGCGATAGCCGTTACTTCTATATTAAATATTGGCTGACGCACTTGAAATTCCACAGGGATGATGAGTAAAAGACCGCCCGCACCTGTGATTACAAGGTAATCTCTGTGATTGCCGATTGCAAGGTTATTGGCGGGATGCACACGGATGTTGGCTGTGTTGTTGACAGCACCTTCGTGAGTTGGCCCCCAGAAGTTTTCGTGGCTTGGCATATCAGAGCCGGGGAAGCTATTGGCGGTAGACATGCCGATTGGCATAAGACGCTGTGCAACAGGGATGTTGCGCCAGCCTGTAGTTGTACTTGTGCCGACGAACAGGCCGCGGTGTGTGCCGCCTGCTTCGATATTACGTGCTGATATTAGGAATGGACGTACGTTTTGGCCATCCAGATTTTGGGAGGCGGTAGGGTTAAGGCCGTGTGCCGAAACATCGGCGGCAGTTGCCCAACGCACGTCAAGAGCAGACACAGGAATTGTGCCCAGATTTTGTAAATTGATTTGGCGCGGGCCAACGCTGATAGCGCGGCTGTTGTTATTGATGCGATAATTGTTGTGGAAGTTGAAATAACCAGCCTCGCGCCAGTTGATGACAACAGGGTTCGTTATGTTAGTGGCATTGATGTCATTGTCATATTGTCCTGCGGGTAACAAGTCGTTTGCTGTGCCGCTAAGAGTGGAATCCCACACACGCAGGTTAAAATACGGCTGTATGATGGTGATTTCCAGCGGGATGTCCACACGGAAGCCGTGCTCGCCTCTGATAACAAAGGTGTCGCGGTAGGTGTGTTGTGTAGCACCTGCACCGCTGCCTTCGCCAAGCGGAACAAAAGCGGAAAAACCGTCAACACATTCGCAGACAGCGCCAAACAAGCATAGGTCGTCATCAATATAGTCATCCAGTATAATCCATTCGCCGTCAACGTATTCGAGTTGGGCGTTTAGAGGATAGAGGTTAGAGGTTAGAGGGGAGAGGGTTGTTGCGGATGCGCTTGCGCCTGAGATTGTGCCTGAGAGTGGTGCGATGTTTGATAGATTGTCTCTTGGAACAATTCTCCAGTTGGCGTGCCATAGGTTGTCGCCGTAGGTTTCGTGAGACAGACCGGGTATTGGCGGGCCTGCAGCGTGGCTTTGGTCACTTAGCGGGAATAAGACATTCAGGCCATTGGGGAAAACCTCGCCTGTACCCATGCTGCCTGCGCCATGTTCTGTGCCGCGTACCATGTCGCGCCATAGTTCAAAGTGCAGACCGTACAGGTCAGCATTAGGCAGACCATAACGTGATTGGAAAAACCAGCTGATGCCGGAAATGCCTGTTGTAGGGGAGATATTGGCAATGTCGATTTGGCGTGTACCAAGAGCAACTGTAGGATCGGAATCGTCGATTTGAATAGCACCGTATCCGCGATTGGGGAAGGTGATGAATGCGCCGTTGTGTCTGAATGGTGCATTGTCCCAGATATTGCTCCATTGGTTGTAGACAAATTGTGTTCCGTCGTAGTTTCTTCCTAATATAATGTCGTTATCAAGTTCAAGCCAAGGTTGGTTGCCTGTGCGGATATAGATATGAAAGTCCGGCGCATAGACATAAAATTCCAAGTCAATCAGCACTTCAAAACCATCCAGCCCGCGGATGCGCAATCTGTCGGTGTGCAATCCGGGCTCCAGACCCGAGATGGGTCTGACGCGGACGTTGCCGATTGCGCCACTTTGCAAGGTGGATGTAAGAGTGCCTGAAATATTGGTGTTGTAGCCTGTTGCCAAAAAGCCGCCTTGTCTGACATACAGCTCAAAAGGCGAATCGTCACCACTTTCAAAGGTGATGTTGTTGATGCCCATCATCGTGTTGGCTGTGTTGTTGCGAATATCGAATTGAACAAAACCAACTGTTGACACAAGAGAGGCATTTGTATCATAGTCCATCCATCTATTGACATGATTGCCAAGCAGATAACCCGCATTGCGACTTGGAAATACCCAGCGCGCCACATTATAATCCGTGCCGTAGTCAACACGCACATCACGCCAATCCGTAGAGACCTCGTGGGTTGGGTCAGCCGGGTTGATACTTGGCGGGTCGATAGGCTCGTAACTTGGGCGGATGGAGATGTCAAGAGTTGTGACATAAAATGTCAGCAGGATATACTCCTCAACACCTTCATCGGATGTGATGATAAGATAGTCGCTGTGGGCGCCCGGGAACAAACCAAGGCGCGGCCAAACCCGCACATTTGCATATGGGTTTGCGATGTTAAGGCCTGCCCAGCCCGATGGCATACCAACAGGCGGCACGCTGCTAACCATTGTTGTTCCGATAACCAGGTCGCGGTTGATGGCAAATGGAGAGTTTTCGCCGAGGGCAAAGCGTACTTGTACATTAGAAAGAGGGATGCCTGTGCCGCCGGGGTCACCAAGGTTATAGATTCTGAATTCCGCAAAATCAGATGCTGCCCATGTATAGCCTGCTTGAATTGTTGCAAAGTTGTGACTTAGATAATCGGGGGCAGGGTCAAGCAATGGGTAATTGACATCATTGCGGCAAGAAGGTGTTGTGATGCGAATGTCAACTTCTGTATTATTAAAACGCATGGGCAAAGTGTAATGCACAGTGCCGTCGTCAAAGGTGATGCGCAGTTGGAAATATGTGTCAAACTCGGCGTGGCTGCCAAATGTCCATGGCAAGACGGCCGATGTGCCGCCGTTGGCAGCTGGCACAAGATTTGGTAATCGTCCCGGACGGGGAGAGCCGGCATTGATGTGCAGGTCTGTAGTAGGCTGGCCTGTGCCTGTCAACCATTGGAAGCTAAGGACATTTGTGCCATTTGATTGCCAATTGTTAAGATTTCCTATAGATGGATGTGCTTGGATAAAAATCGGCTCATTCACTTCGGCAAAACGATTTGGCAAATGTGCAAAACGTCCCGCGCCAAAACCACCGGGTACACCAAGGCCGCCAAAATTTTGAATGTATGCCAAGCCGCGTGTTGCCTCGTCACGGATTACCATAATCCGGCCGGTCTCGATACCTGCAAATGTTGTGGCGGGAGCAGACGCACCGGCAGCACCCATGATGATAAGGCCAAGACCCGTTGCATTGTTAAAGGCATACACAGGATATGATGCGATGACGTTGGACAGGCGCAGTGCCGTCATTGCGGTGTTGTTCATAAATGCGCCGCGCGGCATGGATGTGATGAGGGCAAGGTCGATAAGACCGTCAATACGGTCTGCCGCAGGTCGTGCGGTGGCAACGGTGTGCAGGGCGGTATTATCTGCCAGCACATAGTTGCCTGTTAATGCAGAGTTAGGACGCAAAATGACGGTTTCGATGATGTCACTATGGCGCAGGGCATTTGCCCCAAATGTTCCATAATATTCCAAGAAGTCTAAGGTGCGGACATAACGCCATTGTGGATTTATTGTTGGGGTGTTATTCGGGTTGATGTCGGGAGTGGGTTGCAGCCAGCGGTCTGTGTGGAAACTCTCTGCCGGGCCGGCGTTGAGTATGGCCGCTGTGCTTGGCGTACTTGCCACACGGATTTCAACAACCTCTTCTTGATAGGCAAAGCGGCGGTTCATGGCATATGCCGCGATTGTGTGCAGGTTGCTTGTACCGCTGTGATGCACTTCCAGGATTCCGTCAAAGGGACGACGCAGACGTTGTATCACAATGTCGCAGGGTTGTGTCACAGGAGTGACACCGGCGGGGACATTGCCGGGGTTAGCACCGCCTGCAAGGTCTATGATGTCAAGGGTGATGTGACTTGGCAGGGTGATGGCTGTGTCGATTGGAGCGGAGAATGTGTAGAAGCCGGGACGGCGCAGTTGTGGTTGCGTTGAGTCGTCTAATTCAAAATAGTTGTTCCATGTGCGGATGTTCCAAGGTCTGCCGTTTAGGCCGGGCACATTATCCCAGTGATCCAGCTGTGCATCTGTACGCCAGCCGTAACCCCAGTTGACAGTACCATAACCACCAAGGGCTATAAGGCTTGCGGCATCTTGGTTAAGGCGTTCGGCGGTGGGGATTGTGATGTCGTGGGTTTCAAGGAGTGTGCCATCGTTGTTGTATAGATGGGCGCGGGCGATAAGGTTGGGCAGGTTGCCTTCAGTTGTTGTTAGTGGTGAACGCAGGTCATCAATGTCTGTGAAGTATGGCACAGCGCGGTTAGCGGTCAGATTGGTCTGGTCTGCGACTGTTGTGTCTAAGGCGTGGAACCAGCGGATGACGTAATGGCGCGGACGGATGGTGACTGTGATTGTGGGCTGCGGTACAGGCGGTTGGTCAGAAGGGCGAACTTCTGTGATGTAGTGCGTGCCGTAATCCCAGTTTTTTGCATAGATGCAGTTTTCGTTATCTCCAACGAATGTAGCGGTGAAAGTGAATGTGCCGTCTGTCCTGATTCTTGTACTGCCCGCCGTGCCGCCTTGGGGGTCTAGGTCTGCAGCGGGGATGTTGTGCGTCCATGTTACGTCAAGGTAGCGCAGGACGTAGATAAATTCGTCAGTCAGCGGGTTGCCGCTGTAGAGGTCGTCCGTTGTGCGTTTGGTGCCGGCAAGGATACGAATTTTGGCCTGTACTTGGTCGGGCAGATAAATTTCATTAAGCTGCGAGCCGTAGTTGAGGGTCTGCTCAACAGGGTAGTTGTAGTTGGCGGCGTCACCTTCAAGGTTATAGCCTGTGATTGGAATAGGATTGATGGTTACATACAATATAGGAAGATTCACCGCCGTTGTTGGCGGATCATCACCTTGATGCAGGCGGTATCTTGTGCCATCAAGCTGTGGTGAAAAGCCGTATGTGCCGGGTTCTTGGTTGTCAAAATTGTCAAGGTCACTCCAGCCTGTGGGGCGGACTTGTTGCGGCACATTGTTTGGCACGCCGTAACGCAGAATGTATGCGGATATTGTGCTGTATTCGTATGGCGGCGCGGCAGATGGGGTGATGCTGTTTGGCAATTGACTTTCAAAAGGCAGGTCGTATGGTGTTAGGGCCACAAAACCTGTGATGACAATGCGGTCAACCACAACGCCGATTGTTGGCATAGGGTCGGAGTGCGTATCAAAGATAACAGGCATTGTCACGCCGTACGCCAGCTCGGCATCCGTGAAAAGGACGGCGATGAATTCGTAACGGCCGGGTACATCCTGCGTATACGCGCCGGGTATAACTTGCTGCCATTCAAAATGCACACCGCGCGTCAAAGTGACGTTTTGCACGTGCAAGGGCAAGTCGCCGCTTACAGCCGTTGGAGCGTATACATGTGCCGCCAAGTCGATTGTGTTTGGCAAAACGTTGTTTGGTGATGCCGCCATTACGCTGGTTAAAGGTGTGTCAAACAACACGGTAACGTCGCTGATAGACGCGATGTCACGCGCAATCCACACGCGCTCGTCAACAACAAAAACGCGGTTTGGAATATCTGCAATTAGTGCGTCAAGCTGAGACCAGTCTATATCATAGTTACTTGCGGCCTCAAAAGCGGCGAGGGTGGCGGCAGTAATGGATGGGGTAAATGTATATACCTCGCCGGGGTTTGTTCCTGTGAAGGTGGGTGATGCCGTCCACGTTAGCGGGATGTTATGCTCCGGATTGACGTTGTGGTTTGCGGGGTCAATCAGTCTGTGGTTTCTGATGTTGCCGTTCATACCGCCATAGACACGGAAAACGGCGGGCAGATATTGCGGCAATGTCATGGTCAAATCCGCGTATGCTGTAGCATATGGGATAGCCTGGGGTGTTGCGTCCCAGCCGCTGTAGTCCACGCTGTGCAGAGTCAGCACAGGTGGTGCTATTGTGATGGTGATGCTTGGGGTGTAGTCAACTGCGCCAACGTACAGGGCAGGCCCTGTGATTGTGCCTGTGAATACGTAGTCGCCATAGGTGTATTGGTCAAAACCTGTGGGGGTAGCCCATGTAACATTCAAAACAGCGGGATGCTCTATCAGGCCAAGTGCGGCGGCCTCTGTTGGTGTCATGAATAGACCCAACGGCATCAGGGTCTCAGAACCCGGGATGCGCCACATGGTGACATTGATTGTGGGCGGCAGGTAGTATACGTTATCGCCGTTTACAATTTCAAAGGCGTTGCGGATTTCGGGTTCGGTTGTGCCGAAAGGCACGGTACGCTGTTTGACGTAATCAGAATCAGCCAGCGGGATGTGCGATACGATTACTGTAAATGGCGGCAGTTCTTGACCAAAGTCAAGGTCAAGGACGTATGGAGCAGGAAATACAGGCACAAAGACATTTGCGCCGGGGACGTTGGCGTTAAATGTGCCGCCGCCTTGTAACTCCCACGTGATGTCTGCATTAGTGAAGGTGACAAGCACAGGCACTGCGGACGTGCCTGGATATTGTATGACGTGTGCTGTAACGTTTGGAAATGGGATGTCGGCTGTGGTTATACCAAAGTTAACGTTGGTTTGTGTTGGGCTGATTGGCTCAAAGGCGGTGATGACTGGTGGCAGTACATTGATGTCAGTATCGGCTGTTAGGGTGAGGTCTGTGACGCCAACCGCGTTGGGGTTGATAATTGCCGTTGCGGTGGCAGTTGTTATAGTGATTGTGGTGTCTTGGTAGATTTCAGTCGTAATTGCGACTGTCCAATTGACGGACTGTGTAGGGTTGATTTCAGTGGTTTGTACAGGGCTTTCGTTGGCGGCATATGCAGCCGCACTTGTAAAGTAGTCGCGATACAGCACGGCAGTTGGGTGTGATGCTGTCAGCTGTGCTATGATTGCGGCCTCGGGGGTGTTGTGTAAAACGTCGTAATAGGCAGGGATGCCGTACAGTCTGTATATGATGTACGGCGCGTCCATAGTGATGTTTATTATAATAGGAAGAAAGTCATCCAGATAACCTTCGTCCAGCGTGTAGAAGTCATTGTCATAGGCAATGGTAGCAAGGTCTGCGGCGGTGAGTGTGAGAGTGAGTGCCACAGCATGTGCAAGCGGAAATGTGGTTGACTCAACAGATGGTGTTGCATTCCAGCTTGGGGTGGACTGCCAGTCGGCCATGGTGATAGGGAGAGTGATGGTGATATTGAGATAGTTGGTTAGGTCGGGGTCGGGGTTAGACCCCTCGTAGAAATCAAACAATTCCAATGATAGAGTGATACTTTCAGGTAGGTTCAAAACAGGGTCGTCAAAGGCCGTACCAAATGGGACGTTGCGGTCGTTAATATTACCGTCAGACGGCGTTATGGCTGCACTTGTGATTCTGTAGCTTGGGTCGCTGATAGTAAAGGATATTGGCACAATGTTGTACAGAATAGCTATATCAGCGGGGATAGCGATTGCGCCGTGGGTCCGGCAGTATGCCTGCGGTATAAGGATAGGGTTGTCAGCATCGCCGCCGACAGTCCATGTGATTTCGATTTGGGTGTTGATGGGAGTGCCGGGGATAACAGCAGAAGCCAATGCGATGTTGGCGTTGTCTGTAAGCATGAGTGCAAGTACAGGTTCTGGTACGATAATCACAGCATCAAACTCGTATAGGCCACCTGCTGCTTCTGCCATCTGTGCTGTTAGGGTATTAAGGTAAGCAATGATGCTGTCATGCGGTGTGCCAAAAGCAAACGGCTCTGTGAGTGTAGGCAAAGTGAAGCCTGTGATGCTGACAAGTTCAAAGAGGGGCTGCTCGACATACACAATAACAGATGGGGCATAGTCTGCCATGTCCATGTCCTGCGGCAATGCCACATCGGCGGGCAAGGTGATTTGTGATGTGAATGTGTGATAGCCCGTTGTTGTGCCGTCAAAATCATCAGGATACCATGCGGCTTGTGCTTGTGCTTGGTAAATAGTGCCATATGTGTATGCGTCTGTGTCAGCACAGCGGATGATTATATTAAGGAAGAAAGGCAGTATGCCTTCGGCTGTCAGCATGGCAAAGTCCGTGCCAAATGGGATGGTGAAGCTAAGGTTTTGGTATGCCGCGTCAAAACCGACAAAGACGTATGGCAGATTGCCTTGCCCCAAGCCGTAATCCGTATCAATGGTCACATCAAGGCGCAAAGCGGATAACTCTGCAAGCAGGGCAGATGGAATGTCATTGTCTGTCAACAGAGGTGAAAGTGCAGCAAGGTCTGATGCAAGAGCTGCAAAGTCCGGCATAAAGATATGACTGGCATCCTGCGGGTCAAGGGGTGTTTCGGGTACCCAAAGCAGGTTGACGTGATGCAGTGTGCTGTCGTCAGAATCTATGAAAGTGAGAGTGATTGCGGCGGCGGCATCTGTATTGACGATGTCTTGCAGATTGTCCGGCAAAGTGCCTTGCTCTTGCTGTGGTGCAAGGGTAAGGGTGAGATTGCTGTCAAAGTTGTATAAAGTGGGGTAGATGGCATGGAAGCTGAGGGTCGAGTTGAGGCCGGTGGGGGTGTTGTCAGTACTGCTATCATCATTGTTGTCATCACCGGCATTGTCAGCGTTGTCGCCGGATCCATTGTCGGGGTCGTCGCCGTTATTGTCATTAGTAATGTCACTATCACTACTGCTATCATCATTGCTATCGTTGCTACCATCATTACCAAGACCGGCATCAATGTCGGAATCAGCCGTGATGTCAGAGTCAGCTGTAACGTCAGAATCAGCCATTGTGTTGTAATCAGAACCAAGACCGGTGTCAATGTCAGAATCGGCCGTTATATTGTAATCAGAGCCTGTACCTGCACCACCTGCATCAAAAGCAGACCCAAATGTCATGACAGGGCCTTGGGCGAATGTTATGAGTGCCAGCAGGATGGCGATTGCTCTGGCGGTGGGTTTTGGTTTGGGTTTGGGTTTAGTGGGTCTTGCTGTTGCACCCCTAGTGTTTTTAGAGTTTGAGGAAACAGAATGTCTCATTTGGATGCCCTCGCGAATGATTATTTTAAGATAAATGACTGCAAACATAGCATTTCTCGACACTTAACGTGTTTATTATAGCACAGTTTTCGATATATTTCAAGCATTTTGCTTATTTCACCGCTTGAGCCAACACGAAAAAAAGCCGATTTTCGGCTGTTTGCACTTGGCGTGATGAATGTTAACAAGATTTAACATGAATGTTGCATGAATGAAATGATTGCAGTAAAGATTAGAGTTGTATTGACAATTTGGAAAAATGAAATAAGGTTAAATAATAGTTCCACCGCAGATGATATGCCCAGCACCGTCATAAAACACAGCGGCTTGGCCGGGCGTGACGGCACGCTGCGGCTCGTCAAAGTAGCACTCCAGACCATCAGCGGTTTGTTGGATTGTGCAGGCGGCGGCCTTGTGGGAATAACGAATTTTGCCAAAGCAGCGCATTTCGCCCACAATACCGTCTATTGACAAATAATTTACGTCAACGGCGCGTAAATCCCGTTTAAAAAGCGCATCATTGCATGACAGCACCACGCGATTGTTTGCCGCATCAATTTCGTTTACATACATGGGCTTGCCAAAGCTAATGTCAAGCCCTTTGCGCTGACCGATTGTGTAGTGGTCTATACCCTTATGGCGACCCAGCACATTGCCGTTGAGATCTACAAAGTCCCCTACAGGCATTGCATTTCCTAAGTATTCGGCAAGAAAACGGGGATGGTTTTTGTCAGGGATAAAGCAGATCTCTTGGCTGTCGGGTTTGTTTGCCACCCTCATACCAATATGTTCGTAGGCGATGCGGCGTACTTCGTCTTTTGGTAGATGACCAATGGGAAATAACGTACGTTTTAGCTGATATTGCGTTAGATTGTATAGTGCGTAGCTCTGGTCTTTGGCAGAATCGGCAGTTT